>Ga0207696_1000099_pt1 | contig 173329 bp, 141 predicted proteins | sample KBSS54metaG_FD_184403 | JGI IMG/M metagenome (GOLD analysis project Ga0207696, IMG submission 184403) | Switchgrass rhizosphere microbial communities from Kellogg Biological Station, Michigan, USA - KBS S5-4 metaG (SPAdes) (version 2) | ecosystem: Host-associated > Plants > Roots > Rhizosphere... | reverse complement strand
TGTACAATCCGGTGCTGATGCGCTTCCACAGCCCGGACAGCGAGAGCCCGCTGGGTCAGGGCGGCCTCAACCGCTACGCCTACGCCCTCGGCGACCCCGTCAATATACACGACCCATCAGGGAACATTCCGTCCTGGCTCGGCTGGGCCGGAATTGGTATAGGCCTTGCTGTTGGTGCGGCCCTGACAATTGCTACAGGTGGAGGTGCCGCCGCTATCGCTGCGGGTCTGGCCACGGAGGTAATTGCGGCAGGTCTGGCAGGAGGGGCTGAACTGGCAAAAAACAAGGATTCTACTGTCAGCAGTGCACTTAATATCACCTCACTGGTCGTGGGTGTGGCCGGAGGGTTTGTTGCCGGAGGCATCAGTACGCTGGGTAGAGGCATCACAAAAAGTGCATCTGCAACCGACCTTGCGACTTTTGAATTTTCCTACACGTCCAGACAGGGAGCAGCTAATGTCGCTGAAACAACCATCCGTAATCCGGGAGGAAGGCTCTCTGACAGCTCGCCATTGTACGAAAACGTATCAGCTGTTGCATCGTCGACGCGACGTCTGACATCGGACACAACAACAATGGTTCCGCGTAACCCGATGACAAAAAGGACACCGCGATCAACAGTCTGGGATTATCGTGCGGCCAACAGAGATACCCCGCAGATTTACGCATACAATGATCAGGAGCTCCATCAGGGTATAGAGATACAAAGCAAAATTTCAGCCGCGAAGTATGAGCAACGGTGGGCTATGAAGGAATCGTCCAGATATAAGCGGGATTATAATAAAAGCGACGCCTATGCTGATCAGGCACATGAAGCCAGTATGCGTGCGGCGTCCCTGAAGAAGGAATATGAACGTTGGGCAGTAAGGCAGGACAACCTATACAGAACCCGTATTACTGTAATCAAGGAGAGTCCACGAAGTCAGCAATAATTTTGGACAACATACAACCTGACTGTAATTAACGGCTGTCTGGCACATTAATCAAGAAAAAGAGCCTGCAATCAGCGCGCTCTTCCTGAAAAATTTAATCTGATTTCAGGGAGAGCGCTTTATGCATGCTAAATTTGAGCTGTTTCTGATAACAGATCCTTAGCCAGCCCTGATGCCCCACGGTTTACTGATCACAATCATTCTGCTGACCCGATGCGTTGCAAGGTCAGTTCGCAAGCACCATTTATACTGTTATTTGCGGAATGCACATTACTCCCTCGCATGCATTTAACTTTATATGTAAGCACCGGTATACATGGCCGCGCTTTATACTGCCTGGAAGCATTATCAGCTTTCAGCCCAGACGAATTGCAGGCGAACGCCAGCAGCGTCAGTAACAGTAGTCGGGTAAATCTGAAACAAAGTTCCGTATGGTTTGAAAAAATTTTCAATATTGAAGTTGTTAACAAAAACCGGCCACGGTTTTAGAGTTTTTCAAGAACCAGCATTCTGATTCATTTGGCGTTAAACGACCGTTATATTGATGAGGTCTGAGTTGGATGTAATATCCAGTGATGTAATTTATTATCGCTATGCTGGCTTTGCTAAAATTAGCGTATCCATTATCCTGTATCTGCTCTGTTTTCAGGCTTCTGAATAACCGTTCCATTGGACTGTTATCCCAGCAATTACCCCTGCGACTCAGGCTTTGCTTTATCTGATATCTTCACAGTAAGTGTCTGAAATTCCTGCTGGTATAGTGGCTGCCTTGATCCGAGTGATACAGCAAATTAGCGGGTATACCTCTTGCTTCCCAGACCATGGGCAGCGCTTTACCTGTCAGTGCAGAATCCGGGAAAAATGACATCGCCCAACCAGCCGGTTTACGGGAAAACAGGTCAATCACCGCTGCTAAATAAGCCCAGCGTTTACGCATCCACATATAAGTAACATCGCCGCACCAGACCTGATTCGGCTCTGTTAGTGCCGACTATCGCTCCAGATAATTGGGGGATCACAACGTATTCCTTAGACGCCTTCTTATATTGATGACCAGGCTGCTAAAAGCTGATGAGATTAAGTTCTTTCATTAAAATTGTTGCCTGCCAGCGGCTCAGTTTTACGCCTTCAGTGGTGACCATCGCGGCAATATTACGTGCACCTGCGGAGCCGTTAATTTCGCAAAAGCTTCCACGAATAAAACTGAATAATGTCACGCGTGTGACATCAGGCTTCTTTGGCTGCCGCCAGTATTTATAGCTGCTGCGATGAACCCCATACACATTGTACAGAACGGCAATGGGAGACCACGCTCTTGGTTTATCAACTAATGAGAACTGTTCAGGGAGTCTGACATCAAAATCGTGGTAGCTTTTTTAATATATATACTTATATTTCAAAGCGTTAAATTATTTTCTTCAACTTACGTATTTCAATCTGCTCAGGTGTAATGGGTGATGCGATAGGTTATTTTTCCCCGAGCTCTTCTTTCAACTGCCGGACCCACTTATCCTTAGTGGATTTACCGATATTCATTGCCGTAGCAGTGGCGGCAGCGGTTTATTGCTAATCAAGTACAGGCTGTGCGGCTTCGGGGCTAAACTCGGGCCTATAATTGCGTCTGTTACGTCGGGTCATAATGCCACCTGTTTTTGACTATTAAGCGATGATGCCGCCTCTATTCAGGTGGCCAGATTCACTATGCCACTACAGCATAAGGCACAGCCACAGTACGCGCTTTGCCTGAAGAGGGAGGTAATATGCTGCTTCCGTAAGCTCATTGGATTGCTTAATGCTTACCTTTTTTTAAAAACTTTTCAGCGAGATAGTGCTCATCCAAAGCCCTTGCGGGTAAAAAATAATTACCCATATTCTGATTAGTAGAGAAAATTGCAACTCCCGATACCGCACTTATTAACATGTGAATAAACAAATTTTTAACTTGATGTCTTTCCCACAGCTTGTTCATGCATTTCCCATCTGTAGATGCTTCCGATCCCACGGAAAGCTGCGCCCCCCATACGGAGTTGTGCAGGACCCCATTAAGGATCCGGGCCAGGCCACGCACACCATGGTCTGGCAGCGCGCTAAAAAGCCTAAAATTCATAAAATACTAAAAAATTCTATAAAAATTAGTCCTGTGGACCGTGTGCATAACCCCTTCTTACGGGTAAGAACACACCGAGCGATAATATCAGTGGGGTAATGCAGCCGAAAGAAGGCTTTTCGGATGAGAGACGGCGTCAGGTAACATTGTAAAAAAAACAGCATGTTACTTGACGCCGTCTTAATGCGACAGAACCCCATCAGCCGCTGCCGGTTTTCATGCCTCATGATTATGTCTCCCGTAAAAAGGGTGCCGCAGCGCCCCGTCGAGGCCGCCTCCGTCAGAAGCTGACCTTCATGCCCAGCATGCCTTCCGTGTCGCTGTAGCCCTTTCCGCCCATCTGCTGCGCCACCGACAGGTTTACGCTCAGCGCCTCCGTCAGCCCCGGCCTTCAGCTCGCCCGCGTTGCGCGTGCCCGTCACGTGTGACTCCGTGCCGTTCATCCGCATGCCGTCGTTCTCCGTGATGTGCAGCCAGTTCGCCTCCACGAACGGCTCAAACTCCCGCGCCGTGCACTTGTCCTGCGCGCCCTTTCCGTTCATGTACGCCCGCAGGCCCAGCTTCGTCTGCACGCCGTCGCTGCAGGTTCCCTGCACGCGGGTGCCGTTGGCCTCGGTGTGGTCGTCCGCCTTCACGCCGCTCCAGATGACCTGGGCGTGCGGCTGCAGCCAGAAGCTGTTGTCCGTACCGCTCCGGCTCAGCCAGCTGATAAGCCGCCAGTTTTAGCCGGTCTCCGCCGAGGCGCCCAGGCCGTTGCGGGTGGTGCTGTGCTGGTTCGCGTAGCCGCCCATGACGCCCAGCGACAGGCGGCCGGCCGCGTCCGACTCCCGGGCGGCCACGTCCCCGCCGAGCTGAAGCACGTAGCGGTTCGCGCTGGTTTTATTCTGGCCGCCGGCGAGGCGGGCCGTGTTGCGTCCGCCTTCGTTGCGCATCCACAGGATGGTGGTGCCGGTTTCCCCGGTGACGGGGTCGGCGTAGCGGGTTTCGCCGCCGCGGTCGTGCAGGGAAAGGTTAAAGAGCGAGCGCGACGCCTGCAGGTTGGCCGCGTAGGCCCCGGTTTCCGGGCGCACCATGCGGACCGGATTAACCGGATTCACAGGGTCTACCGGGTCAACCGGCGTCAGGTAGCTGGTCAGGTACCAGTCCTTATCGTCAGTTTCTGTGGCATTGCCCTTCTGCAGCGTATAGTCGTAGGCCCCGGCGACCACGCGGCCGCCCACCTTCACCACCTGAATGCCGTCCAGGGAGACAACGCTCCCGGCGACGCCGGTGTAGTTACCGTCGACGGTCAGGGTGTTGCCGGCGGTGTGGGCGGTGGGATTAAGGACCAGGCTGCCGCTGTTAACAAGGTTCCCCGTCAGGGTGGCGGCGGCGTTATTCACGTCGCTCAGGGTCAGGGTGCCGGCGTTGCTGATGGCGTCGGCGCCGGTAGTGAGCACGTGCCAGTCGGCGTCCTTCCGCCAGACGAGGCGGGAGCCCTGTGCGATGCTGAGGTTATCCACATACGCGGACGCCACGGAGGCGGTGGTGAGGTCGCCGACGTTGTCCGCGTCGCCGATGGCCAGCGAGGCGCCGTGTCCGGCCTTGCCGTCCTTCACCCCGTTCCAGGAAAGGACGCCGTCCACCACGGAGCCATCGCCGGCGGCGATGTACTGCGTATTATCTCCCAGGGCCGCGTTACCGGTGATGGTGCCGTAGTTGACGAAGCCGTTGGTTATCGTGCCGATGTTACGCAGCGTGCCAATGGTGCCGTGGTTTATCCCCTCCGCGACCCCGCCCGACAGGTCCCCGGTGTTGTTGAGCCTGTCGATGGTGGCGCCCTCGTCGACGTACAGTCCGACCTGCCACCCCTGTGCCGTCGCCGGGAGCCAGTGTCAGAACGTTCATGTACGCCCCGTCGAGTAAGGTGGCGCCGATTTTTGCAGTGGCAATGTTTGAGAGGGTCGTCTCCACGGATGCGGCGTAATCACCCAGCATTACCAAGCCATAATCCCATAAGCCGGTCACGTTCGACGCATGTTCTTCGTGGTTATAGCTTTTATTGAACGTCCACTTCCCTGATAAGCCGATGGTGACGTTGTATCCTTTGCCATCGACGGGCGCGGTGTTTATACCGTTGCCTTGTACGACCATGATGTTTATGTGTTTTGCCGGGTCCTAGACGTCTGTTAGATTCTCCGGGTTATAGGAGTAGGGGAGTAGTCATACGAGGCCAACCATTGGGTTCTGTATTGGGGGGGTGTAATCAAGGTACAGTCCCATGGCGTCCGTCACCGTTGTCCCCTCGGGAAGGTCCATCGCGTCGAGAGCCATCGAAAGTTCATAATACGTGGTATACGCTACGTTATAATGTGGCAGGTCCATATTGATTCCCAGTCAGTCACTATTATTAGTCCGGGCGTCAGTCACCCTGGCACGCTGCCAGCATTCCTTCCGCCCACGTTGTCCACCGCGCATCGTACGCCCGCACCCGCTCAGAGGCCGCTTTAGCGGTCATGCCCTTGCGCCGGGCCTGCTCATAAAGCCGCGCGCGCCGTTCGCGATGGTTGTTCAGTGCCCGGGGCGCGATGGCGGCCCCTCGGCCCGAACCCGATACCCAGCCAGCCGAAGCCGTTCCATTCCGTCCGGTCTGCGTTTTGTCCGGGTGGCGCTCAAAGCCTCCGGCGTCGAAATAGTCCGCCAGCCGGACAATGCCCCGACGCAGCTGCCACCGCGTCCGCGTGAGCAGCACAAAGTCGCCCATGTAGCGTGCATAAAAATTGTCCTCCTGGTTCAGGCTGGCGAAGTCGCCGTCGATGTGGTGCAGCAGTGCAGCCCCGATGAGGGGGCGCAGGGCGCAGACGCGCGATATGCCGGTCACCGGCGTATGTATCTGAACGCCATTCTCCACGATGTAGTGCGCGTACTGCGCCATCAGGTCCCGGCACACCGGGTCAGCGACCCGGTTGTTTATCACGCTGGCCAGCGGTGCTTTCCGGATGTGTGCGTAAATGAGCGCCGTTTCCGTCCGTGACTAAGGCTGAGGCCGGCTGGTAGCAGGCCTGCTACTGGCTCTGGCGACAGCGGGAGAACGAACAGGGGCGACTTCGAGGCCGCAGCGCAAAGGAGTGAGGAACAAGCGACTGCGAACGGGGGAAATGGCGGGCTTTAACCTTTATCCTTGTGAGGTCAGTGCCCCGTTCAAGTGTCTGCCACGGAGAAAGAAGCCCCGCAGTGAACACCGCAATAGAGGGAGACACCATAAAGACCGGCTGGCCGGTCCCTTAGAGCCCCAACGGGGCGGTGAACTGAAACTCACCGGCTTCCGCGATGCGCTCAAAAACCAGATCGCTCAACCAAGTGAATACCAGGAACTGGGGTTCGAAGAGCGTCTGTCGTTACTGGCATCAGAAGAACTGACCTGTCGCGAAAACCGAAAGTCAGAGCGTCTGGTGAAACAGGCGAAGTTCAGACTCAGCGCCAAGTTAACAAAACTGGACTATCGCAGCAGCAGGGGCCCGGATAAGGCCCTCATCCGTTCGCTCGGTCAGGGAAACTGGCTGACTCTTAAACAAAACCTGCTGCTGACTGGCGCAACGGGCAGCGGCAAAACGTACCTGGCCTGTGCGCTCGGTCATAATGCCTGCCGACAGGGATACAAGGCCTACTAATACCGTCTTAAAGCACTGATGGATCTGTGCTACCAGGGACATGCAGACTGACGATACAGCAAACTGCCGACAAAACTGAATCACAGCGATCTGCTGCTTCTGGATGACTGGGGACTGGAGCCTCTGTCGTCAGAACAATGCAGCGATCTACTGGAAATAGTGGATCTCATGTACCAGCGAGTCTCAATCATCGTCGTAAGCCAGTTTCCGGTGGAAAGTTGGTACAAGATGATCAGGGACTCAACACATGCCGATGCCATCCTGGATCGACTGGTTCACGGGAGCGTCAAGATAGAACCGATCTCCATCAATGTTACTCATAGATCTCCTTAATGGTAATACGCATGTGCCATTCCGATCTATTTCACCGATCGATGCGGCGTGATTGATTGGCATTTCATTCCTTCGCAATCGCCTCCCACCAGAACTTTACCCTTCACATCTTTTTTTTTGCGACCAAGACGGAGTAAAAAACTATAAGTAATCATATTTAAGATAAAGATTCCGCTTTATTGCATACAGCAGTTAAATAAGAAGGTGGTACATCATGAAGTTCGCAGAAGATATGCATCAAAAAGGAAACTCAGGAGAAATACATCGAATAAATTAACAGTGGCATCTGTTGCAGGTTTGCTGGTCACCAGCTCCTTCGCGGCACTGGCAGGAACCCCATCGACCCTCATGACCGTCGACGGCGGCAAAATCAATTGGCGGCTGGATTATAACGAGTGCCGTCGACATTCCTCGTTGAATTACCAGACACCATCTGAATTTTCAGCGGGCTGAAGAAACAGAAAATCAGAAGGTGATAAAACCGAAATGACTCAATGATCGTTGTATCGAAGACTGGGGGTAGGTCAGTTACAGTTGACAAATAATATTGAAGCTCTTCGTATTTTGCGTTCATTGATTGCTCAGGTTTTAATTATTAAAAATTATCAGGTCATAATAATCATGAAGTTAAAAATATTTACCTGTGTAACTATCCCTCTGCCTGAATAAAAACTTCAGCCAGTATGCTGCAGAATATTATGTCATCTGAATGAGCATAACTGAGGCAGGCTTCGCTTGCAGGAACCCCGGCCCTGGCTTTTCAGAAGACAATTGTCAGGTTCATTCAGTAAGGTGCCTGTATTAAGATGCGCTTATGATGACAAACAGCAGACGAATGAAATCATAGATATGCAGCGAAAAGAGGCAGATTAGAGACTGCTTCAGTTATCAGGAGAAATAGCAGTTTTTAAGTTCCTCATAAAATTACAAATACCCGATAGCGAAGATAAATCTGTCAGTTTCCCTTAACGAAAGAAGAGCGTATTTATCATGAGTATTATTGCTACTTAAGAGAGCTCAGAATAGCGGGCTTTGCTCATTTGCAGTGAAGTACTGGAATTGAGAAGGACGCGACTTAAATACTTACAACCTCCTATAGGACGCAACAAGTGGTCAGAAACGGCCGCCGCAACATGGAGGTATACTCAGGCGGCAATATAACTACTGACATGAAAACATAGATTCTGTCGCCCGGATGCGTTAAGCATCGCACAGTGATAAGGATAATCTATTTTAACGTTATGTTAATAATAACATTTAAAAATCAATTGCTTAAAAATAACCGTTGTTACTGGGCCATGCTTAAACAGGTTGCAGTAGCCACATAGCTTGTTATCGGGATGGTCCTTACTTGCTTTAAAAACAAACAGATATACATCCTGGCATGCTCTCTCCTCATCATAGCTTATACATAAGCTATGATGAGGAGAGAGCATGCCAGTGGTGGTTACTGATAAAATCTGGCAACTATGTGATGCACTCCTATGTCACGGGCATCGTTATAAATTTATAAAAACTCATATTTAACATACGGTTACTGCCTTAACAAATTTAATAATTTTTAACATGGCTACCATGTTTCAGATTTAACACTGTCAATAGATATAAGCTGTAATGAGGGAATGTATTTGTTATAGCGGAGCACCAGTTATCATGCAACGAATTAATTACAAGGTTCAGGCTGTCACAGCCTACCAGTAACTATCTTAAACATAAGCTATAGTGAGCACCACATAAGCTATAGTGAGCGATCAGCATATTTTCACTTAAAAGCATAAACTGCAGAGAGTAAAACATAAGCTATGAAGAGTAAAACATAAACTATGAAGAGTAATTCTCGTGTTTATCTTGTGAAGAATTTAAATAAAAATCTTTTAAAACAGCAAGTTACGTTAATCACATAAACAGTAGTAAGCAAATCTATATCACAAGTTGATACCTACGGTTTACTCATTACAGCTTATATGATTACTTGTTTTTGAAAAGGGTCTCCAGATCCTCAAGCGTAACCCCAAGTTTTTCAAGGATTTTTAGCTTTTCACTAAGTTCTGGTTTGAGTCCGCCTTTGATGGGTTTAGCCGTTTCCGGGCTTTCTTCCACGTTTTTGATTATTTTCAACTTTGGGTTGCGATTATGCACAATGAACGACACATTTCGCCCTTTCTGAACCTCACTGTAATCCAGGTATCCAATCTCCTTAAGCTGCTCCAAAGCCCTTCTGACAGTTTGATTCTGTGAAAAAACGGGAGAGCGCAGGTTAAGCCTGTTACGCAAGCGGGCCAGAGAAATGGGTGCCGGATTTTTGGGTAAACTTTCAATATAAGTATAAAGCGCCTGTGCGGACTCACGACGCTTAAGAGCATTTATCGCTTTAAGCTGCAAAAGTACTTTATGATCAAACTCATAAAGCTCAAAAAGCTTAGGATCCGCCTGCAGAATGACAATATCCTTTTTAGTATCATAGAACGCAGATTGCACAAGGTGGGTAGTGTACTCTTTAGCCTCGTCACCCATATTTGATGTAAACGATATGGTTGTAGCTGCAATTCGTCTGAGAGAGGGACTGATACGTTCCCTGAGTTGCTTGGAAGAACGGCTTGAGGGTATGCCGCAAAGCTTTGCAAACTCCACGAATGATAGCTGTACCTTATCACCTACAATCTGCTCTTTGTGTTTCGCAAATGAGTGGATAATGCCTACCCAGGTCTTAAAATCGTTATCCATATCGAGTCGGGGACCTATAATTTCTACTTTGTTATAACCTTCGGCTTTTGCTAGAGATAAACGGGTAAGTTCTTCTGTAGCGTCAGTAGTAGAAAATGTATTTTTCTTGCTATTTTTCAGTGACTTAAGAGTTGGAACAAAAACCCCCAGCCTCATCAGAGCCACTGGCTGAACCGTATTATTGGCGTTGGGAGTAAGTGTAACCAGCTCACCAGACGTATTGTCTTTTTCCTGAAATAACTTACTAAAATCAATGGATTCGCTTTCCATCTAGACTCCCAGGGTGATTGGTAAAGATCGAAAACCGATCACAAGATCGTTGCTGTGAATTACTCAAACATGAATTTTTGCACCTGACGGTAATGCCATGATGCAACAGGAGAATAGTTATCCACAGAAGCCTCGTTTAAGATTATGCCGCACTGACTATAGCTTATATTTATCGCTCTTTACAGCTTATATTTGACGTTGTATAGCTTATTGTGATCTAACTATAGTTTATGTTCTACTAATTATAGCTTATGTGATCACCCTCTGAGCCCAGAGCTGGCGCAGCCTGAAGAGATCGGGGATCTCTTTTGGATCTTAAATGGATCTTATAAGGATCTATTTATTGGGATCTAAGCTGTGGATAAGTATGGTTTGAGACCAAAATCACAAGTACATCCAACGCGTCAGATAAAACACTAGCGATGTGGCGAGGTGCACATCATTAGATGTATTCTATTGGTGGTTTTCAAAGCATTTTCCAAGCCTGTAATATGCGTTTTAGTTTTGAAAAGTGATAATTCTGATTGATAGACTGCTGACTCTGCTTATCGAATGATCTGACGAAACTCATATATGTATAGAACAGCACTCAGACACAACATTTATCTGGCCTGCGGTAATAAAAGGTAGACACCAGCATGCGGGCACGAAGGACCTGCTTGCTTAGTAGGTTTCAGGTCTTTGAAACCGGATTTACCTGTCGATTGAAACCAGATCCGTAGACGTCACTCCGTGTTACGCGCTTGACATGCTCCAAATCGATTAACACGCCGCAATATGAGTCATGTCTTCATAAGTCGCATAAGTACGTTCTCATGAAAAAAGGATTTTACGACAACAGATCATCAGCATCTTACGCAAGATCCGTGCCGTCATCACGGCACGGGAGCTCTGACGCAGGCATGCTAATTAAACCCCTGCCTTTTATACATATCACAGGACGTCTGAATTCATGGAAATCCCCAAAGTGAAGCAGCCAAGGTCACCTGAAGCGGAGAACGCCCGTCTCAGAAGCCGCCTGCTGAAACCATACTTAATTAAAAGACGGTTCAGGTGTCTCCGGGCCTGAAGATCTGACAACTGGTCACAAACCGCATCGTGGAAGTCGTGTATGAGTCAATTGGCCTGTCGTACGACGGGCCTGCATGCAGGCAGAGCTGCCCCTCTCAGCATGCCACGTCCTGCTGCTCATGCGCACCTGTCTCTGCGCATCACTCAGCAGGTTCCTGAAAGCCGCCGCTTTGATTATCGGCGTATCTGGCAGCTTATGCGGCGTAAGAGCCTATACGTTCTTCACAAAAGGTTTTAAGGCATCTGTCACCTTAGCAGTCTGAGCATAAGCGCAGGCCACGTCGCTAAGGGCTAAACCGAGCGGCTTCCGCTTCTGCGTCAGGATGCACCAAATCTGACCCGGCCGGTAAATTTTGTCGTTTATGAACACGGCAGCGGTCGCGGAATAAGTACCTTATCTGTGGTGATAATTTCATGAAGGAGTTAGTGAAGTTCGCCACTGCATCCGGTTATTGCAGGCGTTCAGGTGACACGCATTCCGGACTGCCCTGGCTGTCTGAGTACTATCATGCATGCGGCGATGGTAGCCGATAAGGGACCGGAATTTACCTGCAGCGCGCTGAGTGAGTGAGCATTTAAGCATGATGTCAGGCCAGGCTTAATCAAGCCGGCGAAGCCAGCGCAGAACGGATTTACTGAGAGCTTTAATGGCCGCTTTCTTGATAAATACCTGAATGAGCACTGGTCCATTAATATTGTCGACATCAGGAAAATTATTCATGACAGTCGGTAGGACTGTAGCCAGTGCAGTCCACATTCGTCGCTGAACCACAGTACACCATCTGAATGTGCAGCGGGCTGAAGAAACAGAAAATCAAAAGATCAACAAGCCGACATGACTGAGTGGTCTGGTATCTGATACCGCGGGGCAGGGCAGCTGAAAAGCAAACCCGTTGTGCAGATTTGTAAACACTTTATCCTCCGGAACAGTTAATACTCCGGATGTGTAATACTAAGCTGCGGCTTGATTGTAAACACTCTGTTATGCTTGTAGTTACTATAGAGGATGCAGGCAGCTAAAAATGTCATATGAAAAAGATGAATGCATGAGATAAGATGACAACTGCACAATTGTTGTAGCAGCAGAAGTAATCAGCGCTAAGTGCCTATACAAACTGGTCAGCCTGAAATTACTAAAAAGAGCCGGGTAAACTTCTGAAAAGTATGCAGACCGTGCCAGAGATTAGATCAGGCGGTTAATTGAAAAGGTAACTTTCATTACTGATTTATATAAAAAGTATGGCAGACAGATAAAAATAATAAAGCTGTGAAGCTGGCATAATCCGTGCCATCGACAATGCATGTTATTTTTAAATTAGGATCATTATCACTCAGGTAGGTAATAGATACATAATGGTCTGGATGATAAGAATGAGTTCACCTATCCATCAGAGATAATTCAGAAAAAAAACCTCAGAAAGCATAAAGGGGGCTTTATGATTTCTGAGGCAATGCAAAGCATTTAAGTTACAGGGTCAATCTGCTTCAAAATAAGCTTAGTATGTCTTCGTCAGAAAAAAAGGAAAAAAGTTAATAATTAATTATTTAACTAAGTTAAAAACACTCGATGACAAGATTTATATGTTCATTTACGGTCATGATTTCTATTTATAAAAATTGCACAAAAATTATTATTCATCAATAGATTAATTATCATAAATCGTTGGTTTTCCGGGTTAATCTTGCATAGTGCCAGAGAAACCGACCATTATGTCTGGGGGGGTATCTTAATTAAATTTCAGAAATTCAAAGACGCTAAAAAACGTGAAGCGTGAAGTTTGAATTTTTCAGTTGAAGTGATTATAACCTGGCATTCCTGTCAACAACATTGTGAAACCGTTACATAACCATTTTTAGTTTAAAAAGGATACTGTCGCGCATGATTTAAAAATATTTAGCCTGAGAGCGGTGAGGGGTTTAAATGCACCAATTTAGGAAAATATTTTGACTGAAACCCTATATCTTTCATTTAAATTATCATTGATAAAATATAGGCCTAAAACTAATCATTTTTCCGAATTATGAATCTGATTATTTTAAGAAATACATGATATGCGACATCTAAAAAAAGCGGTGATACTATCAGGTTTTGCAATCCGTTAAAATCTTTCCTGATTTATGCTACTGCAATGAAACTAATAAGGGGAGAGCCATGAGTGATAAATACATATATGCAAAAAATTTTATTGCCTTGAATTCGCAGGAGATGTTTAATACTTTTTTCCCGCAAGTGACCCCCCCAGTGCTGGTATGTTCACTTGCTGGTGCTGCACTTTACGTATTATCCAAAAACAACTATATTTTTTGGAAACAGAGCTTATTTGCCATCATATCTTTTTTAGGAGGAGTGTATAGCGCGGGGATATCATCAGAAATCTTGACTGGGGTTATTAATTCAGTATTGCAAAAAATAGATCCAGGTATTAGCATCGCTGTTCCACCGGCACTCGGAGCACTATTTGCATCGGCAATCTGTGTCAGTACACTTCTTAAAGTAATGTCTCACGTAAAAAATAAACCTTCATATTTTCAGGAGAATGATTGGAAATGAGCCTAGAGAATATCTCAATTTATCTGAACGCGACTATATGTCTTTTGATATGCTGGCGGCTTATGTTTTTTCAGAAAACCGGACGCTACAGTTTTAGAATATCATTTTTGGCATATTGTCTTATCCTTGCATCGGGTTGGACCGCATTCAGATTGCTATGGGGACGTTATCTGAATGTTGATCCAGCAGAAATAGCACTTAACCTGTTTGTCTGCTTTTCAATACTGAAAGCAAGAGGGAACCTGGCAAAAGTTGCTCAAAAAAGATATCACCGGACTTGTACCTGGAAAAAAAATTAATTTCACGGGTGTCTTAATTCAGCTTTGAGAAAAATGGCCGGAAGCGTTCTGGTAATAAGTGCCAATTGTATATAATTAATTTTGAAATTAATACGGCATCACTGATACGTAGCTGTATGGTTAGCGTTGCAGGCATCCGGCCAATTTCAATTTCTTGTACTATCCATCCATATATATATTTCCTGCGAAACATTCCTGTCATCAGGCTTACATTTTATCTTTTTTATTAATTTCATTATGATGTGCATCAGGCTTATATAGTAGTCATTGTTGATCTCATTTTTATTGCTTTTTGTGGGTGTGTCACCAGTTTCCGGAAGTTATCAGGGCTGACTTCCTATACGTTTTAACCAAATTTCTTTGTTATCCATCATGAATGGTAGCCGTCCATTTGCGTTAATTCAGATCAGACTTCCCAACCTCCATTAGCTGTAACGGCTTGCAATCGAAATCCCTCCGACTCACAGTCAGCACAAATTTCGGCTCACATTACCTGCTAATAAAAAATGCACCGGCTCAAATTAAGTGACAAAGGCTCGCATCTATCCTGCCCGGCCCGCAATCCATTCCGCCGGGCTCACAATAACTGCAAATGAAATTTATATGCATACGGTCTTTCTCTATCCCGCATTGAAAGTACCCAGCCACGCGATACCATCCTGATTGTTGTATGATTTTCTTTGCAGCCTGACTGGCTGCATCACAAAAACAGGAGAACGCTATGAACATATCGTTGTTCACAATGACCCCGACGATCACGGTCCTCGACAACCGCGGCCTTACCGTTCGCACCCTGCAGTACCACCGCCATCCGGATACACCGGACATCACTGTTGAGCGCATCACCTACCACCAGTTCGACCCCCGCGGTTTTCTGACTCAGAGCACCGACCCACGCCTGCATGATGCCGGGCTGGTGAACTTCATGTACCTCAACGACCTGGCTGGCAGGGTTCTGCGCACGCAGGGAGTCGATAACGGGACCACCGTCACCCTGAACGATGCCGCAGAACGACCATTTATCGCGGTCAGCAATAATATTTGCACCGCTGATGACGGTACGGAAGACAGAAGCCAGGCGGTAACCCGCGCCTGGCAGTATGAGGATGCAGAACTGCCGGAACGTCCGGTGAGCATTACGGAGCAGATCACCGGTGAAACCGCTCGCATTACAGAGCGTTTCGTATACGCAGGCAACGGTGATGTGGAGAAAGGCCTGAATCTGTCCGGTGTGTGCGTCAGTCATTACGACACGGCAGGCCTGATGCAGACCGACAGTATTGCTCTTGCCGGCGCACTGCTCTCGGTCACCCGTCGCCTGCTGAAGGATGCGGATAATCCTGACGCCGTAGCCGACTGGCAGGAAGAAGATGTATCGCTATGGAATGACCTGCTGGGCGCTGAGACATTTACCACCTTGACCACCGCTGACGCCACCGGGGCGGTAGTGACCACCACGGATGCGAAAGGCAACCAGCAGCGCGTGGCGTACGACGTGGCGGGCCTGCTGTCGGGCAGTTGGCTGACCATGAAGGGCGGCACGGAGCGAGTTATCGTGAAGTCGCTGACTTGGTCCACCGCCGGGCAAAAGCTTCGCGAGGAGCACGGTAACGGCGTAGTGACGACTTACATATACGAGCCTGAAACACAACGTCTGAGCAGCATTAAAACGGAGCGCCTGGCCGGGCATGCCACAGGTGCAAAGGTGCTGCAGGACCTGCGCTATAAGTATGACCCGGTGGGCAACGTCTCGAAAGTCAGCAACGACTCTGAAGAGACCCGCTTCTGGCACAAGCAGAAAGTGGTACCGGAGAACACGTACATATACGACAGCCTGTATCAGCTGGTTATTGCCACCGGGCGCGAGATGGCGAATATCGGTCAGCAGGGCAGCCATTTACCAAAAACCACAGCACCCCTTCCCACTGACAGCACCGCGTACACGAACTACACCCGCACTTATACCTATGATACCGCTGGCAATCTGATGCAGGTCCGCCATACCCCGGCCACTGGCAGCGGATACACAATCAGAATCACTGTCAGCAACTGCAGCAACAGGGGTGTGCTGAGCACCCTGACGGAAAATCCGGCAGAGGTGGACGCACTGTTCACGGCAGGCGGGCAGCAGACGCAGTTGCAGCGAGGGCAGAACCTGGTCTGGACGCCGCGTAATGAGCTGCTGCAGGTGACCCCGGTTGTGCGTGATGGCGATGTGTCCGACCATGAAAGCCACCGGTATGACAGCAGCAGCCAGCGCGTACTGAAGATGAGCATGCAGAAGACAAACAACAGCGTGCAAGCGCAGCAGGTGCTGTACCTGCCGGGTCTGGAGCTGCGGAACACAACAAACGGCGATACGCAAACGGAGAGCCTGCAGTCCATTAGTATTGGGGAGGCAGGACAGGCTCAAGTGCGGGTGCTGCACTGGACATCAGGCAGGCCGGACGGCATCAGCAATGACCAGCTACGTTACAGCTACGACAACCTGACCGGTAGCAGCGGGCTGGAGGTGGACGGTGAGGGAAATATCATCAGCACAGAGGAATACTATCCGTACGGGGGCACGGCGGTGTGGACAGCCCGCAGCGCGGTGGAGGCGAACTACAAAATCATCCGTTACTCGGGCAAGGAGCGTGATGCGACGGGACTGTACTACTACGGCTACCGGTACTACCAACCGTGGGTGGGACGCTGGCTGAGTGCGGACCCGGCGGGGACGGTAGATGGACTTAATCTATTTCAGATGGTGAAAGGGAATCCGGGATCTTATATTGATGATAATGGCTTGATGTTCAAAAGATTAAATTCAATTAGAGTCGGCAGAAGAGAGCGCAATTCCCCAAACGATATATCCACTGTTAATGGTGCTGTTGGCGCATCTGAATCAGACAGTCAGTCCCGGTTGAAAGTTCCTGATTCTAAAAACGAACTAATTATTAACATTATTGATCGTCTGGTGGGAATTGTTGAAACAGGGAGAGGTGGAATGCGCACGTTACAAGGAGAACAGTTTAACGAAACGATGACTAAATTAGCTTCTTTTTATATTGACTTACAGCCTGAAGGCGCTCTTTCCGGTGGAAACAATATCATGCATAAATCAAAAGGTTTCAGGCGACCACCTAAAGATTTAGTTAATCAGAAAAATGAGAGAGGGAATTTATATGATTTTTTGACTCCTTACCTTACCAGAGATTTAGATTCTGAAAATTTTTGCCTCCAAAATGTAACTTCAGACTTACATAAATGGACTGAACATATTATCGATAAACAACAGAAGCGTCTTCCGACAGGAAAATCAGCAGAGTTACTTATGAGGATGAATAACGCTGCAGACCCGAAAATTACTCGAGCAGAGTTCACAAAAAATCCTACGTCACGGCCTCCTGAGGATCAAGAGGAGGCGGTACAGTTTATATATTATATGGCTGGTCAATTTGAAAGTGAAAGTGAATGGAACGATTTTGCCCGCGACATGTACGCGGATGAATATCCTCTGCTAAAAAAAGTAACTTATGAAAGAGCTAAGAGAGTTTTCAATAAAAACAAGGCGTCTTTGGTATATACGAGTTGATTCAGGCACCATCATTTTTCATTGCTCTCATGGGGTATGAGTAATTAGATAATAATGTCTACTTAAAGTAGTCCCAAAACAATCAATCCGGTGAGACAGTTTTTCTGTCTCATTTGGTTTTTTTGTCTCATCATGGTGTTACGTTTTCATTATCAGGAGTTAAACGAAACAGTTTTTATCATTATGGCACTTTACGGTTATACGCGCGTTTCAACCAGTGACCAGGGTCTTACCCTGCAGACACAAATTCTCCGCGCTGCCGTGTGTGAAATCATTCGTGCAGAAAAAGCCAGCGGAAGCAGCCGGACCGGAAGGAGCGAGTTGCAGTTGTTGCTGGATTTCATGCGCGCCGGTGATACGTTGATGGTGACCCGCGTGGATCGCCCTGGCCCGCAGCATTAAGGACCTGCAGGATATCGTGTATACCCTGAATCAGCAGGGTGTAATGCTCAGGGTAACAGAACAGTCTGTGGACACGCGCCCGGCGGCAGGTAAAACCTTCCTCGATATGCCGGGCGTTTTCGCTGAATTTGAAACCAACCTTCGCCGGGAGCGCCAGATGGAAGGGATTCCCACGACGGCGAGGTGCTTACCATCGACACTGCCTTCATCGCCATGTTCTGCTACCTGTTTTGTTAATAGCTATAACAATTTTCTGCAGCACAGCAGGGTTTTTATAATTCCATCACCCCTCTGGCTTTACGACCTGAGACCCGCGACGGACAGTGGTTGTGCTTCAGTTATTAACGGTTATGCGATGACGTTGCATGTCCTTAAATACTAAAAATAACCCGTACTCCTACCTGCGGGAGTGGCTGGTGCTTTCACCATCAATACAGACGCTTTTTTGCCTGTGATAACATGCGACGGTTAATTTCCAGAGCCGGAACCGATGAAGAAGAAAAACCGCACACCAACTTCTCACGATGCTACTTTCCGGCAGTTTCTGACACATCCGGACGTCGCCCGTGATTTCATGGAACTCCATCTGCCCGCAGAACTGCGTGCTATATGTGACCTCAGTACGCTGAAGCTGGAATCCGGTTCGTTCGTTGAGGATGACCTCCGGCAATATTTCAGCGACGTACTCTACAGCCTGAAGACCACAGCAGGTGATGGATACATACATGTTCTGGTCGAACATCTGTCCACCCCTGACAGTCATATGGCGTTCAGGCTCATGCGGTACGCTGTTGCGGCTATGCAGCGGCACCTTGAAGCTGGCCATAAACAGCTGCCACTGGTGATACCGATGTTGTTCTATACCGGCAGGCGCAGTCCCTATCCCTGCTCAACGCGTTGGCTCGATGAGTTCGATGACCCGGCGCTGGCTGAAAACCTCTATTGCAGTGCCTTTCCCCTGGTGGATGTCACGGTCATTCCGGATGATGAAATCGCGGACCATCGCAGCATGGCCGCTCTGACCCTGTTGCAGAAGCATATTCGTCAGCGGGACCTGGCTGAACTGGTGGACAGGCTCGCCCCCATTCTGCTGGCCGGATATCTTTCTTCATCACAAGTGATATCGCTGGTACACTATATTTTACAGGCAGGCGAAACGTCAGACGCCAAAGCCTTTGTTCGCGAACTGGCACAGCGTGTGCCGCAATACGGAGACGCACTCATGACCATCGCACAGCAGCTTGAGCAAAAGGGCATTGAGAAGGGTATTGAGAAAGGTATCGAGCAAGGTATTCAGCTGGGTGAACAGCGCGGCATTGAAAAAGGCAGAAATGAAGGCAAACTCGAAGTTGCGCGTACCATGCTGCAGAACGGTATCGATCGCAGTACCATCATGAAAATGACCGGCCTGACGGAAAACGATCTGACACAAATCCGCCACTAACTGATGCCATAGTTTTTCTGGCCGTGCTGCTGAGCCGTCATGCTCACCACCCTGTCGTCGCCCAGCAGCGACATTCGGTGACACCCAGGTCATTCTGCACCTTTAGTAATATCCTGGGCCTCAGCCACGTTTAATCGGGAATGAGGCCGCCATAATGCCTTTATCAGCAGTCTTCCCAGAGCACATTGAATAGTCCTGCACACACAGTGAAAGGCTCCGATATATTTTGAGCACCGGCAGCATTGCTTCATGCTTCGTATTTTGCTTTTGCTTCCGACAGACATCCACTGGATGTCAGTGAACGTTGTTTTTAAAGTCAGTTAAAGAGAGTATTTGCTGCGCTCATTGTCCCTTTGTAATAGTTTCTTCAGGTTTTTCTGCACTCAGCTCATAAAGCCCGGAAAGTCCATCAACGGTCATCTGCCATCCACCGAGGTTAAGAAGCATCTCAAGCTCCTGCACGCGCCCGTTCAGTCATGCCATCACCGGTATGACCTGCCGGCCAGCATTGTAAAATGCCGCGTCCAGACTGCTCCGGACAGTTAAATTCCGTTGTTGCAATAGCCGGCCTGCTACTTGTGAGCATTATAGATAGGCTGATAATTAAAGCGTTCGAGCGCTTCATATCATTCATGCCTGCATACTTTATTCGTTCCCGTTGATTAATACGCCGCGATGTTAGTAATGTCTTCATAAGCCACATGAGGACATGCCCATAAAGAAGCGTTTTTCCGGCGAACAGATCATCAGTATCCTCCGCGAGGCTGAAGCCGGAGTTTCTGCCCGTGAGCTCTGCCGTAAGCACGCCATTTCCGACGCTACCTTTTACATCTCACGTAAGAAGTATGGCGGTATGGAGGTGCCCGTGGTTAAGCGCCTGAAGTCGCCTGAAGAAGAGAAAGCCAGACTCAGGAAGCTGCCTGCCGGAGCTATGCTGGATAAGGAGGCGCTTCAGGTAGCTCTGGGGCGAAAGTACTGACGACAGGCCATAAGCGGGAAGCCGTGGTGTTGATGTGTGATGCGACCGGTCTGTCGCAACGTCGTGCCTGCAGGCTTACAGGCTTGTCCCTGTCGACCTGCCGTTATGATGCTCAGCGTACGGGTGCTGATGCACATTTATCAGGGCGTATTACTGAGCTGGCGCTTGAACGCAGACGTTTTGGTTATCGCCGCATCTGGCAGTTGCTGCGCAGGGAGGGCCTTCACGTCAATCATACCGTATTTACCACCTTAATAGACTGAGCGTAAAACGCAGACGACGCCGTAAAGGGCTGGCGACCGAACGGTTTTCGCTTCTGCGCCCGGATGCGCCGAACCTTACATGGTCGATGGATTTCGTTATGGACGCACTGGCCAATGGTCGCAGGATCAAGTGCCTGGTCTGTGTGGATGATTTCACGAAGAAGTGTCTGACGTACACCGCTGCTTTCGGTATTTCAGGCGTTCAGGTCACGCGTATTCTGGACAGCATCGCGCTGTTTCGGGGCTATACCACGACAATAAGAACCGACCAGGGCCCGGAATTTACCTGCCGCGCGCTCGATCAATAGGTCTTTGAGCATGGTGTGGAACGACGGCTTATCCAGCCAGGTAAGCCAAAGCAGAACGGATTTATTGAGAGTTTTAACGGACGCTTTCGCGATGAGTGTCTGAATGAACACTGGTTCAGCGATATTCTTCATGCCCGGAAAACGATTAATGACAGGAGGCAGGATTATAACGAGTGCCTTCCCCATTCATCGCTGGATTACCAGACACCAGCTGAATTCGCAACGGACTGGCGAAACAGGAAATATGAAGAAAAACCAACCGACGTTACTAACTGAAGGTTGTATTTAATCCTGGGGGGCAGGTCATTTTATATGAATTGATCCGGAATACCCGGATTGTCACACGCGTCACGTTACGCTATCCTTCAGCTGCCGCCGGGTGTTCCGGCTGCAGGGATTGACAGCCCTTAATAAGCATAATCCGCCTTTACCGGCGGGCTGCACGGCTGCGCCATTTTCAATGGCGGGTCGGGCAGGGGAACGCTGTCCGGATGTCTTGTTGTCTTCCGGGCGCGTTCGCCAGAATGTGCTTATCTGGTCTGTCAACCCTGTTCGATTCGCCACCATGGAGCAACGCTATGTGTGAAATGTGCATTGAACAAGGGTTGACCGCCGGACGAGAGACATGTGACGTACAGCCCCTGTACGCAGAAGCACCACCGCTTTCCGACTGGCACCGCGCAGACATTCTTGCCGCGGTAAAAAAGAAAGGCGGAACCATAGTGCGGCTCTCAACGGAAGCAGGTCTTGCACCTGGTACCCTTTCTAACGTCTTTACCACCCCCTGGCCCAAAGGGGAGCGGATAATTGCCCGTTTTATCGGAATCCCTGCCTGCCAGATCTGGCCTGAACGCTATCGGCGACGGCGTCCCCGTATATCGCGTAAAGCCAGTCCGTATGAGATATCATCTGGTCCGTAATCGGCTGAGCGCCTGCGCAGGAATATTTTTATACGGGCCTGTATCAGGCCCGGCTTCAGGTCTTAACCTGCAGGATTAAAGCATTCTGGCCAGATTTAACTGCCCTTAGATAAGCGAAGTGGTCAACAAAAACTGGCCACAGCTTTAGCGTTTTCCGGTATCGATTTTCCGATTCGTCAGGTGATAACCCGCCATTATATCCGTGCGGCATGAGTGCGCTTTAATAACCAGAACCAGGGTCTGCTATTTCATTGGCATTTTCGCTGAAGCTTACATAGCCTGTCACTGGTACCCGTTCATTCTTCAGGCTTCTGGAGAACTGCTCCATCGGACTGTCATACTAGCAGTTTCCACGTCGGCTCACTCTCTGTGTGATCCGGTAACGCCACAGTAATTGCCGGAAATGCCTGTATGGTGGTTACCCTCATCGCTGTGGAACATTACTACGACTGGCTTTCCTCCACCCTCCCGTGCCTTTTCTGACGCTCTGACCGTCAGTTTGCTATCCCGAGAAAACGACATTGCCCTGCCAAGAGGTTTCCTCGCGAACAGCTCGGGAACAACTGCATAGTATGCCGGGGGCTTACCTGTCCGGACATACGTCACGTCGCCGCACCTCACCGATTCGGCGCTGTCACCGCGAACTGCCGTTCAGGATGATTCGGTATATCGACGTCTTCATGGTCGTTACGTTTATATCAATAAGCTGACTGCTGGCAACTGACCAGCCCCGGTACTTTAATGAGCCAGCCAGTATCCCATCCAGATAGTCTCTCCGGGGTACCATTGTGGCAATGCTCCTTTCCCCAGCGAAGCCATGACTGATGTTGTGTGGCTTCGTCATATAGCGTGTCTGCCGTCTGGCTTTTCAGTACGGTTTTTCCGGTATTTGTAGCTGCTGTGATGAATCCCCGACGCATGACTGAGTGTCGTCACCGGATAACGCGCACGGAGTTTCCCGATTATCGGGAACTGTACAGGGAGTCTGACATCAGGCGCGCAGTAGCCTTTCTAATATTTCGTTCTCAACTCAAGTGCGTTGTAATTTTCCTGAGCTCACATATTTCGGTTTGTCCCGGAGTTACCGGGGAGACTTTTGGCGTTTTATCCTGACCCACATCACGCAGTTTTTTACCCATTTCGACATTGTAGAAAGACCCTCATCCATAGCATCAGCAGCGTCAGAGACAGTGTAATGTTGGTCGACAACCAGATGAGCGGGTTCAAATCTGAATTCAGGACTGGAAGGTCTTCTTTTATCTGGTTCACCTGTGTTGTTATGAGGTGCTCCGTACACCTCTGCTCTGGTGACCATATTAAGTAAACCACTACAATGCCAGCGATTGAAAGCTTTATCGCAATAAGCATCCTATTTACCCCATGTAATGATAATGCAGCCTGAGGGACGGTTAAGAACAGATTTAAAATCGGGTTTGCCAGTAAATCATCTAATTTATTTTCATAATGTAGTTACATAGTATTATAGTTAAGCGCAGGGGGGGTTATTGATAGATGTACCGTCAGTGATGATGTTATTAGTTTATTGGCCTGGAATGGCTTCCCTCCTTTTCTATTAACTAAAATCGGTAGAAGGGTTAGGTTACCGTATTGGCTTTCGAAAATTACAGCGTTTCTGTTGGCTATTTATTCGAACCGTAATGGTGTTAGGAAGAAAATAACGTTACCTACTGTCAGGGATATACTGATTTATATTCTGTAACCATAAGAAATTATCTTTTAATAATCTTTATTAAATCACCGGGAGGAGAAGCTCCGCCTGGATTTTTATTATTGAGACTTTAAAGAGAGTATGCTCGTCCATTTATCTGAGAGAAAGGGGGGGGGTGGAATAAATTTGACGCTGTGGCTTTCCCGAATCGGAATATAAAGCCCTGATTTGAATTTTGTGAATGGAATAACAAGCAGATTATAAGTAGAGGAAATGGTCAGGTTTTCTTTTTCCCGGCAGAGCAAGAGCTGCCAAAGTGAAATAATTGAAGAACTAACCGGGGGAGGTGATTTGAGATTTATTAGGTTGCTTGAATAGACTGAGAGCTATGTCACTAAAAAGTTTTGAGAGCATTCAAATTTCAGTTCAGCACAAAGTAGCTATTGCTAACGCTCTTGTAAACAGATAGAGAGTAAAGATGCCGGTGTTAAAGGCGGGGGATGGAATGGGTTGCGTTAATCGAAGAGTTATTTAAAAGCATGATATAAATAAATGTAGGTTTTTTATTTCCAGATTTCCTGTTGATTTAGTTCCCTCGTCAAATGACATAAGATTTATTTTCGGGCAGATAGTGAACCGGATTAATCCCAATAAAAGATGACGCCTGCTTATTTTCCTGAAATCACCACACCTGACGCAGGATTTTAAACTCCTGCAAATCTCCCATCCAACAAGTGCTTACGTTTTTTTAACGTGAACAAAGGTATACCCTATTCTTTGTTTTTCGAATCTTAAAAGACTCCCTGGAGTGGCTTGTCTTTTTATTATAATTCATTAGATTATGTTGATCTTATGATTTAAAGAGTCTGTCAGGACTCTGATGCTGGACTTGAAGTTTAAAATTGTGGGGGAAGAAGATGTAATGGCAACAATATTGATGATAGATGGTCTATAAAAAGAATATATATTTTCTAATGCGCAACAGGAGTTAAGAATGCCAAGGGCACAGATTTATATTACTAAGGCTAATCTCGAAAAAATCAGGTCTATAGTCAATCTTGAAAGAAATCATGGTGTTGACGAAAATGAAGCTAACCTTTCTTCAGTTGCAGCAATGCTGCTGAATCTGGGATTGCAGGTTTATGAATTTCAGCAGAGAAAGAAGCAGAATGGTGAGAATGATCAGCCTGAAAATGATGATGCAAAAAAAGTTGCTATGTTCAACAGAATTCTAATGGAAAACGTACTTAAGACTTCCTACGCCTCAGCTGCTATCCTTCAGATGGTTGGGGAACTGGATGAATTAAAAAACAAAAATTCCTACGGTTTTCATGATCTAAAATCAATGATACGAAGAAAAACAGAAAATAAGCTCAGTGAGATATTTGATGAAGAATAAAGCATTAGCTGCTGAGTGGTGTCAATACTTAGTTTTATTTTAATTAAATAACTGATTTATCTGTGCTTGTTCTTTTTTGAAAGTAAAAAACTAATTTTTGGAAAGATGTTGATGTTTTGTGTTCTACGCTTAAGCTGAATTCATTAAATAAAAAATGGAGTGTTTTGTGTGTAAAAAGGATGTCTGACACTGAAGGGTTTTACTTTTAACATTGGCCATTGAAATCAAGTAAAAAGTCTTTCTCCGCGGCGAGGAAATGGGGGGGCTTGTCTGAAAGGAATACAACTATGGAAAGATGGTACATTACGCATTGCCAGAGTAAAAATTTGATGAGAATTTTAAAGCAGGCCACGATGCTGAGTAGTGAGTGCTATTTACCAGTTGAAACACGCATTACTCGCAGAAAAGATTGCGGTGGCACACGGTTTTCTCAGAAGCCATTATTTCCCGGCTACCTGTTTATTCGTTTTGACCTGGAAGTAATCCATCTGGGAAAATTTACTGATATTAACGGCATTTATTACTTTCTGACTACTGGTGAAAAATTGTGTGTAATTAATGATGACATTGTAAATGCACTTAAGTGTGTTCATAATTTACGTTTCGAACCTTCCGGTAACTGTGTCCAGTGCACAAACTTTTCGGCTGCATTAATATCATCCATTCAGCGGATTTACACTATTTCCGGACCGCTGGAGAGACAGGTAGAATTGTTGAAACTCCTTCAGAGCGATGATTTTTTAGTCAGACATTAAATGATAGCTTCCTGACCTGTGCTGTTGTTGATGGAAAGTTATTAAATTTTCGGACAGGCCCGAATTGCCACATGCATGCAGTGCACCTTTCATCTTTCATTCTATGGGATACCTGTTCTTTATTATAAAGCTTTCATTTCCTGTTTTATCCGGTTCTTGTTCAATATGCATTAAAGTAAGTGAATTTGTTTCATTTGATAACAGAGGAATAAAAAATGAATATTGTTTACCGCCAAAAAAAATTGGTTAGTTTCTTTGGTTTTTTTTCAGTTTATCCAGCGAATCATCGTTGCATGTTCATTTCTGCTCTTACTCTGACTTTGTTGCTGGCTTTTGTGCATGGTTGTCGGGCTGATGATCTGCTGAAGCCTGGTGATCAAACGGTGAAGGATACTTTCGGTAAAGATTCCTCAATCATGACCTGGCTGCTGATTGGTGAGGTTATTACTGCGATTGTTGCTTATGTGGCAACCAAAAATATCAAAGTTCTCTTTGGTGTCATTGTGTTGTCTGTATTCATCACTATAGCTGCCGCTGTTATTGGCATATAAGGGGAGGACATGGAATCGGGAGATGAACTGAAAAAGTATCGCTTTCCAAAAAATCTAGGAGATCAGATGCGAATAATTGGTATGCCACTGGATGAGTTTATTCCCGCTGTTCCCCCGTTTCTCATTTCAATCTTCTTTAAACATGCATTAGGCGGTCTGATCTATGGCATAACCATATGGCTTTTTATTCGCTGGCTGAAAAAGGGACGAGGGAGTATGTGGCTTTATAATATGCTTTACTGGTATTTACCAACTGAGATATTTCGTATCGTTTACAAGGCCATTCCTGACTCGAGTTTTCAAAAATGGATAAAATAACAGGCGGTAATTATGTCCGTTAAGGCTCAGGTTTCCGCTAATAAGGTCGTTGGCTACATTCTTGTCGGATTGTTGTTTTTCCTTGCACTTTCACTTATCAGCAACATCTATCTGGAGGTAACAAACCGGATGCTGGTTAACAAGCGTGAGAAAATTGTCGTGCCGATGGCATTTGATGCGCCGTTTGTCGTGTCGGAGAGTGAGGCCAGTGCGACTTATCTTCAGATGATGGCTCTTTCATTTCTCTCACTGCGACTGAATGTTTCTCCTGAAACAGTTGATATGAACCACGACTTCCTTTTGTTCTATGTTCGTGTCGAATCCCGTGAAAAATTTGCGCCAGTGCTGGCCGCTGAAGCTAAACGGATTAAGGAAAATGCGGTCACCTCTGCATTTTATCAGACCGCTATTAAAGTTCACCCATCGGCCAGCATTGTTGATATTCGTGGTGTTCTGAAAACATGGATAGGTAACAGTAAACCGCTAGAGGAGATTAAACATTATAGGCTGCAACTCATGTATCGGGCCGGTGTTACCAGCATTGAGAAATTTGTGGAGGTGGACGATGCGAAAGCGAAATAGCGTTTTCCTGGTGCCCGGCCTGTTATGCCTGATGGCTGTCAATACTGTATTTGCCAGCACTGGCCCGGCAAAGCTTCGCGGTGAGAACGGCAGCACTTTCACTGTATCTGTCAGCAGGGACAGTGCCAACGTATTGATGGTTCAGGGGGACAGGATCACTGCGTTAACCAGTAAGGAAAGCGATGTGCCAGATCCGGAGAAAACCGGAAACGGTGCGGTGATGTTCAGCGTTGTAACTGATAAACCTTTTACCTTCGTCGTCGAGACGGAATCCGGCCAGGTATTTTCTGTCAGGGCCACGCCCGTTAAAGGACAGGGCAGAGTATACCGTATTTCACCACTCAGCCCGGTTGTTCATCCGTCAACAAAAGCATGGGAAAAAGAGACTCCATATGAATCTCTTCTGCTTGCTCTCAACAAAGGCGTATTTACCGGGGCCATGCCTGATGGTTATTCACTGGTTGATAATCAGGAGCGGGATACTCGTCTGGCAGCACCGGTCAGGGCAAAACGCCTTCAGGTATGGGATGGCGGTAATCTTCGGATTGAGAAATACCGCCTGACTAATCCTGATACCAGGGGACTCACGCTTAATGAACATGACTATGTTGAAAGTGGTGTCCGGTCAGTCATGTTCTGGCCCCGTTCTGCTGTATTACCTGCCGGAGCAACCGTTTCGCTTTATCTGATACGTGACCTGGAGGTGAGTCAGTGAAAAACGTAAACATTCAGGCCAAAAAGAAGCAGATAGCGATAGTGGTGGCCGTAGTTGTGCTGGGGCTTTGCGGCGGGGGGACTGCGTGGTATATCACTGCGGCCAAAAGACAGGTTTCATCTCCGCCTCCGGGTGAACCTGCCCCGGATATGACGGGGGTAGTTAATGCCACTTTCGATGATAAGGTTCAGCAGAATGCCATAACGGAAGCGCAGCGTGTCGGCAAAGAGGTAAACGAAAAATTTAGATCAATGGAGCGTGAAATCAAGGCGTTGTCTGATAACAACGCCAGCATGCAAAAACAGGTTACTGACCTGCAACAAACCAATTCAGTTTTTGTACAGGCAATGACCAGCAATAAAGGTGAGAGCACTCAGGGCAATGCAGTTAAAGCTGATGACAATGCTTTCCCTTCTGCACAGGAGGGGCAAAATAATTACCGGTATGATGGTATGGGCTACGCCCCTTCAGGACAGATAGTGGTCAAGCCGCATGAGAATGGTCTTCGCAGGCTGACGTTCAGTCAGACAGTTCAGGAGCCTTCTTTTCACTTCCCCTATATTCCTTCCGGAAGTTATGCCGAATCAGTCGTGATAGAAGGAGCTGATGCCAATGCAGCCGTTACCGGTTCACAGAATACGTCTCCGATGCAGTTACGGTTAACAGGTAAAGTACAGATGCCTAATGACCGCGAGTTCGATCTAACCGGCTGTTTCGTCACACTGGAAGCTTACGGGGATGTATCCAGTGAACGTGCGGAGATCAGGACGCGAAAACTGAGTTGTAATATCGGGAAAGACGTTATTGACCAGGAAATTAAAGGGCATGTTTCCTTTATGGGGAAAAACGGTATTAAGGGTGAAGTGGTCATGCGTAACGGTAAGGTGCTTGGCTTTGCCTGGGGGGCTGGTTTCCTTAACGGGATAGGCAAAGGTATTGAAAGTGCCGGGTCAACTACAGTAGGTGTGGGAGCTACGGCCTCTCCGGGAGCCGGGGAAATCATGAGCAGCGGTATAGGTGGAGGCACCGGTGAGGCGGCCAAAACGCTTTCTGAATATTATATTAAACGGGCTGAACAATATCATCCGGTTATTCCGATTGGAGCGGGTAATGATGTCATACTGGTATTTAATGATGGATTACAGATACAGACTATTACGGAGGCATTAAAAGCGAAACAGAAGAAGTCAGAATTAGCACTGGAAAAAAAAGTCAGTGCGGCAGGACATGAAACGCAAAATACAATCAACGATATTAAAAAGTTCAAGCTTGGCGATATTGTTTCTGCTGATGCCCTCAACGGCCCATTATCTGTTCCCGGAAAATAGCGAGTAAATAATGAATAAATTAATTATGCCTTTACTGGCAGGCTTTGTCCTGCTCACGGGGTGTGCCGGTGCTAAATCGGATTTTGAATGTAATGCCACCTCCAGTGACAGTTGTAGAACCATTGATGCTGCGAACAATATGGCCCGTCAGAAGACTAAGGCGGCAGCAGTAAAGCCGGGTGCGGCATCGTTGCCCGCTCTGGCTAAACCTGCCGGTGCGGGCATTCCACTTACCCGTTCGGCGCAGGGGGCATCGTTTCTTCGCACTCCAGTGAGAACACCAGAAGCGACAGCAAACGTATGGGTCGCGCCCTGGGTTGATGGTCAGGATAATTTCCATGAGCCGGGGCTGCTTTCATTTGTCGTTAAACCAGGAGAATGGCACAAGTGAGTAATTTAGATATTTTCACTCAGACTATTTCCCGGATTCAGAATGCGATTAAGTCGCCTGGTGGCGTTTCCGATGCCAACCGTTCTCTGGGAAACCTGACCTACCCTCAGCTATCAAACCTGCTTCCCTACCGGGAATTTGATGATGAAACAGGACTGTTTATTAATAAAAGTACGGCAGGATTTTTACTGAAGGCTGTACCGCTTATTGGAGCCAATAAGCATATTGTGGATGTGCTGAACGACCTGGTAAAAAGTAAAATACCCCGTAAAACGCCTGTCAGTTTTCACCTTGTCTCCAGCCAGGTGATCGGTGAAGAACTGGATTATGGTCTGTCGGATTTTGCCTGGCAGGGAAAAAAGGCTGATAAATTTAACGCTGTTACACGTGCCTATTATCAGCAGGCCACCCGTAACAGTTTTCGCACCCCAACCGGGCTGCCACTGACCCTGCGTAATTACTCTCTTTATATTGCCTGTGCGGTAAAAAAGAAAAATAACCGGGCATCAACCATGACCAGTCTTTCTCACCTGATGAAAATTGTCCGGGCGACGCTCGATTCCGCGAAACTGTATACCGAAATTGTTAACCGGGAAGGGCTGGTCAGTCTTGTCAGTAGTCTTGTGAACTTTCGCTGCGATCAGCTTTTCCGGCCGGATGTAAAAGTGAATGTTTATGACGACCTCCATTTCCAGTGCGTTGAGAATGGTATTGATTTTGATGTCTATCCTGAAAAGCTGGTCGTCAGATTGTCTGAAAAAGCGGGCAGCGCAAAAACGTCCCGAGCTATGAATTTTATGCTTGATGGCAACCCTGACATGTTTCTGCTGTGGCAGGGGGGGGACAATATCAGCAATCTGCTGAATCCGGACTTGAGCATACCTTTTCCTTTTGTACTCACATTCACCGTTGAAGCGGAAGAACAGGTTGAGGCACAGCGGGAGGCTAACCGTAAATTTCTCGATCTTGACAGCAAATCTAAAAGTTCGTTGGCAAAACTTCTGCCAAATCTGATCAATCAGCGCAACGAATGGGAGTCTGTCCGCAGCCGTCTTCTTTCAAATGAAAGCTGTCTGGTCAGACATTACTTCAATATTACGGTTTTTTGCCGCGATGATGACAGTGAAGAGCTGACCTGCGAGCAAAAGGTGATTAACACCTTTAAGAAAAACGGACTCGAGCTTTACGCCCCGCAATATATGCAGCACCGTAACTGGATGTCTATGTTGCCATTTATGGCTCACGAGGGACTATGGAGTGATCTGAAGACATCCGGAGCCACGAACCGATGTGAAAGTATTCAGGCCGTTAACCTTATGCCGGTGATTGCTGACAATCGCCTGTGTCAGAAGGGGCTTCTGGCACCGAGCTACCGCAATCAGCTTGCCTTTGTGGATATTTTTGGTGAAGGCATGGGGAATACCAACTACAACATGGGTGTTACCGGCACATCGGGAGCGGGTAAGACCGGTCTGGTGCAGCCGATTTTACGCAGTGTACTGGACAGCGGCGGACTGGTCTGGGTTTTCGATATGGGCGACGGCTATAAGTCGTTCTGCGAGAACATGGGCGGGACTTACATTGATGCCTCTTCACTGTCGTTTAACCCCTTCGCCAACGTCACGGATATTACTCGCTCCGGTGAGCGTATCCGCGATCAGCTCTCTGTGCTGGCGAGTCCGGACGGAAACCTTGATGAAATCCACGAAGATTTGCTACTTGAAGGCGTGATGTACGCCTGGGAGGCAAAGGGGAATGCGGCGCATATTGATGATGTGGTGACATTCCTGAAAGGGGCTGTGCTTCAGGCAAGAAAAGATGGGGCAGACAGTATCGCACGCCGCTTTGATGAAATTATCAAGTTGCTGGTTAAATACTGTGAGGGCGGTATTTATGCTGATTACTTCAACAGCGATAAGCCCTCGCTTCAGGAAGATGCCCGGATGATTGTCCTTGAGATGGGGAGCTTGCAGGAAAGGCCCGCACTACTCGTTGCGGTGATGTTTTCGCTCATCATTTATATCGAAGACAAAATGTATCGTTCGCCGCGTAACCTGAAAAAGTGTTGCGCTATTGACGAAGGCTGGAAACTTCTTAATTTCAAAAATCATAAGGTTGGCTCATTTATTGAAACAGGCTATCGCACCGTTCGTCGCCATAATGGTTCTTTCATCACCATCACACAGAACATCAAAGATTTTGATTCACCTGATGCATCTTCAGCCGCAAAAGCTGCCTGGGGTAACTCTGCTTTCAAGGTGGTTGCTAAACAGGATACCGCTGAATTCAAGACTTACTGTGAACGCAATCCCAGCCAGTTCAGCGACTATGAACGCCAGATAATTGAACGTTTCGGGGATGCGAAAGAGCAGTGGTTTTCGTCATTTATGCTGCGTATCGGGGCTGTCAGTTCCTTCCATCGTCTGTTCGTTGATCCTCTGAGCCGTGCCATGTTTTCTTCCCGTGGCGGCGATTTTGAGTTTATCCAGCAGAAACGGGCGCTGGGATGGGATATCCACGATGCGGTATATGAACTGGCAAAACTCAACTATCCGGACGAAATGGAGGAGCTTGAAGCATGGGAACTCTGAGCAGTAAAGATATCCGCCGCGGTATTGTGGTCCTGGCCAGACGCCGGTTACGCCACCGGCACTATATTCTTTTGCTGGCGATGTTACTGATTGCAGTGAATGCAGGTATTTCGGTGCTGATGGTTGAGTGGCGAACGGCTGAAACTGTGACGTTCGATATGAAGGGGACGATCGACAGATTTGTGGATCAGTCTTCCCGTAAGAATCTTGATGAAGCGACGAGCCGTGCGCTTACAGAACGCTTTACAACCAACCTTCACCGCAGCATTGAAGACTGGCAGGCATCACACCGCGCACTGATTCTGTTAACGCCTGCTGTGGTCAGTGGCGCCAGAGATATCACCCGCGATATTCAGCAGGACGTGGCCCGCAAAATGCAGACAGGCTAATGATGAAAAAGTCACTTCTTCTGATACTGACGATAGCGTGCAGCGGCGGTGCTAAAGACCTGGGAATATGGGGCGATCTCTATCCCATTCAGGAACAGGATATGCTGATGTTCATTCAGCAGCGGCTTAAATCTATGGAGGCAGATGGTTCACTTGCCCGTGAACAGAAAGCCGCCCAGGAACGTGTCAAAGCGCGTATTTTCAGGCCGCCACCGGTTACGGGGCTGCGACTGACGGATAACAACGAAACTCATTATATCGACCCGACATTTATTGTCGATAAAGATATTGCTGATGGTAAGGGCATTGTTTTCGCTTATAAAGGCAACAAAATCAATCCATTGGAGCATGTGCCATTCAGGGAAACCCTTTACTTCATCGACGGCGACGATAAACGTCAGATCGACTGGATGAAGCAGCAGAAGCCGGACACGGTGATCAGTAAAATTGTCCTGGTGAACGGCAACATTGAAACCAGCGGTGAAGGCCTTGACGCTCAGGTTTACTTTGATCAGAACGGCACGTTAAGCCGTAAGTTTCAGCTTACCGCCGTTCCGGCCAGAGTCACCGTAGCCGCTGACGGTAAACGTCTGCGGATAGATACGTTTGCAATGGAGGGCGAGAAGTGAGACTACCGACAGCCCTGATGGTTATCTGTGCGGTGCTTTTTCTGCCCGGAAGGGCCAGCGCCTCAGCCGTCGCCTGCGACGGCCATTTTGTTAATCCGATCACCGATATCTGCTGGGAGTGCCTGTTTCCGATAACCATCGGGAGCATACCGGTTGCGCCGGGCAATGTTGCTGATACCGAAAACCCGGCCAGTCCCATCCAGTTATGCCCGATGGGCGTGTTTTACCGGGTCGGGCTGGCGATAGGTTTCTGGGAGCCAATGGCGATCACCGATGTCACCCGTTCCCCTTTTTGTCTGGTCAATATGGGGGGCATAAAGCTGGATATCGGTAAAGTCGGTATGGGGGTGGGCGAGCAGGAAAATAATGAAGTGCCAAACGTGTTCTATCACGTCCACTGGTACAAATACCCGCTGGTGGCCTGGCTGAACATTATTACTTCTGTGGGCTGTTTGCAGGGCGGGGACATGGATATCGGGTATCTGACTGAGCTTGACCCGATGTGGAATGACGATCAGCTGTCGCTCATTATTAACCCTGAAGCTGCACTATTTGGCAACGTTATTGCACAGGGAGCCTGTGCCGCAGATGCCGCCGCCAGCCTGGTGAAGCCCGTCGATGCGCTGTTCTGGTGTGCCGGGAGTCACGGCTCGCTGTATCCTTTTACCGGCACAGTCACCAATGAATACAGCCCTGCGCAGTCGTCGGTGCTGCTTTCCGAGCGAATGGCCTTCAAGCTGCATCGTGAAGGACTGGTGATGGAGAGCGTGGGTGCGGATACGGCGGTATGTTTTGAGTACCCTTCACCCATTATCCCCAAAAGCCGCTGGCGATATCAAATGGTGAATACGCTACCCGATCCGCTGGCCTGCCATCCTTTCGGGCAGAGCACGCTGACCTGGCAGACAGGACACCTCACCCCTAATGACAGGAAGAATTACGGTTATTTAATGTGGCGTAAGCGTAACTGCGTTTTTCTCTGAACAGGAGTGTTAATTATGAAATGCCTGCCTGTATTATTTATGGCGGTTTTCCCCTGCCTGTCTCATGCAGGAACAATATCTGAAGACCGGGATTTTATTGACAGGATGCAATCGGCTGAATCTCAGGCGCTAAAGGTGGAAGCTCCTGACTCCATAAAACAGTTACAGAATAAGGGAGTCTCCAGGAATAATTCAGATTTCATCAATAACCTTCAGCAAAGGCAGCAAATGCAATATCAGGAGGCAGCACAAAAACCGCAGCCCGCCATTCAGTATTTCGTCTCTTTTTCTATTGCCCGAAGTGGCCTTGCCATTATGCTGAATAATGCCGCTCAGTTTGCTGTTCCGGTAAATATTCGCGGGATGATTAATAATGACTTCCGGCAGACGGCGAACACTATTTTTGAAATGACAAATGGCAGTAATAAAGGAGGCGTTCAGATAAACCCCAAAGCCTTCCGGCAGTACGGGGTAACCGCCGTTCCGGCACTGGTTGTGACATGCGGAAATAAGTTTGATCGCGTATCCGGCGATATCCGCATTGATGGCCTGCTCCATAAGGTTGCTGAAGGTGGGGACTGTGCTGATGAGGCCAGGGCTGCACTGAATGAGGCCGCGCAATGAAATCATTATGGTCAGTGATAGCGCTGATGGCGGGATTTATCGTTAACCTTCCGGTCACGGCGAACGACGATTTTAACAGTGGTATGAATTATGTTAACGGTCTGAAGGGAGAGGATCTTAATACCTTTAAGTCATTTAAACCAGCAGATAACCTGCCTGACTACAGCAGCAGCCCGGATGCAACGAAGTATTACGGTGGTGTGCAGAGTTCCGGTACTGATTTAACATCGCCGGGCAGCAATACGCTGAACAACACCGAGTGGGGAAAGGCTGTCATCGATTCTATCAGTAAGCAGCCTGAAGATATGGTAACGGCTGATTCCCCGTTTCTGGATAATGGCCGCAATGCCGAGAATAACGCTGAAACGGTATTCGATCCCAAACTGTGTGAGTCCAGAGAATTCGAGAAGAGCGTATTGACTAATTATGTCTGTGACCGGGATTTGCAGGTTCAGCAATATTGCACCAGAACGGCGGCAATATCAGGTCACTACAATACTAACCGTGTGAATAAAGATTATCCTCTGACGCTGACTGCAGCCAGCCGGGAGGGAAATCAGGTAAGGCTGGACTTTTCCCTGCCAGAGACAGGCACGATCACCAGTGCTTCAGTGAAAATAGTCTATCCGGCGCTCCCCTCTTATGAAGGGATGCCTCTGACAATTACTGTTTTTGGTGGATCAGCAGTAATAAAAGCCGCGCAGTTACCGGCCAGCCTGCCAGTGTTAAACAGTGGCGTAACGGCAGGGCAGGGTTTCGTGATGTACATTGCTATTCAGACATCCGGTCACCTCAATGAAGCTATTAACACGATGATCAATAACCTTCGCAATGGCAAAGAAATACTGACGCTGGATGTGCTGATGCTGACTGATACGCAGGTCTGGGTGCCGGAAGTGGTCTGGTCAGAGAATTGTCCGTTTGATAAAGCCGAAGGCAGTCTGACCGGAACGGAATGTACAGAGCCGGGCGGAGATAAAACTGTGACGGTTGACGGCAAGCCGTATGTTGTTCATCAGGACTGCTGGGCTTACCGTGACAGCTATCTGACCCAGAGCGAAAGCGAGGGAACCTGCGGGGCCTATATCCATAATGCGGCCTGTAATGTCGTCAATCAGCAGTGTGTGGATCAGGGGGACGGTGCCTGTCTCCACGCCAACATCACGTATTCATGTGAAACGAAGATGAAAGGAGAAGGTCAGGTCTGCGGTGATGAACTTTTCTGTACTGACGGAAGCTGCGTGCTGGATAACAACGGCAAAAACGACATGTTTGCCAAAGCGGCATCGGAACTGGCGGCTGTTGCGGCGGCGGGCAAGGACGTGGCCGAACTGAACAGCAATGATGTGAAAATCTTCACGGGCAAGGGCGTGTCCTGCAAGAAGTTTGCCGCCGGGTTCAGCAACTGCTGTAAAGATTCAGGCTGGGGGCAGGACCTGGGGCTTGCCAGTTGTAGCAGTGACGAAAAGGACCTGGGTAAGGCTAAAGAAAAGCGCCTGACCGTTTATGTCGGGGAATATTGCAGTAAAAAAGTGCTGGGTATCTGTATCGAGAAAAAGCGGGGTTACTGTGAGTTTGATTCCAAACTGGCACAAATCGTCCAGCAACAGGGTCGTTCATGGCAGCTCGGGATCGGGTTTGGTTCAGGTAAGTCACCTGACTGCCGGGGGATTACGCCGGAAGAACTCCAGAAGATAGATTTTTCAAAAATCGATTTCTACGCGTTTTATGACGATCTGAACAGTGGCAGTGATATTCCCGCTGACAATAATCAGATGGAGAACATGAAAGAGCGGATGAAAGCCATGTTTGACCAGGGGGAGTAGCCACTGATGCGAAAAGCCTGTTATCTGATGCTCGCTGCTGCTGGTTTTATCGGGGGGCACGCCCAGGCAAGCAATACCCGGCTCGGTGGATTTTCCGACAGTGAGGCGCAGGGCTGGATTTGGTACAACGAGCCTGTATCTCCTGATGAGGACGAGCCGCCGTCAGCACCGCCACCCTCAGCAATATCACCGGAAAATGCCACCGAACTGAAAGAGAAATTGCAGGCAGCGACGAAGGCCGCGCTCGATAAAGCGGTTATGTTCCCTTCTGCTGAAAATTTCAGACGATACAAACTGCTACAGGATTTCTGGGCGGAAAAATCGTCGCAGTTTGCCCAGTCCTCAAAAGAGGCGCTGTTGAAGTTTCCCGAACTGGATTACAACCTGCATTACAGCCATTACAACGGAACGGCCAGTACCCGTCAGGCGATGCAACGCCAGCGCGAAAAAGAGGCCATTGTTAAATTGTCTGCGGATAACGGGCTGTTTTATTTCTACCGGGGAAAAGAGCCGGTGGATGTGCTGATGGGCGTTGTAGTGCGTTCTTTCGTTAAAGAGTATGGCATCAACCTTATCAATGTGTCGGTTGATGGCAGACTTGCGCCGGAACTGCCGGGGTCGCGCCCGGACGTCGGGCAGACTGAAGCCATGCATATCACGCATTATCCGGCGCTTTTCCTTATGAACCCTCGCACGGAGGCTTACCAGCCTCTGGCGTATGGCTTCCATTCACAGGAAAACTTAGCCTCACAATTCCTACTTGTGGCAACGGATTTTGCCCCGGGTTTTTAAACGGGTCAGCGCATATCGACCTGGTGATAAACCTCGCTGTCGTTTCGCTTGCCGACGGCGACAACCAGCAGAAGTATTTGATCGTCGATAACCTCATAAACCAGCCTGTAGCCGGAGGAACGCAGTTTAATTTTATACCGGTTAGTTCTTCCGCTCAGCCTGGCCGAGGTGATATGCGGGTCATGCAGCCGTTCGGCCAGTTTTTTTTTGAACTGCTCACGAATGGGATGACCCAGCTTTTCCCACTCCTTCAGGGCGCGTCTGTCGAATGCGAGTTTATAGGTCATCGAGGTTTACGCTCACGATATCCGGATTTTTCATGCGTTCGTCTGCAACCGCGTTAAGCTGCGCATCCTCGGCAAGTTCGCGGTAGTAAGCATAAAGTTCCGGGGGAACACAATAAAATGCCGGTTCATTACGGTTAAGGATAGCGACGGCATTACCTTCACCCTCCGCGACGGTGCCCATCGGATTGCGTTTCAGATCGGTGATGCTGGCTGCGATACTTGTCAGGATTTGATAAGTCATGGTAGCTCCTGTTGCGTGAATTTAAATCAAGGATAGATCTTCAGTGGTGCTTTTAAAAGTCTTTTAATGGTGCACCAGTCTCTTGCTGCCGCGCTTCGCTTGCCATCCGGCCTGTTGAGCCAGAATAAATTCTGACTTCCCGGCCCGGAGCCGAAAAAAACACTTCAACTATCGGACTGGTGCTTTATAGGTGCACCGGCGCTGCCGTGTTCTGCCCGGAGGATACCGGCGTCACGACAGACTGATTTAACGACTCGTCAATACAGGTGAATTTATGCGATGCATTCCTGCTCTTCCCTTCCTTCTGCTGGCGTTCACGGCCAGCGCGTCCGTTAATGCCACAACCTGGGATGATATCGCCAGGCTCGAAGCTCATAAACACACGCAGCAGAGCACCGGCGTACCGGTTGCCACTCAATCCGCAGTGGTGTTACACCGACTCAGCGACGGGCGACAGGTAAATCTTCGGGACTGGAAAATCGTCCTCTTTATGTCGTCTTCCTGTCCACATTGCCATGCTTTCGATCCCGTTCTGAAAGCTATTGCTAAGGACACCGGCTTTTCCGTTTTCCCTTACACCCTGGATGGCCGGGGCGATGCGTCATGGCCGCAGGCAGTTTCGGCTCCGCCGATGGTGATCACTGAATTCTTCGCGCAGGGCCTGCCTATTGCCACGCCCACGCTGTTTCTGGTGAACGTTAACAACATGAAAACCTACCCCCTTCAGCAGGGGGAAAGTGAGCGTGAAGCCTTTATGGCGCGGCTAGACGAAGTGCTGCGCTTTGCGATGGATAATGGAGAAACCCGATGAGCAGCATTCTGAAAAAAAGCGTGCTGGCCGGGTCGCTGTTCTTTTACACGCTGATGGCCGGAGCAAGCCTTAACGATGACATGAACAAGTTCTTTGGCAAGCTGGGCTATGAGCAGAACACCACGACCCCAAAGGTCTGGCAGGGGCAGGCGGCAGGCTATGCCACGGGCGGGGCGCTGTATGCGAGGACGTCCGCGAAAGATGTGCAACTGGTTTCACTTCAGTTACCCAGCCTGAACGCCGGTTGTGGCGGTATCGATATGTTTCTGGGTTCCTTTTCCTTTATCAGCAAAGATGAATTCATTCAGTTTGCCAAATCTATTCTCAGTAATGCGCCGGGGCTGTTCTTCGACCTGGCCCTGAAGACAGTGACCCCGCAACTGGCGTCGGCAAAGGATTTTCTTCAAAAACTGGCGTCAGATGTCAACAGTTCCAATATGAGCAGTTGCCAGGCAGGAAGGGCTATCGTCGGCGGTCTGTGGCCTGAAACGCAGGAGAACGCCAGCGCGGTTTGTCAGACTATCGGCAGCGATTCCAATTTCTTCTCGGACTGGGCGGCGGCGCGACAGGGCTGCGGCACCGGGGGGCAGTACAAAAATATGAGTAATAAAGCCGGGGCTGATATGAAAGACCAGGTGCTGCGTAACAAAAACCTGATATGGGATTCACTTGAAAAAAATCAGGTATTCAGCGGAAACAAGGAGTTAAAAGAGTTCGCCATGAGTATTACCGGCACCCTCATTTTTGATGATGATGGTAAGCCGCAGCCCCTTACGGCCATGACGACAAATGAAGACCTGATCCATGCGTTGTTGCATGGCGGTACGGCTAAAGTCTATACCTGCAATGACGGAGAATGCCTGAAGGCAACGATTGGCGAAGTGACGATCAGCGCGGAGAACTCCCTCAGCGGTCAGGTCAATAAGATGTTGCAGAGTATCGGCAGTAAAGCCTATGCCGATGAGGCACTGACGGAAAAGGAAAAAGGCTTTATTACGTCCACTTCTGTTCCGGTATTGCGTTACCTCGTTGACCCCCTTTCTCTGGGCGTCTCCGATTCGGTCATCTATCAGCTTTCTGATTACATCAGCTTCGACATTCTCATCCAGTACATGCAGGAAGTGATGCAGCAGGCCCGCGTTATGCTGGCGAGTAAAAGTTATCCGGACAGTGCGCTTAAGCCGTTGCAGAAAAGTATGGCGAACGCGAACCATCAACTGGCGATCATGCAGTCCAGGGTTCAGGTACAGCAGGATGCATTAATGGTTGTTGAACGTCAGATGGGTTACATGCGTCAGCAACTGTCCGGACGGTTACTCGACCGCTATCAGAATAACTATCGCTTTTCCGGAGGTATGTAATTATGCAGGTGATTTATACCATTACGGGCGGTGACTGGCTGGCTGACTCGTTGAATGCCGTGGCGGTATTAACCGCCTCGGCCACCTGGGGAACCCTGATTAAATGGGCTTCCATCTTTTCTGTGCTCGCCGTGGTGTGGAGCTGGTTACAGAAGAAAGATGTACTGACCTTCATCAAATGGGTGGCGGTGATGGTTATTGTGCCGGGGGTGCTCATCGCCAATAAACATTCGGTGCAGGTTATCGATATTACCGATCCGACAGCCGTTCATCAGGTGGACAATGTGCCTGGCGGGCTGGCTGTTCCGGCGTCATTTATCACATCGATAGGGTATGCGCTGACGCAGAGTTATGAGGAGGTTTTCCATCGCCCTGATGCGGTGTCGTACAACAAAACCGGGATGTTGTTTGGCTCCGAACTGGTAAAGGCCAGTACCGGTTTTACCTTCGCTGACGGTACGATTGCTGGACTTTTTTCTGATTATGTTCAGAACTGTGTGATAGGCGACATCTTCATGAATCACAAGTATTCAATGGAAGATTTGATGAACAGTACCGATCCGTATTCGATGATATTTGAAAAACCCAGCCCGCTCAGAGGGATATTCGACAAAGCGGGGAGTTTTCAGACCTGCCAGCAGGCCGCAGTAACCCTGCAACAGCAGATAGGTACGGATTCTTCCGGTGGTGGAAAGACGTTCTCGTTCTGGGCGCAGAAGCTGTTTGGTTCCAGGGCCAACCGGGAGCAGTTGTTTGCCTCCCTTCTGGGCGACAGCTACGGCTATTTTTATAATGCCGGCAGCAGCGCGAGCGGCATTATTAAACAGAATGTTGTGATGAATGGACTTCGCAAAGGGATCAGCGCTTATGCCGCACGGAATGGCGATACCGCCAGTATGATGAATATTGCGACGGAAACGGCTACTGAGAAGCAAATCATGCAGCAGTCTGTCAGCGCCAATATCGCGATGAAGTACCTGCCAATCATGCAGACTGTCCTGCTCGGTATGATGATCGGACTTTTCCCTGTGATGATCGTGCTGGCTATTATTAATACGCTCACCTGGACTGTTCTCAGGGGGTATATTTTTACTCTGGCCTACCTTCAGGCATGGCCGTTGCTCTTTGCGATACTGAATAATGCCATGACGTTTTATCTGAAAGCCGGTGGTGCTTATGACGTTACGCTGTCCAATCTTTCTCAGATTCAGCAGCAGCATTCGATGATCGCGTCAACGGCGGGCTGGCTTTCGCTCTCTATTCCCTTTATCGCTTATGGCATGGTGAAGGGATTGGGTGGCGTGGTTTCCCAGGCGGGCAGCTATCTCAGCAGCATGACTCAGGGGGTTGCCTCTCAGTCGTCCTCTCAGGCTGTAGATGGCACTTATGCGTTTAACAATATGCAGACGGATAACGTGCAGGGTTTTAAATGGGATACGAACAGTAGCTATGCATCCGGGCGTACCGATCAGCAACTGGCGAACGGCGCTATGCAGGGAATGACGGCTGACGGAACGACGATAGTTAACAGCACGACAGGCACATCTAAACTACCGATGGATTTAAATTTTGGCCGCGCAATGAGTTCTTCCGCGCAGCGGCTGGCAAGAGAAAACCAGGTGCAGGCCGAAACATCGCTGCAGGGTTACAATCATGCTGTTAACAGCGCTTTTAACCAGGCGAAACAGTTTTCTCAGCAGTCTGGTAATAGCGATACGCAAAGCAACAGCGCGAATGATTCGCAGACAGTTCAGGCACAACAGGCACTGAGCCGCCTGCAGTCGATTGCGCACGATCGTGCGGTTCGACACGGTGTAACAGACCAGCAGGCTTGGGCTGAAATTGAAACTAAATCAAAGGATGCTGAAGTTGAGGGACATGGAGGCTGGTCATTATCCAAATCGGCAGTAGGTAAGGCAGCTACGGCAATGGGTTTTGATGCTGGCGTATCAGGAAAAGTGTCGGCCAAATCGGGGAGCCAGAGTTCTGCTGATCAGCGTCAGACTGCGAATACTGATCATACCCACAGTGCGGATGCCAGAGATATGCAGGAGTTCCGGGAAGGTTCACAGGTACTTAAAAACTACGCTATGACGCATACAGCCACGCATACCGACAACAGTTCTGCCTCGTTGCTAAATCAGATTGGCACAACGCTCAGCGAAGCTGACAGCCATTACCAGCAATATACGACCAGTACAGCTCGTAGCCATGAGTACAGCAAGGTTGCATCCATGACGGAAAGCGAAACGGCACAACAGACCAGTAATCTTTCTCAGGAGTTTGTGAGTTATGTTCAGCAAAAAATGCCCGGAGATTCCAGCCGTATTCTTACTAATACCGCTGATGAAAATGTGCGTCACGAACGCGAAGCACTGGCAGATAGCTTTGTGGAAGAAAAACTGCGGTCACGTATTGAGGGAGACTTCAATACTAACCGTGCCTCTCTGGCGAGTGGTATGCAGAGCGTTGATCCATCAAGCGGGGATGCAGCAGGGGTGATTAATTCAGGCCAGCATGAGATCGAACGCAGGGCGCAATCAGCAGGCATTAAAGGAAACACAACAAAGAGCGTTGATGATTCTCTGGCAAGAAATCAGGGAGCTATTAAACAGGCCGGAGCAAATATTGAGCAAGGTCACGGTGATGTTCAGCGAGAAAGCGATAAACTCGACAGGGAGAATGATGAGTCAAAAGGTCAATTTGCGGAGAACTACAACAATGCAGTAAAGCACCAGAAGCTGGTAGATTTAGAAAATAAAGATGGGCATTTGGATATCAAAGGACATAATCCCGGTGATATTAGTAAGGTGGCTAAAAAATTGAGGGGGAGTGATGAATAAGGTTGGTTTGCTATTTCCCATATTAAATATAACTATGCTCATGGTTATAGCAGTTAGTTTTTTCTCTCATCGTAACGCTGATTATTAAATGCTCATGCTTGTTTTTCTACTAGCAGCAGTCGTTTATTCTTTTGTTAGTATCTTCACTATTAGAAGAATTTTGCCATTTTATGTGAAGTGTTACATGTTAATATCAATTATATCTTCTCTGGGTTTTTACTTATCGAATCGCGGTAGTGGCGCATGGAGTGAGGGTTTAATTTCATTTTATGTGTTCATGGTTTTATTTCAATTGGACGGAGGTGTCGTTAATTCAATAATCTTTTTCTATTACGGTAAAGATCAAGCTGAAGAAATGAAGTTAAAGGGCTATCCAAGCTCAGTTATTGAGAAAGTTTATAAAAATATTCTTTTTCGGGAAGTTGAAAGACGCATCAAAGGTAAGGTTCATCCAAATGCTTTATCTAAGGTTGCGGGGGGCATTGCTACCGGAGTTCTCACTGAAACCTTATCATCGGGTCGGGCAGACTTATTCTCTGATAACCTGATTCCTGCTGCAATGAGCATTGCTGATAGTCATTTGGTTAACTTTGAATCAGGAGATCATTCCATGACTGGTTCCCGCGCTAATGACTTCAACCCGGCAACAGGTTTGGCTATGACCAGTGATTATTTTGATGCCGGGGGGATGTTTACGGTAGTTCTTTAAATAATGATAGTAACTTTTCAGGCGATAATAGTATATCTAGTGGCTTTGATAGTAATTCAATAAATCATAGTGGTTAATTCAATAATGGATTCGATAATAATTTCTGAAGTATGATGAGAGGGCAGCAAGGAGAAGATAATGAACAAAATAATCAAAGAGCTTTTCGCTAATATCTTTATCGCTTTGTTAATGATGTTTTTTACTATGGAAAATGTAAGTGCCAATGGTAATTACTACACAACCCTGGAGGGAAAGGCTAAAGCAGGGAATTTAAATGCTCAACTGGATTTTGGTAAAATGCAAATGAATCTTGGCAATTATGATTCATCTTATCATTGGTTGATGAAAGCGGCTGAAAAGGGAAGCCCAGAAGCTCAATACTTCATTGGAATGTTTTATAAATCTGGTCGTGGAGTTCATATGGATATGAGGAAGTCTGCTTATTGGATGGAAAAAGCTGCCAGAGGTGGTTACACAATTGCACAGAATGATATATCAGCATTTTATTTGGATGGGGAGGGTGTTGTACAAAGTTGTGAAAAAGCCAATTATTGGTTATCTAAGTCTCTTGAAAGTCATTATGTTTTGGCATATTTGAATAAAGGGAATTCATATATGACCGGTAAGTGCTCAGAGAAAAATACGACTAAAGCTGCATATTGGTATGATAAAGCATCTGAGAAATCTAATTCTCAGGCGCAATACAATCTAGGGATGCTTTATTTATTAGGAGATGGCGTGGAGAAAAACGAAAGCAAGGCAAGAGGATATTTTTATAAGTCCTGTAAGAATGGATACGCTGATTCTTGCCAGTACGCTAATTAATATAATGTCGTCTATACGACTATTCCCCACCCCTATTATTATCTATACATGATGACTGGAGAGGTATTCTAACCTTCTCCAGTTAATCATGCAGCCTTTCAGGCTGTCTTCTTCTGTGGAATAAATCTATGCGACTCATTAAATCACTGATACTGGTGGCGGTCTGCCTGTGCTCAATGAATGCCAGCGCGTTCTGTTTCGTGCAGGCAGGAGAACGCTACCACCTTGACCCGATGCTGCTTGAAGCGATTGCCATGCAGGAAAGTAGCCTCAATCCGCGAATCACCAATGATAACGGCCCGCGACTAGGCAAAGACTATGGGCTGATGCAAATCAACAGCAGGCACATTCCTGAACTGGTCAGAATGGGGGTTATCCGCTCCCCGCAGGGTTTACTGAATGATCCGTGCCTGAATGTACAGATAGGTGCATGGATACTGGCAAAGCATTTACGGACGTGTGGTGTTAACTGGCACTGTCTGGGTTCATACAACGCCGGTTTCTCCGATAAGAATGCCGGTAAGCGGGAACATTACGCCAACCTTATTTATAACCTCTACGTCCGCGTTAATCGCTTGCAAAAAATAAAAAGGTAATTCCTCTCGCCGGAGAAAAAAGATGAGTCTTAAAGGCCGTGATATTACGCAGGGCGGCCAGGTCACGTTTATGCGTTTCCGGATGTTCCTGCAGGTTAATAACATACTTTTCTATTATGTCTTTCTGGGCTGGCTGGGGCTTTCAGGTTTTATTATTTATATTCGCCTCAACACTCAAACCTTTCTTAATGGTCTGGTCTACTGGTGGAGTCATACATTAATACCGTTTGGTTCAATTATAAGAAAGCCGCCCGTTTACCCCGTGAGGTATTACGGGAATACTCTTTATTATACGTACGACAAAATCCTTACCGATAAGTACACCGTCTGGTGTGGCATCACACTGCGGAATGAACTCATTCTTTCCGGACTTTTTGCGTCGATAATTACGTTTATCGTGGTTATCGGTATTTTCTGGTACATCGGGCGGGTTGGTAAAAAGGCCAGCGATAATGAAATCACCGGTGGCCGTATCCTGGAAGACAACCCCAAAGTTGTTGCCCGCCTTATGCGCAGGCGGGGAACAGCTTCACATATCGTGATTGACGGCCTGCCGATAGTTAAAGACTCAGAAATACAGAATTTCGCCATGCACGGTACGGTCGGTACGGGTAAATCCACGCTGATGCGTAAGAAATTACTTCGGCTACGTGAAGCCGGTGTTCCCGTCATTATTTATGACAAAGGGAATACCTTTGTAGAGGAATTTTTCGACGAATCCATCGACACCCTTCTTAACCCGATGGACAGGCGCTGCGCCAACTGGGATATGTGGGCTGAATGCCCGACCTTGCCCGATCTGGAAGCTGTCACCGAAACGCTTATTCCTATGGGAAACAGTGGCGATCCCTTCTGGCAGGGTTCGGCCAGGACGATTTTTGCTGAAGGTGCGGAGCAGATGCGCAGTGATAAGAAGCGGACATATAACAGCTTCCTGCGCACTCTGCTGGCAATCAAGCTCGATAAACTGCGTGACTTTCTGGCCGGAACGCCTGCTTCCACGCTGGTAGATGGCAGCATTGAGAAAACGGCTATCTCGATTCGAAGCGTTCTCACCAACTATGTGAAGTCGCTGCGCTATTTGCAGGGTATCGATCGCGAAGGTAAAAAACCGTTCACTATTCGTGAATGGATGCAGGGTAACGGCGATAAAAAGCGTAGCGGGTGGCTGTTTATCACGTCCAGCCAGCGTCACCATGAATCGCTGAAGCCGCTGATCTCTATGTGGCTGGGGATTGCGTCCGGCAACCTTCTGTCACTGCATGAGAACCGCTACCGGCGTGTCTGGTTCTTCTACGACGAACTGCCTTCCCTACATAAGCTGCCTAATCTGCCCTACATCATTGCGGAGGCCCGCAAATATGGCGGCTGCTTCGTGCTGGGTTTCCAGTCCTATGCGCAGCTTGAAGAAACTTATGGCCCCAAATTTGCCGCCGCCATCTATGACTTGCTGAATACCAAATTTTTCTTCCGCTCACCCAGCGCGGCCATCGCGAAATTTGTTGAAGAAGATATCGGTCAGACCGTCCGCAAGCGTTTCTCTGAACAGACCAGCTTTGGTACGGATGAAGTGCGCGACGGTATCAGCTACGGCAAAGACGAAGAACGGGTATCGATAGTCAGCTATTCAGACGTTCAGGGACTGGAAGACCTTCAGTGCTTCGTCACGCTTCCCGGCAAATATCCCGTTGTTCGCCTCACCCTGAAATACCAGCCACTGCCTAAAGTCGCGGAAGGCATTCTGGAGCGCGACGTGAAAACGTCTCTCGACCCTGAAATTGAGCAGGAAATCAGTCAGCAGGAAAGCAGCGAACGTCAGGCTGCGAGAAAGTTGTTCATCCCTTCCGACACTCAGGTGAAAACCGATCCGGCACCGGCGGGCAACCCCGTAAGCGTGCCGCCTGCACCGGCTGTCACCGGGTCAAATCCATCTTCAACCGGCCCGTCTGGTGAAAAGCTCGCCGTGACGAATAAACCCGCCCGTGGCGGTGGCCGTGAGAACGAAATACCTCATGGCGTCAGTACGGAGGGCGAGGTCGTCGATATGGAAGCGTATGAATCCTGGCAGCAGGAGACACAGCACGGCACATGCGACGGGGTGCGCCGTGAGGAAGTGAATATCAGCCACCACCCGTCACATGAAATTGATATGGAGTTGTGATGCTTTCAGTTGCACCGATTCAGGGCGACGCCAGCTATTACGGCGGCGAAGCCAGCTTTGAGACGCTGGAAAATGCCGATGGTCACTGGCTGGGAAAAGGGGCCGCGATGTTGGAGCTTGAGGGAAAAGTGAACCCCCAGGTTTTCGATGAAATGATGCGGGGCCATCTGCCTGATGGCACGGTGATTTCCCGTCAGATTGCGGGTAATGAAACAAACCGTCCTGGCATAGATCTGACCTTTGGTGCGCCCAAGAGTCTTTCCATTCTCGCCCTGCTGGGTGGGGATTCCCGGCTTATTGATGCGCATAATGAGGCGGTCAGACTGGCAATGCTCGAAGTGGAGAAAAGTGTCAATACCCGCCTTACCCGGGACGGCATCACCACTACGGTGACAACCGGCAATATGGTTGCGGCTGTCTATACGCATGATACGAACCGTGAAGGTGAAATGCACCTCCACTCGCACGGCCTGCTGTTCAATGTTACCCACGCTGATGATGATAAATGGCACGCACTGGGAAGTGATACCCGCCAGCGCAGCGGCATTCGTGAGCACGTTTACGATCTGAAACTCGCTTACGGGCAGTTTTACCGCGAGTATTTGCGCCCGATGTTGGAAGACTGTGGTTACACGACTGTCAGAAGCGGGCCGCATGGCATGTACGAACTGGCCGAAGTGCCACGGGAGGTTATCAATGCCTTTTCTCAGCGAACCGCGCAGATTGATGATGCTGTAGGGCGGGATGCAAGTCCTCTTTCCCGCTCGATTGCTGCGCTGGATACCCGTAAAAACAAGGAGTTCGTCGAGGGGGAAGCGAGGCGTGAACAGTGGGATAAGGTGTTGTCGTACTACGACTTTGATCCGGATAAGACGATCCTGGCTGCCCGTGAACGCAGCCAGTCGCAGCCAGCAGAACGCAGCGAAACGGAAGCGGGTTATCCGGCCAGCGTGACACTCAAGGCTGAACCTGCACTGAAAGAGGCCATTACGCAGGCGCTGTCGTCTCTCAGTGATAAAAAAGCGCAGTTTGCTTACAGTGAAGTCCTGACCACCATTGTGTCACTGCTGCCAGCGGAAAAGGATATGGTGCAGCGGGCCAGGGCAGGGATAGATTCCGCTATTAGCCAGGGCCGTCTCGTTGCGCTCGATAAGGATAAAGGAATTTTTACGTCAGATATTCATTTGCTTGATGAACTGACGGTTCGCCAGTTTGCGCGGGATCATATGGATTCCGGTCGCGCGATTGTCTCCGGTGATGCCCTGCTGAACGGGACGCTTGCCGCCGCTACCGGGGTATGTGCTGTACTGGCTGACAGCCGCGATCCACTTGCTATTGTCTATGGCCGTGGGGGCGCAGCGGTACAGCGCGAACGAACAGAACGGCTTGCCGGACTGGCGGTATCACAGGGACGACAGGTTACGGTGCTGGCCGCCGACCAGAAAAGTGAAACCTTTCTGGGTGACAGTGAAGCGTTGTCCGGTCTGATTGCCGGACGTGGCGCACTCAAAGCAGACCTGCCGCTGACCGCCCATACCACCGTGATTGTCGTGGAGGCCGAAACGCTGGGGCTGAAGGAAAGTGTATTCCTGATGGAAAAAGCGCGGGAAAGCGGTGCACAGATCCTGCTTATGGATAGCGGTAAACGGCAGGGGACAGGCAGTGTCCTATCGGTTCTTCAGGAGGAAGGTGCCGCCCACTATCGTTTCAATGACGCGCCCGTGCCGGTGGCACAGCTTACGTCTGAAGCGGCTAAAAAAGTTCGCTACAGCCATCTTGCCGCAGAGTATGCCCGTGATATTACCGCCGGACATAGCGTCGTTGCGCAGGTTGCCGGTGAGCGTGAGCAACAGGTACTGACGGGGTACATTCGTGATGCACTACGTGAGCAGGGGCGTATCACCGGCGATGATATCCGGATTGAAACATTGTCACCGGTCTGGCTCTACGGTAAGAACCGGAAAAGCCGCAATACCTACCGCGAAGGGATGGTGATGGAGCGCTGGAATGCGGACGAAAAGAACATGGAGCGCTGGCGTATTGATCGTGTCGGTGCTGAAACTAACGTTCTCCGCCTTGTGAATGAGACCGGGGAGCAGCAGCATCAGAAAATCAGCCAGATTGATGCCTCATGGAGCCTCTTTAAGCCCCGGACGCTGGAGATGGCCCCCGGCGATCAGCTGCGGGTTATCGGACGTGAGGCAAAGGGACAGCTGAAGGCGCAGGATGTGGTCAGCGTAGTCAGCGCAGGTGATGGCGTGCTTGTTCTGGAAAAAGACGGGAAAGTGATCCAGACCGATACCACGCGCGCCCTTAAGCTCGAACACCGTTATGTTGAATCTCCGGGTAAATCGATCGCGCCTGAAGGAAAGGTGCTGGCCGCGCTCAGCGGGCGTGAGATGCGCGATGATATGTTCAATGCCCTGACCCGCAGCGGCAGTGACATCAGGATATTTACCGCTATGGATGCTGAACGGGGCGAGGCAAAACTTGCCCGCAGCCCTGCTGTGCGGGTGATAAGCGCTCAGGTGGAAGCGGCCACCGGCGCGAAAGGGGTTGATGCCGCACTCGATGCCGCAAGAGATCTGCCACGAACTCCGGCGGCTCAGGTCGTGTATCTGGCTCTCAATCAGGTGCAGCATAAAAAAACAGCGTTCCTGGCCCCGGAACTGCTCAGTGCCGCGCTCAGTATTAATTCAGCGGTCAGCATTCCGGCTATCCAGTCTGAGATTAACCGCCAGGTAAAGGACGGTGAGCTTATCCGGCTGGAGGCCGGACTGATGCTGCCAAAATCCACCTTTGAAATGGAAAAGGCCATTCTGCGCCATATCGCTGAAGGGAAAGGCAGCATCACGCCGCTGATGGCGTCGGTGCCTGAACAGCATCTTACGGGGCTGACGGCAGGGCAGCAGGCCGCCACGCGCATGGTGCTCGAAAGCGGCGACCGCTTTACGGCAGTGCAGGGCTATGCCGGTGTGGGTAAAACCACGCAGTTTAAAGCCATGCTGGCGGCAATGGATACCTTGCCGGAAGACCTGCGACCGGAGGTGGTGGGGCTGGCTCCGACTCACCGTGCCGTAGAGGAAATGAAAAGCGTAGGCGTCCGGGCGCAGACGCTGGAATCCTTTATCTGGGAAGACAGACAGGCCCGGATGAACGGTGAGAAACCGGACTACAGCAATACCCTGTTCCTGATTGATGAGGCGTCAATGATTGGCAACCGGGCGATGAGTGAGGCTTACCAGGCCATCACCACCGGCAGCGGGCGGGCTATTACCAGCGGGGATGATGCTCAGTTGCGGGCCATTGAGCCGGGGCAGCCGTTCCGGCTGATGCAGCAGCGCAGCGCCGTTGATACCGCCATTATGAAGGAGATTGTGCGCCAGACGCCGGAACTTCGGGAAGTGGTGTATGCCATGATTGAAGGACAACATGCACTCGCACTGGAGAAGGCTGAAGGCGTATCGCCGGATGTGGTGCCGAGGGAAGGCGGGGCATTTATGCCAGCGTCTTCTGTTGAGCAGGTCAGCCCGGATAAAGAACAGGCGAAAGCGTTACGTGAAGCCGGGATGCCCGCCAGCGTGACGGAGGCGATAGCAGCTGACTTTGCAGGGCGGACATCTGAGGCTCGTGATAACACGCTGACGGTGGCGCATCTCAATGCAGACAGGCAGAAAATAAACAGCCTGATTCACGATAATCTGAACGGAGCGGGAGTAACCAGAAACGAGCATGAGATTACCATTCTTGACCCGGTTCGCGTCCGTCACAATGAGCTTCGTAGTCTGACGGGATGGGCTGCTCTGACGGGAAAAGTTGCACTGATTAACCGGGAATACTGGACGGTCGGCAGCACTGACCGGCAAAGCGGGCTGGTGACGCTTACCGGGCATGACGGGTGGGAGAAAATCCTGTCACCGTTCGAGAACAGTACCGAGGATGCACAGATTTATCAGCCCAGGGTTATCAGCGTCAGTGAGGGCGACAGAATGCGGTTTACCCGTTCTGATGCCGAGCGCGGTTATACCGGAAACAGCTTCTGGAACGTGGAGCAGATCGATGGACAGAGCATGACGCTTCGCAGCCAGGATGGTCAGCTTACCCGCCGCCTTGACCTGAATGACCCGGCAGACAGGCATACTGATCTGGGGTATGCCGTCACAGCCTACGGTGCACAGGGGGCCAGTGCCCGCTTTGTCATTACGCTTGAAGGGACTGAAGGAGGGCGAAAACGAATGGCAACAAAGGAAAGTGGTTACGTTACGTTGTCCCGTACAAAAGAGCATGTTCAGGTTTACACCGATGACAGAGCCGGATGGCTGGCTGAACTGAGTAAAAATAAGGGGGATCGTACCGCGCATGATTATCTGATGGCGGGCGAGGATCGGGCGGGCAGGACGGCAGAGGGGATTCTGTCCTGTGCCTCCCCCCTTGCCGATGTTGCCGCAGGCCGGGCATTGCTGAAGAACTACGGGCTGGCTGAAGGTGAGTCTCAGGGCCTGTTTGTGCCGGGCGTCAGGCGGCATCCGCAGCCGGGGCTGGCGTTCGCGCTGTGGGACAGCAACGGCAACCGTTCAGGCGTGTTGATTCTGACGATAAATGCGGATGAGCGTAACGGCGTGTCCTTACCCGGAGATTTTCGGGTTATTGGCAGCAGCGATGCTAAGTTTGCGGGGATTCAACACAGCAGGAACGGGGAAAACCGCATAGCGGAGAGCCTGCCTGAAGGGTTGCAGCTTGCGCAACAGTATCCCGACAGCGGCGTGATCGTCAGAATAGATGGCGACGGATTACCGCTCAATATCAGCCGCATCACTGGCGCTGAGCAGGTAGTCGATGACAGCCTGACCGCGCAGTTTGCCCGCAATGTGGCCGAGAAACCGGAAGACCCCCTGCCCTTCATTCCTGAGCCGAAGGAGAGCGCTGATGAGGAGGCTGAACGGCTTGCCCGCGAAGCCCTGGAAAAACAGGGTAAAGGTGAGAAGGATATTCGCCCGGAAGAGGCACTCGCCGCCATCAGCGAGTCAGATGATATCCAGGGAGGACTGCTGGCCGGTAAGCTCAAAGAGGAGGAATACCCGCTTACCGTACGGGATATTGCTGAGGTGCCGGGAGACAATACACCAGGGAAAGAGCCGGAAGCAGAGGATAAGCCCGCTCAGGTGTTGACTCTGAAGCAGATCGAGCGAGACATCGTGAAAGAAAAATCTTTCGAGAATTGACGCCGGTTGTATGCCTTTTCAGTCAGTAGCTTGTAACACAAAGCACTTCCTCATCAGGATGCTGCTTTGCGCGAGGATGATAATGCTCGGGTAACGGGAGCACGCCTTAAATATCACGGGTGAGCGTATCTCCACGGTTTGATCGCCTCGTCACTATCACTAAACGCGCAATTCAATTCTGCTTTTGTGTTTATCACTACGCCGGTCATCGCTGACTCCCTGGGCTTCCTGTAATAACTACGATATTTCTGCAGTGAAAGGATAAAGGCCAGTCAGCCCATTTTTCAGCGTTTCAACAATTAAGTGAAGCAGAATATCAAGCTATTGCTGCTGCCCATGGCAAGTGTCGCGCAGCATATGCTGAGGCTGTTATCGTTTCTTAACATGTAGTTGTTCAGGAAAACATATTCTGGTCTGAACCTGCTGGGTACCCGCGAATCCGCTTGACAAGCCAGCCTGCCGCTCATTGGTTGACCGGTTCCTCTCGTCCAGGATTGAAAATCCTGCCCGCTCACGACCTCCGAGACCCGAGTGAGAATAAAAATGTGCCGCTGTTGCTGAACGGCCTGCCTGCAGTGTATGCCCGCGCTGCTCCCGACGTAAGCGTGGGCTCTGCTCCTGAAAGACAATGGCATTCAGTCTAATTATTCTTACACAGCCCGATAAACTTTATTAATAACCTGATTCTGAGGGTCTGTACAATTGCACAAAGCAGGCCTGATTTATGTCAGTAAGAATAAATACCTTATAGCCGGTAACACAGACTATTGAAACTAGGATCCAGACAAATAGTCTCTGACGGAAATCCTAGCCAGAAAAGACACTGTAAGCAACAGCGATACCAATAAGTGTTATCCCCCCCGCATCTACGATATACAAAAATCTTCTGTGCTAAAGTTTACCCGATTTCCAGACTGGCAAATCAGGCATTTTCCTTAAGGAAAGGATTAAAGTCATCGGTCCTGTTACAAGTTGAGATTAAGAGACGATTCAACGGCAATGCTCCAGCTATTTACAGCGCAATATAATGGAAAAACGCTTCTTGATCGCGGCCAGTATTGCTACTGGCTGGGTCGAACGCCTACCCAAAACATAAGAATCTATATCAGATCGCAGGGTACCTGAAAAATGCAGACCGATACAAATTTTGCCCATGACTTGACAAGGCTTTTAAAAGAAGAGTAAGTATGACATGCATTAAATTAGTTAACTCGGTGTGGTGATTATATCCACGATGTAAGAGTAATTTTTTATCTGAGGGATCTGGGAAAGAAATGCGCGGACGGCAATATAAGTCTTAAGCTAAGGATTCAAAAACGTTGTAAATTTTTTAAAGTCAAGATCAATCTTTCCTGAATTAGGTCCGTATTTTCTGAACACCAGGAATATGACTATCTCGTACATTACAAGTGAACAGGTTGCAGAGTCAAACATACAGGTTTTGTTATGAGAAAAAATATTTACTCATCACTTACAAAGTATTTACGCTCTGCAATAAAATCCGCATCAGCTTTTCTTTTGAAAGCTCAGAAAAAACAGTAACACTGACTCTAATTTATTTAAAATTGCGAACCTCACCTCTATATTGTTCGCCTATCATAGTATGAAAAAAACATCGACAAATCCCATTGTATTAATAATGTCTTACATTATGTATTCATTTACGAATTGTAAATTACATCAATGCAATTATTTTCACTAAGCCACTGGGTGCAATAGCACAAGGTTGCAGATAAAACCTGCGCTATAAATAATCAGTTTCATAGGCAGCAGGGTATGAGTTTATGGGATAAAGAGTGTTTTCGTGATATTTGTTATCACCAGCATTTGGATGTCAAATATATTAAGCCTTATTAAATTTAATCTGCAACCCTGAGCCTTTTTTAATTGACGCGTTTGAGTTTGTTCTGAGAGGTTGATTGGTGCGCTGTATTGTTGTTATTTTTGTAAGCTATTGTCTTAATGTTTATTTAAATTGCATCTCAACCGTTAATCACTTTTTTTAATGAGTTAAAAATGCTTAATGCAGTGGTTTTATCATTGGGTGTAGCATTATATTGCACAGGAATCTTAATTTTTAAGTTCTTAGGAAAAGTCACTGAATGAACATGAGCGGAGTGGAAAAATGAAGACCTAATTTAAGAATGGCGTTATGAGCGTGTCTATTACATCTCACTGAGTAACCTAAATGGTTATGGATTTACCATGAGTCTATAAAATAAGCCGTGCTAGATATATGACGTGCATACAAAGTCACTGAATTATCATTAATATAATTGACAGGTAGAAAATAAATGAATAGTGAATTTGATGATTTTGAGCGCCTGATTGGCAAGTTCAAAGGCGATGGGCCATATCTGCATGATGGGGAGCGGGTGATGCTTGATGCTGCATCCGGGACTTTTAACCTCCCCTTTGGTTATACTCATACACGGCTTGCAAATAAGATTAAACAGCAAATTGATCGCTGTACTCATCTGAGCTCTGCTTTTACGAAGCCAATTTCTGAGCAAATTCTAATTCGACTCAAACCATATTTGCCCGAAGGAATTGATTCTCTTTGGCTAAGAGATGTTTCAGGCTCCGGTGCTGTTGAGGGAGCGATTCGGATGGCGCAAAAGTATACCGGCCGATCTGGTGTAATCTCTTTGTTTAAGTCACATCATGGTCAGTCTTTGGCCACCGCGAGGATATCCGGTAATGCATTTCGCCTTCATCACTTTACATCAAATATTGATGGCTCATTCAAGATCCCTTTACCTGACAGCGAACTCGCAGGAAAGCAAAACGCTAAATCATTTCAGTTGGACCATTTTTCTCAGTTAGAGGATTTTATTCATTTTGGTTCAAGTGGCAATATCGCTTGTTTTATTGTTGAGCCAATTCTTGGTAATGGCGGCAATATCGTTCTTCCTGTTACGTTTTACCGTCAACTACGAGAAATCTGCAATAAATACAACATAATATTGATTGCAGATGAAGTACAAACCGGTTTTGGACGTACTGGCACCTTTTTCGCTACAACAGGCTATGCCAGTGAGCTTAAGCCAGACATCATCGTTTTTGCCAAAGGTGCAGGCGGTATCGGGATTCCTACTGGCGGCATTCTGATGAATCGTAAACTCGATGTGCTCGAAGCTTATGAACATTCCAATACATCAGGTGCAAATCCTTTGTCTTTAACCGCTCTTCACGAGACTATCGCTATCATCGAAGATGAAAAATTGCTTGAAAATGTGAAGCTTAATGAATCTTACCTTTGTAATGCCTTACTTGAATTACAGAATAAACACGAGTTGATTACAAATGTACGTGGGTTGGGCTACATGTTCGGTTTCGATACACCAAGTCCGGAAATAGCTGCGATGGCTATTGAGTTGGCAGCTGAATTTGGACTTATTATTCGGGGTTCACGTTACGGCAAAGGACGCGCTATTAAAGTACGCCCTCCACTCATCTGTGGAGCAAGTCACATCGACGAGATCGCTGACAAGCTGGATCGCACATTCAATAAACTTGCACAAAATATTAACTCTATTCAGAGGGCCATCGGATGAAAGCACTAAGATTTAACGGTGTATGGGACGTATCTTCTGTTGACGTGCCTCCTTTGCATTGTATTGATTCCGACGAAGTTATTGTTGCTATTGAGGTCTGCGGTCTATGCGGCACAGATATTGGTATCATTACTGGTGATTATCCTGTGGCTATCGCTGGTACAACTTTAGGTCATGAATCAACAGGCAGAGTAATGGATGTAGGTTCAGCAGTATCCCGATTCAAACAGGGAGATCGTGTAGTTATTAATCCTACTTACTCCTGCAGAAAATGCCGCATGTGTGAGACAGGCAATTCTAACCACTGCGAACGCAAGCAGGGAACTGAGGCTGGTGTTTCCTATAATGGCACCTTTGCAGATCAGTATCGCGCAAAGGAAGACTCCTTACTCCATCTCGATGATCATGTCAGTTTTGAGGAGGGTGCCCTTACCGAGCCTCTGAGTTGTACCATCACAGGTGTAGATAAGCTTAACATTACGCATACTAACATTCGTGCTTGTGTGATCGGTGCTGGTCCAATGGGAATGCTTTATCTATGGAGTTTACATCTACGCGGTGTCAGAGCATTTTTGGTTGAGAAAAATGAGCATCGTTACCGTTTTGCAAAAGATGTTCTGCCTGAAGGAGGACGTATCTATACAGACTTCAATAAAGCTATGCGTGAAGAGTACGGTTGTGACAATGAAAAGCTGGATCTGTGTGTTGATACTACAGGTAATCTTTCTGAAATTCTTTTTAACCGTTTAGCGGCAGGTGGAAAGCTGCTCAATGTGGCGTTGAAAAATTTTACAGCAAAGCTGGATATATTGAATATCGCGGATAAAAGTTTGTCAGTGATAGGTTCTATAGATTCGCTTAACAACAGTTTTGAGCGCGCCTATGCGATGATTCGGGATGGCAAGATCCCGGCCGGCAAGCTGATCAGCCATACCTTTAATTATGATAATTACATACAGGCTTTTGCCATGGTGGGTTGTGACATAGCAGCGAAAAAGCAGCTACCAATCACCGAGCCAAATTGTAAAGTGCTACTGCGAATACCATCCAATGAGCGGGAGAATATTATATGAATACTTTAACCGTGATTTTTGACATAGATGGTGTGGTTGTCGACAGCGAGCAGTTGCATTTTGACGTGCTAAAAGATCTCCTTCCCCAGCATACTGACGAGGTTTCAGTTCGGGATCTTATAGGTCTTAGTCTGGAAGAAACGTTATTATGCCTTGGAATTGATGTTGAACGACATGAAGAAATTGAATTCAAAATTGTCAGTGCTTATAAGGCTATGCTCGGACCTCAGTATTTGCGCCCGGGAATACGTAAGTTTATCCAGGGGCTGATTGAAAATCATGTCCCATTTGGTTTCGTTTCTACTGCTCCGCGAGAGATTTGCCTTGCAAATCTAGCTACACTGGAATTGCCGTTTAAGCAACTACTTATCAGTGGTGATGATACCGAGAGGACAAAACCTTACCCTGATCCCTATTTTGCGATGTTGCAATGTCTTGGTTCTCATCCAGATGAGACAATAGTTATCGAGGATACAGATCTTGGTATTGAAGCAGCTACCGGAGCTGGTATCAAACATGTCTATGGTTGGCCACATGCCCTTTCGGACAAAGAAAGCTATGCCAGCGCCTTTAAAGTAATTCATTCATTAGATGAGATATATGCACTCAATGCAATATTGAATTCGAATCTGAATTAAACGCAAAAGTCCTTTGGCCTCTTTTAAAAGCTTGGATACATAGGGTTGAGACAACTGCATGCCGTATTCATTTCCGCACGCTATTACCTCGTGCGGACTTTTTTTATAGCTGATTTTATTCTGAGAACCAGGGTGCTATTAAATCCATGTGCAAAGTTAAGAATGATAGTAGATAATCTGATCTACAATTCATTGGATAATACATCCAATGTCAGTAATAGCTTCATCAGTTACGTGAGAACATTGCCATAAAGCAGCGTTTTTCCGGCGAACAGATCACCAGTACTTTCTACGAAGCAGAAGCTGGGCTTTTCGAGCGCAAGCTATGCTGAGTAACCAATTGCGAGCCCACGTTTAAGGCCTGGCGCAAGAAGTATAGCGTCATGGAGATGCCTGGGATTAAGCGCCTGATGTCATTTTAACAAGGGAACGACAGAATCAGGATTTTTCTTGCTAAAGCTATGCTGGATTAGAAGATTTTTAAGGTAGATCTTGAGCATAATTACTGAAATCAAATGTGTGAAGCCGTGGCGTCGATGCGTGTTACGATCGGTATGTCGAAACGTCGCTCCTGCATGCTCACAGATTTGACACTGCTTACTTGGCGCCGGGAGGCACAGCATCTTGCTGCTGATGCGCATTTATCATCTTATTCCGCTAAGCCTGGGCGCAGACGTCGTCGTAAGAAACTAACTACTGAGCGGCTTCCGCTTCTGCGCCAGTGTAAGCCGGATTGATGGTCTGATCTGCTTAGATGATTGAACGGATGAGCACCTGATGATCAGCGTCGCTTTCAGAATTCAGAGGCTCTGGAATCGCAAAATATGGACAACATTGTGCAGAGTCAGCGAGCATACGGCTTATCCAGCATGGCGAGCCAACATAGATTGAATTAATCGATGGCTTTAATAGATGCTTACGTGATAAATATCTGAACGAGCTTAAGTCCGGCGATATATATCACATCAGTTAAGTCACTAATGACTGGCAGAAATATTATAGCGAATTTCGTCCACATTCAGCACCGAATCAGCAGACGCCATCAGAGTTAGAAACAAGATGGCGAAGCGAAAAGTATAAAAAAGATCATTATTACTAACAGTTGTATAAAAAACTGGAATAGGTAAGAGATGTACCCGGAAAGACGTATTATAAAATCCAGCACGAGTGGAATATACTGATGCATATGAATCAGTAGCCTGATCGGTGGAAAAGATTAGGTGAGTAACACGAGGCACTATAAATATAATTTTTTTGAACAACCTATAGCACATAATTGGTAGTGAGTCTAGTTCTGATAAATTTTCTGTCCTGGCAGCAATCAATATAATTCAATTTATAATAGTGTGGACTAAGACTTTTACCATGTTTCGTTACGGGTCATAGCTTCTGTACGATATTAAATATTTTAAGTCTTAATGTGAGAGTCGGATAAGCCAGTTTAATAAAATTAGAGGGTTGTCAGATGCGAATCAGATTCACAGTGTTTGTTGTTATATTTTTTTGCTTCCCTGGTGTTTGAAACTTTAAGTGCCGATAACGAAATTTTTATTTTCCTGAAGTGGGATTATAAAGTGTGGTAATATTATCCGCTTCTTTTACAAGCTGTTCACGGTTATTATCCGATGGATCCATTTGTTCATTTCGGTCTGTAAACTTATAGTTAATGTCAATGTTTTTAGGTTGCTCGGATGTTTGCCCAACAAAATGAGTATAGCTAATGCATGCAACGGCAGATAAAACCAACGAAAAAGCGAGACCTTTATATCCGGGCCATAAAGCTTTTAACAAACTAAGCAATTTCAGGTTGAGAGTAGTCCAACTGGTTTCAGCACTGCGACTTTGATTTTTTATGAGAGAGTCATCGTTATCAGATACTTCAATCGCATTGATTATCATATACCCATTTCTGGGGATAGTGATAATTATCTGACGGTTTAAAGGAAATCTGCTAAAAGTTTTACGTATGATATGCATAGTTTGTCTGACAGCATTATCGGAAACAACGATCCCTTTTGAACGCCATACTCTTTGCATGATCTCTTCTTTTGTCACGATGATATCACTCTTTTCTAATAACAACGTCAGACACTCTTTAGCATGTTCTCCCAAATAGCATTCATTATGGAGATCAAATAATTTACCTGACGCATAGTTGAAGTAGACTTGGTTGTCTATGAGATACATGTTGCCCCCCTATTATATATAGCTAGGAAATATAGTCTGTAGCAGGATAAACTCAATAGGTTGTCAGGCAATAAGTAAAATAATAACCTTTTATTAATTATTCTTTAATAATTAATGCTTGTCAAACATGCTATCACATTTAAAATTCTTAGTAAACAGAAGGTTAGAGCGACTAGAGGTTAACTTTTCTAAATGCGAAAATTTTATCATTTTGTAATGATTTTGATGAAAAAACCCAGAATTGAAGCTTTTCAGAACTTGTAACTTTATCAATAATCAAGAAAAACATATTGATTAAGTATTAAAATGATGCAAATTCAGAAAAAAAAGGTTTCTCGTAATTAGGGTTTCTGGGATGATGTTGAACCAATTTAAAGTCCAAATCATTAATTTTAAAAATATATGAATCCTTCAGAGTTAGAAAGAATTATCTTGCTTATGGAACACAATAAGTTTGAATGTTTTTTAATGTCTAGAGCATTGGCAATAACCGTCACAAAATATACATTTTTTGTTATTTATTCTCTCGACGTTTATTATAATTCTTATCCCATGTATATTATGATCTCGCATGAGGTTGACTGTTGGTTATTCAGTAGATCTGCTGCAGGGCAGGTCTGTACCTAGACTGATTTTACCTCAAATTTCTTAAATACCTTGAGAATGGCATTAATCCTGTATAACCCACTGTTACAAGTAGTAAAAAAGATCCTGGCTTAAAGGGCAAAACTATAGGCCAAAACTGCAAGAGTTTTGCTTAGAAAAATAAAAATCTGAGTGCTGAGCACTGACTTTGTGTGGAGGAAGCTACTATGTCGTTTAAGCCTAAAACCCTGGAAGAACTAACAGGAAAGTCAAACTTCACAACTCTTATTGGCCATATGCACACAGGAAAATATTCCACTGGGCATATAGATTCCCATGCTACTTCCATAATTCCACCAGAAGCATTTTCTAGAATATTTTGTAGCAGGAAAGAGATTACAAGTTATTGCCATTTAATAAGCACGTGCGCGCCAAAAGTTCTACCCTGCGTATTACGATTTGTGCTCAGGCAACACAACTATCCATGCGAGGCAATCACATTAAGAAGCAGGGGAAAGGCGTTTTTAGTCACTGACATAGGCAGCGAAGTTTCTGATACGGTTCGTATGATCTCAGAATGCCTGAATGGGTCCAGAACTGAGCAAGTGCGCGTAATTCTGTGTTTTACTCAAGATAAAGTAGACATTGAAACGATTGATAATTCACATGACCGTTTCGTTATCCAGGTCACTGGAAAGACAGCATGGTTTTCAATGCACCAATTTTCGCACGATGCAGGCAAACCAATGCCAGCATGTGATCCTGTGAACGGATTTCCTGCAAGCGGCATTATGCTTGATGAAAACGACTATATGTTTTTGCCTGCTGGAAAAATTTTTCAGTCCGTTCCTCAGACCGAAAAATCGTTATATATCATGTTTTTATTTCATAATGAGGATATCAGTAGTGCTAATATCTTTATTAAAGAACAAAAACAGGACAATGAACCCAACATAGCTGATTGTGTTAGTAAGTTCTTCTATTGTTCAGGCAAGTGTGGCGCTACAGACGATGGAAGTGATAACGATGTGTAAATTACAGATATTTTATAAGAATGAATATCTTTACCTAAAGATACTGAAATTTCTTTTTATGGGTATGAACCTTACTAAGTCGTGGCAAGGCTTAATGAATCTATCAGCATAGGTACTATAATAATACGGAGTCGCAAAGTCGTATCCATTACAATCGGTGATCTGATGAATGTCGAACCCTTGCATGATTTAGCATACTTTCTTTCTAATGGGCCAGAAATACTGTGAGAATGAAAAAGTAAGTTATTAGTTTTTTTATAAAAAGCTTTATATAATTTACACATATCAGGTTGATAAGCGTTTAATAATGAGAATCACTATCTAAGTAATGCTTCTGTTCGCATGCCAGAATGAAGTTGTTTTTTTAGAAAAGCTTTACTGCAGAAATAAATTATTATCCTGTAAACGCTCGAAGGTAAAAAATAAATTTAAGGTATGTCTCTCGCGAAAGCCCTTACAAACTATTTTCTCATAAAGTGAGCTCCCTCTGATTGTTGCAGTTAAACGTAGTGTTATCTGTAGGCTGAACAGCTTTTTGATAATTCCAGTCATAGCTATAGTAGCCTGTTTCCAATAAATGCACTTTTAAGGATAAGCTTTGCACACTGAGCCAGCAACGCGCAATAATAAAATAAAAATTTAATATAATTTATGCGTTGAACGTGTCTAAAAATTTACAAGTCATATGATTCTCTTCGACCTCCGATTTCAGAAGTACATTTCAGTGAACGGTAGGCATGACGGACATGATTGTCAAAAAAAAGAGAGTTCGCTAAAGCTGCGTATTTACATGAACTTCAGTATCCATTTATTATGCTGTTACAACATGCTTCCATTGAACTGTAAGGAGTTAACTATAAAATACCTATAATTTGTTAGTACAGGGGGTGAATGTCGGAAATTTACTGCGTATTACTGCCTGAATTAATAGCATGCACCCTCATTTTCTCAAACCAATAAAAGTGCTTGATTGATACATCGAACAATTTCAGCGTCAATATTGTTACAACTAAAAACGCAGATATTCTCATTAGATTTAGTATAAATGGAGAAGAATGCTTTACACTTGGCGCGAGACTATGTACATACTTAAAAAAATTAAGCCACTCCTCAAATCTCTTAAAAGCATCGGTTAATTTACAGATGACATCAGAAAATAGGTTGCTGATGATTGGCTGAGTAAAGTCATTCAATTAATTTTATAATGCAAGGTCAAAAGGTCTAATTGATTAAACTTTTGTTTGATATTTGCTTAATTGAGAAGGTTGATGAAATGCAGATCAAGTAGTACATTATCAATCCGGATCTGGAACTATATGCAAATATCTGATCAGACAATATTTAACGTAATTGTACCAAGAGGAATGTATGAATTTAAGCAGAAGAACGGTCTGGATATCCTTATTTTTATTTTGTATTCTTACCTGGGCTGGACTGGTGGTTCTTTTTACAGGTTAAGACGACAAACAGGAATAAACTAAAATTTCTGAAAATTTATACTTATGAGTGGAATAATTTAAAGAAAGCTGAACCGGCACTGCATTTAAGGTTTGTCTATCCATTGGCGTTTATCAGATACATTGTTGTCAATCCTGCTGTTTCTGTTTTCTTTTACTTTGTATTTATTTCTCATTATATTTTGTGTATGAAATAACATATCAGGTTTATTTTTACTTAAGAACTACTAGCTCTGCTTTCGTTCCTGCTGAAAGTAATTATTACTGTCTTGATAAAGATGATGGCAATGGACGTATTATTCCAGTAACTCTTAAGTCTCATCATTGCCTTTTTTTGTTAAGAACTCAGCTGTCAGCGCTGCCTCGGTAGCTTAAGATAGCGTACTTACACATCATGTTAGACGTATAAAAATCTGTTTGGTCAGCAATCCATTTACATCGTTTTTCATAGAATCATATACGCTATTCAGGGTTCGCCATTAGTAAAAATGTAAAACTACTCAGAATGATTGGAGTCAGCGCTATTGAAATTCCTTTTCAGCAAAGATCCGATTATCAGATACATTTCCATAAGTTCTTCCTGAAGAGCTGGCTCTGAAATTCGGGAGTCATCATTGATAAGTGTGGTAATAATATCTGAAAAATTTGCTGAGATTTTTGAATAAATTGTCATGTCATATCCTTTAAAAAATTATGATTTATATATTAATCTAATGCAGCTTATTATAAGTCTGTAGGGGTTGAAATTAAAATTAAATGTTCATTAATCTGCTTGTAAAGGTTATTATTGTTTTTAATTATTTCCAGCTTAAGCAATAAATGCCTTATTAATCAACAATATGAGTGCATTTACTCCTGCCAGGTCATCATTTGGTTTAATTATTTTTATTGGCTTTCTCCTGAGATGGTAGTTGTTAATTTTGCGATATTAAAGGTCGTACAATTCAGTTGTACTCGGGTCATCCTAATTTGATTTGATCTACACGAAATGTTCAGGTCAGTAAACATTATCATTAAAGTTCAATTTCCGTTTAAATTCAGCCATTATCGATCGAGTATCTCATTGTACTGTAAGGTTGCTCGCTGAAGGTAGTGGCATCGTTGTAGTTGAGCGTGCCTTTTTCCTTAATGAATTACATGAGCTTCCAAGTGATCTTATTTTATATATTAAAACCCTTAAATTCTTAACTGCACGTTAAATAATTTTTCTATTCTTGATTTTTATTTCTGGGGAAGTCACTCTTAAAAGATTCCGAAATATTTATGAAGCTTATTTTTGGTGAGATGAATTATACTTATTATTTTTTATTGAGTTATTTAAAAACAATGGTTAGTTTTACACTTTCCTTGTAACTGGTTTTCCGTACCTGTTGTCTTCAATACTAATCTGTAGTGTTATGATTTTCAGGAGTTAGGGTTAGCACTCATTTATTACTTTAAAGAGTCTAGGTTCTTCTTTTTTTGAGAGTGGTTTTTAATGAGGTGCTATTCTATTCAAATATTTATCTCATTAGTAATTTAATTACTATCTGTTATCTTCACATTCCCATATTTTTAACATGATGATCTGCCTGTTTGTGTTCAGACAGAACCTCGTTAATGATAAGCTTTGCAATAACAAATTATTCAGAAAAATCTCTGATGTATAGGCTTTGGGTCAGTTTGCTAATTTAAAGGGAGTTTACTGACATAGCATCTGACATGTTGCAATTTCTGTGTAAAATATAATATTTCGTAAAAATTATGCAGAATCAATTATATTTATGTCAAATTAATGTCGTTTTAGCATCTGTAGTCTGGTTGAGGATATTATTCATTTGCTATACTGAATGACGACTTTGCTGTTGGTTGTGCTATTAATTAGGATCGGTCATGAACGATGGACATGATTTTTAAAAAAACGATATGATCGCTATTTCAGCATCTGAGAGGGATTTGAGTTGAAAACAGTATCAGTATTTATGCCAGCCTTAGGAAAAGGCATTTAATTTTAAACACTAATTTTTATAAACTATTGAAATGAAAATCATTGCTCGAATGTTGCCATTGCCTGCTTTTTCTTTAGCAATATAAGGCCACTATTGTGATGCTTTACTTTTTCTAAAACACCTATTTGTTGCAAATTTTCTTGAATTGATTTAAGTATAAGAGGTTCCAATGACACGTACTGAATGGCTGTATAAATTCCGCCGCATCCATACACTGGCTTCGCTTGATAAGCTCTATGAGCATTTGAGTTATACTGGTGAACCATCCGAAGATTTCGCGATGACGGGAGCTTATGATCACAGAAAGGCAGAGCTTTCTGCTGGAAAACTTTTTGACCGCGTACCTAAGTATGTATGGCATTATGTCGAATAGCAGTACTTCAATAGTTATGTATCGACATGATTCTGCAGCTGCCGGTAAATCACCGGCAGATTCAGTAATTTCTTAACTTTAAGTCAGCTTTTATGCCGGAGCGCGATGGATCTCATATTCACTTTGTAAATCACTTATAATCCTGTGAAGCTGGTTCGGAAAATACCTGTCACACGTAATGCCTTCAGGTCAGTAATGCATATTACTTTCTTGTTTATATGTCAGCTGGTTTAGGCCGTTGCCATACGACTATTACTTTTCTCCCGATAAGGTACCTGTCCGGGTGTTAAATAAGGCTGAATATCATATGATTAATTTCTCATTAATTCAGGACGATTTTTTACATAAACCGCCTGTATAATTTTTGCTTTTCTATCAACCGGATAGTGTCCATGAATTTCAACCTGAACATAAGATTTTACATATCAAACTGCCCTGGCATTTATTTGCACTAAGTTATCTCTCGATAATCGTCTTCCTGATAAGCTACTGAATCTTGTTCGATACCGTTGAAAAAGCTGCGAACTGCTGTGGAGGGGCCGGAAAAGGTACAAGCATCTTTTTATCAAAACCGTAAAGTCGCGCCCAGTATTTTTCAGCAAGCGACTTGTACAAAAATTCTATTTCTCATGGACCGGCCCTGAAAGCGTGTTTTGAAGAAATCTACAGTTGCAGCATTACTATCTCTTACTGATAGCTATATATTTGTGACTGCCTTAAATACTATTCTGCATTATTACGTCGGTATAGTAGTCGGTGTTTTATGTGTTTCAGATGCAGAGTCTGTCATTTTTCCTGAGCAATGCTTACGCTCAGCTTTAGGATCTGTCAGCAGACCACTGTAGAGAGTAAGTGGGACTGACCTGCACAGTATACGATTTGCACAGGTGCGGTTGCTATGGTCATACAGGTAATCTTTCGGCTTTCACTGTAAGTTTTACACATGAATGCATATATTCTCTGGTAATCTTCTCACTACAGTGGATACGATGACAGGTGATCTTGTAATGAAGATGCCTGGAACCCGCTACATCTTAAAGGTCTGTGCTGCAGATGGAATAGTGTGGGATTAGCAGGCGATGCAAAGGGTCAGAGAATGTTGCTACTGTGAAAGTATAAAACTGAGCGGCAAAGCTTTTTATAATTTTTTCAAGCATTCGGCGCTCTCGAATCAGATAACACTAGGCCTTTGCTGAACGCTATTCAGGAGAGGATTGAGATTGACCTGCCAGAATGTACAAGTTGCAGTAAAATGCGTATTCTCTGATTCGTTTTTTCTAATCAGGTAGTGGCTGTCCACTGGCTCCTGAGAATTTTAATAACCTATTGCCCATTGTATCTGAGCTCCGCAAGTGCGCTTTGGTGGGTTAAACTCCGATAACACTTTATGGTTTCTATCGTTGCTCACAGCTGAGATGTCTGCTCATGGATAGCCAGTCTCTTAAGATCTGTATCAGAACGGAGCACGCATCAACTTAGTTTATCCAATGCTGTTGTACAGCGCCTCAGCGTTCTTTGTGTCATTTAAACCGGTTTCATAGCGCATTCGATCAGACTCTCTCAGACTGGATGGATTTCACTGGAAATGACCGGCATCGGGGTATTCTGACCTGTGAGATCTGGCCTGATCAGAACCGGCTGTAATGTCCCCGCGCGACACGAAAGCCTGTGCAGTATACGTTCCCTTTCGGCTGCTGATCATCTGAAGTAATCCCTGACGTGGTTTTGTGTCATGCCCGCCTTTCGCTTAACAAGCACCGCCTAGCTATAGTACAAAAAGCGAGGCATGCCGTATGTCAAAGAATTCGCTGACCGTATGTCTGTGACAACTCTGCGCATGCTGCAGATATGTCGCATATACTTAGCATTGCTTCAAAGACAATCTGGAATTCATGACCTGACTTAACTGCAGAGGCCCGGATAATGTTAAAACATAATTATATGCTACTCAATGAGCTCTGTTGTTAAGCGGGGAAAAACAGCTGCAAAAATGCGTTAAGCGGACACTGTAAAGTATATGGATTTATTTTTGGAACGTTTATTGAAATTCTTCAAACAGTGACTATCATTCAATTGTCACATCCTAATGCGCCTTATCTAGGAAGGGACGGTACTGCAATCATTGACGATAAACAGGCGCACCAGATTCGCGGTCCCGCTTCGGCGGGACTTTTTATGATAAGAATATGAACTTACGGTTCATTACTATTCTTTTTATGACAGGCGGGGCGGAACGAATACCTGCCTGCCATCAGCAACTGAATGGCTGAATATGTATGTTTGACTGTGATGACAAAGCAACGGAGGTCCGATACGTAAGGTAGGACATTCATTCGGGGCTTTGTCAGCAAAGGTGGCAGACAGGTCGCTGATAAGATGCAGGAGCTGGTGATGTGGATTTGCGCAAAAGCTGGAACAGGTGTGCGGCATTAGGCACCCCGACTCGATTAGATAGTGTTATCCGCCGTTAGCTTAATGGACAGAGTGCTGGTTCCTGAGACCAGAGGACGAGGTTAAAATCCTTGACGGCGGTCCATTCATTATAACTTCAGTTTGCTTTGGCAGAACTTCTCGTTTTTATTCTTTGCTGATCAGTACGGACTTACTCTGATATGAGATTTCTGCAGCGCATCGTTTCATGCTGGCAACAGTAATAAGTATCCACATAAGTTTGCGGACTTCTGGCGCAACATTAATGCATCTGCTGGAGAGTCTGCTCATAATCTTCAGTTCAGGTTGGTTTTTCTTAACCAGGTGCTCCAGAGAACCTGTCCGTCATGAGATCTGCTCTCAGATTGCCGGCTGTGAGTATCCGTGCAGAGCCTGATCTCTGGTACATGTCTGATAATACGGTGCGCAGCAGAAACGAAAAATGCTTTTGAGCAAACTATACGGGGCGGGATGTACCTATCATTCTGGCCAGCACACCCCGGATACATCAGGTTCTACGTAAAAGATCAGTTAAAGATCCTGCTGATGAAATCATGGGCACCCTTGCAAAACCATGAGCTGGATGCGCAACAATCCAGGGCCGTCCCCGGCATATGAATCCCTGTTGGGGAACATATCAACCTGTCTCTGTGCAGTCATATTGCTCGCGGCGACCTCAGCCGGAGCGCCTGCCCGCAGCAGCACGATGCGGGAGCAGGCGCGCGTCACCGGGCTCGTCGTATTCGCAAACCGCGTGCTAGTGGCGGGAACAGGGGGGAGCAGGGAAGAGCAGGAAAGATTATTACTCGTGCGGGAGACCGCGGTGTGGTTGTCGCAGAGTCCCGGGGAGGACAAGAACATAACGGTGCGATATAGGGACCGGGAGCGAGACACGAGAGGCTGGCCTGATACTGCCGACGACACTTACCGCGGTGGTCGTGCCGGTGGTTGTCAGCGTGTTGGCGTACGGGCAGAACCTGTATGCGATGTTCGTGAATATCCCTGTAACCGCAGGGATAGCTGGAGCCCATGCATTACAACCAGCTCCGCGGTGCCGGGGAAGCCGTCGCCACGGACGCAGCATGTCCGTGAACGTTGCAGCCGGCCTTGAGCACCGCATATACGGTACCCTCGGATGGAGGAATGCTGGACCTTTTCGCGACAAAGTCGATCACAAACGGTATGAACCTGAAAAGGGTTTTTTCGGGCGTTTGCCCTCGCGCTTAATTCGTAAGGAAGCCAATTAAACAACCTGATCGGTATGAACGCAGCCCTGTGCAATAACCTTCCCATCAAAGATATTGCTTACCCCCCCTGATAGTAAGAATACGTACTGCATTACTGGATTGCCTGGCATGTACATTACCGGTGTTAACCGGCTATACGAGAACGATTTCCGTGTTTCCCTGTGAGTGCCGCAGGTTATCGCTAAGCCTGTAAGCAGGCCTGCTCCTGCCTTATAAAAACGTGGCCGTTTTTCTGTGATGTGCTCAGCATGACCTGCCTGAACTGGGTAAAGGGCCCGTCCACACTGAGGAGAGCCTGAAAGTAACTCTGCCGGCTTTTACAAAAATGCAAAAAAAGCCCGGCAACGGCGGATTGTCACACGCCTCGCGTTACGCTATTCTTCAGCTGCTGCCGGGTGTTCCGGCAGCAGGGATTAGCAGCCCTTAATAAAGGTTCCCGCTTTTATCGGCGGGCTGCACGGCTGCGCCATTTTCAATGGCGGGTCGGGCAGGGGAGCGCTGTCCGGATGTCTTGCTGTCTTCCGGGCGCGTTCGCCAGAATGCCTTTATCTGGTCTGCTAACCCTGTTCGATTCGCCACCATGGAGCAACGCTATGTGTGAAATGTGTATTGAACAAGGGTTAGCTGCCGGACGAGAGACACATGACGTACAGCATCTGTACGCAGAAGCACCACCGCTTTCCGACTGGCACCGCGCAGACATTCTTGCCGCGGTAAAAAAGAAAGGCGGAACCATAGTGCAGCTCTCAACGGAAGCGGGTCTTGCGCCCGGCACCCTTTCCAACGTTTTTATCGCGCCCTGGCCCAGGGGCGAGCGGATAATTGCCCGTTTTATCGGTATCCCTGCCTGTCAGATCTGGCCCGAGCGCTACCGGCGACGGCGTCCACGCGTGGCACGTAAGCACCTTCAGAATGTTACCTCATCCGGTCCATAACCCCCGCACGCAATTCCTGAATAAGTATCTATAAATATCTGTTACGGGCCTGTATCAGGCCCGGCTTTGCCACCGGCTCATGATACGTCTGCTGCATCTGAACATCTTCTCTGGCACCAGTAGTACCGGTTGAAAATTGAGGGTGGCAGCTCTGAAAGAGAGCATATCCTCTGGCCTGATTCAGGTGTGACAGGTACTACTCAATGGAAGCAGGAGAATAATTTCTGCATGAAGAAAGCCGTACTCTGAAAGGCCGATAAAACCTCAGGCTTTTCTCCGGCCCGCACACAGAATGCACTGACTCCTTTATAAAAAATAAATGCCGCTTTGTGTCATCCGGTAGAATCTGCACCCCTCCTGTTCACAGAAAAGATGATGCCGGATTAAGCTAAGCAGCTACCGGACTCCCATAATTTTACTAAGATTAATCTGGGTGTGGATAACCCCCCCTTTTCATCAGATTTTCAATGGAGAAAACAATGGAACTTGTAAAAGAAATGGAACTGAACAGACGCGTCTCGTGGGGCAGCATCATTGCGGGCGTGGTAACGGTAATGGCAGTATCTCTGCTCCTGACTACGCTCGGAAGCAGCTTGGGTTTTTCACTGCTTTCACCTCAGTCTGACGATGTGATTAACGGTGCCGGCAAGGCCGTGATGATATGGTCAGTTATCTCCATAGTGCTGAGTCTTGCCGCCGGCGGTTTTGTCGCCGGCAGGCTGGCGGGTGCAGATGGAACCATCCACGGCTTTCTCTCATGGGCCACATCTTTACTGGTTGCTTCCGTACTGGGCTTCGCTGCCGCTGGGGGTATTCTGCACATGGCGGGTAACGCGGTTGGCGCAGCGGCATCTGTCACGGGCTCGACCCTGAGTGGGCTCGGCAGTGCAGCAGGCAAGGCTTCAGGCGCAACGGCAGATATCACTCAAAGTATGGCTGACAGGCTCGGACTCAACACTCAGCTAACGGCACCTCAGACAGACAGGCAGGTGCTGGAGGCTCTGCAAAAGAGCAATATCAAAGAACTCCAGCCGGAATTTCTGCAGTCCCAGCTTGAGGCTGCGGGAAGCGATATTGCAGCTTCCGTTAAAGACCTGGCCGTTAATCCGGGCAATAGCGACGCCATTATTGATGCACTGAGTGGTAAACTCAAATCGCGGGCAGAAACGGTCAGTAAAGGCGTGGACCGGGATGAAGTGAAAAAGGCGTTGACAGATAATACCAGCATGTCACCGGAAGAGGCGGGCAGAGCCGTTGATAACTTTATTCAGGCGCGTGATAAAACTGTTCGTGAGGTAAGCGACCGCATGGCTCAGCTCCAGAGTAACCTGAACGAAGCAAAGGCGCAGTACGCTGAATTTAAAAAGCAGGCCAAAGAGAAAGCAGACGAAGCCGCCAGTGCAGCGGCAAAAATTGCATTATGGTCGTTTATCGCTCTCCTTGCCGGGGCAGTTATCAGTGCGCTGGCAGGTTTGTTGGGGGTTAACACTCATCCTGCATACCGAAAAATCAGGGCCTGAAAGAAACCGGATGTGCTGAAAAACATCCGGGAAGCCTGGTAAGTATGTCCTGAGTGTGGATTGAATCAGGCATCTGCGAATAAAGAGGCCTGCGGAATTATCCGCAGGCCTCTTTATTCGCAGAAAATTCAATTGTTCCGGACGTGCTTGGGCATGCTGACAGGTCAGAAAAGACAGAACCTGACCCGCTGGCGGGTCAGTGCCTGAACCTCTGTCAGGAGTAATTTTGCGGGAGATTCACCGCCAGTGAGATAACACAACTCTGACGCAGACCCTGCGTTAACATGCTTGTTAATTGCGCTGATGGCCTGCATACGTGGCCGCATAAAGCAGGCGCATTTATCCCTGAGCACCCCCTGACAACTGTGTGGAAGATATACGCATTACTGTCACGCCCTGAATTGTCTGCTCAAATAACGACGAGTGTTTTCCGGGCTATCCTGTCCATCCTGCAGCAGCCAGCTCCTCCGAAGACTGAACTGCAGGCCGGTCCGGAGGTATAAGGCAAGGATATGAACGTGTAAACCCGCTGTGGCCGGGGAGGCCTGAAGCACCCGCCATCAGGAAAGGGGAGCTACCGGTTCTGAAGGGGGAAGCATCTTCTGCAGCTTTTAACCGACCCGTTTGTTTCATACTGAAAAACTGAAGCTCTTCCTCTGGCCGTTCAGGCCCGCGATCGCCCGGGCACCCAGAGCCTGGCGTATAAACAAACACTAAGCTGCCCGTGTCACAGCACGGCAGGTATGTCGTTAAACCGGAAGCTCTTCGGCTGAGGCAGGCTGCGTTTTCTCAGATATGACCTGTTAGCGGGCACAATAAGCTCTTGATTCGTAGATTTTCCCATAGCAGAAAACGATATGGACGAGATCTTCAGTATAAAACTGATAATTCATAAACAGCTTCTCAGATTTCACAACATCAGGTCCTTCACAGGCTGTTATCGTACTTTGTAGCGCCTCTGCTAAGTTCAGGAAAGAAATGGCAGTGGAAAGGCCGGTGCCATTCGCGATTACCTGACCGCGGATCAAATCAGGACAATTATCGAGCTGTAACGCGCTGACAATGTATTCATCACGATGGACCAGGATGACGATAATCGGAAGGGTGAGTTGACCTGCCTGTTTAACAATAATCGCCGCCTGCCAGTGACTGAAGAGCATCATCATTTTACGGCGTAACCACAAATCTGTGGTTCTGGAGAGCCAGTATCACACTAAGAGTTAGCAACGTTATCGCAACGGATAAATCAACGGAATAATTATGTCATACCCAAATACAAATCTTCATGGCTTAATTGGCTTTGCAAAAGCAGCAAACGTGACTGGTGGTCAGGGCGGCCCCGTTGTTTATGTGTCAACAGCGGAGCAGCTAAAAAGTGCAGTAGCAGGTTCAGATAGCAGGATTGTTGTCATCGCCCAATCTATTAGTGTGTCTCAGCTTACTAAATTACAACTGGGAAGTAATAAAAGCATTATAGGCTCATTCGAAGGGAATAATGTTCTGAAAAATATTCACTTCAGATCCCGGCTTAACTCTGGGAATATTATATTCCAGAATATCGTATTTCAGCATGACGAGTCGATTAATGGCAATGATGATATTCAGCTTTACCTCACTACCGGGAAAGGTTACTGGATAGATCACTGCTTATGGATCGGCCATTCATGGAGCAAAAACGATTCCAGCCTGGATAAGCTGATTTACATTGGTGAAAAAGCTGATTACGCAACAATCAGTAACTGTTATTTTAAAGACCATAAATATGGTTGCATTTTTGGTTATCCGGCTGAAAGCCATCAAGAATACGATGGCTATCCTCATCTGACTGTATGTCATAATTATTATCATAATATCCATGTTCGATCTCCCGGATTAATGCGCTATGGCTACTATCACGCATTTAATAACTGCGTCGAAAACTTTAACCTTAGCTTTACAATTATCTCGTATGCTAAGGTCGTTTCAGAAGCCAATTACTTTATTGGTGATAGCCCAAACGCAGGGTTAGATGATAAAGGTGAGGGGGCTACGTTCAGCGATTTTGGCAGCATCCCCGACATAAAGCCTGTTTTATCCGCTCCTTCAAATTGGACTCCGGGTTCAAATTATTCCTATAACCTGATGAGTGCCGATGAAGCAAGGCGGTGGACCTCAGCCAATGCCGGTGCTAAATATACGGAAAATGAATTTATTTTCCCGGTATAAAATAAGGACCGGGCTGTGTCCATTAATCGACTGAGCTATAGTAACCCCCTTTTTCCAGAACATATTGAACTATGGCTCGCGATGACCTTCCCGATGAAGCAAGGACGCTCATCCAGCCCTTACTGACTGTGAACCAGCAACACCACGTGCCCGACGTCCATGAGCAGACCATCTTAAAACTTACATGGCATGTTCTGGAGGCTGTGTTCTGGTGCCCCATGGCGCGGATTTACCGGAGCGATATGGGCCATGTAAAACGGTTTGTAGCCGCTTCAGCCGGTGGCTGAAGCCGGGAGTGATTAACATTATTTTCATCAGGGTACTTTCTGCACTTGATGCAAGTAGTCTCGTTGACTGGTCTGCCAGGGCACTGGATAGCAGTAATATTCGGGCGCTGATATATTCTGCCGGTACCAAAAAATCCCGATATCGCCGGAGATAACAGCCCGGGTCGCTCTGACGGTGGTTTTGGCATGCCTGACGACGGAAGCCGCCTCCCGTGAAACATTGTACTGAGTGCTGGATATGCCCACCAAAGTCAGTTCGCGTTACGCCTGATGGACTGTATTGGTATTCAGTGCCAGAACGGCAGAATACCAGCCAGTAGTCTCTCGATATTCAAATCAGAGCGCTCAAAGATCAGGCGTGAAAGCAAACCGAATCTTTACTGATATGGCATCAGGCAGCTCTGCTGAGCGAACAGGTCTTGATCTGGTACGTATGAAGCTGGAGTAAGGCGACGTCATTCTGGTGGAAAAACTTGACCGGCTTGGTCGCGACACCGCCGATATGATTCAACTGATCAAAGAGTTTGATACTCAGGGCGTGGCCGTCCGATCCATCGATGACGGGATGAGTACAGATGGTGATATGGGAAAATGGTGGTCACTATTCTGCCGGCTGTAGCTCAGGCCGAGCGGCGAAGAATACAGGAACGCACCAATGAGGGGGGGCGGTAAGAAGCAAAGCTTAAAGGCATCCGTTTAGGTCGCAGGCGATCCATCGACAGAAGCAGAGTTATCAAGCTTCACCATAAAGAGACTGGTGCAACAGATATCGCCCGTATAAAATTCTGGAAGAAGAGATGGCAGCATAGTGCCGGAAAGACATGATTCTGCCATCTCAGGGAATACGCCATTAACAGCATCAGGCTGATGTGGCGGCAATCTTAAGATTCAGCGTTTCACTGATGGTATCCACAAAGGGCTTAATACTTTCATCGTTACGATTTCTTCGTGCAACATTTATGCGGAAGTCATCAGTGATTGTGCCCGGCGTCCCTGTCACCAGCAGAACACGATCGCAGAGCATCACCGCCTCTTCAACATTATGTGTGACCAGTATCATCGCTTTTGTTTTGAATCTTCGCTGTTCCCATAGACTCATTAACTCCTGCTGCAATTTATGCGCCGTATAAATATCCAGCGCAGAGAAGGGTTCGTCAAGTAGCAACAATTCCGGTTCAACCGCCAGCGCACGGGCAAAACCGATGCGTTGCCGCATGCCGCCCGATAACTCTTTTGGCCACGCATCGGCGTAACCAGAAAGACCGATAAGGTCCATCATATCAACCGTACGGCGCTTAACCTCATTGACAGGCAGTCCCAGCGCCTGTAGGCCAAAAGCAATATTGCCAGACACCGTAAGCCAGGGAAAAAGGGCAAATGACTGGAATACCATACTGACGTCAGGGCACGGACCTGTTACAGGCAAATCGTTACACACCACTGATCCGGATGTCGGTTCTTCCAGACCAGCAATAATGCGCAACAGGGTGGATTTCCCCGAGCCGGATTTTCCCAGCAGCGCAACGACCTCAGTTTCGTGAACATCAAGATTGATATTTTCCAGAACCTGAAGTGTTCGCTGCTCCTTACGAAAGGATTTGGTGACATTTTTGATTTCTAAAATGGTGTGTAGATTTTCCATTATAAATTCTCTCTGAACGTATTTTTAAATTTTTCAGTCGAATCTGAACCGGGTTTCGGCATAGCGATATAGCGGCTGCCAGATAAAAATAATGCACAAAGCAACCATGAAGCACATGGCGATACAGCCCAGCGCCGCTTCAGGATTCTGGCCTGCATCCGTAGTGGCAGAGATAAACGCGCCCAGTCCTTCAGTCTTCAGGGTCATACTTCCCCAGTTAAGCATTTCAGCAGCAATAGCAGCATTCCACGCCCCTCCTGCGGCAGAAATAATACCGGTGACAAGATAGGGAAAAATGGCCGGAAGGATATATTTTGTCCACCACATTGCCCCTCCGGCGCGGAATATCCGGCTGACATCAGTCATCTGCCCTGGAATAACCGATGCTCCCGCAATCACGTTAAACAGCACATACCACTGCGTGCCCAGCATGATCAAAGGGATGGTCCAGGCATTCAGATCCTGATGCCAGGTCAGTAAAATCACCGCAATAACCGGATAAAAGACATTGGCCGGTATTGCAGCCATAACCTGAATAATGGGCTGGAAAAAGCGGACCAGATTTGGCCTCAGTCCGATCCAGACGCCGAGAGGCGTAAAAATAACGATGCTCAGTAACAACGCGGCAAAAACGCGGGCTGCAGTCAGCCCCATCCACGCAGGCAGATGCGGTAAGTACTGTAACGGCAGGTAAAACCATAGCCGATGACCGAAATACAGGCAGCTCACCACGACACAAAGATACCACAGACCTGACCACAGCCAGTTTAGTGTCGAAAGAGCTGCAAACAGGCGATCAAGTTTAAGGTGATACCAGACCTTTGGCAGTTCAAAAAGCCAGAGCTGACTGAAAAGTGAACAAATTTTACCGAGAAAATAACCAGTTGCCGAATGCGCCAGGCAGGAGTAAAACCAGGAGCCTGGCTTTTCACTACCGCTGGTATCTTCATATTTGAATCTGGCTGCATAGCGTACCAGCGGGCGGAACAGCAGTTGATCAAATAACACGATGTTAATTACCAGTGCGAGCACGCCCCACAACACAGCATGGACGTTCCCGCTGTCAATGGCACATCCAATCCATGCCCCGACGCCCGGTAAATTAAAGCTGCGGGTTCCGATAGTCAGCATTTCCGAAGCGATCAATGCAAACCAGGCCGCAGACTGGGAAACCATGGTATTCCACAGCAATCCCGGGAAAGAATAGAGAAAACCTAATCGCCAGAAGCGCTGCCAGGGGTTACAGCGAAATGCAGCACTGGCCTCTGTCAGCTCATCAGGCAGGACACATAACGACTGATAAAGTGTCAGCATCATATTCCATGCCTGGCCTGTAAATACCGCAAAAATCGCCAGCCCTTCCAGACCCATAACGCTGTGCGGGTAGAGACCGAGAAAGAAAGCCGTAGTAAAAGTTAAAAATCCGAGTAATGGAACAGATTCCATAAAATTAACGAATGGCAGAATCACTCTGCGCATTGCAGCAAATTTTGCGGCCAGCACGCCAAAAACAAGTGCAAAAAGCATTGAGAAAACTAAACCAATGCTTAACCTCATGGTCGTCCGCAACGTATAATAAGGTAGCTGTCTGTAATCAGTAGAAAGAATGGGGAGAGACTCACCGTTAAAGTATGCATGCATCCCTTGCCAGCCATAAATAAATGCAACGGATAGTATGCCAAAAATTAAGATAACAATCGCATCATTAACTGAAATTTTATTCCAGATAAATTTATTTTTCGTCATTTGCATAAATTAAATTCTCAGATAAAAATTATTCTGCTGACAGTTCACAAAAAGCATCCGGTAACATATAAATGCATACCGCACTTTTTGAAAAAACATGATGTGCTATAACGTCTTCCAGACAAAGTTATTCTTATAGCCTGACCCCGCGCAGGTGGGATCAGACATTTGTGCTGCAGGTTTCAGTCATTCATGGGAGGATGGTGTCAATTTGCGTTTTTATGGCATTCTGACGGTTCTTTATAAGCTTTTTAATCAGCACTGAAAACAGGTGCGGCTCATGTGATTTTATCATGGCGTCATCGCCTGTTGGTTCATGTAAAGCTGAATCGCAGGCAGATGAGTAATAAGTCATGTTCAATGCAGAAGGCAGGTATAACAGTTTGAAAAGCATAATTCACCCCGACACATCAATGTATCGATATAAAGATAATCACACCCTAAGGATGGGCATGGTGAGCTGATTATCTCTATCGAACGTGCGGAGGAGATAATCAGTTTTGAGCAGTAACTCCCGACGGAGGTTCATCGTTAAACATAAATATCCTCAAATTAATTAAGTAATAACCATTTTCAAAGTATCAGATAAAGATTAAACAACACATATACCGCTTACTTTCCCATAAAGCTGCAGTGCTATTAATTATTGAAAAGCCCTTTACAGGAAAGCTCCTTAACGTGAGTTTTCATCCCTCCGGGTGTCAGTTCCCAGGCACGTGTTCTGCGGCATTGTTATCCGCTTCTGCAATACCGTCATCGCAGTAGTAGAACAGGGCTTCCCACTGGTTAAGGGCATAAGCGAACGCCTCGCCTAACCGGAATTCTTTTAACAGAGTGGCGCTTTACTCCACCAGCCAGTCATGCAGGGATATCAGTAGCGGCTTATTCCGGGACTGACTTGCTGCCAGCCGCTCAGTAGCAGGGGGCCTCGTATGGATTTTTCGATTGCGCACAGCTCACCTGCACGTTTCAGGACTTACGCTGCTGCGGCCGTTTGAGTACTTATATTGACATCGTGTTTTTTCTGCGCGCGTGGTCTCAGCAATCCGCTTCGGTTAACGGACCTCCTTCACGTTCTGCGCTCAACAACCCATCGCAGCCCGCGAAGGGGTCCGCCTGAAGAACACGATTATCGTGCCGGAAATGTTAATGAGGAGGTTTTAACTGCCAGTCTGGCGAGAAGGTGAACCATGCCGCTGGCGGATCTGATAAATCGGCGCTTCTGTCATCACGGACATATGTCCAGATATGCGCGGTTTCGTCTTTTTCTGCCCGGTGCCAGTATCGGCACCGGAGTATCATCCGTATGCACTTTACAGGAGTCCATCACGTAGTGATAAAGGACCTCATCCAGCGGGGCCATTAACCGGCAACAGGCATCTACCCGGTTGCCGGTTATTGGCCCCATTCAGAACCACGCCCTGACGAGCAAAGATTTCGCACTGGCGATATAGCGGCAGGCGTTCGCAGGATTTAGCCGTTAACACGCGGGCCAGCAGACCCGGCCCGGCAATATCCCGATCGGTGGGCGTAATGGAGCAGACGCTTCAGGCGTAAAGTCGCATCGGGTGCAGGACTTTTTCATCTTTACCGTGAGAGTTATAAGCATAAAGACCTGGAATGCGTCTGGTTTCCTGGCCTGATATCAGGCCAGGAGCTGCGTCTGAGAACGTTTATTTAAAACAGACAACAATAGTGACAGAATGGAGCCATTTAAGTTCTTTGTCGTAAATCAGCCTGGTAGCCGCTTTGCAGGGTTAACAGGCATGTATATTTAGATATCTGTCAGAATGTGCTCCAGTCTGCAACAGGTTTACTGGCTGAAGGTGCAGCGTTTGCAGAAAGCAGAGCCGGTGCGCTTTTTCCTGCTTCCACCCCGCAAGCCCCCGTTCTGAACTTAGCTACAGTTGAAACCAGAGTGCGTACCTGTTCTTCCAGCACGGTCGTGGCAGAGTGAGAAGCCTGAACCAGCGTGGCATTCTTCTGTGTCATGCTGTCAATTTCTGTTACTGCCATACCAATCTGGCTGATGCCTTTGCTCTGTTCAGCAGACGCTGTAGCAATTTCCCCCATTAAGGTGGTGACGCCTGCAACATCACTGACAATTTTTCCGGTTGTCAGAGAAACCTGTTGCACCTTCTCCTGCCCCAGCCTGACATTGGCGTCCGATTCCGCTATCAGTCGTTCAATCTCGCGGGCTGACTGTGTTGTCCGCTGTGCAAGAGTACGTACCTCGTCAGCGACAACGGCAAATCCCCGGCCCAGTTCGCCTGCGCGGGCGGCTTCGACGGCTGCATTCAGGGCCAGAATATTGGTCTGAAAAGAAATGCCATTGATGACCGAGGTGATCTCACTTATAGCCGATGTACTCGAGCGGATATCCGCCATGTTTCTTACCACGTCCTCCATCGCCGTGCCGCATTCCGATGCAGTCAGTGAAGCGGCAGAGGCAGCATTACTTGCGACAGAAGCATTTTCAGCATTAAGCATCACGGTAGATGATAGTTCCTCCATACTGGCCGCAGTCTGTTCAAGCGCCGCAGCCTGCTGCTCGGTTCGGCTTGAAAGGCTGTGATTGCCGTCACTTATCTGTAGCGTGACGCGTTCAACCTCGCTCACGCCTGACATTATTTCACTGACCAGAACAATCAGGTTGCGCTGCATCTGTTCAAGATCCTGCAGCACACGTCCCACCTCATCATTTCGTTCAGGAGGAAAAGTTGAAGTCAGATCACCCGCGCCGATTGCTGCGGTAATCTGCCCCGCCCGCTTAAGCGGATTGATGAGAACGCGGCGAAGTACAAACATCACTGCCAGGCACGAAACTGTAAACAGCAGGGCAGAAAGTGCAACAATACCATAGGCCAGGTACGTATCTCGTTGTGCCTGCGAGGTAATGGCATCAGACTGCGCCTTGTCATAGGCAAGAATACGGTCAAGTGGCTCATTATAAGCCTCATCAGCCTTAATAACCTCGTTACCTGCGAGCGCAAGGAAAGTACGTACATCGTTTCGCTCAAGTGCCCTGAACATGCTCTCTACGCTACCCGAATAACTGGTGTATCGCTGTCTGAGTTCTGAAGCCAGTATCTGCTCATCGGCCGCCTTGGGTGCAGCCAGGTATTCCTCCATAAAATGCAGCGCTTTATCATATTTCTGGCGGGCAGTCTTCAGGGCAGCTTTCAGAGCCTGAGGATCCTGATTTTCTGCATGCTGCACCGCAGCAAGCAGAGAGGTGCGGGCGTACCGCATCCAGTTTGTGGTATCAGCCACGCCAAGTGTTGCTGATACCTGATAATTAAGCCGCTTTAACGATAATGAACTCTGGTAAAGATACCGTGCACTTAGTACGGAAGAGGCCAGGAAAACAGTAAACAAAAACAGTCCCGATACAACCAGAACCGTGGACAGTCGGGTATTTTTTAACATGTTTAAACTCCTTGAGGTCATTCTTATCTCATCGGATAAAAGGATTAAAATCTGCAACCTGAGTGTGCTTTTATCCGTTACATAACTCTGTACCTCCTGATCCGTACCAGACTTCGGCCCCAGTCTTGAGGCTGAGCCCCAAGCCTTTAACGGTTAATAGATGGCGTCAGAAATGCTGCTCAGGGCATTCGGGCGGCTTCATGAGTAAAAGCAGGCTGCTCTTCAGTGTTCAGGGTGGGGTCACATAGCCCAGGCTAAGTTGATTACTCAGTATGGTAAGTGGCGGATAAATAACGCCGCGGGTTGATACGTAATATTCGAAAAAATAGGGCCCGTGTGCACTGAAACCGGCCGGCAGCGGACGCTGTCCGGCCATGGATGGCAGAGATAAGCACCGGCCTTTACAGCAGATCCGGGCGATGAACCCGACCGGAGCAGGCCGGCTGGTGACGACTTTCCATGAAATCCATGCCGGTTTTGCCCGGGCAGGGATAGATGAAGCCGGACTGACTGGCTTACCTGTTACCACCATTTTTCCGAGTGTAAGCGTGCCGCCAGCGCTTTCGCTACTCCACGAACCACTACCCGCTGACGCCAGAGCAGAATACATCAGTATAAGGAACAGCCCGGCCCTCATCATGATTTGCTGCCAATGATCCAGGTCATTCGAACGTTACGCTGGGTATTGAGTTCCTGACTGGAAATCACACCCAGCTGCGGGAACTGGCGACGCAGGTAACGCGACAGCATCAGACGGAGCGAAGGATTGACCAGCAACACCGGCGGAGCACCAAGCGATTCCTGATGTAAAAGAGCCTGCTCTGTCTGTTTCATCAGGTTTTCTGCAATGCCGGGTTCAATGGCGCTGCCACTCTGCGTCGCCTGTACCAGAAGCTGCTCAAGCGCAAGGTCAAGCCCGATAACCTGAATGTCGCCTTCACCCGGAAACCACTGCTGAGTAATCGCACGTGACAGACGTATCCTGACGCGGCTCGTGAGTTCATCCGGATCGCTGGTGGATGAGGCAAATTCTGCCAGCGTATCAATAATGGTACGCATATCACGGATAGACACGCGCTCTGCAAGCAGGTTCTGAAGCACCTTGTGTAAAAGCGTCAGACTGATAATCTCAGGGATCAAATCTTCAACAAGCTTAGGAGAATGTTTTGTAAGCTGATCCAGCAGCTGTTGCGCTTCATGCCGGCCAAAAAGCTCTTCCGTATGGGTTGCAATCATATGGTTAAGGTGAGTGGCAACAACTGAGCTCGGATCAACCACCGTATAGCCCAGATTCTGTGCTGTTTCACGCTGGACTTCATCGATCCAGAGGGCCGGCAGTCCGAATGTAGGTTCGGTACAGGCCACACCCGGCAGGTCGCCCTCGGCACAGCCGGGATCTATCGCCATAAGCCGATCTGGCTGAATATCACCCTGACCAATTTCAACGCCTTTCAGCAGAATACGGTAGCGTGTGGGTGGCAAATCCAGATTGTCACGGATATGTACTGCCGGCGGCAGAAAGCCCATTGTCTGTGCAAATTTTTTGCGAATACCCCGGACGCGAGTCAGAAGTTGCCCCTGCTGTGCCTGATCAACCAGCGGAATAAGACGGTATCCCACCTCCAGACCCAGCTCATCCTCAATCTGAACATCAGACCATGTGGCATCACTGGCGGCAGGTATACTGTTGTCCATCACATTCTCATCCTGTGCGCCCGGACGTGTTGCGCCTGACGTTCTGCCCATCGTATCGCGCCCGCGTTGCCACCAGGCCAGACCAAGCAGCAGCGCTGTAAAAAGCAGAAAAACAAAGTTAGGCATGCCAGGGATAAGCCCCAGCAGGCCAATCACCCCGGCTGCAAGCACCAGAACCTGAGGGGAAGAGAACAGCTGGTCAACCATCTGGTCACCCACATTCTGCTCATTCACCACGCGCGTCACCACCACACCCGCTGCGGTTGAAATCACAAGACCCGGGATCTGTGCAACAAGTCCGTCACCGATAGTCAGAAGCGTATAGGTTTCTCCTGCCATAGCGGCAGACATGTCATGCTGCACGACACCGATAACCAGACCGCCGATAACGTTTATAGCCATAATAAGCAGGCCGGCAATGGCATCGCCACGGACAAATTTACTGGCGCCGTCCATCGAACCGTAAAAGTCAGCTTCCTGTGTTACTTCTTTGCGGCGGCGTTTGGCCTCATCTTCGCCAATCAGACCAGCATTAAGATCGGCATCAATAGCCATCTGCTTGCCCGGCATACCATCCAGCGTAAACCGTGCGCCCACCTCAGCAATACGGCCGGCGCCTTTGGTTATCACCATGAAGTTAATGATGATCAGAATGATGAAAACAATAATACCAATTGCAAAATTGCCGCCTACAAGGAAATGGCCAAAAGCTTCAACAACATGACCTGCTGCATCGGCTCCTGTATGACCATGCATAAGGATCACGCGCGTCGAAGCGACGTTCAGGGCCAGCCTCAGCAGGGTCGAAAACAGTAACACTGTCGGGAAGGCTGAAAACTCAAGGGTGTTTTTAGTAAACATTGATACAAGCAATATCATGATCGACATCACGATATTGAATGTAAATAACAGATCCAGCACAAACGCAGGCAGAGGCAGGATCATCATTGCAAGGATGGTCATTATAAGAACGGGCCCGGCCATGACCTGCCACTGTGTCTGCCTTAGGCCGGGTAATCGCAGTTTCTTAGCGAGACTCGTCATTACTTTATACTCTCATGTAAAAAATCCAGCGCTGCCGGAACAGGCAGCTTCTTGGGAACAGGAGGACGCTGACCCAGTCCTTTGCGCCAGCGGCGCAGTCCATAGACCCATGCAAGAACCTCAGCAACAGCACTGTAAAGTTCGGTCGGCACCTGTTCGCCTGGTTTACAGTGGCGATACAGAGCCCGCGCAAGCGGCGGGGCGTCAAGCATTGGCACCCGGTGTTCTCCGGCCAGCTCACGAATGCGAAAGGCCAGATGTCCGCTACCGCTGGCCACCACCACAGGGGCTCCCATACTGCCTTCCCGGTACTTCAGTGCCACAGAAAAATGGGTCGGGTTATTTACCACCACATCCGCATCGGGTACGTCTGCCATCATGCGTTGCTGTGCCATCTGGCGCTGGATCTGACGCACACGTCCCTTGAGCTGCGGATCGCCTTCCTGATTTTTAAACTCATCTTTTACTTCCTGAAGACTCATCCGCATCTTTTTCAGGTTGCTCCAGATTTGATAGAACACGTCATACCCCACCATCGGCACCAGCGACAAAATCACAACAATCATGCAGCCTGTAAGCAGTTCGCTCATATCTGCGAGTGCCACCCCAAGAGGCTCAAATATCAGCCCCGTAAACGCTGTCCGGTGATGCAGTAAAAAGAGAATGCATCCTGTTGAGGCCAGCACGACTTTGAATATGGCTTTTACCATTTCAGAAACAACCTGGGCTGAGAACAGGCGCTTCAGACCGCTCAGTGGGTTGAGCTTTTTTAGATTGGGTTTAATCGCCTTTGTGGCGAGATTGAGCCCCCCGATAGCTGTAGGGGCAAAAATGGCCGTAATAAAAAGTCCTCCTGCAAAGGGCACTATCGCCAGAAAAGCGCTACCCGCCAGAGACGCCGCCTGTCGCAACATGTAATGCGGGTCCTGCACCTGAAGGCGGTCAAAAACCAGGCCATTGCGCAGTATTTCCAGCATCTCTCTCATCAGATGCCCTCCGGCAATCATGATTAACCCCCAGCCTGCCAGCAGCATAATAAGTGTGGTCAGCTCACGTGATCGGGGAACCTGACCTTCTTCCCGGGCTTTCTGTTTTCGGTGGGGGGTGGGGTCTTCTGTTTTTTCGTTATCGCTTTCCTGAGACATAACGGCTATTCAGGGCATCAGAAGCCCAGCGACTCCAGTAAATCGTCAACCTGTTCCTGCGATGCGGCAATGCCTTCTGCGGTAGCATCAATCTGCGGACCATTTTTTAGTCCATTGTCCTCGGGCACCTGATGAGTCTCTGTCTCTCCCATGCTTTCGACCAGCACACTGATAAGCTCTCTTTCTACTGTCTCAATGACCTGCATAAGGTTCTGCAGAACCTGTCCGGTGAGGTCCTGAAAGTCCTGAGCCATCATGATCTCTGTAAGCTGCGCGTTGGTCTGACGGGCTATATCAGGAACATGCTGCAGGTAACTGCGAGTATCCCTGACCAGTTCCCGGGCTTCTTTAAGCTCCACAGGTGAGTCAAACCAGGCGTCCCATCTGACCGTCAATTCTTTGGCTGAAGTACTCAGCTTTTCCTGCAGGGGACGTGCCGCCTCAACACTGGTCAGTGCACGGTCAGCAGCCTGTGAGGTTTTGCCCACCACATAGTTGAGGCGATCGCGTGTGTTTGGGATCGCATCAGCCACTTCCATGATGGCCTGCTCAAGTCCAAGGTTAGCCATGCTGTTTCTCAGCAGCCGTGTTAGCTGGCCGATGCGCAGAAACAGATCGCGAGTGTTGGTGCCCGGGCTCTGCTGTGTACTCATGGCTCGATTCCCATTTTCTCAAAAATTTTGCCGAGTTTTTCCTCCAGCGTGGCGGCAGTAAACGGCTTGACGATATAACCACTTGCACCGGCCTGAGCGGCGGCAATAATGTTTTCACGTTTTGCTTCAGCAGTGACCATCAGCACCGGCATCGCTTTCATATTGGGATCACGGCGGATGGTCTGAAGCAGAGCAAGGCCATCCAGATTAGGCATGTTCCAGTCGGTAATGACAAAATCAAACTGACCAGCCTGCAATTTATTCAGGGCCTCCAGCCCGTCTTCGGCTTCTTCAAAATGACAGTAGCCAATTTCCTGCAAAAGGTTACGGACAATGCGTCGCATAGTGGCAAAGTCGTCCACCACCAGAAAACGCAGATTTTTATTTGCCATGATATTTACTCTTTTAAGTCCTGTGATCGGTCTTTACGAAAATCGAAACTGTCAAGCAGACGCTGACAGATGTTTCTCAGGTGTACGGACTCCTGTGCGGCATCCAGCGCCAGGGCTTCCCGCGGCATGCCAAACACCACGCAGCTCTCCTGACTCTGGGCTAACGTCCAGGCTCCTGCCTGGCGAAGCGATAACAAGCCACGGGCACCATCGCTGCCCATGCCGGTAAGCAGGGCAGCGCTGGCCTGCTTACCGGCATGGCGCGCAACAGACTCAAATAATACGTCCACGGAAGGACGATGCCGGTTCACGTGTGGTGCGTCTGTGAGCCTGACGATGTAACCGCTCCTGTGTCGTTCAACTTCCAGATGCCGGTCACCTGGCGCAATCAGTGCCTGCCCGGGGATCACTTCCTCACCATCTTCTGCTTCTTTCACATGAATACGGCATAACGTATCCAGACGCTGGGAAAACGAGCGCGTAAAGCCAGGCGGCATATGCTGTGCGATCACAATCCCGGGGCAGGTTACAGGCATCGGCATTAATACTTCGCGTAGTGCTTCGGTCCCCCCCGTTGAAGCACCAATAGCAATGATATTTCTCTGCGATGAGCACAAAGGTGACCGGGCCGTTCGTGCTGATGTCCGGGGACGCTGCCCTGAAAGGCGGGCTTTTGAGGCCGTGCGGATTTTCTCTGAGACCTGCAGCGCCCAGTCATCCAGCTCACCCGAAGCAAGCAGATCGGGTTTAGGCAGAAAATCCACAGCACCCCGTTCAAGCGCCGTCAGCGTTGCCTCAGACCCCTGTGTGGTCACAGACGAAATCATTACCACCGGCATAGGCCGCAGACGCATCAGACGTGCAAGGAACTCAATGCCGTCCATGCGTGGCATATCAATATCCAGCGTCAGAACATCCGGATTAAATTTCTTGATGAGCTCCCGTGCAATAAGTGGATCGGAAGCGGTTGCAACCATCTCCATATCAGGCTGGCGGTTTACAATGGCGCTCAGCAGATTACGTATTAATGCGGAATCGTCGACTGAAATAACGCGGATCCTTTTCACCGTTTTTTCTCCGCCACTTTATAAACTGACTGCCCCAGCAACCTGAAAGGAATATCAGGATGAAGAAAATGCTCCGAATGCCCCACAAACAGCAATCCGCCAGGCTTCAGCAGACGTGCAAAGCGCCTGAGCAATGTCAGCTGGGTAGCAGCGTCAAAATAAATCATGACGTTACGACAGAAAATGGCGTCAAAAGGATCCGGGACAGACCAGGTTGCATCCAGCAGGTTGACCTGCTGATAATGAATGCTGTTCAGCAACTCAGGTTTTGCCCTGGCGAAATCCCGGTTTTCACCGGAACCACGCAAAAAATACCGGCGCTTTTGCTCATCCGTTAATGTCCTGAGATCGGCAAGCCGGTAGATGCCCTGCTGTGCCTTTGTAAGTACGCTGGTATCAATATCAGAAGCCCAGATCCGGGGACCTGCCACAGAAGACCCGATTGCCTCGTTAAGCGTTATGGCAATAGAGCACGGCTCTTCACCGGTCGAGGCCGCTGTACACCAGACCCGGTAACCCGAAGCGCGCTGTCGGGCGTGATCGGCAAGCACGGGAAAATGATACGCTTCGCGAAAAAAAGACGTCAGATTCGTAGTCAGTGCATTTATGAAAACCTGCCATTCCGGCTGTTCAGGCTGAGACTCCAGTAGCGCGGCATACTCTCCAAACGAATTCAGAGAAAGCTCCTGAACACGCCGGGCGAGACGATTAAAAATCATCTCGCGTTTTTGGGCATTAATGACAATGCCTGCCCGCTGATAAATGAGTTTTGCAAATCGCTGTAACTCAGCATCACTCAGCGTAAGTTTATGTCTTGATAAGCGCGCAGCTTTGGCGTTAATTTCATTCATAAAAAGAAGGCGACCTTAAACCGGCGTATTCATAATTTCCTGATAAGCGCTAATCATCTTATTTCTTACCTGCATGCCAAAGCTGAAAGATACGGATGATTTCTGCATGGCAAGCATGACATCATTGAGACCAATGTCGCTTTCACCAGACATCCATTGCTGGCTAAGATTTTTTGCATCGACCTGCAGCTTGTTTATCTCACTGATACTGTTGAGTAAAGAATCAGAAAATGAAATGCCCTGGACGGGATTTGTTTCTTTCTTCTGGGTGTAGCCCGATACTTGCTGTACCTGACTCTGCATCTGATCAAGTACACCGCGCATAATAGTTGCTGACATGTTCAACTTCCTGAATGAATAAAAAAAATACCTGTCCATCTTTTAAACACCGACAGCTTATCACGTGCTCAAATACCTCAGAAATCCAATAAGCTGACACAAGTTCGAGCTTATTTATCCTTAAAAATACGCCAGGCCGGATAATAATAAGCCCCTGAAAAATCCCAATTGAATTCGAATTCCTCGATATCGGCTGGCGCAAATGCGCTTTCTGACACGCACTGTGGTGCGTGATATTTCTTACAGGATCACGGCATGAGTGCCACATTGAATGAATTAAAGAATCATCCATCAGAGCGTATTAAATCCTTGCTGGCACAGTTACGTGCCAGCCCGGGACTGTTACTGATTATCTGCTTCTCTGCCGCGTTGTCGGTTGTTATTGCATTAGTATTTTGGTCCAGAGAACCGGACTATCGCGTACTTTTCAGCAATATATCCGATGAGGATGGCGGAGCAATTGTTGAACAGCTGACTCAGCTTAACGTGCCTTACCGTGTTGATGCTCAGGGCGGGGTCATCATGGTACCGCAGACGCAGGTGCACGAAGTACGAATGAAACTGGCACAGCAGGGGTTGCCAAAGGGAGGAGAAGTCGGCTTTGAACTACTCGATCAGGAAAAATTCGGCATCAGCCAGTTCGGTGAACAGGTGAACTATCAGCGTGCGCTGGAAGGTGAACTTGCACGCACCATAGAAAACCTGGGACCTGTACGACGGGCCCGCGTGCATCTGGCAGTCCCGAAACCCAGCATGTTTGTACGTGAGCAGAAAGAACCCACAGCGTCAGTTAACGTTACGCTGATTAACGGGCGCTCGCTGGAGGATGCACAGGTGACAGCCATTACTCATCTCATCTCCAGTGCAGTAACCGGATTGTCAGCTGAGAATGTCACACTTGTGGACCAGCGGGGGACGCTCCTGACACAGCAGGGGCAGGCAGGCCTGCAGACATCACAGCTTAAGTACACCAGTGAAATCGAGCAGGATTATCAGGAACGTATCCAGCGCATTCTTGCTCCACTTGTGGGCGAGCGCAATATTCGTGCACAGGTTACCGCAAAGCTTGATTTTACTCAGCTTGAACAGACGCTGGAGCAGTATCAGCCCAATGCCGATCCACAAAAAATGGCGATCCGCAGCCGGCAGGCGAGCATGACCGAGCAGGGTAATGGTGCCCGTGCCTCAGGTGTGCCCGGCGCGCTGAGCAACCAGCCTCCTCAGCCATCAGCTACCCAGGTAGTCCGGCCGGCAACAAAGACGGGAGGGGGTACGCGTGCAAAAAGCGACACGGCACAGTCGTCAGCGGACGATGCCGCGATCACCAGTGCACAGCCTGTACGGCCTTATAACAATCGAAGCGATGAAACTACAAACTTTGAGGTCGACAGAACGCTGACTCACACCCGTGCGGCGGCAGGTCGTATCGAGCGTCTGTCAGTGGCCGTGGTAATCAATCACCTGCCAAAAGAAGGAGCAGCCAAGGCAGAGCCCATAGCAGATGCAGAGCTGGAAAAAATCAGGGACCTTGTTAAAGAAGCAGTGGGTTTTGAGGCTGCACGTGGTGACAGCGTAAATGTCCTGAACTCGCCCTTTAACGGTGTAACTGAGGAACCAGAAATCCCGCTGTGGGAAAACGAGAATTTCCTCAGCCTGCTGGTGTCCTTTGCCCGATATCTGGCTATCGCGATTATCACATGGGTAATGTGGCGCAAGCTGGTCCAGCCTGCATGGGTCGGATATCAGGAAACCAGCCTTCGTAAAATGGAAATGGAAAAAGAGGCGCGTGATGAAGAACTGGCAGCCAAAAAGCGGGCCGCTGACGCCGAAAATCGCGCCCGTGCACAGAAACGCGAAGATACTGCTATCAACAGTCAGCAGCTGCGCGAGCTTGCTGAAAAAGAGCCCCGCGTCATTGCGCTGGTTATCCGTCAGTGGATGAATAAGGAACACAAATCATGAATGCCTCTGAGAAAAGCGCAATTGTCATGCTGACGCTGGGGGATGAGCTCGCAGCTGAAGTGTTCAGGCACCTCAATGCACATGAGGTCAAGCAGATAAGTGCGGCCATGGTAAACACAGCCGGCTTTACACACGATCAGATGGCGGTGGTATTGCAGGACTTTCAGAAAGATTCGAGTGAATACGCTGCACTCAGCCTCAATACAAATGACTATCTGCGTACTGTGCTGGTTAAAGCGCTGGGTGAAGATCGCGCTTCTTCACTGCTTGAAGACCTGCTGGACAGCCATCAGGGCACAAACGGTATCGAAACGCTTAATTTCATGGATCCACAGTCAGTGTTTGACCTGATACGTGAAGAACATCCACAGATCATTGCCACGATACTGGTTCACCTGAAGCGTAATCTTGCGGCTGATGTGCTGGGCAAATTTGAGGACCGTGAGCGCAATGACATTATGCTTCGAATCGCTACATTTGGCGGTGTACAGCCTGCTGCGCTGCAGGAACTGACAGAAGTACTCAATAACCTCCTGCATGGCCAGAATCTCAAGCGCAGCAAGATGGGCGGGGTACGGCCGGCGGCAGAAATCCTTAACCTGATGAAGTCCCATCAGGAAGAACAGGTCATTAACACCGTTCGGGAGTTTGATCAGGAGCTTGCTCAGAAAATCATCGACGAAATGTTCCTGTTTGAAAATCTGGTGGATGTGGAAGACCGCAGTATCCAGCGCCTGCTTCAGGAAGTGGAGTCTGAAACCCTTCTCATCGCTCTGAAGGGTGCCAACGAGGCGCTGCGTGAAAAATTCTTCTTCAACATGTCAAGGCGTCAGGCGGCGCTCATGGCAGAAGATCTTGCATCGCGCGGGCCGGTAAGACTTTCGCAGGTTGAGGCTGAACAGAAAACCATTCTTAACATTGTGCGCAGGCTTGCAGAAACGGGTGAGATCCTGATCGGGAGCAGCGATGATGCCTACATTTGATGATATCCACGCAGCTCAGTGGCAGCCCTGGCAGCCGGTTAATCTGCTCAGTGATGAGCCAGCCGAAACTAAGACGCCACTGCCGTCCATCAGTGAGCACTCTGATGAGCAGTTCAGAGCGGAACTTGCCCGCCTGCGAAAACAGGCTGAAGAGAAAGGTTTCAGTGAAGGGCGCGCAAAGGGTGAAGAGACTGGACGAAGCCTTGGGTATGAAGCAGGACTTGCCGAAGGACGCGAGACAGGAAGAGCGCAGGCCCAGGCCGAAGCACATCAGGCTCAGCTCGCTGTTCTGCAGCAGGCTGAACAGGTTATTCAGGAGTTCAGGTCCGGTATGGAAAGTCTTGAAAGTCTGATCCCCTCTCGGCTGGTTCAGCTTGCGCTGAGCGCAGTGAAGCAGCTCTATGGCACACAGAATATTGCCGACAATGCTGCCCTGATGGATCAGATACGCCTGCTTATTAAGCAGGACGGCCTCCTGCACGGCAGTGTAAAACTTTTTGTCAGCCCCCTGATGCACGAAAGCGTCAGTGAAGCACTGGGAAATGTACTCAGTAAAGCTGGCTGGATACTGCATACGGATGAAAATATGGCCCCCGGGGGATGCCGCGTCATTTCCGATGACGCAGAATATGATGCAAGCTTTGAAACCCGCTGGAAGGCACTGTGTCAGTGCGCGCAGGAGGAGCTCGGTTCATGAGTGTGCAACTCAGAAAGTGGCTGTCAAAGCTCGACATCGTTGATTCCAAGATCCAGCAGTTACCCGCATTCCGTCAGTACGGAAAGCTTACCCGTGCGACAGGTCTTGTTATGGAAGCGGTCGGCCTGAAACTGCCGATCGGGGCACTCTGTATTATTGAGCGTGAGACCACTCAGGGCATTGTGCCGGTTGAAAGCGAGGTTGTCGGCTTTCAGGGACAAACTCTTTTTCTTATGCCGCTTGAGCATGTCGATGGTATCCAGCCCGGTGCGCGCATTTACGCCTTCAGTGCTGACCATGGGGCAGAGAAAGCACTTCCGGTAGGACCTCAGTTGCTTGGTCGCGTGCTCGACGCACAGGGACGACCGCTGGACGGTTTTCCGCTGCCTCCGGCAGAAAAGACAGGGCTTTTTACGCCTGTGCTTAATCCCCTGCACCGTGATCCTATCAGAAACGTACTTGATGTCGGCGTTAGGGCCATCAATGGCCTGCTAACGGTAGGTCGCGGTCAGCGTATGGGCCTTTTTGCTGGTTCCGGCGTTGGTAAAAGTGTGCTGCTTGGCATGATGGCCCGTTATACCAGCGCAGATGTGATTGTTGTAGGGCTGATTGGTGAGCGCGGGCGAGAGGTCAAAGATTTTATTGAGAATATTCTTGGTGAGAATGGGGGCAAACGCGCTGTGGTGGTTGCCGCACCAGCTGATGTTTCCCCGGTTCTGCGTATGCAGGGGGCCGTATATGCCACCCGTATCGCAGAGGATTTCCGGGACCGGGGCCTCAATGTCCTTCTGATAATGGACTCATTAACCCGCTTTGCTATGGCACAGCGTGAGGTGTCACTGGCTATCGGTGAGCCCCCTGCCACAAAAGGCTATCCGCCTTCTGTTTTTGCCCGCCTGCCTGCGCTGGTTGAGCGCACCGGAAACGGCCTGCCAGGTGGTGGCTCAATTACCGCTTTTTATACGGTGCTGACTGAAGGTGATGACCAGCAGGATCCGGTAGCGGACTCGGCTCGTGCAATTCTTGACGGGCACATCGTATTGTCGCGCCGGCTGGCGGAAGCCGGCCACTATCCGGCTATTGATATAGAAGCTTCAATCAGTCGCGCCATGACAGAGCTTATTTCTCACGAACAATACCGGCGCGTACAGCGCTTCAAACAGATGCTGTCAGCTTATCAGCGAAACCGGGATCTGGTCAGCGTGGGTGCATACGTTCCGGGCAGCGATCCGTTACTTGATCAGGCAATCCGTCTGTACCCTGCGCTGGAAGCCTTTCTTCATCAGCCTGTACATGAAAGCTGCGGTTATGACGATGCAGTTACTGCCCTGACCAGTCTGATAGACGCAGAGAGCCGCTGACGCGGAAAAAAGCAATGAAATCAATCAATCCTATGCAGTTGCTGCGTCGCCGGGCAGAGGAAACCCTGTCAGAAACTATGCGCCGGCTTGGAGACGTTCAGCAGACATGGCAGAGCGCAGTGGCACAGCAGCAGCAACTGCAGCATTACGAACAGGAATATCAGCAGGCACTCCGGCAGGGAATGACAGATAAGGGGATGTGTGTAGCTGATCTGATTAATCAGCAGGCATTTATCCTGTCGCTTGGGCAGGTCGTCAAGCAGCAGGAAAAACACGTAAACCACTGCGCAGAGGCAGTCATACAGGCCAGACAGCTATGGGTTAAAGATAAACAGCGTCTTAACGCCTTCGAAACTCTTATTGTACGCCGCGAAGCGGCAGAGATGATGCGACAGAACAGGCAGGATCAGAAGCTCATGGACGAATTTGCGCAGCGCGCCGCTCGAAAAAGAGAACAACGATGAAAATTGATATAAACATGCTCATACCAGCCGGACAGAATAAAGCCTTGGTCCGGAATGCGGACTCTGCCGGTCTGTTCTCCCTTGCCCTTGTTCACCGGCTGACAGACGCTTTTATTCCGGTACAGGCAGAAAATATCGGTAAAGGGCAGCGTGTTGCAGGAAACAGGGACTTGCCCGATGAGGAGGAGGATGCGCTCGACGTTTTTCCTGAAAACGCCTGCTCTTCAGAAATAGCCTGTATGGTGCCTTCTGTGCAGCTGCCTGCGGTACCTGAAGCAGAGTGGTCTGCCAGCCCTGACAATAATCCGGACCTGTCTGCCAGCACAGTACAGTCTGCACACACTGGCTATACTCTGCCTTCAGCAGGCACACCTGATATCCAGGAAAACATGTCAGATCCCCACTGGATGCTCCAGCAACTGGTGAACAAAACGCCGCCTGCACGCTTTTCGCAGCAGGCTGTTCCGGTAAGTGCAGATAATCTTGTGTCACCTCAGTCCGGCACAGAAAAACACCTTCCCGGATTCCCTGATATGACAGGCATAGCCGACGCCGTATTTTCTGACGCGGGCACCCGGAACGGTATTACACAGACGCTTTCAGATCAGGAGATCAGTAATTCTGCAACGCTGTCCGTTCAGGCAGGCTCGCCGCTCGCCGCTACCCAACGCACGCTGTCTGCCTCCGGCCTGAGTCAGTCCGTCATCGTATCCCATGCTCCTGATTCCCCGGAATGGAAGCAGTCAGTAAGCCAGCATATAGCACTATTCTGTCGCGAAGGCATTCAGCACGCCAGTATATGTCTGCATCCTGAGGATCTTGGCGCGCTCCAGATAACACTGAAGCTCAGTGGAGAGCAGGCACACCTGCACATTGTCAGCGAACATGCACATGTTCGCCAGGCAATGGAGCATGCTATGCCTCAGTTGCGCAGCGCGATGGCTGAATCAGGTATTCAGCTGGGACAGACCAGCGTCAGTGCAGATAATCCCTTCAACGAAGACGGTACACATCAGCAGAAACACGCAAATCAGGAGCCGGGCAAGAACCCGCAGCAAAACGTCGCTGAAGAGGAAATTATTGTCTCAGCTTTGGCGGACGCTTCTTCCGCGCAAGAGTATGGGATCAATACCTTTGCATAATATAGCGAATTGCCGTCAGTAATGAAATTTCATTGCCTAATTATGCAGCGCTATACATGCATTACACTGTGCCGCAATTATCGGGGGCAGACAGTACTGTCACCGCGCAACTTAATCGGGTTTCTCAATGAGTACTGACAAAAAAAACGGAACAAACAAATCTGGCGGACGTTCGTGGGCATCTGTTCTGCTGGTACTGTTTTCTGCAACGGCCTGCGCTTTTGCAGGTTATCTGGTCTGGGAAATGAAGGCTAAAACAACCGATTTGGCACCAGCGGAAACGACTGTGAAAATAATCAGTGAAGATGTGCCTCACTATTTTCCCATGAACACGTTCACAGTCAGCCTGAAGCCCACGGCTGAGGAATCAGAGCGCGTTCTTTACGTGGGTTTTTCCGTGCAGGTTGCTGATGAGCAGTCTGCCAGCAGGCTGGAGAAATACCTGCCTATATACCGCAGCCGTATGCTGATGCTGTTTACTCAGCTGACTTATGAAGAGCTTTCCACCGATGAAGGCAAGCTTAAACTGATTCAGCGGATCAAAGATGAGCTAAGCAGGCCGGTAGTGACGGGAAGTGCTATCCAGCCGGTTGAAATTTTGATTAATGAATTTATTCTGCGGTGAATACAATGTCCGATAGTTTTTTGTCCCAGGATGAGATCGACCGTCTGCTGAATACAGACGCTGAAGCCGGCGATTCTTCATCAGGTCACCCGGCAGACAATGAAGTAAAACCTTACAACCCGCACACGCAGCGTCGGGTAATACGTGAGCGTCTTCACTCGCTGGAAATTATCAACGAGCGTTTTGCCCGTCAGTTTCGTATGGGGCTCTTTAACCTGCTTCGTCGTAGTGCAGATATCACTGCAGGGAACATCACTATTCAGCCATACCATGAATTTGCGCGAAATCTGCCGGTGCCAACGAACCTCAACCTGCTGCACCTCAATCCGCTACGCGGAACCTGCCTGATGGCCTTTTCTTCAGGACTTGTGTTTATGGCCGTGGATAATCTGTTTGGCGGAGACGGGCGTTTCCCGACAAAAGCAGACGGGCGGGAATTCACGCCTACAGAGCAGCGGGTTATTCACCGCATGCTTAACATGGCGTGTGAAGCGTATGAATTAGCCTGGAGCTCCATTTTTAAAATCAAAACCGAATATATCCGGTCAGAAATTCAGGTGAAGTTCACGAATATTACATCATCACAAAATGATGTGGTGGTAACTACTCCTTTTTCCGTCGAAATCGGTTCACACCGCGGTGAATTTAATATCTGTATTCCGTTCAGCACCATTGAACCACTGCGTGAGCTGCTGAGTAATCCACCCATGGATAACTCACGTTATGAAGATTCAAACTGGCGAAGCATGCTGGCCAGCCAGATGCGGGAAACTGAACTGGAGCTGGTAGCACGGTTTTCGGATGTGGAAACCCGGCTTTCAGACGTGATGCGTCTGAAGAAAGGGGACGTTATCCCGCTGGAAAAACAGGAGTTTATCGAAGCCTGTGCCGGCGGAGTTCCGGTGTTTACAGCCAGTTACGGCCAGGTAAACAACCAGTACGCGCTTAGAGTCGAACGCATGGTTCAGACTGCATTATCATCATTAAACAAGGAATAATTTCCTATGAGCGACATGTATACCTCTTCAGATGCCGATGTTACGGCTACCGAGCCGTCCTGGGGAGACGCAATGACACAACAGACTGCAGGAAGCAGTGACTTCAGCGGAATGAAGAATTTCCCCGAAGAGCTCAATCTGATTCTGGATATCCCGGTCAGAATGACAGTAGAGCTGGGACGCACCAAAATGACAATCAAAGAACTTCTGCGTCTCAGTCAGGGATCCGTGGTTGCGCTCGACGGTCTGGCCGGCGAGCCGCTGGACATTCTGATTAACGGTTATCTCATCGCACAGGGCGAAGTCGTTGTGGTTTCGGATAAATTTGGTGTCCGCATCACCGACATTATTACTCCCTCTGAACGCATGCACCGGCTGAGCCGGTAAAAACATTATGAAAAACGCTGCTCATACAATTTCGTCGCCCATCGGAAGTGGGGCTGTCCCCGCGGATACGCTCCTGATGACCCTCACCGGGTTTCTTGTACTGGTGCTGCTTGTTGTGCTGGCACTGATCTGGGCCTGGCGACGCTCAGGAATGATGCCCCGGTCAGCTCGTCAGGCCGGTAGTATTCATGTCGTGTCAACCCGCTCTCTGGGGGGGCGGGAGCGTCTGGTAATGGTGGAAACTTCGGGCCGCCGCTTACTTTTAGGGATCACAGCCGGCCAGATAACCTGTCTGGACGCAGAAGATAAGCCTGCTACGACAGAAGATGCCGCAGCGGAGACGGCCTCCTTCTCCGGTGTTCTGGAAGCTATCAGACAGCGCTGTTCCGGAGAGAAGAAATAATGCACATACGTACGCTCTTATCGACTGTGCTGCTGGGTACACTGTTTTTTCTGCCTGTCCGGGACGCACTGGCGGCAAACAGTGACATTGTTCTGGCCCGTTCAGACGGCACACAGAACTGGTCACTGCCTCTTCAGACGCTGGTGATGTTAAGCGGACTGACATTCATTCCCGGTGCGCTGCTGATGATGACCGGCTTTACTCGTATTATCATCGTGTTAGGACTGCTGCGCAGCGCGCTGGGGACTCCAACCGCACCGCCGAATCAGGTGCTGGTGGGCCTTGCGCTGTTTCTGACTTTTTATGTCATGTCTCCGGTTTTCACCAAGATATATGATAACGCCTGGCAGCCGCTGCAGAAAAATGCCATCACCATGGAAACGGCCCTTGAAGAAGGCGTGAAGCCCTTGCGGGGATTTATGCTGGACCAGACGCGGGAAAGCGACCTTGCGATGTTTGCGCGTATTGCAAAAGCCGGTGATTTCGCCGGTCCGGAAGCCGTTCCCCTGAGTATTCTGGTACCGGCATTTGTGACCAGTGAGCTGAAAACGGCATTTCAGATAGGGTTTACCGTATTCATTCCTTTTCTGATCATCGATCTTGTGGTGGCAAGCATTCTTATGGCACTCGGGATGATGATGGTGCCGCCTGCCACCATTGCATTGCCGTTTAAGCTCATGCTTTTTGTTCTGGTCGATGGCTGGCAACTTATGATGGGTTCGCTTGCCCAGAGTTTCTACAGTTAAGGAGAAAGCCGTGACCCCGGAAAGTGTAATGGCCATGGGAATGCAGGCCATCAAAGTTGGCCTGCTGATTTCGGCCCCACTGCTGCTGGTGGCGCTGGCGGTCGGGCTGATTATCAGCATTCTTCAGGCCGCAACACAAATAAATGAGATGACCATGACGTTTATCCCGAAAATACTGGTTATTGTCGGGACGGCTGTGCTGCTGGGACCGTGGATGATGAAAATTTTTATTGAATATGCACGCGGCCTGATTATCAACATACCTTATGTGATTGGCTGATGGCATTCGGACTTTCTCTGCCGGATATTTATGCACACTCCGCACACTATCTGTTTATTCTTTGCCGGATTGCCGTGCTTTTGCATGTTGCTCCCGTCTTCGGAGACAAAGCGGTCAGTCGCCGGCTTCGCACAGCGCTTGGATTCCTGATAACACTGCTGCTGGCTCCGGTTATCCCAGAGTCTCAGGCCGTTCTGATGTCTGCTGAGGGGGGCTGGATTTTATTCAGGGAGGCAATCACAGGCGCGGCATTGGGTCTTACACTGCAGTTTATCTTCAGCGCCGTGCGACTTTCAGGTGAAATAATTGGCATGCAAATGGGGCTTTCTTTTGCCAATTTCTACGATCCGGGCACCGGCAACAGTCCTGTCATTTCACGAATTCTCAATCTTCTGCTGACTCTGCTGTTCCTGACTTTTAACGGGCATCTATGGATACTGAGTCTGCTTGCGGAGTCGTTTACTATCCTTCCTGTCAGCAGTGCTCCGCTGATGAGTGCCGGAATGATGAAGCTGGCCGGTCACGCAGGGCTGATATTCAGCCAGGGCCTGATGCTTGGCATGCCGGTGATCGCACTTTTGCTCTGCATCAATATAACTCTCGGGTTGCTTAACCGCCTGGCTCCACAGCTGTCTATTTTTGTTATAGGCTTTCCGCTGACGCTGACAGCAGGCATGATGGCGCTTTATCTGATTGCCCCATCGATGCCTGTATTCACTGAGCACCTCATCGCCCGCATTTTCAGTGCAGCTTACAACATTCTAAAGGCTCTGAACTGATGTTGAGTGCCCGTTACCAGCCTGCGCACACCATTCTGGGAACGGTTTCGGTACCTGTAGCGAGCGCTTTGCCTTCAAGAAGATAAAGCCAGGACGTACCTTTTTCTCCAGGCTTTATCAGCGGGAAAACATAATCAGTGACGTTAGCATCCGAGCTTTTATCACCAAGGCGGCGGTTATGGCCTGTGACGGTCATACTGATTGTGTTGCCGGCAATCGAGGCATCATAACGCACTTCACGGTTTACGGGCTCGGGCGGCGCAACGCGCTTGTCTCCCTGAAATTGCGTGATGTTGCCTTCATAGGTCACATGCCCGCGGCTTAGTCCGTCCCGATAATTCCGGTAAATTCCGCGGGTGAGAGTGACTTCATCATCCCGCAGATCATAATAAGAGATGGGCATGGCGCAGCCTTCCCGTAGCGGGCTCGCGTACCATTCTTTTAATAACATTACACCAAGTGCCATAAAAGCACCCAGCACAAATACCATTGCGGCTTTCAGATTAACGAATGCGAAAGTAGAATGACTCACAGCCATTTTTCGGTTCCTCTACAGGCCTGTGACAGGCGATTAAACCCTGATATTTACTCAACCTGCCCGCGCCGAGTGTAATATAAAGTATGGATGCAGGCTTCTCACCAGGCCGCCTGATGAGCACATGGTTTGTATAGGTACTGAGTGTCGCCTGAATAAGTTCCTGTTGATCGGTTTTACCAGAAGGCACACGCACCTGCGTACCCTGAGGTATACCCGGCCCCTGCCAGTCCACAAAATTGATTGCAGGAATATCAACACGCAGAAGGGCAGTCAGAATCAATGCAATGATGAGACCCGTAAGCCCGCCCAGTAAAAATAACTTTACAAAACGGGCTGGAGAAGGCCTGGCTGCGGACTGTTTAACTGGCGCTGCGCGTTGTCGGTCATTATGAATACCCGGATAACTTTCAGCTGAAGCAGACTGGGCTGCCGGTTCCGGGTTAATGCCCTGTTCTCGTATAATAAGCCTGTAACCGCTTCGCGTGACGGCAAGCAGGGTGACAGTATCCTGAAGCTCCATAATGTTAAGCGCGCGCCGGAGTTTATTTATCATAACCCGCACGCTGTTTTCCGTTACCTCGACGCCTGCGCGCCGCCAGCCAATATCCATCAGCTGCTCCTGTGACAATACTTCTCCCTGCGCTTCCACCATTGCCCTGAGACACATACAGGCACTGGCTGGCAGACTAACGGAGTAGCCATCATGAGTTCGTGTGAGCGAACGCGTCTGCAGGTCCAGCGTTGCATTCGCTCCGAGCGCAATTTTGTTATCCATATATTATTGATTCTTATAATTCTGAGATTCATGATTTGCGGCAGATTTGCTTCCACAACGCATCTCACCGGTTTCATCTGAATCTGATGATATGAAAGAGATATTTATATTTACAGCTTTTTAAATCAACCACTTCTTAAGTAAAACCCCATCACTATTAATGTTATTAACACTTTATTTCCTGCCCGCAGCCGTGGCGCAGGGAGGAAAATGCTTTAATGCATCGATATTAATTGAGTGTGGCAGTTTTGTACACCTGCCATGAAACAGATAAACGACTCTCTGAAAGGGTTTTTGTTCCACTATCTCGCTGTTTTTCCGGGATTTGAACGTGCCGGACCCAATCCTCTTTTCAAGGCATATTCGGGCCGTATCTGTCCGGACACACATTGAGCATGAAATCATCGTGTTTTTAACAGCTATGGCATATGGGGTGGGGCTTAATCTGTACCAGGTTAATTAATATTATAAAACATGAATAAGCGCAGCGTGCGCCTGCCAATGCGCGTAATGCTGAGAAAAAAAAGCACTTTCAGAGTGATTCAAGTCCGGGATGCAGAAAATTTATCCCGATCCCGTGGCGTTACAGTCAGTGATGTTAAGCAAAAGACCGCACATGCAGGTTAATACACAGTGAGCCCCCGCTTCATGAGTAATCATGCACATGCCCGGGCTTTTTAGTTCTTACGGCCGGGAATGCTGTCAGACTTTTATAAAACGTGCGTGACCGACTCTCTAACCTGCAGGAAGTTCAGAAATACGGTGATGTTCATTTTCGGTCATATCCCGGGCGGATGGAGCATAAATGCGTGGTTATTGGTCGTTTGACAGGCAACTTTCATGAGAGGATTGAAGGGGCTGCATAATAAAATATCCCTCCAGTACAGCGTATTGCGCGTGTGCCTTTACAGGGAACATCAAATGTCACTTACAATCATACTTGTCATTTCTTTAATTATTTTATTCATAATATTTCAGACTTCCGTCATGCCAGTGGTACTGAAAACATATGGCGAGCGCACCCGCAGACAGGTCAGTGAAATGACTTCCAGCCTCCGGACGCAGCTTGACCGGGTTGAGGCGCAGCAGCGAACCGTGGTCGAGGAAATAGTAATGATGAAAAGCTATGCCGTTAATCCCGGATCAGCAGGTAAAGGAGGACTCTGTACCGACGCCAGCCAGGAGTATGCGCTCTTCAGTGCTGTGATGAGAACGCTGGGACAGCGCGTGGGAGGGCGTTTCTGGCTTGTAGATGAAAGCGGTCAGGTAGTGGCCGAGCCGGCGGGAGTAAATAATTTAAAGTTGCTGAGCGCTCCCGATCTTCCTATGGCTGATCCGCTGAAATCATTGCTTGCCCGAAAGACGGAAGGCCGAAGGCAGGCCATATTCAGAACAGCAAGCGGAGAACATATTCTTGTTGTGCAGCCTGTCATAAACAGACCCTGGCTGCTGGCCATTGATATGCCTGACCGGTGTCTCAATGAGAATACAGCTAAGATCATTTATGAGTCATGGCCGCTTGTTACGATGACGCTTGCCTGCACGCTTCAACTGCTGCGCGACCTGCTGCAGCATATCCCGGTGATGCAGAGAGAGCTTCCTGCTTTGATACTTGAAAGTGAGGCTGGTTCCCGCGCGGTAAGTGCTGGTATACCTGCTATTTTCCGCGAAATATCGGAACATATACAGGTGATTAGTGGGGCTGCTCAGCAGATTGGCTGGCTTAATGAGCAGTTGAACAGAATGCCCGGACAGGATGCCAATCTTACAGCCATGCTCGCGGACAGCTGTATGGCCGTGGTGTGCACGGTGTCGGAACTGAGCGAAGCCGCGCGGCGCATTGTTGATGTCTGTGGCATGCTGGTGCCCCTTTTAAGCCGGGCTTACACCTGTGCGTTACACAGTAGTGACAACGCATTTGCCCGCGAAGCAAAAGCTCTGGCGCAGTGCTGCGCCCGGTCAGCAGGAGAAATACCCGGTATCTTCACAAACCCGAGCCTGATGGAGTCCGGTAATCTGCCACCAGAATATCGCAGTAACGCACAGCTGTGTGAAGAACTTGGTGTCCTGAACAAGCGGCTAAAGCATGGCATTCGCCTGTAGCTGCTGACCTTCCGCCTGCATACACTCCCGATTTCGCCCGGCATTATCTGATATCGCCGGGCGTGTCCTTTTTCCCACTGTACCCATGTCCGTCAGACCTCCGGTACGTTATTCGGGTTGCTGGCACGGCTGTAAACTGATGAGGGCAGGATTCTGAATTTAATGACCCGTGCGCACATCAGCAGCAGGCACTGTATCCGGCTCATATAAGTGCAGACGCTGAAACAGCGTCGGATTTTTTATTCGTATGGGCACCATGTTCTTTTCAGCCTCGGCTGCCTCAACTCTCTCAGCCTGACAAGTTGAAACCTGCACTTAGTCGCGCTGTGTCCATCTGAAAACGCTAAGTATAAGCAGCTACATCCGGGAAAAGTTATCTGAAGATATGACGAAGCGGTGGGGCACGCTGACGCACGCAGGCTTACTGAGCTGCACATAATCCCAGCCCGGTCAGCAGAGCCTTACACCTTATGCAGGCAAAGTCATCCCTGCAGGTAGCCTTACCGGAACAAATACTGAGAGGTCCCCGTATCGACGGAGCAGGCGGAAACCGCAGGAAATAATTGCGCAAAGAAGGGTATATGCATAAAAAAAGCCCCCGGCGGCGGGGGCAAAGGTGCACTGACGTGCACCTTAACAATTGAGGTGCAGAAGGAGATTAACGCAGCAGGCTGAGTACGTTCTGCGGTACCTGGTTTGCCTGGGCGAGAACAGAAACACCAGCCTGTTGCAGGATATTGGCACGGCTCATTGACGATACCTCAACAGAGAAGTCCGCATCCAGAATACGTGAACGGGCTTCGGTTGTATTGATTACCGTGGTGTTCAGGTTGGCAATGATTGAGCTCAGGCGGTTCTGTTTTGCACCCAGATCAGCCTGGAAATCAGTTACGCCTGCCAGGGCACCATCCAGCGTATCAATGAGTGGGTCAGCCGCGCCTGATGCTGCTGACAGGACTGCCCTTCCTAAAACGTTTGTTGTCTGAATATCAGCCTGACCAGTCGTCGTCGCCACACCGTTATCAATTTCAAACGTCTGAACTTCGTATTCGCCATTTTTATGCGTAACGGCATATAAGTCACCGCTTGCTTTATCTTGGAAAATAACGGTGTTATTAGCCTTGTCAATGTCAGCCTTAAACAATTCTTTACCGATACTGAAAGGGTCAATTTTAACGTTGGTACCAGTAGTCTTGTCAGCAACCTCCGTACCGTATGCCAACAGGCTCATATTGTTAAGGTCAGGGGTTGTTGCTGCTTTATCATTAATAATAATATCAGCGTCGACTGCACTAAGTTTCTCGAATTTTAGAGTAGAATTTGCGTCAATTTCAGCGTCTGTGGTAGTAGTTGCATTATCCTTAAATTCTACGCCTGAAACTTCGTAAACTGCGTCGTTTTTTGTATTACGTGCGTAAATTTTAAAGTCAGCGGCACCTGCAGTGCCTGTATAGCTAAGTTCAACATCACCACTTGCTGAAAGAGTGGTGTCAATTTTCTGGAGTTGATCATAAACAGCTTGTTTATCGGAAGCTTGGTTAAGATTCCAATCAGTAGCGTCTGTAGTACCAGTTAAAGTACCCTTAGTCATACCAGTAATTGCAGTCGTGTCGCCTTGCCCGGTAACAGTAGGTGCGTCTGCTTTTGGGGCAGTAAACAGTGACTGAAGCTGATTATATTGTGATTCAAAACCATCGATCTTCAGGCCTTCAAGGGTCATCTCTTTAAGCTCAATGGCGATGGTATCATCACCCTTATCACCAATCTGAATGTTCAGCTCAGATTTTGAACCATCCAGTACGCTTACACCGTTGAATTTAGTGCTTTCAGCGATGCGCGTGATTTCGTTCAGGCGCTCTGAAATTTCTTTTTTGATGGATGAACGGTCATCAGAAGAGTTGGTGCCGTTTTTAGCCTGGACGGTCAGTTCACGGATACGCTGCAGGTTTTCAGTCACCTCTTCCAGTGCACCTTCAGTAGTCTGAGCCAGAGAAATACCGTCGTTGGCGTTACGTGCAGCCTGAGTCAGACCACGAATAGACGAGGTGAAGCGGTTAGCAATGGCCAGACCCGCCGCATCATCTTTTGCACTGTTAATACGAAGACCAGAAGACAGGCGCTGGATAGCGGTTCCCAGTGAGGTCTGGGATTTGTTCAGGTTGTTCTGAGCCATCAGGCTCAGTGAGTTGGTATTAATGACCTGGGCCATATCAGTATCCTTATGAATGATATAAAAGGTTATGTCTGAAATATGCGTTGTGTGTTGCGCATACTTAATTCATCGGGACGAAAAAAAAACTCTGAAATATTTTTTTTGGTAATTTTTCAGTTGCGCAGAATGCCGTAATTATTGTGCGCATTTCGGCCGATTGCGGATTTTAAGTGAGGGGGACAATGTTTGGGTGTGATTGTTATCTGCTGAGTATCAAAAAGATTACAGTTATTTCTCTATCCTCCGATAGAACTTATGAAATCCAGCATAAAATAAGAGGCGTAAAACATGGCATCTTTTCCCGTTCCAGGTATTGGTGGCTCCGGAATTGATTTTGAGACGATGATTGCGCAGCTGCAAAAAGCTGAGAGCCAGAAGCTCAATCCCTATCTGCAAAAGCAGCAGAAATATACCGGTCAGGTCTCTACGTGGGGCAAAATCTCAGGCTCGCTTGATACCATTAAAACCAACCTTGAAAAGCTTCAGGACGAAGGCTTTAACGGCGTGAGTGTGGGTACTAATACAACTTTCAAAGCCACCGCGCAGAAAGGTGCTGTACCCAACAGCTATTCCATGGTGATCAAGCAGCTCGCAAAATCCCATAAAGTAGGTTCGTCTTATCAGGATAACAGAGAGGATGACCTGGCGAAGGCATCTTCTACCATGACCATCAAAACCGGTGATGGTAAGGAAATGAAGGTAGAATTGCCTGCGGATGAGTCGTCGCTCGATGATATTGCCAAAAAAATCAACGGCAAAAATGGCAACGTTTCTGCATCTGTTGTTGCTGTCGGAAACAATCAGCATCAGTTAGTTCTGTCTTCAAAAAAAACCGGTGATGACGGTAAAATCACGGTCGATGTCCAGGGCGACGCAACCCTGAAAAGTGCACTGGAATATGAGCCGGGTAATAAAAACCCCCCAGACAACAACAAAGCAGGTCAGGTCACTGCGCCTGACAATGCGATTTTTTGGCTGGATGGCCAGAAAATTGAGCGCTCCGGTAACACAATTTCAGATGCTATACCGGGTATTACCCTGGAACTGCGCGAAGTTTCTGCAAAAGACCCGGATTCCACGACAGGCGATAAAGATAATCCGGATTTTTACAAGGCTGAAACCCTTTCTGTTACCGCGGACACGTCCAAAGTCAAAGGCCTGATTGAAAGTTTTGTCAGTGCGTATAACAGCTATCTTTCGGCAGCAGCGAGCGCCACAAATTATGTAGAGCCGGTTAAAACCTCCGGAGAAGAGCTTTCACAGCCCAGCGATGCCAACGGTGCTCTGCTCGGTGACGGTATCCTGCGGCGCCTCACCAGTCAGATGAAATCGGTCATCGGAAAAGACTACAGTGAAGCAAGTGATATGTTCCAGACGCTTGGCAGGCTTGGTATTGAGGTCAGTTTTGAGGACAGCAAAGACGGGGGCGCTGTAACCGGCAAGCTTAAAATTGACAGTAAAAAACTTGATGCCGCCCTGAAGGACCACCCTGAAGAAGCCGAAGCCCTCTTTCTTGGTACCGAAGGCAAAGGTGGCATCAAGGCAGGCATGGACGCGCTGTTTAAAGACTATCTCGGAGATAAAGAGGGGACCGTTAAAACAGATGGTGCCATTGCCGACTCTATCAAAGGACTCAAAGAGCAGGAAAGCCGTGTGGCGAAACAGATTGCCAGCATGGAAAAGCGCATTGAACAGAGCCTTGACCGCAGCCGCAATGAATTCCAGCGCCTTGACCAGGCCATCGGACAGATGAATAACCTCAGCAGTTCGCTTCAGTCTGCACTCGCAGGCATCATGTAATTAACTTAATACCGGGCAGCAGGGCTGCCCGCAGGATGGAGTCATGTATTGTAATACAGGCAAAAATGCTTACTCAGCCGTATCTCTGGACAGTGAAATTGCCGGAGCCACCCCACACCAGCTGATTACACTTTTGTATGATGGTGCGATTAATGCCATGCGACGTGCTGAAATTTACTTCCGGACCGGCGATGTCGCCCGGCGCGGGGAAATGATTTCCCGCGCTATCGCTATCATCGACAGCGGCCTGCGCGCAGCGCTCGATCACGAAGCGGGCGGCGAAATTTCAGAAAGGCTCGAGATGCTTTATGAATACATCTCACGCAGCCTGCTCCTGGCAAACCTCAATAAATCGGCCGAAGAACTGCCGCACCTCATTAATCTTTTGAGCGAGATGGCAGATACATGGAAAAGCATTAATCCGCAGCGCAGACAGGTGAATTATGCCCCATAATGCCCTGCTTCAGACGGAAGACCTTCTTGCCAGCAGCACTGAGCTGCTGGCATTTGCCACAGCAGAAGACTGGGTGAATTTTGGCGAACTGATGCCGCAATACATGCTCAGACTTCAGGCACTCTGTAATGTCTGTTTTTCTCTCAATGATCCTGATGCACAGGCACAGATAAAGCCTGTCATGCTGCGCCTGCAGGCGCAGCATGACGCTGTTATCAGCCATACCCGAAACCGTCTTGATCAACTCACTTACGCGGTGACTTCCCTGCAAAAATCCCGCAATACAGCGCGCGCCTACAGTGACTTTTGATGTACTGGGCCGATGGATGACAGAAAAAAACCCGCCTTGTGGCGGGTTAAATGCTACATGATAACGAAGGAGAGGGGCTAAATACTTATATTATATCTGTGACCGGTAAAGCCGAGTGCGGACTCACCCGCAGAACCATACAGCGTGGCGGTGTTATCCACATGCTCAACCACTTTTTTGCGGTGAGCACTTTTCTGCATATGGTCTTGTAATAACGACTCAACCTTATTATTCAGCTCTTTAGTGCTTTTTACTTTCTCATTTATCTGCTGCCAGCAGTGAAACAGTTTCACCTGCCCGGAATAGGGGGCCGCAACAGTGGAAAGCTGTTCCTGCTGACGCCGTAATTCGTCATAGTATTGGATTGCAGAAAGAAGCTTACTCTTGCTGTCGGTCAGTACCTGCAGAGAAACAGGATTGATGCAGGCTCTGCCGAGCTGGCTGACTTCTTCAAGCAGTATGGCTTCCAGTTCTTCCAGAGACGTTTTAATCTGGGTCAGTATCGGGTACAACTTGTTCATATCCTGATGAAGCCTTGCTGTTATTGAAACTGAAAAATGTCCCTGAGCAGGGCATTCGCGATTTTCTCAGGCTCAACAGGCAACTCATCTGCCTGCAGAGCTGTACGGATTCTGGCAACACGAGCATAGTCAATGTCCTGACTGTCATCAGACTGTATCATTTTCGTCAGTCTGCTCAGAGTGACGTCGCTCTTGTCCGTGTGTGTCGCTTTGGGCTGACCGGCAACGTTCTCATGCTGGCCAGCAGCGCGGGTACGAACGTCATGGCCAGTGGCCTGAGTGGTTATGCCTGCCAGATGCAGGCTGCTGCTGTCAATGCTCATAGTGATCCTCGCCGGTTAGGGCCTCGTCCAGATGCGTATACTGTTCTAATCGGAGTTTCCGGAAAAAACTAAAATTATTCCTGCAGTAAAACTAAAACCCGTCCGTCCTTATCAACCGTTCCGCTTACCGTGCGTCCTGCGGAAGTCTTTATTTTCACTTTTTCATCGACTGCTGCATTGCTCAGTGCACGTCCCTGACTGCGGATGCGAAATCCCTGTCCCGATGTCACAACTTCAACCTGCTGGCCGGCGCGAAGCTTCCACTGCTTTCGAAGATAATTCAGCAGAACTGGTGTTCCTGCACTGACAGCACGCGTCAGCCGCTGGCCAACAACCTGCTCAGGCATAAATGTCAGCCCTGCTGGTTGACCATCCAGTGATCCTGTATCCGGTTCAATATCACTGCGCTGTATTACCTGACCTCCGGGAAGATCCCGGCTTGCTTTCCAGTAAGTTCCGTTAGCATGGATCTCAGCTGGCAGATAAACATGACGCTTACCACACCGGGCAAGCACTGTGCGCCTGCCGGTAAGCCGCTTATCATTTCCCTTGATACTGAGCTCTGGCGAGGCACAGAGCATTGCAATCTGTTCCGGGGTGGCATGCAAAGAAACCGTGCGCACCACATCGTCTGATAACACCCCCGGGCTAGCCAGCAGCGCATTCAGCCGGATTGTCAGCGTAGTTTCGCTGATATTATTAACGGGCATGCTTGCCTGAGCACCTGCTGAGAAAACAAGCGTAAGCAACCCGGGCAACACGCGGTAAATTAGCCGCATAAATTCCCTCTGATATTAAAAAACGTAGTTCTGGTGTCTGGCTAAATTATACTCACATCATCAAGCAGTTGATTGCTTTTAATGCCATCATCTTTGTCAGCTATTAGCTGATTCACCGGTAAGAATATTTATGGAAAATTATTAAGTCTGCAATTGCGCTTATTTCTGTCAGCTCTTTGCAGTGTGATATTTCATCAGTGCTGTCTACACTATTGCGGTTTCAATACTGACAGGCAGGAGTCTCAGTAAATGATAAATAAGCTCGATGAAGCTTTTCGTTTTCAGCAGCAGGCGTTAAACCTGCTTTCAAGTCGTCAGGACGTACTGGCTTCGAATATTGCTAATGCAGATACGCCAGGTTATCTGGCCCGCGATATTGATTTTTCTGAACAGCTGAAAAATGCGATGAATAATACGGCAGTGAAATCACCGGTGACAATGAACGCGACATCTGACAGGCATCTTGCGGGCAACGCAATGCCATTTGATGACCCGGACCTGTTGTACCGTATACCGGATCAATCCAGTGCTGACGGCAATACGGTTGATATGGATCAGGAGCGGGTAAGCTTCGCTGACAATGCCATGAAATATCAGTCAGGCCTGACATTTATGGGTGCGGATATAAAAAAAATGATGTCAGTACTGAGCCAGGGGTAACTAATCATGTCGTTATTAAACATATTCGATATTTCAGGCTCGGCCATGGCCGCCCAGTCAAGGCGGCTTAACGTCAGCGCAAGCAATATGGCCAACGCTGACAGTGTGGCCGGCCCTGACGGTGAACCTTATCGTGCCCGTCAGGTGGTATTTGAAGCTGATACCGGCCCCGAAGGAACAGGGGGTGTAAAAGTCACTGAAGTCGTTGAAAGCGCAGAGCCCGCCCGCCTGCTCTATGAACCCGGCCACCCGCTTGCAGATGAACAGGGGTATGTACGAATGCCAAACGTCAATGTGGTCAGCGAAATGGTCAATACCATCTCAGCTTCACGCAGTTATCAGGCCAATGTGGAAGTGATGAGCTCGGCCAAATCACTGATGCAGAAAACGTTAATGCTCGGACAATAAGGACAAAGTACATGGTTGCTCCTCTCAACAGTACCCGCAGCACAGATAGTGGCTATGGAACGGGTAACAGCGCTGCTGATTTGTCAGACAGCTTTATGAAGCTGCTCGTTGCACAGATGCAGAACCAGGACCCCACCAACCCTATGGATAACAACCAGCTCACCGCACAGCTGGCGCAGTTTAATACCGCAGCAGGTGTGGAGAAGCTCAACACATCCATGACGGGCGTGCAGGCCATGATGGCACAGCTTGGCAGTATGAGTGCCGCCTCATGGGTCGGTCGCCACGTTCTGATTGAAGGCGATCCCGAAATTACCCCCACGCCGTCCCCCCGCGGTGACAGCGCCGGGTCGGAAAGCTTTAGCTTCCTGCTGGGCGGGGAGGCCGAAACGGTGACGGTTACGCTCACCGACAATGAGGGGAACGCGTATACCGCGGAACTGAAAAATGTGAACACAGGCGTTCAGACGTTCAGCTTCGAAGACCTGACAAACTTCAAGCCTGCCGTTCCCGCCCCTGACACCACTTACAGTCTCTCTTTTGAGGCCAGTAATTCAGGTGGCGATAAGCCGGAAATTTCAGGACTTATCCAGCGGCAGGTTGAAGGCGTGACCATGACCGCAAACGGAGCAGTCCTCCACTTACAGGATCATGACCCGGTCGGCATGGCCGATGTGGTAGTTATTCAGAAATAGTCGTAAACATACTTTTTGGGATCAGATTATGAGTTTTTCACAGGGCCTCAGTGGCCTGAATGCTGCATCAAAAGCGCTGGATGTCGTGGGCAACAATATTGCCAACTCCCAGACATATGGTTTTAAAAGTGGCTCAATTGCATTTGCCGATATTTTTGCAGGCACCAGCGGACTCGGCGTTCAGGTCGCAGGCGTAAATCAGAACTTTGCCGAGGGTGGTCTGGTGACCACTAACCGTAACCTCGATATGGGCATCAGCGGCAAAGGCTTCTTTCGTATGGTAAATGAAGGTGGCAGCGTCCTTTATGGCCGCAACGGTCAATTCGATCTGGATGCCAGCGGCAACATCATTAATAAAACAAACGGCCTGTTTCTGACCGGCTATCAGGCCACAGGTACTCCGCCGGCTATTCAGCCTGGCTCACCGGTAGGCCCCATCCAGGTGCCCTCTGGTGATATGCCACCCGCTGCATCAACGACTGGCAAAATCGCAGGAAATCTTGATGCCAGTGATAAGAAAATTGTCGGTGCCATATTCGATCCGGCGAAGGAGGATACTTATAACTACACAAGTCAGGTAGAGGCTTATGACAGCCTGGGAAATAAGCACACACTTAAACTTTATTTTGCCCAGGAGACAGCGGGCGACTGGAAAGTTCATGCTATTGACGAAACCTCACCGGGTACAAGCGGTAATGGATTCTCAGATCTTGCGCTTACCTTTGATCAAAACGGCAACCTCACTGGTAACGGCACGATAAATATTACAGGTAATTCCCTGAATGGCTCAGCGGCCCTGAGCGTAAATCTCGATTTATCCGGTATGACCAAATTCAGCGGAGAGAATCAGGTCAAACTTGACAAAATTGATGGCCAGTCTGCCGGTAAATACCAGAGCTTCTCTATTGGTGACAGCGGTGAAGTTATTGCGACCTACAGTAACGGTCAGCGACAGACGGTAGCGCAGATTGTACTGGCTGATTTTGCCAATAGCGGCGGCCTTGCTGCTGAAGGCAATAACGTCTGGAGCGAAACGCCACAGTCAGGGCAGCCTTATCTTGGTCTGTCTGGATCAGGCAGTTTTGGTGCCATCTCAGGTGGAGCCCTTGAGCAGTCAAACGTGGATTTAGGGCAGGAGATGGTAAACATGATTGTTTATCAGCGTAACTACCAGTCAAATTCACAGACCATCAAAACACAGTCTGAACTCCTCCAGACGCTGGTTAACATGCGGTAAGGACAGGTCATGGATCACGTTATTTACACCGCCATGAGTGCAGCCAGCGGAGCGCTTAATCGTCAGGCTGTGACAGCCGGCAATCTCGCCAATAGTTCAACTACAGGGTTTCGTGCACAGCTGTCAGCGTTTCGTGCAGCCCCGGTTGAAGGCGATACGATGCAGACGCGCACGCTGGTGGTGGAGTCCACGCCCGGACATGACGCTACTCCGGGTCCCGTTATGCGTACCGGGCGCAGCCTTGATGTCGCGATGCCGCAGGATGGATGGCTTGCCGTCATGAAGCCTGACGGGTCAGAGGCTTATACCCGCAACGGTGCGATTGAGTCTGACAGTCAGGGTGCGCTTTTCGTGGCTGGCCAGCCGCTGATGGGAGAGGGCGGGCCACTTGTGGCACCCCCACAGGCAAACCTTACCATCGCCCCGGATGGCACGATTTCCGCTCTGGGAGCAGGAGACGACCCAGCCGCTGTCACACCGGTTGGGCGTCTGAAAATGGTCAGCACACCGATGAATGCGTTGCGACACGGTGATGACGGGCTTTTCTATTCGTTAGACGGCAATCCCCTGGCGCGTGCGAATGGCCTTCGGCTTGAAACTGAATCGCTTGAAGGCAGCAACGTCAGTCCCGTGAAGGCCATGACCGAAATGATTGCAAGCTCCCGAGGGTTTGAAATGAACATGAAAGTGATTCGTACCGCCGACGAAAACGATCAGAAAGCTAATCAGTTGCTAAGCGTGAGCTGAGCCTCACCAGGAGTTACATCATGATCCGTTCTTTATGGATTGCCAAAACCGGTCTGGAAGCGCAGCAGACCAACATGGACGTCATCTCAAATAACCTGGCAAACGTCAATACCAATGGTTTTAAGCGCCAGCGTGCGGTGTTCCAGGACCTGCTTTATCAGACCATGCGCCAGCCTGGTGCGCAGGCGTCTGAACAGACCACGCTGCCAAGCGGACTGCAGCTCGGCACCGGAGTTCGCCCGGTGTCCACACAGCGGATCCACACGCAGGGTGGCTTTAATCAGACTGGCAACGAAACAGATGTTGCTATTGAAGGTAAAGGCTTTTTTCAGGTTCAGCTGCCTGACGGCAGCACGGCTTATACCCGTGACGGACATTTTGACAAAAATGAAAATGGTCAGCTGGTTAACGCCGAAGGCCATCCTGTACAGCCCGGTATTGTTATTCCGCCTGATGCCAAAGACCTGCAGATAAGCGCAGACGGTATCGTCAGTGTAACCATGGCAGGACAGGCCCAGCCTCAGCAAATAGGGCAGCTGACGCTTGCAACTTTCGTTAACGAAGCTGGGCTGGAAAGCGTGGGCGGAAACCTTTATCGGGAAACGCAGTCCTCTGGTGCGCCAAATGAGCTCAACCCCGGGATGGAGGATGCCGGCACGCTTAAACAAAGCTATATCGAGACGTCCAACGTCAATGTGGCTGAAGAGCTGGTCAGTATGATCCAGGTTCAGCGTGCCTACGAAATTAACAGTAAAGCGGTCTCAGCATCCGACCAGATGCTGCAACGCCTCTCACAGTTGTAATGACCTCATGGTCCGGCCTGACTGCAGGCCGGACAATTCAGTGATAATTAAATGAAAAGAAAATCAGTGTACTTAACCCGTATTAGCCAGCGTCTTGCGTTGCTGGCAGCCCCAGTGCTGCTGAGTGGCTGTGCGCATATTATGCAGAAACCGCTGGTCGACGGGCCAACCTCAGCTGAACCTTTACCGATGGCACTGGCTGCGAGTCATGGATCTTTATTTCAGGCCGGTCAGGCTATGAACTATGGCTATCAGCCGCTGTTTGAAGATCGCCGGCCGCGCAATGTGGGTGACACACTCACCATCCTGCTGCAGGAGAATGTGAGCGCAAGCAAAAGCTCCTCTGCCAGCGCTAACCGTAATGGTTCCGCCGATTTGGGCGTAACGGCACTGCCACCCCGCCTGAAAAATCTGCTGGGTGAAAGCATCGGGCCGTTTGAAGCCAGCGGTAAAAATGACTTTTCAGGCAAAGGCGGCGCGGCAGCCCGGAATACATTTACCGGCACGATCACCGTATCTGTCAGTCAGCTGCTGCCCAATGGCAACCTGCGGGTAGTGGGTGAAAAACAGATAGCCATCAATCAGGGAACAGAGTTTATCCGTTTTTCAGGTGTGGTTAATCCACGCACAATCAGCGGCAGTAATACGGTTTCCTCAACGCAGGTGGCGGATGCCCGGATCGAATATATCGGCAATGGCTATATAAACGAAGCACAAAATATGGGCTGGTTACAGCGCCTGTTCCTTAATCTTTCTCCATTCTGATATCTTATGAAAAAAGAAAAAATTATCATGATAATCAGTGCACTGTTCATGAGCATTGTGCTGAATATCCCTAAAGTTTCTCATGCTGAACGGATCCGCGATCTGGTTACAGTCCAGGGAGTTCGCCCCAATGCGCTGATGGGCTATGGCATTGTGGTAGGTCTAGACGGAACTGGTGATCAGACCATGCAGGCTCCGTTTACCGGCCAGAGCCTGAGCAATATGCTCTCACAGCTTGGTATCACAGTTCCTCCCGGAACCAATATGCAACTCAAAAACATCGCTGCGGTCATGGTGACAGCAGAGCTGCCTCCTTTTGCACATGCCGGTGACCGGATTGACGTGGTTGTATCCTCTCTCGGTAATGCAAAAAGTCTGCGGGGAGGGACGCTGCTGATGACGCCACTTAAGGGGCTTGATAATCAGATTTATGCAGTAGCTCAGGGTAACGTACTGATATCCGGTGCCGGCGCTCAGTCGGGCGGTTCACGTGTGCAGGTCAATCAGCTCAACGGCGGTCGAATCAGCGGCGGTGCCATGGTTGAGCGCGAAGTGCCTAATGATTTTGCCAGTCAGAATGTAGTGCGGCTGCAGCTCAGTGAGTCTGACTTTTCACTGGCGCAGAATATCAGCGATGCCATTAATAGCCGGTACGCCGGTGGCAGTGTCGCGGTGGCAGAAGACGCACGAACAGTACGCCTGTTTGCGCCTGCTGATGCTCCATCCCGGGTACGCTTTCTGGCAACCGTCCAGGACATACCGGTGAGCGTGAACGTTCAGGATGCACGGGTTATTGTGAATTCCCGTACCGGCTCGGTTGTTATGAATCGCCATGTCTCGCTGGATGCGTGTGCAGTAGCACACGGCGCACTGTCTGTTGAAATAGCACAAAACAATACGGTAAGCCAGCCCGATACACCGTTTGCCGGTGGTGAAACGGTAGTGCTCCCGCAGAATACCGTTACGGTCAGAGACGGTGGCGGGGCAGTGCAGAATGTTCGTACCAGCACTGATCTCAATGCCGTTGTCCGTGCCCTGAATAATCTCGGGGCAACGCCCAATGAGCTTATGGCTGTACTGGAGGCAATGAAAAACGCAGGTTGTTTGCGCGCGAAACTGGAGATCAACTGATGAACGAGCTTGATCGTTTCAGGGGCGCAGCCTTTGATGTCCGAACTCTGGACGGGCTCAGACGCGAAGCAAAACAGGCATCACCAGGCGCGCTCAGAGCTGCTGCAAAGCAGCTTGAGGCTGTATTTATACAGATGATGATGAAAAGCATGCGTGATGCCACATTTAAAGATGATCTGCTGCACAGTCAGTCATCCGACATGTTCACATCAATGCATGACGAGCAGGTGGCACAGAATATTGCAGCAGGTGGACACCTCGGCTTCGCCGATCTTATCGTACGACAGGCTGGTGGTGATACAACCCCTGCTGTCATCAGTGCACCACCACGTGAGCCTTTTTCATTGCCAAACAATGTTCACGCCCGCACTGCCACAGGCCCGCTCAGACTTCCGGCGCCAGTGGATTTTACGCCTGCAGGACAGAGTTCTGATACTTTTATCCGGCAACTGATACGTCCGGCAAAAGTGGCAGCTCAGCAAACTGGCGTGCATCCTCATCTCATTCTCGCGCAGGCTGCGCTCGAATCCGGCTGGGGCCGTAGAGAAATAACAACATCTGAGGGAAAGCCCAGCCATAACCTTTTTGGTATTAAAGCTACTGGTGACTGGCAGGGCAAAACCACTGAAATTACGACCACAGAATATGTTAACGGCGTAAAGCATAAGGTCCGCGCAGCCTTCCGTGTGTACGAGTCTTATGAGCACGCACTTTCAGACTATGCAAAATTACTGACGAATAATCCGCGTTACAAGCGTGTACTGAATTCTGCAAACCCGGAAATGGGTGCCAGAGCCCTCCAGGAAAGCGGTTACGCAACAGATCCAGCTTATGCCAGTAAGCTCGTCAGTATTATTCAAAAGATCAAAGGCAGCATTCAGCAGGGTGTTTCAGCCTACGGGAACGATCTATCGAAAATATTTTGAGTATTCATTTCAGATAATTTCAAAATCGCCGATGAAATAATCAGGGCATAAAACACTAACCCGGCATCCGGTGTCGGGCTGTCTACAACGGATGGCATTAAACGCATATGAATAACTTGTTTAATCTTGCTAAAAGCGGACTTAGCACAGCACAGTCCGCGCTAAGCATTGTCGGCAGTAATCTGACTAATGGTATGTCATCTTCCTACAGCCGTCGTGACATTATCATTGGCGAATCCGGCGGATTGACCACTGGCAACGGCTTTTACGGATATGGGGCAATGGTCAGGGGCGTTGAACGCGCCTATGACGCATTTGCCAGTTCGCAGCTTCGTACCTCCGTGTCTGTGTGGTCCGCGCTGGACGCGCGCAGCGAGCAGCTTACCGATATCGACAATATGCTTGGCGACGAATCTGACAACGTTTCCGTTTCTCTGGGCAACCTCTTTAAAGCAATGTCTACGCTCAGTGCTGATCCTTCAGACAGCGCCTCACGCTCTGCTGTATTTAACAGCCTTGGCGCGTTGACCCAGCGTTTTAATGAAAGTGGGAAGCGACTGAGCGGACTCGAAAAAAGTACCAATACGCACATTGAGCAAACGGTGAAAGATATTAACACCACCACCGAACAGCTGGCTGAAATTAACCAGCAGCTCGAGCGGATTCAGGCGCAGAATGGCTCTGTGCCTGCAGATTTACTCGATCAGCGTGATGAGCTTCTCGAGAGTCTTGGCGGACAGATAGGAATTGAGGTCAGTGAAAACAAAATCACGGGGCGGGTTGATGTAACTCTTGCAGATGGCCGCCCGCTGGTCTCCGGAGAGCAGGCCTATCGCTTTTCTGCAGGCCCGTCGTCAGCTGATCCGGGAAAAACATCTGTCTCTTACATCGGCAGTGATGGCAAGGCAGCAGAGCTAGACGAAAGCCGTATAACCAAAGGCCGGCTGGCCGGACTGTTCAGATTCCGTAATGATGACCTTGCCACAGCGCGCAGTGAGCTCAATGAAATGGCTTTCGTGATGGCAAGCCGCATGAATCAGCAGCATAAACTGGGCGTCGACAAGAACGGACAAGCAGGAGAAGAAATTTTTAACCTGCCTGATCCAAAGGCTATAGGCAGTTCTGGCAATCAGGGCAGCGGAGCATTCAGCAGTATTAAGGTTGATGATTACACGCAGGTAAAATCTCAGGATTACACGATCAGTTTCGATGGCACAAACTGGACAGTGACCGATGCATCAGGAAATCAACAAACCGCAAATCCGGGGCAGGAGCTCGCCTTCGACGGCATAAAAGTCGACACAACCGGCATGAATCCGTCTCCGGGAGACAATTTCACACTCAATCCTATGGCAGGCATGGCAGAAGGTATCAGTCGTCACCTCACTGATGCTGATCAGATTGCCGCAGCCAAAACGCGTGGTGCATCAGACGACAACGAAAACATCAAGGCACTGCTGGAAATACAGAACGAAAAACTCATTAAAGGAGATACGCTGACCGGTGCCTATACCCGCCTTGTCGGTACCATCGGAGCCAGTGCAAAATCAGTACAGTCCGGACTCAAATCAGCCACCACTGATCTTGAAACAAAGTACAACACCAAGCAGGCCCTCTCTGGTGTTGATATGAATGAAGAGATGGTCAACATGCAGATGTTCATGCAGTACTACCAGGCTAACAGTCAGATCCTGCAGACTGCCACGACGCTCTTCGATACGCTGCTCACCATCAGATAAAGGAAAAAAAGATGCGGATAAGCACGCTTTATATGTTTAAGCAAAGCGCGGAGAGCATGTCGAAGCGCGTCAGTGAAAACAATGAGGTCTACATGAAACTCTCTTCCGGAAAAACGCTGCTTCGTGCATCGGATGATCCGCAGGGAGCAACAGACGCAGTTCGCTATCAGGATGCTCTTTCGCAGCTTGAGCTCTACAGCGATGCACGTTCACGTGTGCGCGGTACCCTGCAACATGAAGAAAACATCCTGAATGGCGTAAGCGCCCTCTATGCAACGCTGAATGAGAAAGCCGTTGCGGCTAAATCTGAAAGCTCAGATGAAGCAAGGCATGCGCTGGGCGCTGAAATAAAAGGCATCCGGGATAATTTGCTGGACCTCGCTAATAACCGCGATAGCAGTGGGCGCTATATTTTCGCCGGATATGACACAGATTCTGCAGCTTTTGATGCGTCCGGAAATTATCAGGGTGGCACTACAGTAAAAACATTGTCAGTAGCAGAGGGCTCAGAAATGCCATCTGGACATCTTGGCGATGAGGTTTTTGACAGTATCTTCTCCATTGCTGACAAAGCTATAACAGAACTGAATAATACACCTGTTGATGAAGCAACTCTGAAGGTTGCACTACAAGACCTCATGGATAGCCTCAGCACAGGACTTGAAAAAGTCGGCAAGGCTCAGGCCGAAATTGGCACAAATCTTCAGCAGCTGGACGCACTGGATACAAATGGCGATGTGCTGATTAATGACACGATTGTAAAAGTTCAGAATGCAATCGGTTCAGATTATGGAACGATGACATCATTAATAATGGACTCAAAAATGTCTGAATTTGCGCTGAATGCTTCAATGATGGTGTTTCAGTCAATGCAGAAAATGAATCTGTTCAATCGTTAAACTTCTCCCTTTAATCTCATTTCAGGAGAGCCTGTTGAAGCTGATGCACAGCAGGCAAACACCTATGTTAAAGAAAATAAATATTTACACCGGCATTAGTGCCATCATTTTCATGTTCACACTTTTACTGTTGGCGCTGACGTCTTATTCAGTGTTTAACTCGCTGGGAACCAACACAAACTTTAAACATATCCTCGTTGCCTCTGATAACAACGATCAGATGAGGGATGCCGCTTACAACATTTCAGCTGTAATGGCAAATACCAACGGTCTCATGCTGCAGTCGATGCTCGGGCAGCCCGTATCCAGAGAGCTCTCAGAACACACCCACAACGTCCTCGTAAAAGCACGAGGAAATATTGATGCTTTTCTGGCATCTCCTTTCAATACCGCAGAGGAAAAGGGTGCTGCTGAAGAAATCAGGGTTGCCTTTGATAACATTTATCAGGTAGCACAGCAGCGGTTTGACTTTCTGAGCAATCCACGTGGTTATACAGGTTCCCTTGAAAATGACATGCAGCTGCGCACAGTACTGCGTGAAAAAATTGGGCGTTACGCTGAAGTATCAAAGCAGAACAGTCAGAGCTATATCAACGAGGCTGAACATGACAATCTCGTTATGATTGTTACGGGCAGCATTGTGATTATCTTTTCCTTAATCCTGTTAATGGGCGTGCGCTTCTGGCTTCGTCAGGCACTGGTGCGTCGTATGGAAGCCACGATTGAAATTCTGAGACGTGTTGCTTCTGGTGATCTCAGTAGGGCAATCGAAAACAGCAGTGATAATGAAATCGGCAAAATGCTGCGTGAACTGGAATTCATGCGTAATACACTGACTGATACCATTCTTGGTATCCGTCAGAGCGTACTTACGATCCACGCCAGCGCCCAGGAGATATCGACCGGTAATAATGATCTCTCATCTCGTACTGAAGAGCAGGCTTCTGCACTGCAACAGACTGCTGCCAGTATGGAACAAATCAAGACAACGGTTCGTCAGAACGCCGACAATGCACATACTGCAAAACAGCTGGCTGAAAGTGCAAGCGGGAATGCTCAGCAGGGCGGTAATGCGATGAAGAATCTGGAAGAGATCATGCATTTGATATCCAACAGTTCCCGCCAGATAGCCGATATTAATGGTGTCATTGACAGTATCGCCAATCAGACAAACATTCTGGCCCTCAATGCAGCTGTCGAAGCTGCTCGCGCAGGTGAGCAGGGGCGCGGCTTTGCGGTAGTGGCAGAAGAAGTTCGTAATCTTGCGCGACGTAGCGCTGAAGCTGCAAAGGAAATCAATCAGCTTATTAATACCTGTGTCAGTAATATGGATGTCGGTTCCCATCAGGTAAAACAGGCAAGCTTAGTTATGGATGACATTGTGACCTCTGTTGCACAGGTCACGCAAATTATGGGTGAGATTACTTCTGCATCAGACGAGCAGAGCGCCGGCATTAATCAGATTTCCCAGGCGGTTAATGAAATGGACCTGGTAACTCAGCAAAATGCAGCAATGGTAGAAGAAGCCGCTATGGCCGCTCGCGATCTGGAGAATCAGTCAGATACACTTGAAAAGCTGGTGGGTCAGTTTGAACTTGATTCCGATCGACGCACAGATAAAACTGTGTTGTTACAGGATAAAACACTTGTCCGTCAGCGTATTGCTCCTGCCACAACAGATAACGCTGAGTGGGAGACCTTTTAAAGAAGTTTGAATACACAATGAACTTTACTTTTTGCGGCTTTAATTCCTAAGCAGTGACGTCAGATTCTAAATAGCAGATTGGATATTTTTGTAATAGCTTATTGCGCTATTCGATCTCACCTCACCATCGGATAATAGGTGGCTGAAATTCAGGTGGGGGACGAAGTGGAAGGAATATATACAGCTGAAGGCATTAAGGATAAAGAATCATTGTGGTCTGGTTTCTACTATCTTGTCCGGAAGGAGGCTTTGAAATTCCATAAGCGCCTTCCGGCCAGTGTGGAATTGGACGACTTAATCCAGGCCGGTGCAATAGGTTTCTTAGGTGCAATTGAAAATTATGATCCTAAAAAAGGAGTAACTTTAAGTGCATGGATTACGCAACGTGTGCGATGGGCATTCCTCGATGAACTACGTGAAAGAGACTGGGTTCCAAGGCGCATAAGAACACATTCTCGCGAGATCGTTTCTGTTATACAGAAAATTGAACAGGAGATGGGTAGAGAAGCAACCGAAACTGAAATTGCACAGGAAATGGGAGTTTCCATTAATGAATTACATAAAGTTCTATCGGATAACAACTCAAGTCAGATTTATTCTATAGAAGAGTTGCAGGAAAACTATGATGATTCCTGGGAAAGTAACGGCAACGAGCAGGAGTCTCTCGACCCGTTTAACGAGGCATTCAGGGAAAATATAACGAATGTACTTGCAAAGCACATTCGTTTTCTACCCGAACGAGAGCAGCGGATACTACAAATGTACTATCAGCATGAGATGAATATGAAAGAAATCTCTCTTATTCTTGATCTAACCGAAACCCGGATTAGTCAGTTGCATAGTCTTGCAATAAAAAGGTTACGCAGTCGATTAAATCAGGATAAATTTGAATAACATTTCTGTAACATAATTTAGTTAAATGCGGTGTTAATCTGAGAATCTTCTTAAGACTTTCGAGATTAAGAACGTTTAACAACCGTTTAATTTGATTCAGATCAACGAATTAACGTGTTTAATCCGAAGTGGGAATTTTCTGGTCTGTTGTTCAGGAAAGTTCTTAAGGTTATGATTTTTCCACTCCCGGAGACAGCATTCTTCATGCAGAACATGCGGTATCGATATTCTCCCCTCTTTGGGCGGAGATGCCGAAATTTTGCCATGTGTAATAGAAGCTGTATCCGTTGTTGGTTTTATTTTAACTGTTACTTCTTATAATACTTATACGTTGAGGTGTAGTGCCATGTCTGTTTCAAATGAATATTTGCAGGATATCCACGATATAAATCTGTCTTATCTTCTGCTCGCACAGCGTCTGATTCGTCAGGATAAATTTGCTGCAGGTTTTCGTCTCGGCCTGACCGAGGCCACATTGGATAATCTAAAAGAGTTGTCATTGCCTCAGTTAATGAAACTCGCATTCACGAACCAGCTTATTTGTCGTCTGCGTGTGGATAATGAAGTTGTCATTGAAAATCTGACAAAAGATTCGCGTATTGAAGCCTTGCAGCAGGTGCATACTGGCATCATTCTTTCCACAGAACTGCTCAATGCAATCAGTGAAGAGGAGCCTGTAGAGGTAAAAAGGAATGAATGGAATGCGCGATAAAAGTCTGCTTCAGGATATCTATCAGACTCAGGTTGCTGTTGAGTTAATCTCACTCGGCGCGAGAATGCAGGTGCTGGAAACGGAAACAACTTTAAGTCGTCGCCGGCTACTTGGGTTGTACAAGGAGCTTCGTGGTAATCCGCCCCCAAAGGGAATGCTTCCTTTTTCCGAAGATTGGTTTATGTCATGGGAGCAGAATATTCACTCTTCAATGTTTTACAATATTTACCTTTATCTGAAAAAATCAGAAAAGGGTCGGTCAATTGAAATTCTAATGAAGGCGTACCGGTTATATCTGGAGCAGTGCTGTCCTGAACCTGCAGATAAAATCGTACTGGATCTGACGCGTGCATGGACGCTCATTCGTTTTATTGATTGCGGAATTATTACCCGTAAGACCTGTTGCGTTTGTCGCGGTGGTTTTGTGGTGACTGTGGAATCAGTAAAACACCCGTTTACCTGTAGCCTGTGCAGTCCGCCTTCAAGAGCGTTAAAGAAATCGAAGGTATCCCTGATGACACAGGAGCCGGTACAGGCTTTGTGCTGAAAGGTTTAAATGCCTCAATTCTGTCCATGTAATGATGTAAGTAACGCTTCGCAGGCAGCACGAATTTCGGCGTGCTGCTTTAATTCGTTAAGGGAGGTTTTGTGCTGGTTCTCATTGGCTACTGCATTGTTATTGCCACCGTTTTTGGTGGTTTCTACATTTCCGGCGGCAACCTTGCTGCTCTCTTTCAGCCGATAGAATTACTGATCATCGGCGGTGCCGGGCTGGGCGCTTTTATCGTTGGAAATAATATCAAAGCGCTCAAAGCAACGGGTAAAGCGCTGGTTAAACTGATAATCAGTAAAAGATATAACAGAGCTGTTTATATGGACCTTATGGCTCTTCTGTTTTTGCTGCTTACGAAAAGTCGCGTTCAGGGCCTGATGTCACTTGAGAAAGATGTTGAAGACCCGAAAAACAGTGAGATCTTCAGTGCCTATCCCCAGCTGCTCAACGATCCGGTACTCAGTACATTTATTCTGGATTACTTTCGCCTGATGGTAGGTGGCAGCATGAATGCACATGAAATTGAAGCGCTTATGGACGAGGAAATCGAAACCTGCGAAGAGGAACTGGAGGTTCCTGCTAACAGCCTCAATAATGTTGGCGACGCTTTTCCTGCGTTTGGAATTGTCGCAGCGGTCATGGGTGTAGTTAACGCACTAGCCGCAGCAGACCGTCCGGCGGCAGAACTCGGTGAGCTTATTGCTCATGCTATGGTTGGAACGTTTCTTGGCATACTTATTGCATACGGGTTTATTCTTCCGTTAGCCACCCTATTGCGTCAGAAAAGTTCCGATCAGCTAAAAATCCTTCAGTGTATCAAAGTCACGCTCCTGTCAAGCCTTAACGGTTATGCGCCTCAGATAGCCGTAGAATTCGGTCGTAAAACCATTTACACAAATGACCGGCCATCCTTTGAGGAGCTTGAAAAACATGTTCGTGAGGTTAAATCAGTCAGTAAAGCCAAAGGCTCGTCTGCGGACGCGGCAGCATGAAAAACAACGCTCCAATCATCATTTCACGCAAACGTGGCAGGAAAAAGCACGCTCATCATGGAGGAACGTGGAAAATTGCCTATGCCGATTTTATGACTGCAATGATGGCTTTTTTCCTGGTTATGTGGCTGTTATCTCAGTCCAGCGAAATGGATAAGCAGCAGATTGCAGGGTACTTTTCTGCGCCACTGAACCCGGCTCTGGCCAAAGGGAACCGGACAAGCCTCAGTGACAGTGTCATTCCAGGTGGAGGTGCAGATCCGTTAAAACAGGATGGTGAAGTAAATCGAAGCCAGGCTGTACCGGGGAAGCGAATTATGATGGCTGATAACCTCAGGCATGCTAAACGCAAACTGCAACAGATGATCGAAACAGATCCGCGATTAAATAATTTTAAATCAAATCTGCTGCTCACTCTGACCAACGACGGTTTGCTGATACAAATAACCGATTCTCAGCAGCGTCCGATGTTCAGGCTGGGCAGTGAAATGCCCGAATCCTATATGGACGGCATATTACAGGCAATGGTCCCATTACTAAAAGAGCTGCCAAACAAAATAAGCCTGACAGGACATACCGATGCTTTGCCCTATTCAGGCGGAGTGGGTGGTTACAGCAATTGGGAGCTATCTGCAGGGCGTGCTAACGCTGTACGGCGAGTATTGGTAAATAGCGGCCTTAACGATGATCGAATTCTGCGTGTAATCGGCACCGGAAGCCAGATGCCGCTTGAAGATATAGATAAAGATGATCCGCGTAACCGCCGCATAAGCATCCTTGTGCTCAGCAGGACGAGAGAAAATGAGATCATGGCTAAAAATGCACTAATGCAAAATATGCAGGCAGACAACAGCGAAAGTAATGTTAGCCACGTTCAGGGCTTTACCGATGGAAATTAACGAGTTCTCAGGTGTATTTTTCAGTGAAGCAGAAGAACTGCTGGCCGAGATGGAGCAGCAGTTGCTTAAGCTGAACATTGACAGGCCTGACGCAGAGGAACTTAACGCTATATTCCGTGCCGCGCACTCTCTCAAGGGGGGAGCTGGCACGTTTGGGTTTTCCCTGCTCCAGCAAACCACACATCTGCTTGAAAACATTCTGGATAACGCGCGAAGCGGCAGGCTGACGCTCACGAGAACCATTATCAATCTGTTTTTACAGGCCAAGGATATTATGCAGGCGCAACTGGAAGCTTATAAAACATCACAGGAACCCGATGAAGCAGGTTACCTGTACATAACTGATGCACTTCAGCAAATTGCACTACAGGAAAAAGCATCAGCATTACCGGATCAGGCAGATTCCGGGAACAAAGCGATCAGGAATTCTGCGGAGTCGTTGCTGACTGTATTAATCAAAGATGTTGATGCTGAGGAACAAATCCTTCTGAAAGAGGAGCTTACTCATCTTGGAGAACTGGTAGACGTATCATCAACGCCCACCAGCCTCTCAGTCAGGCTTCTTACAAGCGCGAGCGGAGAGGACATTGTTTGCGTACTCTGTTTCATACTGGACGAGTCTCAGATAACTGTACGACCCGAAGAAGTCTGTAATACGCCAGACGGAAATACTGACACTCCTGCTATTGCCAATACCCAGATTGCACAATCATCGCGGCCATCTCCACCTGAAACAGGAAATATACGTGTTGCAGTGAGCAAGGTGGATCAGATAATCAATCAGGTGGGTGAGTTGATCATAACCCAGGCAATGCTGACAGAGCTCACCAGTCATTCTGATACCGGTAGTAGTGATCGTCTTCAGCAATGCGTGGCGCAGCTTGAAAGAAATACCCGTGAGCTTCAGGAGTCAGTAATGTCAGTGCGGATGATGCCTATGGACTATGTATTCAGCCGCTTTCCGCGATTAGTACATGATCTTGGTGCTCGTCTGAATAAAGAAGTTGAATTGATTCTTATTGGTGGCACCGCTGAACTGGATAAGAGTCTTATCGAACGCATCATTGATCCTCTTACTCATCTCGTACGAAACTCGCTCGATCACGGCATTGAGCCTGTGGATGAACGTGTTGCAAAAGGAAAACCAGCAACCGGAAAACTGACTCTTTCAGCAGAGCATCATGGCGGTAACATTATTATTGAAGTGTCTGACGATGGTGCCGGGCTCAATAGGGAAAAAATCCTTCAAAAGGCACGATCTCAGGGATTGATTGTCAGTGACACGTTGAGTGATGAAGAAGTATGGATGCTGATTTTCTCAGCTGGTTTCTCCACAGCAGAAAGTGTTACAGATGTTTCTGGCCGCGGTGTCGGTATGGATGTCGTCCGCAGAAATATAAATGCAATGGGAGGACATGTTGATGTTTCTTCCAGATTGAATGCCGGCACAACGGTCAGGATCCTTCTGCCACTTACGCTTGCCATACTTGATGGCATGCTCGTACAGGTTGAAGAAGAGATTTATGTTTTGCCTCTTGGTGCCGTTATGGAATCGCTGCGCCCAACTCCTCAAATGATACGTGGATTTGTAGGTGGAGATCGACTTCTGCATGTAAGAGGGGAGTATCTTCCGCTTATCAGGCTGCGCGAACGCTTACGGGTATCAGACCCTACAGAAAGCGCTGATGGTATTGTTGTTATTGTTCAAAGTGCAGGTTGTCGCTATGCATTATGTGTAGATCAGCTGATCGGGCAGCAGCAGGTTGTTGTAAAAAACCTCGAGCAGAATTATCGCAAAGTGCAAGGCATCTCTGCTGCCACAATTCTTGGCAACGGAAGCGTAGCGTTAATTCTTGATGTGGCAGAATTATTCGTTTTTGACAAACATAAAAAGAAGATTCCCGAATGTATATCTCGGGTTGACGGAGTAACAACATGACATTATCGGAAGAGCATAAGATGAATAAAAATGACACCTATCCACAGGATTACCTTGTATTTCGTTTAGGCAACGAGGAATACGGTACTGATATTCTTAAGGTACAGGAAATACGCAACTGTGAACGTATGACCCGAATCCCGAGTGCACCTGCTTTTGTTACTGGCGTTACGAATCTGCGTGGTGTAATTGTTCCTATAATCGATCTCAGATTGAGATTTAAGCTATCTACAGTGCATGATGATATCCAGCCTGTTGTTATTGTTCTTAATCTGGAAGAACGGGTAGTGGGTGTGGTGGTGGATGGTGTTGTTGATGTTATTACTCTTAACACTGAGCAGATAAAGCCAACACCCGATATGGCTTCAGTATTATCAGATCGTTATCTGGCAGGGCTTGGTGTTGCAGACGGTCGTATGATCATTCTTGTCGACATCGAAAAATTGTTAAGTACAGACGAACTTGAGCTTATACATGCCCAGGCAGAAGGCAAGTTGTGAAATTCTGATATCAATATAACTTCTGGGTACTATAAAATATAGTTATTATAATGAAAGTAAAATTTATAGGCTTTCGGTATGCATGTTAATGCGACGTGTCGGAAGCCTATCATTGCGCGAAAGGTATTGACTGATAAGGTATTCATTCTCTTACCAGATAATCTACCCAGCGTGAAATGTGTGTTTAAAAGCTGCATCTTTTTTTCTGATACTGATATACGATAATTGTTAAATTCCCTGGTGAGGCAACAATTACAATGAAAAAAATCAATGCTTATTTTTTTTGCAAAAATTTAGTACCCAACGCTTAAATTTAGGGCATTCGATATTTTCTTCCGCATATTTCAGGATTACTATTCTTGATGCCAGATCATGCTCATCACAGATAGCAGGCATCGTTGTAGCGCGCTTTATCATTGTCAAAAGAACAACTTTATGAGCAAATTGCTTAACACACATCTAATGACCACTTATGGTTGAATAAAAAATAAGTGACATGGAGCTGCATATCACCCCCCGTTGATAAAGATAATACTAGGCCAATATCAGCCACATTCAACAATGCGTTTATCATTTAATATTAATTAATCATTAATAATGAGTTTTAATAATTAACATACAGGCGGTGAAGGGCATGACATTGGTATATAGACCGAAAAATGATGATGTAGTCACCAACTGAAGTTACTGATAGGAGCTTTTTCCAATCTCTTTAAGTCTGACCTTAATTTTTATGCATACATGCTAACGTAAAGGAGGGAATTTTTCGTTTAATTCTAAATTGGATTTTCGGCATATGAATTATCTGGGGATTGGAATCATATACTCATACTGACAAGTTATGGCAATCTTGGTTGAAAAGATGTGATATATCTTGCAAAAATAAGTTAATGGATTTCTATAAAGAATAAGATTTTTCATTATTCTAATGATACTTTACATGTATAAAATATGAAACCTTCAGCTGAAAATGCTTTGCAGGATTGGATTAAAGTTTGCAAGAAAAATTGATGTAGAGTATGACTGGCTACTAATTTTAAAGAAAGATGAACCACATTATCAACTTTTTAATTGTTAATAACTGCTGAATTTAAGAATCATTTGGCGGAAGTCTGTTTTTCTATAATTGATTAGCACAATAATTATCATTCTTTCTTTAGAGTTCAAAGGATATTACAATAAGTCTCAGTTATGTATGCTTTTATAAGATTTATATGCATATGAAAACTTTTTGGCTATCGATTCTGGTGTTGGTACGGATAGCTTAACGTTAAAGTATCAGGTGTTATAACGAAAGATCTTTCATTCAGCCGGTTCATAAATGGGCCCAAACAAAATCTAACGAAAATTTTAAATTTTATTGGTAAGTATAAAAAATGAATAAAGAACAGTTTATGGCTGCAGCCGGCATCAGTGAAGCCCTTACAGAAAGATGGTATTTGCATGTTAGCATGGCAATGAATGAGTTCAGTATTGATACGCCGAGACAGCGGGCACATTTTATAGCTCAGACAGGTTATGAGTCCGGTGGGTTTCTCACGCTTAGCGAAAATTTTAATTATTCGACAGAAGGACTGAAGGTTTTCGGGTCAAGATTAAGTAACCAACAGCGTGAAAAGCTTGGACGCAAACCCGGGCAAGGATCTTTGACGCATGAGGAACAGGCTGCAATAGCAAATCTGGTTTATAGTGGTCGTTTCGGTAATAACAACATCGGTGATGGCTGGAAGTTTCGCGGGCGCGGTCTCAAACAGATCACCTTTTTTGAAAACTATGAAGCATGCGGAAAAGCGCTGAATCTGCCGCTTATTATTGAGCCAGATCTTTTGCTTCAGGATAGTTACGCTGCGCGCTCAGCTGGCTGGTACTGGGCCTCACGTTATTGTAACAGATATGCTGATGCCGGTGATATTGGTGGACTCACACGCATAATAAATGGTGGCAGCAATGGGCTACAGGAGCGTATAATTAAAACGAAAATGGCTCTAAATGTCTTGTCAAAATAATTTTTTTACATCGATCTGTTCATTACTTTCTTACTATGAGATCACTTATACCGTATAAAGTAATCATCATGATTTCCCATCATTTCCATCACGGCGCTAGTCATGAAATGTTTGCTAGCTATCATTAATGATATGCTGGCTTTAAATTTTTGAATGTTCGGTCTGGAAGAATTGAAAATAGCCATCAGGAGAAACATAACATCACCGGCATATTTTGAGAAAAACCACCGCAGGTAAATATGCTTGCTACTCAGGGATAGAATACTCTTCTTTTCCTGTAACCTGTATTTCAGGTCATCACTTCCTGTCTTCACTGATTTTAAAAGTATTGCTCTGATTGTATATATACACAATGCGGTGTGGGAAGTGGGTCAAAGGTTATACATAGTGCTGAGAGTTAATACGGTTGGTGTTTTTGTACTATTTTCAGTTTGCACTTTTCCTAAGAGAAATATCCTTATAAAGATTTTATCACATAAGTATCACATCATACGTGTCAGTTATGCTCGATTGAAGATTTAATGAATTGTACTTGCTATACGGTCTGCTGATAAACAGCTTGTGTATTTTAATAAGCTTCGTGGAGAGCCTAGGGATTATCAGTGTGGTCCGGGTAGTTGTGATGTTACCTTGTCTTTCCACTAGTTGATTTATATTTTCAGTATTATCAAATTTAAATTGCCTTTTACAAATGAGCGAAGGGCGGTATTTAACAATCTTTAGCTTGTACAGGGCGATAAGCTGGAGCAATTTTTGCTGGAGAGCGCGATGTCAAAATTTTCTTCCTCACTGCACGCGGATACACCTTATGTGACTGTTAAAAGTACTATCGGTCCCGTCCGCACGCTTACCTTTCTGCGCCTTCCGGATGAACAGTGCACATCGGTAAAGTTCCGTGCTGCGCGCATCCTCACTTCCCGCGTCGCTAACAATTTAGTTGAGCGAACCACCCATCAATACGGTGCCAGGGCACTAAAAGATGAACGGGATAACTTAGTGCCAGACGCATCGACCGTCCTCGGCATCGGCGTCCACTCTGTGAGTTTGTATACCGCCGACAGCGACCGCATTTTTACAATGGCCGACGCTGCAGGTCGATCAGTTATGGTCCGCAATGCACAGGACACCGTCACGGCGTATTTTTATGAACACCCGGAGCTCGGAGCGCGTCCACTTTTAATCACGGAAACGCCGCCAGGCGGTGTTCCGCGCGCGCGATCTATGACGGTTTGGCGTATGCCCGGCAGCGAGCACCGGGCGCGAAACCTCGCCCTTATGCCGCTGACAGAGTATGACAACGCAGGCTCTTCAGCGATGCTATCAATGTCATTGACTGGCCAGCCTCTGGAAGCAGAGCAGCGGCTTTTGCCTGCCGACGCGCCGCCGCCCGACTGGGGCCCGGACTCGCCGTGCATGGAAGTGTCCCTTATCACCTCTGGTGCCTGCGACGCCACTGGTAGTTTACTCTCTCAGAAAGATGCCGCGGGGGGAGTTACTACCACGGCATATAACATCACTGGCGCGGTGAGCCGGGTCAGCCTCACGACCAGCGATGGCATGGAGTATGGTGCACTCTCGTCCGTAAAGCGGGCCGCAGACGGACGTGTGATCATGCAAAGCGCCGGTAACGGTATGGCGCAGGTATGGGAATATGATATGCGTACGCGGAGGCTCTCGCGGCATCTTACCCTTAACCGCGATGGTGTATTGCTCAGCGAACTGCGGTACACGTATGAGCCGGCGGGAAACATGCTAACTCTTAGCAACGCGGCCGTGAATACTCAGTGGCACCGTAATGGCGAAAGCGGCGGAGTTCGGGCTTATTTATACGACACGGTCTCACGTCTGTTAAGTGTAGAGAGCCGCCAGAAGAAGGTCGCCGCGAGCCGTCCGGGGCCATTTCCGGGACAGCAAGCAGACGGCAGCGCGGGACTAACATGGGTACGTTATGCTGAATGCTATACGTACGACGACGGCGACAACCTGATAAAAACTGTGCGCAAAGGGAGCGCCTGCGGCAATGGATGGACGCGTAACACGTTAATGTCGCGGCGTAGTAACCGGGGAGTGATCGTGACCACCCCCGGTAAATTAGCGGGCTCAGAGGTGCGGCTGACTACTTACGCGGGGGGATGTGAATGGCGACAGCGCACAGAGCATGAAAACCTGCTGAGCGCGGAGGCTGTCATAACGGAGGTAGCATGCTTACGTGTAATCCGCACCCGGGTGAGTGGACAGACGGCTTGGCTGGCGCGCTGGTCATGGCGTGATCATCTGGGAAGTCTGAGTGGTGAGACAGATGAAAACGGATCGGTGAGTTCGCGAGAAGAATATGCGCCTTACGGCGAAAGCCTGGGAGCTGATGATGATGAGTTGAGCATAAACAAACGAACGCGACGTTTCAGCGGTATGGAGCGGGACGCGACTGGCCTGTATTATTTCGGGTGGCGCTACTGTCAGCCTGGTGCCGGCAGGTGGCTGAATGCTGATCCCGGCGGGCTGATTGACGGAGTCAATCTTTTTAGGTTCTGCAAGACAAATCCAATTAGATTTATTGATGCGGACGGAAAAAAACCGAGTCCTGCCCCTGAAAATTATTTCAACGATCCCCGGATGAATGATCCAGATACTAAAAAAAAGGTGGCTGAGTTGCTTGAAATTTATCCATTAGGTGATGGGCGTGGGTATGAGCACTTCGGTACTGACACGATTGATATGTTGAAAAAGTGGAACAGCAGGCAAGGCAGAAGTTCTGCAAAAATTGATCACATCGAGTACGGCGCATTAGAAATGTATACGCGTACCTACATGATGACAAATCAAGCGTTACTGGATGATTCACCTGAAGAAAGCCTGAAAAATTATGTCAGTGCCGCGAACAGCGGAATAAAGAAATTAGCTGAAGCTGATGGCAGGCAGAGTGAGAGTTTTCTTTTTCTCGGAATGAGACTTCCTGCAGATAACTTTTTCATTCGATTAAATTCAGGGGATGTGTTTAGAACCAAATATTTCTTTTCAACAAGCCGGTCAATGAGAACAGCCAAAGATTTTTCACGTCCGGTTTTTGAAGGCCAATATCCCGTTTTAATAGGGTTGCCTGGGGCTTACGGCAGTGATATTTCTTCAATTTCGAGTGAGAGTTATGAGAAGGAAGTTGTATTTCCGACGCAAACAAAATAGAGAGTTCTATTCAGTCATTCAATGCCGCAGGAACTGTCATTCGAAAGATACCGATTCGAGAATGACAGTGGCATATGTGAAGGGATTAGATACACGGGAGTGAAAAAGTTTTTAACGTTAGAAGAGGTGGTTGCTACGCCAAAACGCAGAAACAGCCTGAGTGATTTTCGCAGGGATAATATGTCAAAAATAAGCGTTTTAAAAAGGAGTACCAGTATTAACTTAACTTAGGATTCATCTGGTTAAGATTTGATGACACATAACTCGCAACCGGCATTTTGATGAAAATGCGCCACATCGCGCTGGTCGCGTACCATAACAGTACCACAGGAGTTTAATGCCAGACTGCAGCAATCGGGCATGGCTCCTCTCTCGGACCGGAAATATGACTTATGCTTTCACGCTATTTGTTGCTGACCTTTTCTTCTCACAGCGAGCACGCTGATGTCCAAATTCTTACGTCGAGCGCCTTTAACTGAAACATCAGTGACAAATATGCCCATATGGCCGTCGTTGTCAGGCAACCTCAGCGCAATGATTACAGGCATTCAGTGTCATGAACAGTGAGTGAATCAGTTAATCCAGTGTTTCAGTGATTAACACGCGCAGCAAAGCATTTTGCGACGTCACTGATTTTGTCGTCAAGATGAAGCATACCATGGTGGTTAGTCTGCGGGCATGATTTTGCCACGTGTTTAATTTATCAAAAGTCTTTCATCGCGTGGACCGGTGCTAAAATCGGTATAACTCAGTCCGGTTAAGTGGTGTGGAATATTCAGCGATTGACAGACCGCTTTAATCGGACTTACTTTCCTTTAAGCGGTCTAGTATTTGGAACAGCTATTGAGGCGAGGCTTCAGTTCCGCATGGCCTTAGCAACCATAGCACCTTAAAGGCTTAGCCGTAAGTTTAAGTAAATCAGTCAGTATAGTATTCCTCCGGTAATAGCTCAGATAAGATGCAGACTGCTCTCTGCATCTTATTTACAACGACGTCATACCTGCGACGGCATAGCACTTTCGCTACTGACGGTTGTACTGTCCTGGCAGAATAATTTTTGCTCGAAAACATGCATTTTCGTCAGCATGCAGGACAGAATGTCCGCAAGGATTTTTTTCATTGTTTTCAGCATCTGACTCGCAATACTGGACTATGATTTCCTTAAACCTGCCGGATAACGGCTTTCAGTCAGTTTCAACGTTAGAGATCAGCTTAATGTTTAAGACCAGCAAAAGCCAAAAAGATTAAAAATTGATATCCTGTAGGACGGCAGAAACTGCACACGATCGACTGTACCCACTTCTTTAACAAGTAAAAATGTTGATATAATCACTATCTGATTATGATCAGAACAACAAATTTCTGATAAACCCCCCGGATGAGTTTCATAAACAAATGACAGAATTAGCAGGACTTAATTTGGAATTCTCAAATGTCTATGTTGGACACCTTGCCTGGTGTGGACTCGTAGCTTTGCATTTGGCGCGGAAATGCGGAACAGTCAATTCTCCAGCTCAGGAAAACCTTTTTTTATGCAGATGGCTTGCTACTGCTGAAAAGAAGCGGCTCTTTCGCCGCGAACTGGCAAATGATATCCGCTGGTTGCTCAAGGAAGGAAGAAAAAAGGGGCTGCGGGCAGATTTACCGGGTAAGCTGGAGTATCTCTGGCGCGCCAGCACCGGGAGCCTGCTGGCACAGAATGACCTTTTCAGGCTACAACACGTAATGCACGCTATCACCCTAACAGGTATCAATTACGGCGTGTTGACTGAAACTGAGTGGGAGGGACGTCATGCTATCAGGATAAGCCCAAAGGTAGCGGGGCTGTTTATCAGAAGAGCAGACCTCGACAATGGTTTTAATGAATATGGTATCCAGATAGCACCGCTGGCAGTGCGAATTACAGCCGATATTCCAGCAGTAGATAAACTTTTGTCGCGGGCTGGATGGAGGCGAGAGTATGATAACACTGCGCCGTACCTTCACCGACTTATTGCCAGTGTACATGATAATAGTGGTTCTGATACCAGTCGAGAATATGCAGAAAGCGACGAGTAACTTAAGCTGATATCGCAAGGTGATTTTTAGTTATACGTATTAATGCTATGTATGTGATTAAGTTGCAGACAAAGCTCATTGAGCTGTAGTAAACCCGTTCATGATGATGCTAGCCCGCCAGATTGATGCCGGAAGCTCTAATGCATTGAAACTGCATCTAATTAACTTTGCTATCTAAAAATGATAAAAAGTATCCAGTTGGAATCAGTATGTAGTTAACGTTCGGCATTTCAATGGTCATAGTAAGGCCAGATGACAGACAAATGGCAAACTAGCGCCAGATAGTGGTTTATAGCCATTACGTGGAACGCGCCCATTATCAATGATATGATGATTTTATAAACAGAAACAACTGACGTTATGAATTTATGGTAAAATAAACTGTCTGCAAATATTCTGAATCTTATATGTTCATTTATAATGCCGCATACTCGTCGACCTCGGGATTATCTACACATTCAGCTCAACAGCAAAGGATCACAATATTGTAATAAGATGTTTTCCCCAACAAAACCAACTAGACCATTATTGCCATCGGTATGCTGGCCGGGCTGATATGGGCTTGCCCGATTTTCTTCATCTGTCGGCACCTGTGCGCGTTATATGCTGCTGTTTCTCTTCTCCCAGCGTTTTGGCTTTCACGCTATATTTTCCGTAAGTTATTAAACCTTGACTGTGTCCGCTTCTGGTGCTGCCTTTTGTCGTGCTTATGACCGGCTTGCTACACTGAAACTTTCCGGAGCTCCCCGCCGATGAGTTTCATTCCAGAAACAGTGCCATAATTTTGTTCATGCCGGGAATGACGATGCTTTTTTTTTAGACCCCGTATTCCATGAATCCGGCAACATCTCCCACAGCAAATATAACTAATCGATGTGGCGAAACGCTTTTACACTGGGCGTGACCGCCACCATGACCGGTCAGTTCTGGCTGCTGCTGTTGTTCCTGGCCCGTTGGCTCTTTACGAGATTAGCGATTATTTCTAAATCATTCTCGGCCGCCATGTTGCGGCTTACAATGATGCTTCTGATGCTTCTGATGCTTCTGATGCTTATTTTCATCACGATTGTAGACAAAAAAGTGCCAGATAAATCACGCTGGTAGCGCACTACCACTTGTCTGATAATGACTTCGCTATTGCTGACACATCTGCTGGCCAGTATAGCATTATGTGCGTGCAGACGGCTATTTCTGTACGTTAGATCGTATTTATGGCGTGGTGATTTCATTCATCATTTTTGCCAGATTGCTGTTAGTGGTGCGGTTTAAAGGTCTTGCATGATCGCAGGATGTGAGCAATATGAATACTTTTATCATGATGATGGCGTTACCGGGCTATGGCTGTTTTAGCTACATTCGCCGGTCATCGACCCATGGCGCATTATGGTGAAAACCCAGCAGGCACGCTAAGAATAGGGCGAAGCTTTAGCAGACACGGCGGATCTCAAGGTATGGTGGCTCGTCGTGTAAAGCATTTGTTGCAGCTGAATGCACGACTTCAGTGGCTAAAGGACCTGGTGAGGTTAAAAGGCGTGCTGATACAGATCCTGCCAGGTCATAATACGGCAGGCATTCAGCCTGACACGATTAATCTCAGGCAAGCAATCTCGCCACGCCCGGGCAACGAAACGCCACCAGAAAGCTGGTGGCAGGCGCAGAAGAGTAGGTAAAGGCATTGATTACTTGCCCGGGGGAGGTCGGTTCCTGCTAGACCTTAATGCAGGATCTTAACTACGATGGATTGGCTGAAATGCTAGTGTACATCCTTCATTGATCCGACATTGTTATATACAACCGGAATGGCAACTTATGGTGACAGATTGGAAGCACAGACGTGACGAAAACGCCGACAGCGGCATCCTCAAAACTACGCCCAACGCCCAAAGCGTGGCGTGATCCGGAGATCGACGGCCAGCGCCTTCCAGTTGAATACTAAACTTACTAATGGGCCGTAGGGACTGACTCAGCCTTGAGCCAGCCCCAGTTGTGTTCAACGTTAAAATCGTTCTGAGTGCAGCAATAATCTCCAATCATATATAAGGTAGTCGATTCTGATTCGTCCAGGATATATTTAAGCCCTGCACATACTGACTATCATTCCATGTCATTTAGACAATCACGATGCTTTATAAAAAGTTGCAGAGTAAATTTGAATATCCGCCCGCGCTGACACCCTGCCAGTTGAAACCACATTATTTAAGATCTGGATTTTTTATATTTTCATCTGATAATGCTTGTGAAATTAATGTTATTACTATCATTTCATCCGCAGGCTCATCTCACGCTTACGTTTAAAATAATCTTCACCACATTCAGCTGAGCAGAAAGCCGTTTCTGCAACAACAGGTTCGTATTTGCACCATATACACATACCGTTCAAACTTCTAGGGCGGGATTTTCTGGCCAGAAAGGCTGCCTGAAGATGTGCTTCCACGTGTTTTTGTGCCAAATCAGCTTCGTCCATATCATTTTCCTTTGTTGTTAATTCCAACGGTAAATATATTATTAGCCATACCCGCTACACGCTTTGTCTGGAGGTTTTAAGTTACTTTAATGCAGTCGACTAACCAGCCCATGTGAATATCAAGCGCAGTGATAGGCTTGTTGATTCATTTTATTCTCTATTATTTCTTAGCGCTTAGTTTACAATGAAAGGGATCCTGCCCCTAAAAATTGCATTTGAAATGGTAAAGAATATGTGCTTTAAGAAGTTATAGTCCAATTTTTAATTGTAGGAGGTCTGTAAGCTTATAATATAGAGGTTTTCTATACCAGATTGGAGAAAAATGAATGCATATGAGCTTGTTGAATCTCTTACAATGTGATACTTCCTGATGAAACGTTAGCAAAACTCTACAGCCTAATAATAAAGTTAATTACACCCCTGGAATAAACACATTTTTCCAAATGTGAAATTATAGTATTTTGCTGATTTAGATGTACTGAATAAGTCATGTTTAACTCCTGTCAGGGCGGTATAATAGTGTGCCACACAGAAAAAACACTAAATGGTTATGGCGAAAGGTATTTAGACCAGGCTGCGGAACAGTCTACTTTAATGTGTGGATTAAACTTTTCCAAAAGCATACTTTGAGTGTGGTTTTGCTGTTACTGGAAAGCTGCAGTGTCAGTTATTTTGTAAAATACGCCAATATGGCTATCTAAAAATACCATAATAATTATTTCCTCATCCATAAATTAATTTATGGCTGCTTATAAAATTGGAAATATTAAACATAACCGCATATCTCTTGTCAAAATTAAAGGAAGGTGTTTTGCTGAATAATCTTTTGTTTCTAAAAAAAATAGCCAGCCTGGTCGTTGTCTTTTCATTTTGTGCGGCTTTCTGGGTTGCCAATGGACGCAATCAAAATCTGGCCAATGAAAATCAGCAGCTGAGAGAAAGAATTGTTGCTAACGAGGAGGGTCATAAATTACTGACTACAGAAAATGCCCGACTTAATGAAGGTATCCATAAACTTCATAAAAAATTTGATGATTATAATAAAATAATGAATCAGGCCTTCAATGAACGCTACGAAAATGCGCAACAATATAAGGTGTTATATGATGAAATCAAGATCTTACTTACGGAAGATAACTGTTCCCGTGATTATATTAACAACCACATTGTTGAGCGGTTGCGGAACGCAGCAAACGCTGCCGGCAGCGCTTCAACCAGCAACGACGTCCCCGTGGGTTATACCAGCATCACTGATAAATCCAATTGATGTCCCTGGTCCGGGAAAAGACATGACCTATGGGGATGCTGTAGAACTGAATATAGTACTTTACAGTATCCTAAGTCAGTGTAACAAAGATAGAAGCACACTGAGAAAATTAGAAGCTAAAACAAAATTAAATAACTAATTCAGAATTTATCGGGCATTGCAGCTGAGCGCTCAGTGGCTTTGCTGGATAAAAATGAGGCGTTTATTAAAGCTAAGGTTTATCCGCTGTCTCTGTGTAGGTTTGTCAATTCAATAAGTATTATCCGGTTTATATAAAAAGCCGCCTTAACCAGCGTGAACCAACAAAGAAGGCAAAATGTTCGCTGATATTAACATGGAAATCTCTTATCTAAGTCTCGCCATAAGGATCATTTTCAGCCGTTTACCGTCCTCAGTCGTCTCTGCTTTTGATGCATTAGTTGATAACTCAGTAATAAATGAAAATGAAACATTTATTCTTTAGTCGATTAGTCATGCGAAGCGAACAAAAAACCACCATTAGGTTTTGCGATCTAATCGAATATCGCTGCCGTCAGAGCAGGGAAATACATTTAAAATGTACTGTGAAGAGCTCATCTTAGGGCGTAACCGGTATTATGGCTCGGTGCTGTTAACTGGAAAGTCGCGACATGGGGATCAAAGTATGCCTGTTTCTCGGAGAAACTGTAGTCAGGTTCGGTTGTTTAACCATCTTGATGCGTACAGTTTCAAAATTTGAGTTTATTATCAGTCCTTAGGTTAGTATATTACCGCCCTCGTAACCAATAGTGAGATCACTCCGGTTGCTCAGCGGGTACAGAATTCCGATATTTAATAGATAATCCTTCTAAGTGCCCGGGCCGGGCGTCACGATAATCGTTGGCATAGTATTTAGGTATCTACGTGTTGTCCTTATTCCAGACCTGCACAATGAACGCGCGTGGACCATAATCACTGGTTGGTGCCATCCAAGAATATGGCACCAATTGCCCCTGCTCTCAATTTCTACTGTGCCGGCTGCTTTATAAGTTCACGTAACAACCTGCAGATATGTTCAAATGACCAGTAGCATGAACGTCCTGCGGGTAAGGATTTCAGGCCTTCATCCCCCGTCAGCGTAAACAAGTTAATCCAGCGTCCGGCAGATGAACAGGCGCAACACTGCGTTCTGACGACATCGCTGACACAGTCTCCCCGGTGCAGCATCAGCATGGCGGTCAGCCTGCGGGCATGATTTTTATCACGTGTTATATGGATTGCTTTCTGCAACAGGCGTCGTTCGTTACGGAGAATGGGTACTACGATCGGCATCGCTCAGTCCGGTGAGTGATGTGAGATATTTGGCGATTGATCAGATCGCACAATCCGGGCTGAGTTCCCTTAAAGGGATTTACTATTCCGCGCAGCTATTTATTGAATACCAAACAGGATGACGCATAAAGTGTATTTCTGAAACCGTAAATTCAGATGCGGTTTTGCAACTTCAGCAATCATCTGCCAGCCACAGTCATTATGCTGATGATTGATCTCATAAAAAAACTGAACTTTATAAGCGTGCCGTCCTGTTATTACTGGTTCTGTAAAAAAGCAGATACAGAACGCAGATAAGGCAATCTGAAGCGATTCAGACTGAAACCATGCAGTAGGACGCGGCATGCTCTGCAGCGCACAGAGGTTTGCCCCCTGGGCTTACTGATTAAAGCCGTGAAAATATATGTGCGAAACAAATGGGCTTTAAAAGCTTCTTCTCAGGGAAGGTGAAACATAACAGGATTTGTCAGTCAGATCCTGTCGAAATTAGAAGGCTATGCAAATGTCAGTCATACATTCTATCTCATCCTCAAATACTGCCCGCCTGCATGCAGGCACGCCCCGGGTAACCGTCTTCCCTGGTCTGGCAGGAAAGGCTGCAGATAATCGCCGGTCTGTTATACGCACCATAGATTTCTGCTGTCACCCGGACACACTGTCGGTGAAGGACGCGCTGGTCACCCGCCACCGACACGATGCCCGCGGCTTTCTCACGCACAGTACCGGCCCCCGCCTGCACCGCACCGGACGTGTCAGCTTTACCTACGTCAATGCCCCCGGCGGCAGCCTGCTGCGCGCGCAGGGCGCGGACAACGGCACCCGCATTACGCTCAGCGACGCCGCCGGACGGCCCCTGGCTGAGGTCAGCGGCATCTGCACCGCTGACGACGGCACCAGCGACCGCAGCCTTGCTGTCGCCCGCGCCTGGCACTACGAAGACGACGCCCTGCCTGGGCGTCCCCTCAGCGTCTCGGAGCAGGCCGCTGGCGAATCCGCCCGCGTCCCGGAGCGCTTTACTTACGCCGGCCGCACTGATGCGCACAGGGCCCGGAACCTTGCCGGTGCGTGTGTCAGCCAATGCGATACCGCCGGGCTGCTGCACACCGGCAGCGCTGCTCTGACCGGCGTGACCATGTCCGTCACCCGGCGCCTGCTGAAGGACGCTGACAACCCGCACGTGCAGGCGGACTGGCAGGGTGAGAATGCGTCAGCGTGGAGCGACCTCCTTACCGCAGACGGTGAGGGATATACCACCCTGACCATTGCGGACGCCACGGGCGCGGTGCTGGCCGCCACCGATGCAGAAGGTAACCTGCAGCGGGCGACCTTTGACGTCGCCGGCCTCCTCTCGGGCAGCCGGCTGACCCTGAGGGGCGGCAGGGAACAGGTTATCGTGGCGTCTCTGACGTACTCGGCCACCGGACAGACGCTGCGCAAAGTCCACGGGAACGGCGTGGTGACCTCGTACGCGTACGCGCCGCAGACGCAGCGCCTGAGCGGAATTAAAACGGAGCGCCCTGCCGGACACCCTTCCGGGGCGGGGGTACTGCAAGACCTGCGCTGCGTATACGACCCGGGGGGCAACGTGCTGAGGGTCCGCAACGACGCGGAAGCGACCCGCTTCTGGCGCAATCAAAAGGTGGCACCGGAGAGCACGTACGCCTACGACAGTTTGTACCGGCTGGTCCGGGCCTCCGGGCGGGAGATGGCCGGTGCCGGTCAGCAGGGAAGCGGCCTGCCATCTCCCGCCGTTCCCCTGGCCGCGGGCGGCTCTGAGTACACTGGCTACGTCCGCACCTACGCCTACGATGCGGACGGCAACCTGACGCAGATATGCCACTGCTCCCCGGCCACAGACAGCAGCTACACCACGGACATGACGGTGAGCGACCGGAGCAACCGCGCCGTGCTGAGCACCCTGACGGATAGTCCGGCAGAGGTGGATGCGCTGTTCACGGCGGGAGGGCAGCAGAAACAGCTGATGCCGGGGCAGCATCTTATCTGGACGCCGCGCAGTGAGCTGCTCAGGGTCAGCCCGATACGGCGCGGAGACGAGGCGGACGACAGCGAGAGCTACCGGTATGACGGTGGCAGCCGGCGCATCCTGAAGATGAACCGGCAGAAAACCGGCGGCAGCACTCAGACGCGGCGGACGCTATACCTGCCGGGGCTTGAGCTGCGCAGCACCTGTGCGGGCAGCGCGGAAACGGAGCGCCTGCAGGTGATTACCGTGGGCGAAGCGGGCCGGGGGCAGGTGCGGGCGCTGCATCGGGACGTCGGCAGGCCGGATGGTATCACCAGTGACGCGCTGCGTTACAGCTGTGACAGCCTCACCGGCAGCAGCGGGCTGGAGCTGGATGATGACGGAAAGGTCATCAGCCTGGAGGAGTACTACCCGTACGGGGGCACGGCGGTGTGGACGGCGCGCGGCGCGGCGGAGGCTGACGGTAAAACCGTGCGCTACTCGGGCAAGGAGCGTGACGCTACGGGGCTTTATTACTACGGGTACCGTTACTACCAGCCTTGGGCGGGCCGGTGGCTGAGTGCGGACCCGGCGGGCACTGCGGACGGTCTCAACCTGTTCAGGATGTGCAGGAATAATCCTGTCACACTGAAAGACAGTGACGGACGTTTTTCAGAACGCGAACGTGAACAGACGTTTGAGGCATTAGTTACAGCCAGGAACAGTGTGGCGCGGGCAATCTATATACTTGACGCAATCCCACATGAAGCCGGGCAGACTATGCGAACATTTTTTGGGGAAAAACATGAGGATGTTCGTGAAAACGTACTTTCTGCTTGGTCTGCATCCCGGAATATTCTCGGGAAGTATATCGAAGTGTTTCAGGAACCCGGCCAGTACAAAATCATCAGGGAAGAATCTGATGACCCAAAAGATGTGGCATTGTGGAATGATATGGAAAAAGCCATTTACGTGTTTGATGGTTTTTTTACCACAGACTTTAATGCAAATAAACAGGCAGCTGCAATGATTCATGAGGCAACGCATGTCGATACCGATCCTGACATTAACAGTCAGGGCGCTGACTCCCGTGACCACTACTACCTTGCTGACGACTTTCCGGAAAAAGATTCAGAGAAGACTCTGAACGGCACGGGGATTAGAACCAGTCGATTTCACGCGGTAAAAGACACATTTAAAAAAATCGCTTCAATACGAAACTACTCAATAGATGACATCAGAAAAGTTCAGCAGTACAAAACCCGCGAGGTCAAAATGTGGTACAACGGAAATAATGTAATGACGCTTTCTGATGTGGTGGTACTGTTTAACAGCGACAAAGAGTTGCAGGCGCAGGTGGCTGCAGACAATGCTGATTCTCTGGCTTATGCGGCTATTGATCTGGGAAACAGATTCGAATCAATTATTCAGAAGCATAGCGGGCACTGCTGGTGACAGCTTTTAACGGGAATGCAACATTATGCGTGCAGCTGAGATGGCACATTAAGGACATCAATCGTGTTTTTTTATTAGATATGGTCGCGACCTGAAACTTCAATTTATTTATTATAGAAATGGGCTGGCTTATAGTCATATTTAGAAAAAAATGAATGTGCTTGCTTATCGCGTTAAGTAAAGAAATCAGGCATGCCCGATAACAATTACGAGTACATTTTGATATAAGGGGATAAGTGTATTAGTCGCGACTTGATCTGACACTGTACCCTGAAAGGTTGAGAGTTACTGGTTTTGACATGGGTGTCCAATCCTTATACAAAACACGAGGTAACTCTCATGATTCATACTAACAATCCCATCATCAAACACAAAGCCGGCCTGCTCAATCTGGCCGAAGAACTCGGTAACGTATCAAAAGTCTGTAAAATCATGGGTGTCACGCGACACGTTCTACCGCTTCCAGGAGCTGGCTGAAGAAGGCGGCATTGACGCGCTGGTTAATCAAAATCGTCGGGTGCCCAACCTGAAGAGTTGGGTCGATAAAGCCACTGAAACGGCGGTTGTTGAGTACGCCGTTGAGTTCCCGGCCCACGGTTAGCACCGGACCAGTAATGAGCTGCGTAAAAAAGGCGTGTTTATCTACGGTAGCGGCGTGCGCTCTATCTGGTAACGACATGACCTGGAGAGCTTCCGTAAGCGGCTGAAGGCGCTTGAGGAAAAGGTCGCCAGAGAAGGCATTGTGCTTACCGATGCTCAAATCGTTGTGCTGGAGAAAAAGGCGCACGATGACGAAGCCTGCGGTGAAATCGAAACGGCTCACCCGGGTTATCTGGGCTCGCAGGACACCTTCTACGTTGGCAATCTGAAAGGCGTGGGCCGCATCCACCAGCAGACGTTCGTGGATACGTACTCGAAAATGGCTCACTGCAAGTTGTATACGAGTAAAACGCCGATCACTGCTGCCGACCTACTTAATGATCGGGTACTGCCGTTCTATGAGGCTCAGGGGCTGTCGATGTTGAGAATACTGACCGACAGAGGCACAGAGTATTGCGGTAAAGTAGAGCAACATGGTTATCAGCTGTATCTGATCATCCACGATATCGACCATACGAAAAAAAAGGCGATGTCCCCGCAAACGAACGGTATCTGCGAGCGCTTCCATAAAACCATTTTGCAGGAATTTTATCAGGTTACGTTCCGCAAGATGCTATATGCATACCTGGAGAGCCTGCAAATGGATCTGGACAAGTTGTTGTGGCATTAAAATAATGAGCGAACTCATCAGGGGAAAATGTGCTGCTGGCGTACGCCAATGGCCACGTTACTTGATGGCAAACGGGTCTGGGCAGAAAAGAATCTGAACCAGATTTAATCTCACAGACACCTGTATAAATAACCGGTAACCGTCAGATCAGGTCTGAGCTAGTACACTTAACGTGAGTTTTCGTTCCACTGAGCGTCACACCCCTGTAAGTGTAGCGGCTCGCAGTTTAAATCCCTCCGACTCGCAATCAGCGCAGATTTCGACCCACATTAACTGCAAATGAAAAATTGCCACCGGCTCACACTAAGTGCTAATCGGCTAGCATTTATCCTGCCCGGCTCGCAATCCATTTCACCTGGCTCACAATAGATGCAAATGAAATTTAGCAACGGGGAATAATTATGCAGGGCAGAGCAGTTCCGCCTGGGTGGTTCCCCTGGCGGAGTGGTGAATTATTGTTCGGGTTTGGGAAGAGAGCTTTGCAGGGAGATTTTGGAAGGGATATTAAGCCAGTCAGGCTTGCCGTAAAAGACGGCATTGATCTGCGTGTTATAGAGCAAGTGGGCACGAAAACTCTCGAACAACGCTTTGTTCGGGGTAAAATCGGATTGCCAGAACTGATTCAGCGGCCCCAGCCATGTTAAACCTTCGATATCGTACAGTGCCTTGCCCATGACCTTTAGCGGCTTGTTATGGATCAGTGCCGACAGGCCCGCTGTGCTGTTAATCGTGATTACTGCCCGGGTGTGTGTCAGCAGTGCAGGCAGGGACAGATCATGCACGTAGAGCACCCGTCCAGTGACGCTGTACTTTTTGGTCAGGGCGTCAATCAGGGTGCCATAAAAACGGTGACCACGATCCATCGGGTGATGCTTGAACACCAGATGGGGCGCTTTCGGCGCGTGACGGGCAAATGAGCGGATCACGTCTTCAATGTATTCTCGCACGTCTTTGTACGGACTGTAATAAATGATTTGGCTGTCGTTGTAGACCTGCAAAATTGTCAGGTAGTATTGATTGTCCAGCGTGCCGGTAATGTGGTTCAGCATATGTCGCTGCTGCCAGCGATACATCACCTTATGCCAGCCGGCACGGAACCAGCAGCGCATCTCATGCCACGGCGAGAACGATTTGTGGTGACGGTAGCCTCGATAACGATGGCGACCAAACCAGCCTGCCAGGTAATAGACCGTGGTATGAACGGCACGGTTAAAAGCACTGGGTTTCCACGGCGCTGGCACTTTCAGCCCAGGTAGCGGCTCCTTGCGGTAATATTTTGCCTCCAGCGGCATCTAGGAGTAACCATTCACTCCTCCTTTTTCGAGGGCGGTGTAAAACGGACGGAAACAATCCTCCTCAAATGCCAGAAAGTCGATCCTTTGGATTCGGGAACATTTCTTCGCTTCGATGTGCATCGGGCGGCAGTCACTGAAACAGACAACGGTGTCGAAAGGGTACTCCTTGCGCAGCTCGCGCAGCCAGAAGGCGAAGTCTGACAAAAAACAATAGCTAACGCCGACCGCGCCACAATTAAGAGAGCTGGTGGGGGGCTTGCATGTCCTTGGGGCGAACGTTTACCAACGGCAAAAGGGTGTATTCACAAGTTGTCCGGATGTGCCCGGCAACAAATTCTTCTTCTATCTTATGGATACGCGTCACCCATGAGCAAGCGACCAACAAGACCGCCGGGTTGTTCGAAGAGTGTTTTCCTCAGAGCAGTAAAGTTAAGCATATTGCGACCCTTGCGGACCTCTTGTTTGGATCCAACGCCGTTCTGTGGGCTATGGCGTCAGTGTATGCATGCAGCGATGTCAAAGAGAAGTTCGTCGAAGACTTCGTGGTAGCATAGTTGAAAGCAGTGGCACTGGATCGCTGTACTTACAGTAAGCTCAGAAAGTTTCACTTAAAGGAAAAATATCCCTGCTTCTGCAGGGATATTTTTTTATGGAGGGATGACAGGGAGGATTAGTACAGGCCTCTGGCCTGGGTCAGGTCATACAGTGAATACCGTTTTTGCAAAGGCTGTCCACCGTCGCGGGTCAGCGGTTCCCAGTTGAATCTCGCGCGGGTATTGGTGGGGTGAGTACTCATTAAATCCAGTGGAATAGAAATGTAAAAGCCTTTGGTGAAGCTACCTTCACCGTAATCCCGGGATGACACATTGGTGAAAGTGGCATAGGCTCCTGCCGTAATCCCGCTGGCGAAGCGCCGCGAAATATCCACTGTGCTCCCTTTATCACCCGCGAGATAACGTCCCAGGCTCACCTTAACCAGAAGTTCCTCTGCAAACGATGGCTGCCAGTACCCGGTCACGTGTCCCGTAGTGACACTGTAATCCGCCATTTTCACCGGATCGTCCCAGTCCCGTTGTTTAACATGATTAATGTCGGCACCAATGGCCCAATGCTTTTTCAGGGGACGATAAAGCACTTCGCTGCCGACGCCTGCAAACATCATTTCCAGATAACCGCCGTAGCTTTGCATGTACCAGCCATTGCCCGGCGCGCGGGTGTGAGTCAGCTGCAAATTATTGAGATAGACATCGCTGCTGCTTACATAAGAACGAATATGGGTTCTGACCTGCGGAATGTGACTGTCCGCAGGTGGCGCAGTGTAATTGAATTTGTCGTAGTTATTATTCAGGTTGAATAACGTCACACCGCCCACTTTCCAGTTATCGGAAATCTGATAGCTGGCACTGCCGCTCAGGGCGATCTGGTACATATAGAAAGACTCAGGCCCACCAACCGACTGATTGAGCACAGGAGACCAGTTGAACTGCCAGGGGGATTTTTCCAGGGCATAACCCACCTGCACGGATGCAGGTTGCTTTGGTTCCTCAACTTTGTCCACATTCTCTGGCATCGGAACTCCAGGCGGCAGGCCACGCATAACCTTTGCGAGGGATAAGCTGTCGCTGCGATAGCTAGCCATCGGCACATTCTCACGCTCTTCCGAAATGACAATCTGGCGGGTTCCCGCCGGCAGGGCGTTCATTATGATGCGGTTAGCGCGGTCCACGCCTTCGGTCCGGTCGCGATAATTGGTCTGCTCGCCTGCGACATACACGGTATCGCCCACGCGATTGATGCGCGGTGAAGCAAAACCGGCATTATCGCGCAGGGCGGTTAGCTGTGTCGCGGCGACATGAGGATCAAAGTTTGCCGGTTGCTTTGACGGACGGTAGTCAGGTTTCGGTGGCTTATAGGCCTGGCTGCGCATTGTGTCGAAATTGGTGTTGAGTGTAATGCCGAAGGTTAGGGTATTTCCGCGCTCATAGTCCACAGAGAAGTTACTCCAGTCATTCAGACTGTACAGCACGCCGACGTTTACCGGTGCGTCTTGCTTCAGCCTCCCGGCCCGGTCATTGCGGTAGTCGTTAGCATCGTACTCAGCTTTGATGCGCAAAGGTTGCCAGGGCGTCTGGTACTCTACGCCGCCGAACACTGCTGCCGGGCCATGGAAAAAGCGATCGGCATCAATTGAGCCGCCGCGGCCACTATAGCTTTCGCTGCGCCGGCAGTAGCCGTTGCTTGCGCGGCAAAATGGATTAACGATATTGCCGCTGCTGGCGAGGTAGCCCCAGCCCATTCCCGCTGTGAAATCGAACGGCCCGACGGCTTTGCTGGCTACCAGATATTCACTGTCAAAAAGTCCTGTACCGCCAATGTCCCGAAATCCCAGCGACATATCGGGTGTCCAGCGCGTCTCCTGCCACAGCCGTGCTTTGAGGTCGATCGCTTTGTCTTTATAAGTCTGCTCGCCGCTGAAATTTTTATCACCGTACTGGCGTGTGCGGACATCGGTGTATCGAATCGTAGTTTCCAGCCATGGCACGAGCTGTAGCGACAGGGCCCAGAACCGATACTGATCGTTGTCGCGATAGTTCAGGCTGAATTCACCTGACGGGGCCATGCGCGCGCTCGGGGTCTGCAATAATCCCACACCGCCAAAGTCGGACTGAGAAGGGGAGACATAGGGAAGATAGAGCGGGGTGCCGAAATCTGCACTGGCAACCGTGCTGATCCCGCTAAATAACAGCGCGATGCTGTAGCTGAGAGGAGTGATTTTCATGGTCTGACTGTCCGTTGGCTAAGCAACTGAATGATGCGTTGGTTCAGTGTCTGATATCGTGGTGATAATGAAGTGAGCTGCAGGTTCAGCCAGAGCTGGCTGCCGGGCTGGGGTTCATGGTAGCGGCGGTTCCAGTAGCCTGTGGGTACCGTTTCGACAGTGCCGTCAGGCGCGATCACCGTGACATTATCCGGGTCAATACCGCGCTGCTGCCGCTCTGTATCTGTCAGGGTTGCGGTTTGCTGGCTGGCTATCCACTGCATGCTATCGTGGATACCGTTCCAGATTGTCAGGCTTTGCGGCGGGAACGTACGAAGGTACAGGCGATAATCACCCTCAAGTCTGGGCGAATTCTCTGGTTTCAGCCGCACCAGGTCCGGATCCATCGGTAAAGCAAAACCACCAATGACGTTCATAACCTTAAGGCGCTGGTTTAACGCTGCAATGCGTTGCGCCTGACGCGTATCGCCCAGCTCGTGTAGATCCTTTCCTGCCGAAGTAAGGTCCAGCAGAATCTGCTGCTGAAGAAACTGCTGTTCAGCATCGCCTGCAGGCGTGGAAAGCCTGACGCTGTTCCAGTCGATATTTTTAGGAAGGGCCGGATGGGTCACCAGCTCGCTCAGGTCGGTGGCGGTAACCTCAGTCACGGCACAGGCGGGCTGACAAATGAGTGTGATTTTCCCCTGGCCGTAGCTCAGCGGAGCCGCAGCCAGAAGCGTGGCGGCAAGTATGAGATTTTTTTTCATCAGGAATAGGGTTTAAGCAGGGTAAGAGACCACGTCTGACCGTGGGGATACAAAACTTGCTTGCTATGTACGATGCGGCCGGATTTCGGGTCGACCCAGTAATGCTGCTGCCAGGTCGCCCCGTCGGTTTCAGCCGTCACGGTTTCTTCCAGCACGCGGTAGCGATGCGTTACGCCCAGTACGGTAAAGTCCTGCGAATCCGCCCAGTGAAATCTAGAAATGATGTTGGCAGCGTGAAATCCGGTATCCTCCCACCGTGCCTGCGCATGCCATTGCTGGCCTTCCTGAATGGTGAGCGGAGCCTCAAGCGGATCTTGTATATTGCTCTCCAGACTCAACAAGTTAGCGCTGAAGCCGAGCGTTTTTATGAGGCGTCCACTTCGCGTGGCGATCATCTTTGCATCGGCAGTGAGCCACTTTTGCGTGTTGTCCTCATCCCAGGCAAGCACGATAAACGCCTGTGGACCGTCAGCAACGGTGAGCGCCATTGAGGCATACGGCACCTGGTCGACCTTAGCACGGTCGATGAAAGCATCTTGTGAAGAAAGTGAATGGACAATCGTCTGGAAGAGTAGCCCGGGGCGATGCTGGCCGCATGCGCTGATCAGTATCACCGCACTCGCCAGACAAATTTTTTTATACATATGAGACTTATAGAGAAACAGGAAAAATGGGGCTCAAATGAGCCCCATGAAAGTATCGTCGATTAACGCGTAGACGTCGTGGTCCCGGTGTTGCCGCTACCGTTGCTACTGTCGCTGGATGCAACGGCAGCGATAGCAACGGCACCTACTAAGCCAGCGCCAACGGCAACAGCTGTGCCGGTCGCCACACCCGCAGCGGCGGCAGAAGAGCCTGCTGCGGTGCCGGTTGCGCTACCCGCAGCAGCAGTTTCGGTTGCAGCGAAAGAAGTCATTGGCGCAGACAGGACACAGACCAGCAGGGCAGATATTTTAACAAATTTCATGTTATTTCCTTATTGGCTATTACAGTGGTGTATTCCTCAAATGGCAAAGAGTTGCCGTGCAGAGAAATAAGGGAAACCCCAAACGGTGAATGTCTGTAGGTTAAATATTTTCAGGGGAGGATGTATTCAGTTATCGCCAAAAATATCGCGCGTATAAACTTTGCTTTGGACATAGAAAAGCTCGGTTGCCATACGGTTGGAGATAATTAAGTCGGCGTTGCGCTTAAATTCATTGAGATCTTGAATCACTCTGGAATTGAAAAACTCAATTTCCTTCAGCGCTGGTTTGTAAATAATGACGTCAATGCCTTTGGCTTTAATGCGCTTCATAATGCCCTGAATGGATGACACACGTAAATTGTCCGAGCCGGCTTGCATAATCAAGCGGTATATGCCCGCGCGTTTCGGAGAACGGCTGAGAATAACATCGGCAACAAAATCTTTGCGCGTGCTGTTCGCCTCGACGATTGCGCCGATAAGCTTGTCAGGTACATCACGGTAGTTGGCCAGGAGCTGTTTTGAGTCCTTGGGCAGGCAGTAGCCACCGTAGCCAAATGACGGATTATTATAGTGATGACCGGTACCAGGGTCCAGACATGCGCCTTCAATAATCTGACGCGCGTTACGACCGTGCGTTTCGGCATAACTATCAAGCTCGTTGAAGTAGGCGACGCGCATCGCCAGGTAGGTATTGGCAAAAAGCTTGATCGCTTCGGCTTCAGTCGAGTCAGTAAAAATGACCGGACAGTGTTTTTCGACTGCCCCTTCCAGCAGCAAACTCGCGAATAACGAGGCGCGCTCGGAGCGCTCACCCACGATTATTCGCGAAGGGTGAAGGTTATCGTGCAGAGCTCGTACTTCACGCAGAAATTCTGGTTAGAAGAAGATATTTTGGACACCGAGCTGTTACCTGATATGTTGCGTGTAGCACACCGGAACAGTAGATTTAATCACCCCCCTCAACGAAGGCGGTATTAAAATAGTTTGTTTCCGGGTTGTAATCGGTCAGGGTGGCGATAATCACGAAGTCAGCATTTAAGTAGGCATCGTGTTTATCGGTGATTGCCCGAAGGTTCAGATTCTAATTCGTTAAATATGCTCAATATCGTTATCAACAATGAGCAACTTTTTATCGTTCAGTAAATCAATTTTGTGCTAATGAATATCAAGCGCGACAACATCATGATGCTGAGCAAGCAGAATACCATTGAACAGGTCAACGTAGCCTGTACCGGCGATGTCGATCTTCATAACAGTTTAACTCTATGGGTGAATAAGCAACTTGCTGCGATGCTTAGTCACCTGACTGATGGATGATAAGTATTTATTAATGACGATGGCTTCATCAAAATGGCTGGCGATATGCTTACGGCTATTTTTTCCTAACTGATCAAGCTCGTGTTCCGACGAATTAATAATTTTTTCGATGGCTTCAACCAAACTTGTCAGACAGCCTGGTTTACAGAGATAGCCGTTAAATCCGTCCACCACGGTTTCGCGGCAGCCAACATTGTCCGTCGTAATGATCGGTTTACCCATGGCTCCGGCTTCGAGCAGTGATTTCGGAACCCCTTCCCGGTAGTAAGAAGGCAGGACCACACAGTGCACGTCTTTAAGTACGCTTTCGACCTTATCCGTTACGCCAAGATAATTGATAATACCTTCATCAACCCAGGTGTTAATTTCTTCGATATTCACACCTGAAGGATGCTGAGCATCGCAAAAACCTAAAAGAGAAAAGTCGACTTTATTACCGTATTTTTGTTTGAAGTGCCGCGCCGCGTCCGCAAAAAGATAAACACCTTTTTCCTTCAGCATTCTGGCTGAGAGGAGACATTTAATTGTATTTTCTTTCTGTACCGGCGTGAAAGAAAAACGTATGAGATCGACACCTGAGCCGGGTATTCGTTCTTTGATTGCTGCTGAGCCAATGTTGTGTTTACGGAAAACAGCCATATCCTCTTCGTTCTGGAAGAAAATATACTCTGCTCTACATTGACTTATTTTATACAGTGTGCGCACAATTTTATTTAATAAACCGTTATTAATAAACGCATGACCCAGCCCTGCAATATTGTTGATTACGGGGATGCTGAGTGGTGCTGCAGCAAGTGAGCTATAAATATTATTTTTTGGGGTGAAGTTTAAAATCGTTTGTGGTTTGATTTTCAAATAAAGACGAAGAAAGTTGAGGCACGTAAAAGCATCAATGACGGGGTTTATGCCTCTGCCGTCAATTTTAATATCATGAACCATGCAGCCTAAAGCACGAAGCTTACCAGTATAATCATCAAAAGGAGAAATAACATGAACGTTGATTCCTCTGTTGATGAGCTCAATAATGGTATTTTTTCTAAAATTATAAATATACCAACTGGTGTTGGCCGTAATAGCAATGTTATTCATGGTTTAACTGCAGTGTGGTCAGAGGTATTTCTGAAGTGGTGATTAAAGAGAGCGGTATAACGCAAGCCATTTTTGCGTAATGGCACTCATCGAGAAATATTGTTCAACATGGGAACGGGAAGCTGCGCCCATTTTTCGCGCGTCTTCAGGAGAAAGATTCAGCGCCGTGATAATGGATTCAGCCAAGGCTGGGGAACAGTCAGGTGGCACTAAGAAACCATTGCCACCTAATACTTCTTTTATTCCCCCGCAATCTGTCGCAACTACTACTCTCTCTGCTGTCATCGCTTCAGCCACGACTAAGCCAAAACCTTCCCAAGCAGAAGACAATACAAAGATGTCTGCAGCGCTCATCCATTCGTTAATATTTGTTTTGATTCCAAGCCAGTGCACTCGGTTAGCAATACCTAAAGTAGCGGCTAAACTTTTTAATTCAGATTCAAGAGGCCCACCGCCGATGATGACTAGTTGCGGATCCACTGGCATCCTGCCTTTGATAGCAGTAAAAGCACGTAATAAGTTATGATAGTCTTTTGCCGGCGTAAGTCGACCTACCGATAGCAGTAACGGTGTATAACAATCGATACCAATTTCTCTGCGAGTTTTTTCTCTATAATCTTCATTAAAACGAAATTTTTCGATATTGATACCATTATAAATAGTTTGTATTTTTTTATGATTAACACTACCCCTTTTGACAATACATTCCGTCGCCTCGTGGCTGACATTAGTAGAAATCGTTGTTAAAGGATCAGTGATTCGACAAATAAGAGCCCGTAACCGTCCACCCTCATAGGAACTATGTGAAGTAGAAATTAACTTAGGGATAGGTGTCGTTACTCTAAGCAACCGGCTAAATATGTTACCATGTACCAAATGGCTATGGACAATATCTGGTTGAAAATTGAGGATGTGTTTACGAGCATGCAAGTATGCACGAATAAAGCTAAACAGGCCTTTATCCATTAAAAGGGGAAGTATCTCAATTTTTTTATCTTCGGGGCTGATAATTGCATCGCCTGTTAATGTTATTATCTTAACAATATACCCTTTTCTAGACAGCTCATCACTAAGATTACACACCTGAATTTCAGCACCTCCTAGATAAAGATCGGTAATCACAAAAGCTATTTTTCTCATTGTTGTTTTCACTCCCTTATGGTAGGTTCTGATTCGTATTAATTTATAACCCACACCATTCATTTCGACTTATAGACCCACCATAAAAAATAAAATTTTGCCTGTAGATAAATATGCTTAGCTTGCCAAGGGGATAAAAGCATAGAGATTAGCAATAGAAAAAAAGTGGATGTTAACTTCTTCTGCAGGCGTAAACTCATTGCTTTATTAAATACGGTCTGACTCAACTTATAAGTTTTATCTGTAAAATATGATATTTCTATGCTTTTTCGCATATCATCAATTTCGAATTGGTGCTGCAAGTACCCACGCCTTAAGTTGTATTGCTTAAGGGAATAATACTTACACTTTCTTTGACGCAATTCGTTTTTATTAGATTTGGAAGACATATGCACTCTGTAATACACAAGTGGTTCTGGTATATTATGAATATCAATCCCATTTTCATATAAGCGCAATAAGAAATCAAAATCCTCAGCATCGGGATAAGGTAAATAACCGCCAACTTTACAAAAAGCTTTTCTTGTCATAAACCAAGTTGAGTGAAATGCAACGCAAGAATAGAAGATTTTTATTTTGATAAAATCTAAATCATTAGATACAAAAACATCATTTATGTTCGAACCTAATGCGTCGATTCTGGTAATACCAGCACCCACGAAGATTGCATTATTTTTTTTTAAGTAATCGTATTGTTTTATAAAGCGTTCTGGGTAACTAATGTCGTCAGCGTCTAAACGAGCAATGTAATTTCCGCTTGATGCATTGAAAGCTTTATTTAACGACTCGGCGTGCCCAACATTTTGAGGATTGCATATAAAAACGAATGAAAAAAACTCATCACTCTTAAAATCATACTCCTTGAGAAAATCGCACATTTCTTTTTCTCTATCAGGATCGTCAAGGACAAGTACTATTTCAATTAAGAAATTACCGTTATTCTCCTGAAGCTTGATTGAAAGAATAGCATCTTTTATCCATTCAAGAGGCTCTTTATAGACAGCCATTAATACTGATATTTTATCCATTACTTCTCTTCTCTTGACTTAAAGTGCAGGCGATAAAAATCAAAAAAATCAAATCACCAATGACTCGCGAAAAAAAATAAAAACCCTTAAAGTTAGATATAAAGACCCCTAAGAATAAAACAAAAGCAACAAGCTTTTCTTTAAATTCTGCACATGATGACTTGATTACGACTAGCCACATAAACAAAAAACTAGTCACATATATAAATGTGGAGAGGAGCCCATTATTCCATGTTATTCTAAAGAAGCTAACATCCGTATTAACTACATTTGATTCAGGAGGTACGGAATTACCAATTAACAAAACCGCTGATGATGTAGGCATGACATAGTGGTTTGAAAATAAATCATTTGTTGAGTAATCATTTGCATCACCACTCTCATAGTAATTGATAACATTAGCAAACATTTTAGCTCTAGTCTTTGAAATCACATCATTTTCGGAATTCAAAACATAAGAAAATAACGGTGTAACAATACATATAAAAGCCAATAGAATATCGACTCTTCCATTTTTGAAACACAGAGTAAGAAAATATGCTATTGTTCCAAGTATGAATAAAAACATCGCGGTTCTTGAGGTAAGGAAACACGTTAATCCAATTATGAAGTATAAAAGCAAGTATAGCTTTCCATTACCTTTATAAAAAAAATGAAATGCAATCATTGAACCACAAAAAGATAAAATTCCTGCAACAGGAAAACCTGACATTAAACCAGACTTCCTGTAAGGCGTCATAACTGACTCATTGAAATTTGGATTTATTAGTATATTACCTGAGCCACCAAGAAAATGATCAATATATTGTAAATAAATAACGATAGAATTTATAAAAGAAGCTACAAGTATGGCTTTCAGGATAGAGCATAATGGAATGCCTCGTTTATTAACTATATAACTAAGTAAAAAAAGCAAAATAATTATACGTAGTGGTTTAAATAAAAATTGCTCATCGTAGTAATCACCGCCATTAATGAAAAAAGAAAAAACTGAAAGAGAATAAAGCAGCACCGTTAAAGTAAAAAGAATGACTATCTTATTATTTATTACGACCTTATTTTTTTCATGAGAAGTAAAAAATGCAACAGAAAAATGCAAAAATAAGATCAGCAAAGATAGATCTAAAATTCCAAACTTGGGCAATATAAGAAAAAACGCAAGCAAAAAAATATCTACCATGAGGATAACACCGGTAATTTATCGTATAGATTATTTATAATTAGTTAAATGCTTTTTATAAAATCTTAAGTAAAGCACTTATGCTAGCTTTATGTTATTGAAAATCTCGTTGAGTTTTAGTAACAAAAATCCAGCAACCCAGCAGAAAAGATAAATACACAGGTATGTTTACGACCACTGCTGTATATAATATATTTAGCTCCATTTCGTATGTTATCAAAAGCCCTAACAATAAAGATATTAATCCTAATAGAAAAATCCGGAAAAGCAACCTTGCTTTCCCGATAATTATCAGAACATGTGTTATATACAGATTCATAACATTAGCAATTAATGATAACCCGCATATCGAGTATACTAATAATGTATTTTCATTGTTATCTCCGCCACCTATGAAAAGATGCACTACTTTTTCCCTTAGCAAAAATAGCAACAAATATAATCCCAGAGATCCATAAAGGAAGAATGAAAAAAACCTCTTACTTTTGCTAAAAAAATCAACTTCATCTTTAGTATATAACCTACTTAAATAGGGGAAGATTGCAGTGTTTATGGGCTCGAAAAATCGATATGCCGAAGAAAATATCCTTTGCGTAACGTTAAAAATTGCGACTGCACTAGCTCCATTTGTCACCGCGACAAAGTTTGTAATAGCCGGAATGTACAAACCAATTATGAAAGTAGATGCATAAATATTCCAACCTTCACGCAAGACTTCTTTTATAGATGATAATTCAACCTTAGAGAGGAAGTTTAATTTTTTTGGCATTAAAGCATACAGATTAATTGCTATCCCAAGATATGACAAGCTATGCAACAAACAATAGATTAAAATATCTTCACCTGAATTAACTAACAGCAATATCAAAGAAGCAGATATCCATCGCCATATGAGGCATACCACAGCATAAGTTTTTAGTTTTTGTAATCCTTGGAAGTAGCAAAAAGGTGTTAACGCCTCACAAACCAGAATCAGAGACAATAAAGAACTTGAATATAAATATGTTTTTCCGTAAGTATAAGATATTATATTAAAAGCTAAAAGTGCGGGTATCAGCAGCAGAATCTTAGCATGTAAACTAACATTCAAAATCTTAAGGGCAATATCTTCATTTTGATGGATAGCTATTTTTCTTGACGCATTTACATTAATCCCAAAGTCAGCAAAATTTATTAAAAAGTTCAATGTCACTAAGCAAGTAGCGAATACGCCATACATATTAATACCTAATTTATCCGTTAAAAAAGGTATTAATAATAGTGGGATGAACATATCAAAAAACTTAACCAAACTAACCGAAAAGGTGTTTGATAATACTTTGCTTTTCAAAATCAACTTTATTTTTTTTATAAATGAGGTGCTCAATTTAATTCAGCCTAATTGCCTTAATCATGGTTAAGTTTATAGGCAGTGCTATGCAGCTAACCCATTCTCCAAGAAAACGCATTTTATCCTCTTTTAAAATTAAGCACCAAAGTAATAAATTGTCTTATTAATAAAAGATAACTCTATAGTTAAACCATAGACGATCAACACACCCTATACAATAAGAGTATGTTTTATCAGTGTCCATTAATCATAAGAGGAAAGTTGATGTCATGTTTTTTATACTTCTTGATAATAACTATATGCTCCATACTCATAGCTATTTACACTTCTTTTTTCAACGCCATTAAAAATCACACCTCCAATTGAAATTTCATTTTGAGAAAATCGTTTCGCCGAAACTTCCATTTCTTTTAAGGTGTTTTTCTGAAAACGTGCTACAAGCATAACTGTACCTGCATACTTCGCAGCAATACAGGCATCGCTCACAGCTAATATCGGAGGCGTATCAATAATTACAAAATCATAGTTTGCAGAGGCCCATCTCATGAGTTTTTCGTAGTTTTCGCTCATAAGCAATTCAGATGGATTTGGAGGGATTTGACCACGGGAGATAAAATCCAATTTATTAATTCCAGTCTTTTGAATTGCATAATCAAAAATTATTTCCCTAATCAATATATCTGAAAGACCGTTTTTTTCATTGCAACCAATGACGTTATGAACTTGGCCCTTTCGTAAGTCAGCGTCAATTAGTAATACTTTTTTATTGGACTGAGCTATGACAACAGCCAAGTTACAGCTTACAAAAGTTTTACCTGCTTCTGGTGTTGCGCCAGATATAAGTAATATATTATTTTTAGCTTGTAACATTGCAAAATGCAAACTTGTTCTCAAGCTACGTATTGCTTCTACTGATAAGTCTGCAGGGTTATCTTTAGCAAGTAAATTTATTGATCGCACCGCTTTACTTTTTTCTTTAGCTAACTGTGAGTTTTTTCCTTTTAGCCATTTTGAGTTTGGAATAGTTGCGTACACGTTAAGCCCTAAACTTTCAATTTGTTCGCTACTTTCGATTCCATTGTGAAAAATTCGGCACAAAACATTTATCATAATCGAAACTAATAAGCCTAGAATCGTTCCTGACATAACAATTAATACTTTCCTCGGTGCCACTGGCTTTTTATCCGTTATAGCAGCATCAATAATCCTAACATTACCTACTGTGCTTGCTTTATTAATATTTAACTCTTCCTGTTTGTTTAATAAAAGCATATAAATTTCTTGCCCGGATTGAACATCACGGGTAAGACTTAAAATCTCTTGCTGAGTTTTTGGCATATTGCTGATCCGCAGATTTAATTTCTCTTTTTCTTTCAGCAAAAGTTCTTTTTTTTCAACTAAGGTTCTATACGCTGGATGATCACGGGTATAAAGCTTGGAAATTTCAGCTTCCTTGAAAATAAGCTCATTTATCTGTTTTTCTAAAGATACCATGGCATCTAGAACAGCCTTTGCTTCTAATGATAAATCGACAGACTCATTTTTTTGTCGGAAGAGATTTAAACGACTTTCGGATTCATCCAATTTTCCGCGAATAGCGGGTAATTGTTTTTTTAAAAAATCCAGACTTTTGGCTGCTTCTTCAGATTTCCTATTAATATCTTGCTGTAGATAATTATTGCTTATGCTATTTAATATTGTGGTGGCTCGCTTTGCATCTTCATCTCTATAGAGCAATTGTAGCATACCGCTATCTTTGCTTAGTTCACTAACTGAGAAATTCTCTGAAACTTTATTTATAGCAGTCAACCGGTCAAGCTTGATTATTGTAAATTTTGTTCCGACTGAGGCATTAATATTGCTAACAAGCGTACTAACCCCATTATGAGTTAAAATCTCTCCCACTTTACCGTGTGATTTTTCATCATTGACTGAAAGAATGTAACTTTCCGGCGAAACAACCTTTAAAGATAATGGCAAATCCTGCATATATTCAGGAACTTCAAGGTGTGAAACTGCGATTTCTCCATCATCTTTACCTAGTACACGTGAAATTCCTTTACCAATAAGTGGAAAGTGTTTTTCGTATACTACCGTATCCAGACCTAAATCATCTACCGTTTGTCCAAGTACCATGCGTGATTTAAGTAATCCGATTTCAGTTTTTGATTCCGGTTTACTGTCTGGTATTATTTCAGATAATTTACTTAATACACTCCCGCCTGCGCTTTGCTCTACTTGTATTAAAGCGGAGGAACGGTAAACAGGTGTAGCAACAATAGCGAAAAATATACTAACGAAAGTAAAAATAATTGTGATACATAAAATCTTCCATTTATTATCCTTTAACACACCCAGTATATCATTAAAATCAATTTGATTACCGATCAATCTATTATTCTTATTCATATCCGACTTATGTTCAGGCATTTCATTAAATCTCTACTTTACACTCATCCATTTCATGCAAGGATTACTTGCATGATTTAAAAAATGCATTATATCTTTCATCGGTAAGCACCTTAACCTTGAAGGAAAAATGTTTACCAGCAGAGGTTTTCGAAGATAAATTCGTCCTCGAAAACGTAAGATATAGCTATTACAAATCTCTCAAAGAGAATCAACTGTAAATTGTCATAGCCTTCATGCGTTACAAGATTTTTGTCATACAGGCGAATTTCTGTTGAGCACCAATTTCCAGTGCAATGCATTCTGAGCCAGCTGTTTATAAACCAGTTCAAACATTTCACGGCTTTTTTTATAGGGATCGGCAATTTCAAGCTGATCCTGCCAGTGGCCAAAGAGCATCGCTTTCCCGGTCACTTCCGGATAGCCTCTTTTGATCTGCTCAAGGTGGGATGTTTCCATCACCAGAATTAGGTCGTACTGCCGGGCGAGTTCAGAGGTGAACTTCTGCCCGCGGTGTCCTTCAAGCGATATGCCATGTGATGCCGCGACTTCCGCTGCGGTGGCATCTGCTTCTTTACCAATCAGCGCACATATTCCGGCGGAATCAATTTTCTTATCCGGAAAGGCCCTGCGTAATAACCGCTCCCCGGTGGGTGAGCGACAGATATTGCCAATGCAAACAACTAAAATTGAGTCAAACATAATTACCACTGCTTAATCATTCGGGCTGTATTGGTCACATCATTGATACTGGAAATGGCAGGGACCAGCTGGCTCAGCACGCGGTTCCAGCGGGTAACCGGCGCAGTTGTGACATAGACCACATCATAAGGCTGAAGTTTGAATTCCGTGCCCATCACCAGCGCGGTGGCGTCAGAAATATTGAGCTGATAAACGCTGGCCAGCTTGCCGCCGGTATCTTTTCCGCCGGTCGAGCGAATGACAAAAATGCCGGTTGCGTCGGCGCTCATCTGGTCGATACCTTCGGCATTGCCCAGCGCCTCTGTCAGCGTCATGCCGCTGCGGTCCATCTTCAGGGTGGTTTGCTTTTTCACTTCGCCCATCACGAACACTTTCAGGTTGTCGTTGCGGGGGACAAAAAGGATGTCGCCGTTATAAAGCAGACGGTTTTGCTGCAGATCGCCATTTTTCATCAGCGCCTGAAGCGAGATTTGCTCATCTTTACCGTTGTGAGTCAGCACCGCATTTTTCCAGTCGGCATCTTCTGCCAGACCACCCGCCTGGTTAATGGCATCCATGATGGTGAGCGGAATATTAGTGATAGCTTGCTGACCGGAGCGGGTAACCTCACCTGTGATGTAAGCCTTTTGCGAACGGAAGGCGGCAACGTTGACGTCTACCTGTGGCGACTCAATAAAGGTTGCCAGTTTTCGGCTTAATTCGTCGCGGACCTGGGCCAGCGTCCGGCCCGCGACTTTAATCTTGCCGGCGTACGGATAAAAGATAGTACCGTCGGACTTTACCCAGTTACCGGTGTCAGAGGCGCTGCGATATTGCCCGGCAGGCGTGGTGAGCTCAGGGTGGTCCCATACGGTGACCATCAGGACGTCGCCGACGCCAATACGATATTCGTAGCGGCGGATCTCGTCGGCCAGGTCAGTGTTTGTGCGAGCGGCTACTGGCGAGGGCTTTAGTGATTCAATCAATTTTGGTGTGATGCTGTAGACGTTCACTTTGTCACTGATATCTGCGCTGGCGTCACTCGCATTAATAATGGTTTTACCTGACGTCGACAGGTTACTGCCGGGCGAGAGGGTGCATCCGCAGAGCAGAACAGCAGAGAGGGCGAGGGCCCCGGACTTAACGGTCATCATAGTGAAAACTCTATTTATAAAAGAAGGTGAAAGCCCTGCTGGCGCGCTTTCACTGAAAAAGCATGAGGGCTAATGGCTACGGGCTTTAGTGGCCGGAGTGATTATCGGACTGCAAGGGCTCTCGGGTCGGGGTGCCGCTGCTGCAAAGCATTATTCATCAATACGTAAATACCGAAAACGGCAAGATACAGAGCTATGGACACACTTTCTGTTGCAGCAAACTTTTCCAGTGTCAATCCCATTCCAGCCAGCGTGGCTGTGAGCAGAACCATCACCAATAAAGTCTGGCGACTCGTCAAACCGCAGCGTAATAAAATATGGTGCAGATGATCGCGGTCTGCATGGAACGGGCTTTGACGGCGGCGCAGGCGGCGGATCATAACGTTGACCATATCCATCAGCGGCAGGGCGAGAATCCAGAGTGCCGTCACCGGTGCCATGACAGCCTGGTTGCCCTGGCTCGCATTCAGGATCAGCCAGAGCATGGTAAAGCCGATAACCATACTTCCGGCATCCCCCATAAAGACCTTTGCGCCCGCCAGGCCAAAATTGCTCACTAGGTAAGGGAGCAGGGCCACGATCATCAGGAGACACCACATCGCGGGCTGCTTTGCGCCAGCAGACATGAATTTGACCATCAGCGCTGCAAATATTACGGCAGAAACCGAGCCCAGAAGACCGTCTATCCCATCTATCATATTGAAGGCGTTTATTGCCGCCCATCCGGCCAGAAGCGTTATCAGATACCCGGCCGGGCCGAGCGAAAGTTCATACTCACCCAGGACGAACCCGAAGGTATTGAGGTACACATCATCTAAGATGATAACAATAACTGCTGAGGCCTGAGCCAGGATCCTCGTCATGACCGGAAGATCGTAATAATCATCTGCAATACCTACTGCAAGCAATATAGATATAGCGGCTATATATGCAGTCAGATTTGAGTTGGTAAAAGGAGCGATATCAGGTTGCAGGAAATGGAATATTACGATACCGCAATACAATGAGATGCCGCCAACTAAAGGAATGTTACCGCTGTGCTGTTTTCGGCCCCCGGGTTTATCCACTAAGCTGTATTTTCTGGCCAAAGGGTAAGCGATGATTAAGGCCGTCATTGCTATAAAAAATATGCTGATAGCATCACACATGGCTGCTCCTGTGACTTTTTTCTCCACGCTACCGCCCATGGTGAACAGGGGGCATGCCCTGTGCCATTCAAATAGATCATTTAACTTAAAATTCCCACATTTCATTGATTCCGACGCGAGAGTATCTGGCGATGAAATTAACCTGCATAGTATATTTTCCAGACTGTGTTTTTTTAAAACACAATAAGCCATCATAAATGCCCGCAAGAGCAGGCGTTGTTCATGAGCTATAAATTTTGTTATTGCATGATGATAGATCCGCTCATGGTGGCTTTTGTAATCTTTGCCCCACGCTACCGCCCATGGCGAACAGGGATCATGCCCTGTGCCATTCAAATGAATCATTTAAATTGAAACTCCAACGTTTCATTGACTCCGAAACGAGAGTGTCCGGTGAATAAACGAATTGGCATAGTATATTTTCCTGATCGGAAGTTTTAAAACATGATAAGTTGCCATTAAATGCTGCAAAGGAAAGGATTAATTACCAGTAATTCACTCAGTTTTATAATTGGTGTAATTTCTGTGCGCAATTCTTCTTTTTTAATCTTCTCTAATGGGGATGTTCGATATTGAACATAATGCCGATCAATTTTTATTTAGCTGACGGTTTAAGTCAAAATAAAAAAACTAAACTGGCGGATTTTTGTAAAGCTAAGGCTTAAACGATTCAAGATGAGTGAATGTGAAACGCGTAACTTAAGAGTGGCCGAAGGTAAAAGGGGCGTACGGGTGCAGGCACGTGCAAGATGACGGTGGTCTTAGCACTGTTTTCCATTTTCGACGCAAAAATCACGATGCTGGTCATCAGTGGAAGCCTGTTCACCTCAGTAGGTGGCGTTAGCGGCTATGAGTATATTGCAAAAAGGCTGATTTGAGATAATCCGGAAGCAGGCTTTCACCGTCATCTTGCTTAAAACTGTATCGTTCATTAAGTGCGTTGATAAGTGTCTTTCACAAAGACATGGACTTCATCTATCTGGCTCCGGATACCGTCTGCACATATCAGCAGCCGTTCTACCTCTATAAGGAGCACTAAGCCATTCCAGCCAGTGAACAATTCTTGAAGTAATGACAGTTCAGGTGGTGAAGGGTTACACATAGGGTGAATCCGCAGAGCTTCCTGTTTACAGCTATCAGACAGCCTTCTTAAAGTAAAAGATCGCGCATTCTTTCGCGGAGCGCCAGCCAGTAAAACCTCGTATCATTCGGCGACTTGATGTACTCGCTCTCCGCAATAGCCTGGAGCACGATATGCCCCCGCCTGACGAAACGCAATCTTGTCTGATTATTGCGCGAATGTTCGGCAGTGTAATTTCATATGGCCGCACAATTTTCTCGAGGCGGCACCGGATTTCGGAGTGGGGGATATCTGATTAAGTAAACCTCCCAGGAGTACAGCTGCTATGACTTTAGCGCGCTCAATCTGAATCTGAAGTGCAGGATGAAATCGTTGCAGTTCATAGTAAACCACGATTTGCTGAATGAACTGCGCCTGCTGCGGGAGACACTTGCCTAAGTGGAGATTAATGTGGTCACAGTATTGGTCAATCAGCTTAGCGTTGGGGTCTCACTCTTTCCTTAGCAATGTCATGAATATCAACACGCTTTAAAAGGTCAGGCTGGTGGCGTAAAGGAAATACGCAATCATTTTCTCAGTTACATCACTAATGATAATTGATTGTTTAGCGCATCCAGACACCGTGCCTTTTTATCTTTTCTTTCAGGAAAATTTATGTTCGCCGCCATGCCTCACTGATATATGTCATAGAGGAAGCCATGGCCACTCTGACTGAGTTGTTACTGACCTCTATCCTGGCTAATCGGGGAATCGAATTTATAGCATCAAAATAAAATATCTTTAGCTAAAGAAATTCATTTCCCAGCAAGTTTTTTATGCGCTGCCGGAGCATAATGTCATCATCCGGCAGCGCCTTCTGACAAGATTCGCTGTGAATACAGCACCTGCCCAATTATATTAATAACGCTCCGCTACTTTTGCTCTTTACGAAATACCTTTAACTCCTCGCGCAGTGTTGAGATTTCTTTCTGCTGTTCACGTAAAGCTTCTACAATCGGCCCTATCAGTTTTTGATAATCAACCTGCTTTAAACCGTTTTTTTCAATTACCAGTTCTGGATAAACTTTTTCCACGTCTTGCGCAATCAAGCCAATATCTTTCGCGCCGTTATCCTTCCATGTATAACTTACGCCTTTCAGTTTTAATAATTCTTTCAGTTGATTACGTAATGGCATTATGTTGTCTTTCAATTTCTCATCACTAAATGGACAACACGTCTCTCCAAGAGAAGGGATTTGAGTGCACTCATAATTGCCGCACATTTCAGCTTCCGTAGTCGTTGTTGCTAATGCTGAATTGGTAATAAAACCGGTAGTAACAGTTGCGGTGAAGGCCATTATTGCATAGGTAACTGCTTTTTTGGACATAATATTATCCTTAGTTTTCAGGTTCATAGGGAGGTTTAAAAATTACTAAGTTAATAACGTTTCTCATGTTACATCAATGGCTAAGTTAGCAACATCCTGTTAACTTTTAAAGTGATAATAGATTGCTTTTTTGCATTCAATTAGCGAGATAGGCGAAATTTTCTCTTATTTTTCTGGATTTACGACTTGTTTGCTTATGTGCAAAAAATCTTGTACCGATTTAAGCAGCCACCAGGCTGCGTAAAATGATCACCCATAGCATTCACAAAGATAAAATTAGCAAGCTAATAATTTTAACTTTATGATTTTCTGCATCTCGAATCCTGGTGACAACAGTCATCTGTCATTTCGCCACTATTCTGCTATACCTTTCCGACAAGTTGATAGACTTTTTATTCTATTTTTTCTGAAATAATTACTCTCCTTTAGAGGCCTGATAACCAGTGTAGGGATTAATATCCATATGGAACTGTCCATAGCAACATTCCGGCGGGCAATACGCACCGTTGTACATATTCCGGCTGGTTTCCTGATAAAGTGTAATAGCTGTAAAGCTTTTGTTCAGGGTCTTTTGAGTTGCTTCAGCATTAAAACCCCTCCAGATGATGAGTTTGTAACCGGGTATAACTTCTCTCTCGGACCGGTAATATGACTTATGCTTTCACGTTATTTGCTGCTCATCTTTTCTTATTACAGCGAGAACGCTGAGGACTAAATTATTACGTTGAGCGCCATCAACTGACACATCAGTGCGCAAATATGCTCGAACCGCTGCCGTTATCTGTAACCTCAGCGCAATGATTACATGCTTTCAGTATTATAAACAGTGAGTGAACCACTTAATTCAGCGGCCCAGTGATGAACGCGCTGCAAAGCATTTTAGGACGTCACTGAGCTTGTCGTTACGATCAAGCTTAAGCTTAGTAGTCAAGCTGCGGGCATGATTATGCCGCGGGTTTTATGTATTTTACGTTTTTTATCGTGGGGACCGATGCTATGGACGGCGTTACTCATTCCGTTTGAGTGTTCTGTTATTTGGAACATCTATTGAGGGGAGACTTCATTTCCACATGGCATGAGCAGCTATTTTATCTTAAAAGCTGAGCTGTAACTTTATGTAAACCAGCTAATGTTGTATTCCGCCGGTAATAGTTCACAAACTATGCAGACAGCTCTATGCATCGCATGTGCAATGACCTCATACTTGCCCTGCATAATACTTTCGTAACTAACGGCTGTGTTCTCGTAGAAGAGTACTTTGTGCAAGAAAAACATGAGCTTCTGGTAAGCGTGCAGGGCGGTGATTTAGTTACATCATACAATTATTATTTATTTTATAGCACTTTCAAACACCGTGCCTTTTTATTTTTTCTTTCAGGAAAATTTATGTTCACCGCCATGCCTCACTGGTATATGTCATAGAGGGAGCCATGGCCACTCTGGCCGGGTTTTTACTGACCACCATCCTGGCTGATGGCATTAACTTTAGACTGAAAAATTGGTCAAATCCTGTCCGGAAATAGTAAAATCGGCACTTGAGGGCACTCAGATTTGGTACATCATTGATGAAGCCTATTCGGTTGCGCTGGCCGAGTTGGTTAATGCTCAGAAAAAACGGCCTCTGGCAGCATTCCGGGGCGATTGAACAAATTTATCGTCTGACGGGTAAAATTTTCGGGCGGGCAGTCACGGTCGTTATTCGGGTCAGTTCAATCTGAAATACTGCCAGGAGCCAGGCGTACACTCATGTTTCAGCTCGATACAGCTTATTTTACACCAAAGTTATCAGCCGTGTGCGTGGCTCCCGACACTCAGAACTGGATTATTGTCTGCCATGAAGTCAGTGAAAAAGCGTCGGCAGCTTTGGCATGCTGACTTTGTACAGCCTCATCTCTTCGACCAGCCGGCCCTGAAGCGTCTGGTGAGCACGCTCAACATGAGCCCGGGGCATAGCTGGTATTAGTGCTGGTTCTAATAATGTTCATCTCGTTCATCATGCGCCCGAATTGCATCTGGCCGTCACCGCCAGCCGTATTTTTGTTGTTAATTCGAAAAATGCCAGCCTTGTCGCTGACAGAATGTCAGCGACAAGGCTGCTCCAGATAGTCGCGTGTAGTATCAAAATAGGTGAACGTGGACAAGGATTTTCAAAATGGATGCACCAGGCGACTCTTCATGCGGCAGAAGCCTAAGGTTCACGGCCATGACCCCAAAAAACTGAGATTCCTGCCGCCCCGGCATAGCTTTGCTAGACTTTTGTGTGAACCTGACAGCGCACGCTCAGGTCTGCCCCTCCCTGGTTACCGTTTCATATGTCTATGCATTATGCCCGGTATTATTTCTTTTTCAGGAGCAATCCATGAGTATATCTCTGTTCAGCGGCACTCCCACGGTCATTGGTCATGACAACCGCGGCCTGACCGTACGCGATATCGTGTATCATCGGCACCCCGGCTCACCGGAAGCCACTGATGAGCGCATCACCCGTCATAGGTATGACGGCCGTGGCTTCCTGACACAGAGCGTCGATTCGCGTCTGCATGAAAGAGGGCTGGCCAACTTCAGTTCCGTGACGGACGCGGCTGGCCGCGTCCTGCGCGCCAGAGGCGCAGACAACGGAACTATTGTGATGCTTAACGACGCCGCCGGCCGGGCTTTTATGACCGTTAGTAATATCCTCACCACTGAGGACGACACGGAAGACCTGAGTCAGGCGGTGACACGCAACTGGCAGCATGAGGAGGGTTATCTGCCCGGACGGCCGCTGAGCGTCACGGAACAGGTCACAGGTGGCGCTACCCGTATCACGGCACGCTTCGTGTACGCAGGCGATACTGAAGCGGAGAAAAAACTGAATCTGGCTGGCCAGTGCGTCAGTCATTACGACACGGCCGGTCTGATGCAGACCAGCAGTTTTGCCCTTACCGGCGCGCCGCTCTCCGTCACCCGCCGCCTGCTGAAGTACGCGGACAATCCTGACGTTATGACTGACTGGCATGGAATGGACGCGCCGGCCTGGAACGACCTGCTGGATAGTGAATCTCAAGCCACTCTGACCATCGCCGACGCCACCGGGGCGGTGCTGGCCACCACCGACGCACGGGGCAACCTGCAGCGCGTGGCGTACGACGTGGCGGGCCTGCTGTCGGGCAGCTGGCTGACCGTTAAGGGCGGCAAAGAACAGGTTATCGTCGCCTCCCTGACGTACTCGGCCGCCGGGCAGAAGCTGCGCGAGGCGCACGGCAACGGCGTGGTGACCTCGTACGCGTATGAGGTGCAGACGCAGCGCCTGACCTGTATTAAAACGGCACGCCCCGCCGGGCACGCATCCGGTGCGAAGGTGCTGCAGGACCTGCGCTATGAGTACGACCCGGTGGGCAACGTGCTCAGCGTCCGCAACGACGCCGAAGAGACCCGCTTCTGGCGCAACCAGAAAGTGGTGACGGAGAACACGTACGCCTACGACAGCCTGTACCAGCTGGTCCGCGCCACCGGGCGCGAGATGGCCGGTGCCGGCCTGCAGGGCAGCAGCTTACCGCCCGCTACCGTTCCCCTTCTCACCGACAATTCAGCATATACAAACTACACCCGTGTTTATAGCTACGATACTGACGATAATCTGACGCAGGTTCGCCATTCTCCAGCAACGGGCAGCGGTTACACGACAAAAATTACCGTCTCAGATAAAAGCAACCGGGGCGTGCTGAGTACGCTCACCGAAAACGCCGCGGACGTGCATGCGCTGTTCACGGCGGGCGGGCAGCAGAGGCAGCTGCAGCCGGGACAGAGTCTTGTCTGGACACCGCGCAACGAGCTGCTGAAGGTAGTGCCGGTGGTGCGCGACGGCGGCACAGATGACGGGGAGAATTACCGGTACGACGGTGACAGCCAGCGTATCCTGAAGGTCAGCGTGCAGAAAACCGGAGCCGGCACGAAGACGCAGCGGGTACTGTACCTGCCGGGACTGGAGCTGCGAACCACGGCCAGCATAAACAGGGAAACTGAGAGCCTTCAGGTGATTACGGTGGGTAAAGCGGGACGGGCGCTGGTACGCGTGCTGCACTGGACGTCAGGCGGGCCGGGGGAAATCACTGACTACCAGCCACGTTACAGCTACGTTGGCATGTTGGGTAACTGTGGGCTGGAGCTGGATGCTGACGGCAATATTATCAGCATGGAGGAGTACTATCCGTATGGCGGGACAGCCATCCTGACAGCACGCAGCCAAACAGAAGTGGATTATAAAACCATCCGTTATTCAGGCAAGGAGCGTGATGCGACGGGACTGTATTATTACGGCTATCGATACTACCTGCCGTGGGTGGGCAGGTGGCTTAGTGCAGATCCGGCGGGCACGGTGGACGGGCTCAACCTGTTCAGAATGTGCAGGAATAACCCCGTACCAATGCTGGACAAAGATGGGTGTGCTCCAGAGTATAATCCACGAAAAGACTTTAGTAAGTTGGAAGAAAAAATGAAAAGTGAGTCTCCTGAAGTACAGCGTAAAGCAATACTAGGCATGGCGTTGACCAGTTATCTTCTTGAGTTTGAAATAGATGCCAAGCTAGGTGGAAGTCTAGTTGCCAGGCTATACGGAGCAGCGCGTGCCCCCAAAGATATTGATATTGACATTGGAAATCGTGATGGCTCACCCATCAGTGTAAGTAAATACAAGTCAAAAATAAAAGGCTTGGAAAATAAGTATATAAGCTTGCCCGACAGTTTGATAAAAATAGAGTCTGTTGCAGAGAAATCTGGAGTTCTACATATTAAACATAGGATGATAGTCAACGAAACTTCACTATATATCGACCCTTTTGAAGAGGAAGATCAGGAAAATGTCGATATAAAATTATTCTCGAATTCACCTGTACATGAAGAAATTGTGGATATTGGAACTTATAATATATTTGAAGTTGCAGGTTTAGTTCTCGGTTCGGATCCCACTCCGCATGTGAAGCCAGAATTGCTGATTGCGGGTTTTCTCTCGAGAATGGATGTCGATAAAAATGATTCTGAACAGTCTCTCGCTCTGATCAGGCATCTTTCCTCAGAAGGAAGGAGCAACACCGAGATTGAAGAAAGGGTACTATCGCATGTTAACCAGAATCATTCAAATTTCAATAAGTTGAGTGGAAGGTTGAAAAGCGTTCTTTCGCATTAACGGTGGCAAGTCAGTAAAATTTGCACTGCCTGTTCTTCAGGCAGTCAATCAATTTCTTTATTCTAACCTGCTTGGTCCCCCCGACGCGATGCAGAATCGCTGCACAATCTAGCATGAAGAGAGTTCGCTAAATGCGATCAATTTCTCTCAGCGCTTTGGTCAGCCCTTTTGTTTGGGATAACTAGAAAACTTTTTTAACATCAGGGATGCTGTCACTGCTCCCTGCTTTATTGAGGTTACCAGATGCAGCACTCCACGCCAGTGAATTTCGATCTCTTTCAGGTTCAGGCTGCTTGTTGATATCAGTGACTGAAGTACCGGGTATTGGTACGCTTTCCCTTTGATAAATAGTTCCCGGCTGCACATATTTCTCACGGCGTCCCGGGGGGGTATTTGCCAGCCAGTCCTCCTGTCAGGAGTGTTTTTCGCTGCGGTAACGCTGTGGATTGTAACGATTAAGATAGTTCCATAGCCATACGTTGTCCTGCAGCGCTGTCTCCGGTTTATGAACTGATACAGGGTTTCATGCGCCTCTTTGACGGTCCAGAGCGGATAAACTACTTTACCTTTGGACCGTACCGACGTCCGGGTGCCATCCTTGCCTGCCGGTGTATGCGTCAACCAGTCAACCTTCAGGAGCTGCATCACATTCTGGAATACATGGCTTTTGATCACAGGTCCATTATCGATGGTACAGCTTTTTCCGACGGTCCTGCAAAGGAAATTCAGACCTGACCTTTGGTGTCAGTTCGCAGTTTCGGCGCGGCAATCAGTTCACAATAATGTTCCAGTTCAGACGAGGAGAGTATCCGTAGCAGATCATGATAGCGGCGGTGAGCTTTGCGTGGCATGAGGACAAAGCGAAGGGCATGGCAGACCGTCGTGGCTGAAATGCGCGGCAGCGGCAATCTGAGTGGTGCGTTCAGCAATTTTTGGCGGCAGGCGATCCTGCAGGTCATTAATGCTGTGGGCCAGTCGATCCAGGCGTGTCACCATCAACGAGACGCAGGAGCTGCAAGTCGCTACTTCCGGTCCGGCTGCTTTCGCTGGCTTTTTCTGCATGAATGATTTCACGCACGGCAGCGCGGAGAATTCGCGTCTGCAGGAGAGATCCTGGTCACTTGGTGAAACGCGTGCATAGTCATAAAATGCCATGTTGCTAAAAGTGTCTCTTTAGGCTTCAAATGAGAAAGACTCAACATGCAGATGAGGAAAAAACAACCCAAATGAGACAGAAAAACTGTCTCACAGGGTTGCCGGTATTGAGTAGACTCATAAATGCCGATCAAGTTCAGCAAGCTAATATCTTATTGTCATTCACTAATTATTTTTAATGTTTATCCTTTTTAAAGGTAACTAATCATCAATATACTATGTGATAATAAAATTAAATTTTTAATTCCATCATAATGATGCACGCCTTTTTCCTGATAAGCTAGCCCAGTTTCCATCTCCATTCATTCCTCTTGACCACCCCCCTAATGCTCCTGAAGCTCTTTGCCCAAATATTTCAGGCGAAGCTAAAAATTTTGATGGTTGTAAACGTGCACTCAGGCCGGATGCCTGAACCCAGGAATCAATCATACCGGGACCAGAGACAAACATTGTTATTTCACGACGAACCATCGGTATAAATCTTTTTAGTCTCCACATAACATCATCAACAGAAACCCGGTTATAGGGTGATGACTGGAGTTTTTTACTGAGCCAGTCTTTTCCTGCTGCTCGGCCAATCCCCATGTCATATAATTTTCCATTATAAGGAGCTGTGGCATACGATATCATTCTGTCGAGACTGGCTGAATTTTCACTGGCAACTATTACTGCATTTGAAACTCTCGGATTCCTCTGCCATAATTCGTAATGGATGAGGAGGTCGGATGGCCCAGTACTGCTTACCCTTTGGGATGTTATTTTCCCTAAACTACTCTTTAACATCACATCGACATCCATATAAATTCCACCGCCTGCTTTTTTTAGAACTGCTAATCTCATGAGGTCAGAAGCAGCTGCATAGTTTGCATAAGGGGTATTCCGTGATTCACGAGCTATAGCTGAACTCAATACGTGAGGAAGTTCTGGCGGTGTCTGGATACTTATTTTGTTTAATAATTCCTTGCTGTAACCTCTCTCAATTAGATTATTCTTTAGTTTGTCAGGAGAATCACTCCAGAGATTTACCTTATAACTTGGGTTATTTGATTTGAAATGTATCATATTGCTTATTGCATTAGCCGGGATCTCAGCATTACCCAACCAAATATAATGAGCGATCTCAGGATACATACCATCTACATCCCTGAATATTATAGGATTATTCCGCACCATCCTGAACAGGTTCAGCCCGTCCACGGTACCTGCCGGGTCGGAGCTCAGCCACCGGCCCGCCCACGGCTGGTAGTACCGGTACCCGTAGTAGTACAGCCCCGTCGCGTCACGCTCCTTACCCGAGTAGCGCACCGTTTTGTAATCCGCCTCCACCGCACTGCGCGCCGTCCACACCGCCGTGCCGCCGTACGGGTAGTACTCCTCCATGCTGATGACGTTCCCGTCACCGTCCAGCTCCAGCCCGCTGCTGCCGGTGAGGTTATCGTAACTGTAGCGCACCTGACCGTTGCTGATGTCAGGCGGTTTGCCGCTCTCCCAGTGCAGCGCCCGCACCTGCGCCCGGCCCGCCTCACCCACGGTTATCACCTGCAGGCTTTCCGTTTCCGTGCTGCCTGCTTCAGTCGTGCGCAGCTCCAGCCCCGGCAGGTACAGCGCCCGCTGCACCTGCGTGCTGCTGCCGGTTTTCTGCACGCTCACCTTCAGAAGCCGCTGGCTGTTGCCGTCATACCGGTAGCTCTCCCGGTCTTCCGTTACACCGTCACGCACCACCGGCGTGACCTTCAGCAGCTCGTTACGCGGCGTCCAGACCAGGCTCTGACCCGGCTGCAGCCGGGTCTGCTGTCCGCCCGCGGTGAACAGCGCGTCCACGTCCGCGGCGCTTTCGGTGAGCGTACTCAGCACGCCCCGGTTGCTTTTGTCTGAGACGGTGATGTTTGTCGTGTAACCGCTGCTCGTGGCGGGGGCGCGGTGACGGATTTGCGTCAGGTTGCCGGCTTCATCATAGGTGTAGTGGCGGGTATAGCTGGTATACGCGGAGCCGTCTGTGGGGAGGGGAACGGTAGCGGACGTTAAGCTGCTGCCCTGCAGGCCGGCACCGGCCATCTCGCGCCCGGTGGCGCGGACCAGCCGGTACAGGCTGTCGTAGGCGTACGTATTCTCCGGCACCACTTTCTGGTTGCGCCAGAAGCGGGTCCCTTCGGCGTCGTCAGTCATGTTCAGCACGTTGCCCACCGGGTCGTACGCATAGCGCAGGTCCTGCAGCCCCTTCGCACCGGCGGCGTGGCCGGCGGGGCGTGCCGTTTTAATGCCGGAGAGGCGCTGCGTCCGCGCGTCATACGCGTACCAGGTCACCACGCCGTTGCCGTGCGCCTCGCGCAGCTTCTGCCCGGCAGCCGAGTACGTCAGGGAGGCGACGATAACCTGCTCCCTGCCGCCCTTCGCGGTCAGCCAGCTGCCCGACAGCAGGCCTGCCACGTCGTACGCCACGCGCTGCAGGTTGCCCCGGGCGTCGGTGGTGGTCAGCACCGCCCCGGTGGCGTCGGCGGCGGTCCGGGTGGTGTATGCCTCACCGCCCAGCTGGTCGTTCCAGGCCGGCGCATG
>Ga0207696_1000097_pt1 | contig 175696 bp, 160 predicted proteins | sample KBSS54metaG_FD_184403 | JGI IMG/M metagenome (GOLD analysis project Ga0207696, IMG submission 184403) | Switchgrass rhizosphere microbial communities from Kellogg Biological Station, Michigan, USA - KBS S5-4 metaG (SPAdes) (version 2) | ecosystem: Host-associated > Plants > Roots > Rhizosphere... | reverse complement strand
TTGGTGAATTCAGCTTTCTGAACCAGCCAAGGATCGTTGTCGATACGGATCACGGTACCGGGTTTGAGTTCTTTACCAGTTTTCATTGCGAATATCCGAATTTGGATGGGATTTACAAAAATCTAGGCCGCGTATCATATCCAATTTAGGTAAAACTGTACCAGCGCCGTGGCAAGATCCGCCTGCAAGCCTTGTTCCAGACACCATTGCTCGGCGTTTTCCTGCAGTTCTGGCCAGTGTTTACGGACCTGGAGCCAGTGCTCGCCGATCGGTTTCCCGGCACTCCAGGCCCGCCACAGACCGCTCATCGCCTCGGCAGCGGCCGGGGAAAGCCTTTTGGTATAGAGCGCGAGAAAGGCATCGAGCTTGTCGAGGTGAATGTCTTCGTCCTGCTGATAGATGTGCCAGAGCATCGGTCGCCCGGCCCACTGTGCACGGACGAACGAGTCTTCACCGCGCACCGCGTTGAAGTCGCAGCACCACAGCAACTGATCGTATTGATCCTGACGGACGAACGGCAGCACCTGCACCGTCAGCGCCTGACGCACGTCCAGATCGCCGACAGCCAATGCATCGACCCCGAGCCAGTGCGCAACATCACCGAGAATCCGCCCTTCCGGCACCAGCAGATGGGTCGGAGTGCTATCGGCCGCCAACGCATCCAGCCAACTGGCCAGCCCGGCATTTTCGTAGGCAAACAACGAGATCAGCTGTGCGTCAGCTGCGCGATCTACGCCCAGGCCGTGCAGGAATTGTCGCTGCGCAGCCGCGTCCTGCTGAAATCGCCGACGCCGCTCAAGCAGACCGTTTTCACGCAGCAAACCGCCCGTCCCCGGTTGAAATCCGGGAAAGAAAAAGAATTTCTGTACCGACTTGTACTTCACCGACGGCAAACCGTGACAACCGGTGACCCAGTCTTCGGCGCTGAGGTAATCGAGGTTCATCCACAGCGGTGGCTGTTGCCGCTCGGCCATGGCGTCCATGTACGCCGATGGCAGCTGACAGGCAAATGCGGCGATCACCACGTCCGCCGCCTCCGTCTGCGGCCAGTCGCTCGGCCAATGCCGCACCTCGACACCCTGCTGCGATTGCTGCGCCAGGTGGATGTCGATCTCGGGGCAGATACGCTCGAAGGCGCGCAGGTCGTCGACCCACAGGCGCACCGCCAGCCCATGCTCGGCTACCAGTTGCCGGGCCAGACGCCAGGTCACACCGATATCGCCATAGTTGTCGACCACGGTGCAAAAAATATCCCAGCGGGTTTTCGGTACCGGCATGCAAGTCTCCCGTTGGCAAAAGCGCTGATTGTCCGCATAAATGACCTCGCGCAGAAGAGCCGACGGCGATTAATCTTCGTGCGACAATCGCCACTTGCCCGCAATCATCCGCCAGGAGGCAGCCATGCCCTATCGCCCCAACCCGCGTCGCCCGTTGCCCGTTCAGCTTAGCGCGCTGCAACTGACCGGCAGCATTGCCCTGGGCATGTGGCTGGGTTTTCTGGCCATTGCCCTGACTTGCTGGCTGATTTCGCGTTTTGTGTTGACCGAGCAACTGGCACCGGTTGCTCAGGCGGTGCAGCAACTGGCCAAGCCGCCAGCGGCCGTTCAGGTACAACCGGACATTCCGCCACAGAGTCCGCTGTTCGAACAGTACGAAGAAAACCTGCGCAAGAACGAGCAGCAGGCGCGCCTGGATCAGGCTCGCGGCAGCAGTCGCAACCAGTCAAATCCGAAATGCCAGTTCTGGCTGCAACAGGACCAGACCGCGCCGAGCGAAAAGAGCCGCGCCAACGTTTTGCAATTCTGCGATTGATCATGAACAAACACACCGTCCACCAACTGATCCTCGACAAACTGCGCGTCGACCTCGACATCGCCGAACGCGCCGCGCAGACCGCTTACGAAACCGCGACCCACGAAGAGAACATCGCCGAGAACAAATACGACACGCTCGGGCTTGAGGCTTCCTATCTGGCGGCGGGTCAGGCGAAACGGGTCGAGGAGATCCGCCAGTCACTGGCGCTGTGCCAGAGCCTGACGCTGCGTGCCTACGACGAAAATCGCGGCATCGAGATTGGCGCCCTGCTCGGTCTGGAAGACGAAAAAGGGCGCGAGCAATGGCTGTTTCTGGCCCCGGATGCGGCGGGCCTGAAAGTCGATGTGGTGGGTCAGCCGATTACCGTCATCACCCCGCGCTCGCCGCTGGGCAAAAGCCTGCTGGGCAAGTTCGAGGGCGATGTAGTGGAGATTCTGGTGGCGGGCACCCGGCAACAGTTTGCTGTCACCGAGGTGCTTTGAGGCAGGGTCTTAGTGGACCGGCAGTTCGACGCCGTCGAACAGCTCTTCCAGTTCCTGCTTGTTGTGGCACTGGATGGCTTTGGCCATCACTTCGCGGGTCAGGTGTGGAGCGAACTTCTCGATGAAGTCGCACATGAAGCCCCGCAGGAAAGTACCGCGACGGAAACCGATCTTGGTGATGCTCGACTCGAACAGTTCGCTGGCATCCAGCACCACCAGGTCGTTATCGAGCTTGGTGTCGACCGCCATCTTGGCGACGATGCCCACACCCAGGCCCAGACGCACGTAGGTTTTGATCACGTCGGCGTCGGCCGCGGTGAACACCACTTTCGGCGTCAGGCCGCGATGGCTGAAGGCTTCGTCGAGTTTCGAACGGCCGGTGAAACCGAACACGTAAGTCACGATCGGGTATTCGGCCAGCGCTTCGAGGGTCAGCTTCGGCAGCTTGGTCAGCGGGTGGCCCTGGGGCACGACCACGCAGCGGTTCCAGCGATAGCACGGCATCATCACCAGATCACCGAACAGCTCCAGCGCTTCGGTGGCGATGGCGAAATCGACGGTGCCGTCAGCGGCCATCTCGGCGATCTGCATTGGCGAACCTTGGTGCATGTGCAGCGCCACGTCCGGGTATTGTTTGATGAAATTGCTGATCACCGGCGGCAATGCATAACGCGCCTGGGTGTGGGTGGTGGCGATCGACAGGGTGCCTTTTTTCTCGTTGGAGAATTCCTGGGCAATCTGCTTGATGCTTTCGACCTTGCGCAGGATTTCGCCTGCGGTGGTGATGATGCGCTCGCCGGCCGGGGTGACGCGGGTCAGGTGCTTGCCACTGCGGGCAAACACTTCAACGCCAAGTTCGTCTTCCAGCAGGCGGATCTGTTTACTGATACCCGGTTGCGAGGTGTAAAGGCTTTGGGCGGTAGCGGAAACGTTGAGGTCGTGGTGCGCCACTTCCCAGATGTAGCGCAATTGTTGAAGCTTCATATGTATCCCTCAAAGCAGGTAGACGCCACGGGCATCAGCGACGGTATATAACTATATTAATGGTTTGATGAATAAATCTAGAACTTTTTTATCAAAAGGCCATTATTCCCGCTTCAGCGATCCCCCCGGCGCCGGCGCTCCACCAATGGCACCAGATAAACCGGCACCTTGGCCAATTGCAGGACCCGAGTCGCCGTGCGCCCCAAAGGCGTTTCCGCCCCTACGCCGTGGCTGTGAGTGCCTACGATCAGCAAATCCACAGAGAGTTTCTGCACCTGGTCGAGAATCACCTGCGCCGGATCGCCCTGCACCACACGAACCGCGCAAATCCGCTGCAGATCCTGCTCGCCCTCGTCGCCCAGCTCTTCGCGAAAACTGTCCAGCACCCGTTGCTCGATATTGGCGATGACAGTTTTCAGACCCTGACTGTGAAATTCGTTCAATGCCTGTTCGTCGAGATAACTCTGCAACACCGACTCGGCAAACAGCCCCATGGGTTCCACTGCATGCACCACATACAAGTCGGCATTGAATGTCCGCGCCAGCGCCAGGGCATGCTGCATCACTAAAGGTGCGTACAGACCGAGGTCAGTGGCATACAGCATCGAACGAATCATATGACCTCCTCGCGTGCCAACATGGCGGAGATTTGATTCAGCTTAGCAGTGCCTTGGCGAGTACGACGTGCGACGCAACGTCTTGAAGCACTGGGGCTTTAGATCGACGGTTCGTTACTGATGCCATGCGGTACGTGTCCGGTGGCGACCACTTCGCGGGCCGCCTCGCAGTGGCCGGTCTGATCGTCGAAGAACACATCGGCAGCGAAGGCTTCGAGAAACGCCGATTTGGTCAGCCCGCCGAGAAACAGCGACTCGTCGAGGCGGATGTCCCACTCGCGCAAGGTGCGGATCACCCGCTCATGGGCCGGTGCCGAACGCGCGGTAACCAGCGCCGTGCGGATCGGGCAGTCGTCTTCGGGAAACTCGCGTTGCAGCGCATTAAGTGCCGCCAGAAAGCCCTTGAAAGGCCCACCGCGCAATGGCTCGCGCGCCGACTCGCGTTCTTTGGCCTGAAACGCCAGCAGCCCGCCGGCCTGATAAACGCGCTCGGATTCGTCGGAGAACAACACCGCGTCGCCGTCGAAGGCGATGCGCAACTCATCACTGGCCGCGCGACTGGCGCCGCCGGAAAGAATCGTCGCCGCGGCAAACCCGGCGTCCAGCGCGGCGCGCACATCCTCGGCGTGGGTGGACAGAAACAAGTCACAGCCAAACGCTTTGAGATAGGGATACGGACTGCGCCCGCCGACGAAGGCCGCCCGCGAGATGTCCAGCCCATAATGATCGATCGAGTTGAACGCGCGCAGGCCGGTGTCGGCACTGTTGCGCGAAACCAGAATCACCTCGACCCGGGCGCGATCGAGGCGACTGTTGAGGCTCAGGAGTTTTTCTACCAGCGGGAACGCATCGCCGGGCGCGAGAATTTCGTCTTCGTGTTCAATCTGGTATTGCCGATAGGCTTCGACGCCGCTCGCCAGATAGACCTTATGACTCTCGCTCAGGTCGAACAAGGCGCGAGACGAAATCGCCAGCACCAGTTTGTCATCGATGTTCTTGGCCATGCCTTCCCCACTCCCCCGAAAACCGACTCAAGTGTTGCGTCGGTCGATAAAACTCAATGTGCGATACAGCGCTTCGATCCGTGGCAACTCACAGCCTGCCGCTTTGGCTGCGGCCAATGGCCGGGCGTAAATCGCTTCCAGCTCCAGCGGCCGTTTATGCAGAAAATCGTGGTACATGCTCGGCCAATAGTCAGGCATTTTCTCGGTCATCATGAACAGGTACTCGGCGTAACCGGGCGGAACGTCGTGACCGCAGGCCCTGGCGCCCTGCACCACTTCGGCCATCAACGCCTGGATCAGCGCGCGACTGTCCGCGTCGGCCATCAGCGGCGTGGTGCCGGCGCCGAGCAACACCGAGAGACCGTTGTAGGGAATATTCCACACCAGTTTCTGCCAGCGCGCCTGTTGCAGATTGGGCATCGCCTGCGAATCGATGCCAGCGGCGCGGAACAGACCGGCACCCTCCTCGACCAGCGCCATGCGCGCCGCTTCATCCGCCGCCGGGCCACTGTGATAGCCGACATTCACCGCACCCAAGGCCTGATGGGTGATGTGTCCCGGCCCTTCGCGATGCACGCAGATCAGGCACAGACCACCGAGCAGATGCAGGGAATCGGGTAGCAACTCGCGCAAGCTGTCTTCGACGTCCAGACCGTTCTGCAGCACCAGCACTTTCGCGCCGGGCCTGGCCGCAGCGATGATCGCCGGGGCCAGACCCGCGCTGCTGGTGGTCTTGGCGCCGACCAGCAACCAGTCGCAAGCCGGCATGTCCTCGGCCTTCGCATACGCCTGCACCGGGTTCAGCGTCAGGGTGCCATGCACGGCACTGTCCACCTGCAAACCACGTTCGGCCACCGCCGAGAATTCACTGCGCAGTAAAAAGTGCACATCGAAACCGGCCCGCGCCAGCATCAGACCGTAAAACCCGCCAATGGCCCCGGTGCCGATAATCCCGATCACCGGTTTGCTGTCTGCTCCCACCATCTATGGCAACTCCTCTGCAATTCGACCCAGCGCCTGCGCCACTGCCGCGTTCAGCGCAACGGCGGTCAGACGCGTGTGCAATGCCCCAAAGAACTCGCCGTCGCGCACCACAAACAGCGCCGGCAAATGAAAGACCTGATAACGCTCCACCAACCCGCCGTTGTCGCCGGCATCGATCCAGCACAGGCGATCCACCGCCAGCTCGAACCCGGGCAACACCTCTCTGGCATAGCGGCAGCTGGAACAGCCGACGCTGGTGAAAATCACCAGCGAAACGCCGCTCATCGCCAGCAGCCGCTGGTCGGCGTCGAAATCGGTCAGCTCGGATTCGACCACTATACTGGGTGAAACAATGTCAAATGGCCGACACAGGGAGTCTGTGCTCATGGGACGTTTCATTCCTCATCCGGACGAAGTGCCGGTTGAATTAACCTTGCTCAAGCCCGAGTGTATTTCCAGGCAACAGCTGCACACTATCAGCCTCGGCGGGATCGCTTGCAATTATCACCGCGCCTGGCGCCACGGCACGGCGCTGCAGGTGCGCATGCCGACACTCAACGCCGAGATCTGTTATCCGGGCTATGTCGCGTGGTGTCTGCGGCGCAAAAAGGGCTATCTGGTGGGGATCGCGTTCACCGATGAGCAGACGCTGTTCAGTGCCCGGATGGGCGAACAGGTGTGCCAGATCGAACGTTATTGCCGCATGAACGAGGCCCACGACGATCTGCAGGATATTCAGGCGCTGGCCCTGCAATGGGTCGAACAACACGCCGACGAGTTCTCCCACGACAGCGTGCGCAAGGCTTTTGCCCAGCCAGTGCTGGATTAAAGCGGCGTTTGCCCATTGTCGAGCCGCGTCTGACGCGCTAAGGTTCGGCTCCCCGACGCGCTTAAATCTGCTGTGCTCCGCCGCGCGGGGATCGCTGGCGGCCGGCACCCGTGACCTGACGAGTAAACGATGGCTGATTTACCGATCAACGACCTAAACGTCGCCTCTAACGAGACCCTGATCACTCCCGATCAGCTCAAGCGTGATATCCCTCTGAGCGATGCTGCGCTGCGCACCGTCACCAAGGGCCGCGAAGTCATTCGCAACATTCTTGATGGCACCGACCACCGTCTGTTCGTAGTGATCGGCCCGTGCTCGATCCACGATATCAAGGCTGCCCACGAATACGCCGATCGCCTCAAGGTGCTGGCGGAGGAAGTCTCCGACACCCTGTATCTGGTCATGCGCGTGTATTTCGAGAAGCCACGAACCACCGTTGGCTGGAAAGGCCTGATCAACGATCCGTACCTGGATGACTCGTTCAAGATTCAAGACGGTCTGCACATCGGTCGCCAGTTGCTGCTGGACCTGGCCGAGAAAGGCCTGCCGACCGCCACCGAAGCCCTCGACCCGATCTCCCCGCAGTATCTGCAGGACCTGATCAGCTGGTCGGCCATCGGCGCACGCACTACCGAATCCCAGACCCACCGTGAAATGGCTTCCGGCCTGTCCTCGGCTGTCGGCTTCAAGAACGGCACTGACGGCGGCCTGACCGTGGCGATCAACGCCCTGCAGTCGGTGTCCAGCCCGCACCGTTTCCTGGGGATCAACCAGGAAGGTGGCGTGTCGATCGTCACCACCAAGGGCAACGCCTACGGTCACGTGGTGCTGCGGGGCGGCAACGGCAAGCCGAACTACGATTCGGTCAGCGTCGCCCTGTGCGAACAGGCGCTGAACAAGGCGAAGATCAAACCGAACATCATGGTTGATTGCAGCCACGCCAACTCCAACAAGGACCCGGCCCTGCAACCACTGGTGATGGAGAACGTCGCCAACCAGATCCTCGAAGGCAACCAGTCGATCATCGGCCTGATGGTCGAGAGTCATCTGAACTGGGGCTGCCAGGCCATCCCGAAAGACCTCGCCGACCTGCAATACGGCGTGTCGATCACCGATGCCTGCATCGACTGGTCCGCCACCGAGAACACCCTGCGCGGCATGCACGCCAAGCTCAAGGATGTTCTGCCGAAACGTCAGCGCAGCTGATCAGCGTTTCACGGGCATAAAAAAACGCCGGGCATTGCCCGGCGTTTTTGTGTGTGCGATTCAGATCTTGGCGGCGCGGCGCTGATGACGTTCCATGTAGCGCTCGACGTAGGAGCACGACGGGATCACCGTGTAGCCCATTTCTTCGGCGTACTGCAGCGCGCTCTCGGTCAGCGCGGCGGCGATGCCACGGCCGCGCAAGGCGTTGGGCACGAAGGTGCGATAGATATCCAGGGTCTGTTTCCCCAGATCCATATAGGTCAGGTAGGCACGATGACCGTCCACATTGGTCTCGAACTGATGACCAGCCTGGTCATGGTGGATGGACAACGCCTCGCTCATCACTACTCCTCGCGGGTCTCGAATTCTGACCCCTACCTTACCGATGTTTTTCCGGCGAAGGAACATCTACGCCACCCCGTGCCTGATGGACACCGAGAAAAACCACACCGGTCTCGCGCAATCGAGCACGTCATAAATAGTAGGCACCATTGGCGAAAATGCTCAAGGTGCGCTCGTCATCATGCTCGTTGAACGGGTGACTCCGATGGGCGTAGTGGCAGGCGCGGGGACGATCTTCCCCAGGCACTCGCCTGAACATTGCCGGATGTCGAGACTTAAGACGCAGCCTCTTCTTTAAAGTCACCTCAAGAGCGACAAAGATATGTGAGGTGTCATGCAAAATCGGAACAAAAGTGTAGACGAATTCATCTAGGCAGACTTGGTGCAAGACGCAGAAACAGCACCGGACAACGGGAACTTTTTCTCATTAACACGCTCAGGCCGGGGCCTGCAGCTGGATATTTTTTATACAGCCCGGTTAAAAGTTGCTCGAAAAAGAATCAACGCCTACAATTTTTTTTGCTTCTTGCGCTCCGTCAGTTTACTTACTACAAGTAATGGGTAGTATGTACGCCGGCTATTTCCTCAATCGGAGGAGAAAGCCACTTAATTGAAAGTCCTTGAAGGGGAACACGATGAACAACGTTCTGAAATTCTCTGCTCTGGCTCTGGCCGCAGTTCTGGCTACCGGTTGCAGCAGCGCATCGAAAGAAACCGAAGCACGTCTGACCGCTACTGAAGACGCAGCTGCTCGCGCTCAAGCTCGTGCAGACGAAGCATACCGTAAAGCTGATGAAGCTCTGGCTGCTGCTCAAAAAGCACAACAGACTGCTGACGAAGCTAACGAGCGTGCTCTGCGTATGCTGGACAAAGCTAGCCGCAAGTAATAATCCCTCGGGATTGTTATCAAGCCGACCCATTTTTTGGGTCGGCTTTTTTATTGCCGGTACTTTCCCCCGAGCAATAAAAAACCCGCCGACGCTGCACGCGCCTGCGGGTTTTGATCGACTTACTGCTGCAGGTCGATCGGGGTGTTCGAGACCATCGGCGCCGAGGTATTCGGTGTGCCGATTTCAGTTGGCAGGCCATCTTCGGCCGCTACCACATCACGCACGACATCCCAGTTCACGCGCAGGTTGTTGGTGACATCTTCGCGCTTGAGCATCGCATTGATCACTGCAGTGTGCTTGTCGACCACCGACGGGTTGCCCTTGTCATCGATGGGTGTGTGCGCTTCCAGATAGACCTTGCCGCCACTGCTGCCGAACTTGTACGCATCGTTGAGAATGCGCACCGAAGTGCCGACCGGCACCATGGCCGCCATTTCCAGCACGTTGTTGTTGAACATGCGGAAGCAGCCGTGGCTGGTGCGCATGCCGATGCCGAACTTCTTGTTCGAACCGTGGATCAGGTAGCCGGGAGTGCCCAGGGTGAACTTGAACGGCCCCAGCGGGTTGTCCGGGCCGGCCGGTACCACGTTCGGCAGCGGATCACCATCGGCGGCGTGCTCGGCCTTGATCGACGCCGGAGGGGTCCAGGTCGGGTTCGGCGTCTTGGCAGTGATCGAGGTGTGCGCGATTGGCGACCCCCAACCTTCACGCCCAATCCCCAGCGGGAAGGTGTACACCACGTTCCGGCCTTTCGGGAAATAGTAGAGGCGGTATTCAGCAAGGTTGATCACGATGCCTTCACGCGGACCCGGCGGCAGAATGAACCGGGTCGGCAGGACGATTTCGGTACCGGCGCCCGGCAGCCAGGCATCGACGCCCGGGTTGGCCGCGACCATTTCCGAATAACCCAGGTCGTACTTGGTGCCCAGGTCAGCGAAGGTGTCTTCGTATTTGGCCTTGATCACCTGCACCTGGCCGATGATGTCCTCACCGGGTGGTGGCAGGGGAAACTCCAATGCAGCAACGGGACCGGCCACACACAGGGCGGCAAGTGACAGGCAGCGGGTGACGGCAGGAAAGCGCGGCAACATCCGGAAAATCCTTCGCATGATCAACAAGGGTATAAGAGCGCGATTGTACACCGCACCTCGGGAATTCGGGGAGATGCGCCGATGGCCAGCCAGAAGTCTTCATGTAGGAGCTGTCGCAGGCTGCGATCTGTTGATCCTAGAGTTCGAAACGCAACTCAGGCCAGATCGGCGAGGTGCCGCGCTTCTGCGACTCGAGAATCGCCCGGCACAACGAACACAGACGCTGATCCTGAAACACCCGACGATCCACACTCGACCAACGCGGTTGGGCTGGAAGCAGACTGCCACACAACGTGCGGTCTGCCGAGCCACCGAGTTCGAGCTGACGGGTCACCAGATGCACCCGCACTTCCTGGCAGGCGAACAGATCCAGCTGTTCGTCAGGCTCGATCAGTTGGTAGGCAAACAGGGACCAGGCAGGACGCGGCATCGGGGGCTCCAAATAAGGGGGCGCCACATTAGCCGAAAGCCTGCCACTAGAAAAGCCTCATAACAGCGGTTTTAGCGTCGGCCAGACATTTTCCAGCAACTTGCCCTGAGCCCCGGCGGCCGGGTGCAGACCATCGGCCTGCATCAGCTCGGGATGCCCACCCACGCCGTCGAGGAAAAATGGCACCAGCGGGATTTTTTTATCGTCCGCAAGTTTGCCGTAGACCTCGGCAAAGGCATCGGTGTAACGCTTGCCGTAGTTGGGCGGCAATTGCATGCCCAGCAGCAACACCTTGGCGCCACTCTGACGCGAGCTGTCGATCATCGCCGCAAGGTTTTGTTGCAATTGCGTTGGCGGCATTCCGCGCAGGCCGTCGTTGCCCCCCAATTCGAGGATCACCAGTTCCGGCTTGTGCTCTGCAAGCAGCGCCGGCAGGCGTGCCTGGCCTCCGGCACTGGTGTCGCCGCTGATCGAGGCATTGACCACTTTGTCGTCAAAACCCTCCTGCTTGAGCCGTTGCTCGAGCAGCGATACCCACCCCAGGCGGGTATCCAGTCCGAAACCGGCGCTGATACTATCGCCAACGATCAGGACAGTACCCGCCGCTGCGTTCTGGGCCATGCACATCAAGGCCAGGCCAGCACTCAAAAACCAAACACGCATCGGATTCTCCATGGGCGCAAGCATTCTCACCGCGAAGAACCTCAGCAAAGTGGTTCCCAGCGCGGAAGGTGAACTGACTATCCTGCACGAACTCAGCCTGGAACTGAACCAGGGCGACAGCCTGGCCATCGTCGGCGCGTCCGGTTCCGGCAAATCCACCCTGCTCGGCCTGCTCGCCGGCCTCGACCTGCCAAGCAGCGGCGAAGTCATCCTCGCGGGGCAAGGCCTGAGCAATCTCGACGAAGACCAGCGCGCGCGCATCCGTGCCGAACACGTGGGTTTCGTCTTTCAATCCTTCCAGTTGCTGGACAGCCTCAACGCCCTGGAAAACGTCATGCTGCCGCTGGAACTCGATGGCCGCAAAGACGCCCGCGAACGCGCCACCGAACTGCTGCAACGAGTCGGTCTCGGCCAGCGCCTGACACACTCGCCGCGCCAGCTCTCCGGCGGCGAACAACAGCGCGTGGCGATTGCCCGGGCCTTCGCTGCCGAGCCGGACGTGCTGTTCGCCGACGAACCCACCGGCAACCTCGACAGCCACACCGGCGAGCGCATCAGCGACTTGCTGTTCGAACTGAACAAGGAACGCGGCACCACCCTCGTACTGGTGACCCACGACGAACGCCTGGCCCATCGCTGCCGGCGCCTGATCCGACTTGAAGCCGGGCTGCTGGTTGCCCCTCTGGAGCCTTGATGGCACGTCTGCCGCTGTTGCGTCTGTTCAGTCTCGCCCTACGTCAACTCATGCGCGATGCCCGCGCCGGGGAATTGCGCGTGCTGTTCTTTGCCCTGGTCGTCGCAGTGGCGGCGAGCACCGCCATCGGCTACTTCGGCGCCCGCCTCAACGGTGCGATGATGCTGCGCGCCACCGAGTTCCTTGGCGCCGACCTGGTGCTTGAGGGCAGCTCGCCGGCCCGCGACGAACAGATTCGCAGCGGCACTGAGCTGCGCTTGAATCATGCGCAGGTGGTGGAGTTTTCCAGCGTCATTGCCACCGACAATGGCATTCAGTTATCGAGCATCAAAGCCGTCGACCGCGCCTACCCGCTGCGCGGCGAGCTGAAAAGTGCCCCGGCCCCGTTTGCCGCTGAAACCTCGGGCGGCGAGCCGCAACCCGGTGAAGCGTGGGTTGAAGCTCGTCTGCTGACTGCGCTGGATCTGAAGATCGGCGACAGCATCGACGTCGGCATGAAAACCCTGAAGCTGACCCGCGTGCTGACTTACGAGCCGGATCGCGCCGGCAACTTCTACAGCCTCACGCCTCGGGTGATGATCAACCTCGAGGACCTCGCCGCCACTGGTGTGGTCCAGCCCGGCAGCCGCGTGAGTTATCGCGAGTTGTGGCGCGGCGAACCGCAGGCGCTGGAAACCTACCGACAACTGCTCAAACCCGGTCTGGCCGCCAATCAGCGCATTCAGGATGCGCGCGACGGTAACCGGCAGATCGGCGGCGCGCTGGGCAAGGCCGAGCGCTACCTGAACATGGCCAGTCTGGTCGCGGTGCTGTTGGCCGGCGTGGCCGTGGCGCTGTCGGCCAACCGCTTCGCCAGTCGCCGCTTCGATGCCAGTGCCTTGCTGCGCTGCCTTGGTTTGTCGCGTCGGGAAACCATGTTGCTGTTCAGCATTCAACTGACCGTACTCGGCCTGTTCGCTGCCCTCAGCGGCGCAGTGCTCGGCTGGCTGGCGCAACTGGGCCTGTTCGCTCTATTACATGATCTACTGCCTGCCGATGTGCCACCGGGCGGCCTGTTTCCGGCGCTCGCCGGGATCGGCACCGGGCTGGTAGCGCTCGCCGGGTTTGCCCTGCCGCCACTTGCCGCGCTGGGTCGGGTGCCACCGCTGCGGGTACTGCGCCGCGACATGCTGCCGATTCCGTCGAGCACCTGGATGGTCTATGGCGCGGCGCTGGGTGCACTGGGCCTGATCATGTGGCGCCTGAGTCTGGATCTGCTGCTGACCTTCGCCCTGCTTGGCGGTGGCGTGGTCGCTGCGCTGGTGCTGGGTGGCTTGCTGCTGTTGTTGCTCAACAGCCTGCGCCGAATGCTCGCCCGCGCGCCGCTGCCGTGGCGTCTCGGCCTGGGGCAGCTGCTGCGTCATCCGCTGGCGGCGGCCGGGCAAGCGCTGGCGTTCGGTTTGATCCTGCTGTCGATGGCGCTGATCGCCCTGCTGCGTGGCGAGCTGCTCGACACCTGGCAAAACCAGTTGCCGAAAAACGCCCCCAACTACTTCGCCCTGAACATCCTGCCGGCGGACAAACAGGCCTTCACCGATCACTTGATCAAGGTGTCCGCGCAGGCGGCGCCGCTGTACCCAGTGGTGCCGGGACGGCTGATCAGCATCAACGGCGAACCGGTGCAGCAGATCGTCAGCAAGGATTCGGCCGGCGACCGTGCCGTGCAACGTGACTTGAGCCTGACCTGGGCCGCCGACCTGCCGGCCGGTAACAAGCTCACCGCCGGTACGTGGTGGACCGGGCAACCCTCGGACGACGTACCGGGCGTGTCGGTTGAAGGTAAAGTCGCCGAAAGCCTCAAGCTCAAACTCGGCGATCACATGGTGTTCAGCGTCGGCGGGGTCAATCGTGAAGCGAAAGTCACCAGCCTGCGCGAGATCAACTGGGACAACTTCCAGCCGAACTTCTTCATGATCTTCCAGCCCGGCACCCTGAAGGATCTGCCGGCGACTTACCTGACCAGTTTCTATCTGGCCCCCGGTCACGATCAGCAGATCGTCGAGCTGTCGCGAGCCTTCCCGGCGGTGACCATCCTTCAGGTCGAAGCCTTGCTCGAACAACTGCGCAGCATCCTCGCCCAGGTCACCCTGGCGGTGGAATACGTGTTGTTGTTTGTGTTGGCGGCGGGGATGGCGGTGCTGTTCTCCGGCTTGCAGGCAACCCTGGATGAACGCATTCGCCAAGGTGCGCTGCTGCGTGCGCTGGGCGCCCAACGGCAGTTGCTGATCAAGGCGCGGCGCATCGAGTTCGGCTTGCTCGGTGCGGTCAGCGGCTTGCTCGCGGCCATCGGTTCGGAAGTGGTGAGTCTGGTGTTGTATCGCTTTGCCTTCGATCTGCCATGGCATCCGCATCCGTGGTTGCTGATGCTGCCGTTGATTGGCGCCGCGCTGATTGGCGGTGCCGGCGTGTTCGGCACACGTCGAGCGCTGAATGCGAGTCCGCTGACAGTCTTGCGCGAGGGTTGATAGACTCCAGCCTTCGTCACCACAAGAAGTTGCCATGAGCCGTTATCGCCCTCCCCGCACCGCCGGCACCGCGCTGATCACCCCTGAAGGTGAAGCGCGGATGCGCGCCGAATTCCATGAGCTGTGGCATGTGCGCCGCCCGCAGGTAACGCAAGCGGTCAGCGAAGCAGCGGCGCAGGGTGATCGTTCGGAAAACGCCGAGTACACCTACGGCAAGAAAATGCTGCGCGAGATCGACAGCCGCGTGCGATTTCTCACCAAGCGTCTCGAAGCACTGAAGGTCGTCAGCGAAAAACCCAGCGATCCGAACAAGGTCTACTTCGGCGCCTGGGTCACCATCGAGGACGAAGACGGCAAGCAATCACGCTACCGCATCGTCGGCCCGGATGAACTGGATCTGAAACTGGGTCTGATCAGCATCGACTCACCACTGGCCCGCGCCTTGATCGGCAAGGCGCTGGACGCCGAAGTCCGGGTACAGACGCCAACCGGTGAGCAGTTTGTCTATATCGTGGCGATCGAATATCCCTGAGCGTTTCAGCGGCGGGTGATCAAACCCTGCCGCGCAACGCGGGTCAGTTGCTTGATCATTTCCGGCGCGTCTTCAGCGCTCGGTGCCTGAATCACCGCCAGGTCAAAACTGTCACTGGCAAACCGCGCCAGCGACTCGCCATCTTCAACGAACTGGATCAGGAACGCGGCAGGACCTCCGCTGCGACGTGGCCAGCCATCGAGATAACGCAACAGCGTCGGCTGATGTTTGCCGCCAAGCAGGATTTTCGGGTTGCGCTGGGTGATATGTGCCGTGATCGGCGCGGGACGTGCTGGAGGGCGTAGTGCATTCATCGTGTCGTGTCTCTGCCTCAAAAGTCTGCATGGCAGGTGAGAGGCAACACCGAACCAGCGCTTTAGCGGTATTTCGAAGCCCTGTTCCGGCTTCTGACGGCAACTGTCTGAGTCACCTGGCGCCCCGCAAGTAGCTGTTTAAATCGGCGCATGAGCAACATCCTAGATAACGTGACCGATGAGTGTCAAGAATCGGCCGCAACAAAAAAGGCCCGCACAATGCGGGCCTTTTGCTTGAGCCAGAGCGCTCAACCGGCGATGGCGCGATCCACCGACAGCTTGCCGGCGCCTTCGATCATCACCGCGAGGCTGCCACCGAGCAGCGCCAGGGCGAACTCGTAACCGTTGTTGGCCATGAACAGACCGTTGCTGATGTGTACGGTGAAGATCGCCACCAGCGACAGGAAGGTCAGACCCAGCGCCGCCGGGCGCACCAGCAGGCCGATGATCAGCGCCAGACCGGCGAAGAACTCGGTACCGCCGGCCAGCGTGGCCATCAGGTAACCCGGGTGCAGACCGATGCTGTCCATGTATTGCGCGGTGCCCGCCAGACCGTAACCACCGAACAGACCAAACAGTTTTTGCGAACCGTGGGCGGCGAAGATCACGCCGACCGCGATACGCAGAATGGTCAGGCCGTAACCGGCGCGAGTGAACAGAACCTTGTTGATCAGAGAGCTCATGGGGCATTCCTTGTTTTGCGAGAAGTGTGTTGGGATTGGCCGCTATATTAATCAGTTAAATTCATGTTAAAAGCGCAATTATTCCGCTATTACAATCAAATTATTAGATCATTTCCGTGAAGCGACTTTCTGTCCCCGGGGCTCCAGCGACTCCCGCTCCCGGTCGAACGCCAGGTAATACTTGTTCACGCTATTAACATAGCTGACGGGGCCCATGCCCACCTGTTCCATGGCGATGCGCTCGACCTGAAAGAACCACTGGTTCGGATTCAGCCCGCGCCGGCGTGCCTCGGCGCGCATGCCCTGCACCCGCTCCGGGCCGATGTTGTAGGCCGCCAGGGTGAACGCCATGCGCTCGCGCTCATTGAGTTTCGGACTGTTGAAAAACTTGCGACGGATCATCGCCAGGTACTTGGCCCCGGCCTGCACATTCGCATCGAGATTCTGGATATTGTTCACACCGACCCGCTGCGCTGCGGACGGGGTAATCTGCATCAACCCGGTCGGGCCACTGCCGCTGCGGGCGCTGGGTTGCAGGGCTGACTCCTTGAAGGCCAGCGCCGCCAGGTTCAGCCAGTCCATGCTTTGCGCGTCGGCGTGTTTTTGCAGGGTCGGGCGCAGTTTCTCCAGACGCTGGCGGTCAGCCTTGGCCAACGGATAATGCACTTGATAGAGCCGTCGATAAATCCGCAGAAACTCTGCATCCTCGTTCGCCGGCTTCCTGTAGCCGACCAGAAAGCGATCGATGCTCGCTCGCAGCATCGAGGCATCACGGCGCACGAACCAGTATTCCTCACCCGGTTCGCTGATCATCAATTGCCGGTCGAAACGCAGCTTGGGCAGGATCTTGCCCCAACGCTCGGCGATCGGTTGCTCGACGATGGTCAGGTGGAAAATCCCGCCCTGCACCATCTCCAGCACGTCTTCAACCGCCAGCGTCGGATCGACCCATTCGATCTTGATCGGCGCCAGTTTGTGCAACGCCAGTTTCTGATTGAGCTGGCTGACCGCCTCCCCCGCCGCACTGCCGGTGGGCAACGCCAGGGTTTTGCCGGAAAGCTGCTCGACCTTGGTGTAACGGCGCTCGCCCTTGATGCCGACCAGCACCAGCGGCACGTTGCTGGCGATCGGCTCACTGCTGGCAACCGCGTGGCCGGGTTGCAGATCAAGCAGCTCGCCGGGCGCGACCAGATCTCCTTCACCACGCTGCAAGGCACCGAGCAGTTGATCCTTGGCTTTGGGAATGATCTTGAGGGTAATTTCCTGACCATCGCGGGCGTGGCCATTGAGGTATTGCTCGAAGGCGCGCAGGCGATGGTATTCGACGCCGATGGCCTGACCCTGGACTTCACCGGAACTGTTGCGGCTCTGATTGACCAGCACGCGCAACACTCGACTGCTGCGGATCTCCGACAAGTCACGAACCTTGGCGGCCGGCACGGCTTGCTGTGGCCCGGGCAGGCGCGCAACCGCCGTTATCGGCAGCAGCAGCGACGCGCACAACAGGAGCAAAACCGAGGGACGATGCATCCACTCTCCGGAAAGAATACGGGGCGATTTCACCGCTGAACGGTCGAAATCACCGACGAAAACAGAGCGCCTGGAGCGCTGGCAAAGTGCGAGAGACTGGCACAGTGATGGCTTTGCTGCCAACCCGGGCTACGTCACGGCATCAAAAGACAGCTATAACTCGTTGTAGTTCTTGGCTTTTCTTATAAATCTACAGCTCTGGTATGCTTTCCGGCCTTCGGCCCGAGGTAGAACCATGCAACTCATCGATATCGGCGTCAACCTGACCAACCCCAGTTTCGCCGAAAAACATCAGGCCGTGCTCGACCGCGCCTACGCTGCCGGGGTCTGCCAACTGGTGCTGACCGGCACCAGCGTCGAGAGTAGCGAGCAGGCGCTGGAGCTCTGCCAGCAACTGGATCAAAGCGGCCAGCGGCTGTTTGCCACCGCTGGCATTCACCCGCATTCGGCCAGTGACTGGAACGCTGACAGCGCGCGCCGTTTGCGCAGCCTGCTGCAAGAGCAAAACGTGGTCGCCGTGGGCGAATGCGGACTGGATTTCAACCGTGATTTCTCGCCGCGCCCGCAACAGGAAAAAGTCCTCGAAGAACATCTGGCGCTGGCGGTAGAACTGCAGTTGCCGGTGTTCCTGCATGAGCGGGATGCCAGCCAGCGTCTGCTGGAAATCCTCAGGGACTTCCGCGATCAACTGCCCGCCGCCGTGGTGCACTGCTTTACCGGCGAGCAAAAAGCCCTGTTCAGTTACCTCGATCTGGACCTGCACATCGGCATCACCGGCTGGATCTGCGACGAGCGCCGTGGCACGCATTTGCATCCGCTGGTCAAGGAGATCAAGCGCGGACGACTGATGCTCGAAAGCGACGCGCCGTACCTGTTGCCCCGCACCTTGCGCCCAAAGCCGAAGAACGGCCGCAATGAACCGGCGTATCTGACCGAGGTGCTGCGCGAAGTGGCGCTGCATCGGGGCGAGACCGAGGAAGATCTGGCTGCGCACACAACGGCGTGTGCCCGCGCGTTCTTCAACCTCCCCGCCCTGCCCTGACACGCCAGAATCCCCCTGTGGGAGCGGGCTTGCTCGCGAAAGCAGTGTGTCAGGCAGAAATGAGCTGAATGACACACCGCATTCGCGAGCAAGCCCGCTCCCACAAAGGGGCTCAGCGTAGAACCTGTTGACCTGTATCAAGATCTTCAGATCTGCATAGCGGCACAATGCTGGCACCTTGCCAAAACTGTTTCCGCTATCAGAGAAGACCTCCATGGGTGCCTGGCTTAGCAATATCTCGCTGAAATACAAATTCTGGGCGGTCAATGCGGTCGCTTTCGTCACCACCCTGCTGCTGGTGCTGTATGCCGTGCAGCTTGAGCAGCAGGCACGCAGCCACGTCTCACAGGCTTCCGCACAGGCCCAGGCGCAATTGCTCAAGGCCTGGCCGGCTGGGCAGGCGCTGCCCAAGGCCGATCAGGTACTGACCTTCAAACGCGGGGAAGCGCCGCGCCTTAATGATCAACCGCTGCTGGAGATCAGCGATAGCAACGGCTGGAACGAGATCAATCATCTGCCGCTGTTCGGCAGCAACCCGCTGCTGGGCGCTGAAGTGTTCAGTCGTGGCGACGGCGAGCAAGTCGCGGTCATCGCCTATGGCCCGAGCCTGGCGCAAGTGTTCAGTGAACGTTTTGCCAACTACGCCGTGGCGGTGTTCATCCTGATGTTCGCCATGCTTTGCGCCTCACAGTTGCTGATCCGCTTCCTGCTCAGTCAGCTCAACACCTTGAAAGACGTGATGCTGCATGTAGAGAAGAGTGGTGACCTCTCGGCCCGTGTGCCGCTGGCCTGCAAGGACGAAGTCGGGCAAATGGCCAATGCGTTCAACGCGATGCAGGCCGGTTATCAGCGCGTGGTCACCACGGTCGCCAACACCGCGCGGCAACTCGACGTCGGCGCTGCGCGTCTGGCAGCAAGCATGAACGAAGTGCGCCACGGCATGCTCGGTCAACAGAGCGAAACCGATCAGGCCGCCACTGCGATCAATGAAATGACCGCCACGGTTTACCACATCGCCCAGCACGCCGGTGCCACCCGCGACCTGTCGCAGACCGCCGATGGTCTGGCCGGCAGTGGCCAGCAAGTGGTCAGCCGCGTGCAACAGTCGATTGCCGGACTCTCCAGCGGTGTGCAGCAGACTGCGGAAATGATCCAGCGCCTGGCCGAAGACAGCCAGAAGATCAACGGCGTAGTCAGTGTGATCCACAGCATCGCCGAACAGACCAATCTGCTGGCGCTGAACGCCGCCATCGAAGCGGCCCGTGCCGGCGAGATGGGCCGCGGTTTTGCGGTGGTCGCTGATGAGGTGCGCAACCTGGCGAAACGTGTGCAGACCTCCACCGATGAAATCACCACCATGGTCTCGGCACTGCAGGCCGGCACGCGCGATGCGGTGGACTTCATGCAGGAGAGTTCGTACAAGGCCGACGACTGCGTGCAGCAGGCGCAGGAGGCGGGCGAGGCGCTGGCGGAAATCACTGGCGCGGTGGCGCAGATGCGTGAAAGCAACACCCAGATCGCCGTGGCGGCCGAGCAGCAGAGTCAGGTCGCGGAAGAGATGAATCGGGCGGTGGTAAGCATTCGTGATGTGACCGAAAACACCGTGCAACAGACCGTGGATTCAGCGACCACCAGCAATGAGTTGGCAACGTTGGCCGGGGAATTGAGCAAGGCCATCGGTCAACTCAAACTTTAAGGGACTCATCGCGAGCAGGCTCACTCCTACAGGGGATTTGTGTGCGCAGCAGATCCTTTGTAGGAGTGAGCCTGCTCGCGATGGCGTCAATTGCAACACCATCGAATCCAGCCATTGCACCTATCACCACCATAGCCAACCTTGATTCGCCGCCCCACCCGCCCCGGCCTATTCTTCAAGCATGTGTTCAACATGGATCGAGGAGTAGTCAACATGGGCAAACGTCACCCCAATCTTCCCGCGTGGCAATGGCGCGCGTACCCGAACAATCACCAGCACCCGACCAATCTGGTGTTGCACCTGATTGCCGTGCCGCTGTTCATCGTTGCATTTCTGCTGATAGTGTCCGGCGTGTTCAGCCTGAGTCTGGCCAGTATTGCCATCGGTGTGATCGGTATCGTCGCGGCGCTGGGTCTGCAGCGCCACGGCCACAGCCTAGAGGCGCAAGCCTCCGAGCCGTTCAGTGATCGTAAAGATGCCGTGTCACGCTTGCTGGTCGAGCAGTTCCTGACCTTTCCGCGGTTTTTCCTCAGCGGCGGCTGGTGGCGCGCCTGGCGGGAGCGCCACCGTCGGCATTGAATGATTCAGGCAAAAATCGTCACGGTCTGCCGACTCATGGCGATCAACTCCCCCTCCGCGCTCCACAGCTTGGCGGCGACATGGCCGTAGCCGTCGGCGGCGTATTCGATGTCTGCCAGGTATTTGCACCAGTCCAGCGTGCTCAGGTCGCGTAGCGGTTGCACGAATTCGATGGTCCAGGTCAGCGTGCTGCCCGGTGCCGGTTTCTTCAGGTACGGCAACAAGGCCGGTGGCCACGCATCCACCAGCGCCAGCAGATGCGCCTCATTGACCGGCTCATCCTTCACATCGCCACGCAAACGCACCCAGCCGCCCATCTGCCGCGAAGTGTTGCCGGTGAACGGCATGCCGCCAACGCTCCAGCGCATCGCCAGATGGCGCATGAACTCCGGGGTCACGCCCTTGATGTACGGCAACTCCTGGCATTCTTCCCAGTGTTTCATTTCAGCTGCCGGATAGGCCTCGACTGCGACTTCCGAAGGTCGCGAAGCACCAAAGCTGCCCTGCACGATCGTCACTACCTGACCGTTCTGCACAGCCCGGCCCAGCACTTGGCTGACCGCTTTGCCTTCGCGCAACACATCGACTTCGAAGCTCACCGGGACTTCCGGTTCGACCGGGCCGACAAAGGTGATCGCCAACGAACGCACCGGGCGCTCCGCCGGCACTTGCGCGCGCATGGTTTCGTATTGCAGCGCCGCGACCAGGCCACCAAAACTGGCTCGCCCCTGACCCCACTCGGCGGGAATGGTCACTTCTGGCTGGCGACGGACCGCCTCGATCAGATCGGAAAAGCGCATGACAACCTCGGCAAGCGAAAAAAGGGATGCAGCGATCTTAACCAGCATGGCAGAGCGCCGCAGCGTCTATTCCGGTCAAATGGACTGACAGAAAGGCCTTAAGGTCAGGAAGATATTCGAATGTGGGAGCGGGCTTGCTCGCGAAAGCGGTGTATCAGTAGACACATCTGTGACTGACACACCGCTTTCGCGAGCAAGCCCGCTCCCACAGGGGATCTGAGTGGATTCAGGATTTGAAGCAGCTTGAACTGAGTTTATCCAGCGCCCGATCCGCCTTGGCTTCAGCCTTGATCAGGCCTGCCTGCCACGTCGCGACGCAGGGTTGCAGATCGCTTTCCAGTTCGGCCCGCGCCAGCCACTGCCAGCAATCGTGCCAGTCACCCAACGCGCCCTGCGCCGACTTCAACCGCGGCAGCGCCGGCTCAGGCAGGCGATCGAGTTCCGGATAGGCTTCGATGCCATAACGCACGCGCTTGATCAGCAAGCGCAGACGATGGCGGTCGTGGGCCGGATCGTGCAGGGCCTCGTCGAGTTTTTTCCATTGTTTGTGCAGGCGTTTTTCGATGCGCTTGCCCAGACCCTTGAGCAGCCCCTGACGCTCGGAAGCACGCAGGAAACGCGGGAAGGCATCGAGGATGATCAGCAGCGAAGCGACTTCGGCGCTCGCTGCCAATGCTGGATAGGCTTCGTCCATTTGCGCCATGCGTCGCTGTGCGGCTTGCGGTTGATCATGCTTGAGCAGGTACGCCGCCAGTACCTCGCGATCGCGCCACGGGGTGGTCAACTGACCGACCGCCGAGGCGGCACCTTCCAGTTGCTCGACTCCGGGCAAACCACGCAAGGGTCGCAACAGGCTGCGCAAGCGCCGCACCGTGGTGCGCAAGTCGTGCAGCGCCTCAGGGTCGGTACGCGCAGTCAGGCGCGCCTGACAGGCCAGCAAACGCACTTCCAGGCTCAGGACATGAGCCACCAACCCATCCACCAACGCAGACATCGCTTGCTCCTGATTCACATGGCTTGAAGGATGAGTCTGCCGTGAGAAGGCAGGCGCATCCTTGCGTCAGGTCAGCAGCTTAGCGCCCGGCGCGGGATTCGCGAATATAGAAACGGGCTTTCTCGGCCTTGTTGCTGCAGCCCTCAAAGCCTTCGAATTGCTGTTGAGTCTTGGCCGCCGTCAGCAACGACAGCGCCTTGGAGTAGCTGACCGTGCCGGCGAAACCTTCGGCCTTGGCCAGGTCCAGCTCATGCCACGCCGCATCCAGCTGACTGCCACAGCTGTCACGATAAGCAGTCTTGCCCGCGCAACCGGCCAATGCCAGCGCAATCAACGGCACACAGATCCAGGCTTTCATCACTCACACCTCAAAATAGGTCAACAGTCGTGCAGGTAAGACGTTGCGGCGCGGGAAAAGTGCCTTGGCGCCCCATGAATCTGCGGTGACCAAAGCATAGCGCCGAGTGGTCACGGAGTATCGAAAAAACGACGCCCCGGCTGCCCCCAACGACCCTGGCGATTGTCGCCCGCCCCCGGATGGGTGCATTGTGGAGCCTTGTCGGGAGGAAGTTTGATGAAAAAGCGTGTCGCACTGGTGCTGGGCTCCGGTGGCGCCCGGGGCTATGCCCATATCGGGGTCATTGAGGAGATCGAAAGACGCGGTTACGACATTGCCTGCATTGCCGGTTGTTCGATGGGCGCGGTGGTCGGCGGGATCTATGCGGCGGGCAAACTTGACGAGTACCGCACCTGGATCGAAACCCTCGACTATCTGGATGTGCTGCGGCTGGTAGATGTGAGTTTTCGCCTCGGCGCAATTCGTGGCGAAAAGGTCTTCGGGCAGATCCGCAAGATCGTCGGCGAGATCAATATCGAAGACCTGCGCATTCCCTACACCGCCGTCGCCGCCGACCTCACCAACCAGCAGGAAATCTGGTTTCAGGAAGGCTGTCTGCATCAGGCAATGCGCGCCTCGGCGGCGATTCCCAGCCTGTTCACCCCGGTGATGCAGGGCAACCGGATGCTGGTGGACGGCGGCATTCTCAACCCGTTGCCGATCGTGCCGGTGGTGTCCAGCCACTGCGACCTGATCATCGCGGTCAACCTCAACGCGACCAACCAGCGCCACTACAAATTACCGGTGATCCAGCGCCCGCCAGCGTTTCGTTCACGCTTCGACAGCCTGCTCAGTTCGCTGGGTTCGAAGATGCCGTTCCGCCGCAAACAGGCCGAACAATTGCTGTTGCTCGAACAGGAAGCCCTGCGCGCCGAAGCCGCCGACATCAACCCGTGGCTGGAAGGCAGCGAGCCGGAAAGTCAGCAACCGGCAGCCGCCCCTGAGCGCGAAGGCGCACCGAAGTCCGCCACCGGTTCTTTCATCATCGACAACGTCGGGCCGGCGTCACTGCTGGACCTGATCAACCAGAGTTTCGAGGTGATGCAGACCTCGTTGGCGCAGTACAAGATCGCCGGCTATCCGCCGGACATCCTGATCAACGTGCCGAAGCGCGTGTGCCGGTTTTTCGAGTTCTACAAGGCGCCGGAACTGATCGCGCTGGGACGGGAAATTGCGCGGGATACGCTGGATCGGTATGAGAGTGAGCAGGGTTGATCGGGCCTGATTTCTCGGGTGTGTTTGATGACATCTTCGCGAGCAGGCTCGCTCCCACAGGGGATTTGTGAACGACGCAGATCCAGTGTGGGAGCGAGCCTGCTCGCGAAGAGGCCAGATCAGCCAACATCACTCAACAACCGATATCCAACCCCCGCCTCCGTCACAATAAACCGCGGCCGCGTCGGATCATCCGCCAGCTTCTGACGCAAATGCCCGACCACAATCCGCAAGTAGTGACTGTCCTCGGTATGCGTCGGCCCCCAGATGTCCTTGAGCAATTGCTGCTGGGTGATCACCCGGCCCGGATGCCGTGCCAGTTGCGCCAACACTGCGTATTCCTTGCGAGTCAGCGCCACTTCGGCACCGTCGAGCAGCACTCGTCGATAGGCCAGATCCACGGTCAATGGGCCGAACGTCAGCGCTGCTTGCTGGGCCTCGCCGGCCGGTGCCTGACGCAACAGCGCACGGACCCGGGCGAGGAATTCCTGAATGCCGAACGGCTTGGTCACGTAGTCATTGGCGCCGCCATCCAGCGCTTGGACTTTCTGCCCTTCGCTGGCCCGCACCGAAAGCACCAGCACCGGCGCGGTGGCCCACTCGCGAAACTCGCGCAGCACCTGCTGGCCGTCCATGTCCGGCAGGCCGAGGTCGAGCACCAGCAGGTCGGGTTTGTTCAGCGCCGCTTGGGCCAGCCCCTCGGCGCCGGTGCCGGCCTCGAGCACTTTGTAGCCTTGTGAGGCGAGGCTGATGCGCAGGAATTTACGGATCTGCGGTTCGTCATCGATGACCAAAATGGTCGCGGTCTGGCTCATGAATTCACATCACCACAAAAGATTGGCAAGAGAGTAGCGCAGTCGCGATCAGGCTTCATTGTCCATCCCCGGTTGCGTCTGCAACGGCAGGTGCAGGGTGATGCTGGTGCCGCGCCCGTCGATGCCGTCGGCGACACTGATGCGCCCGCCATGCGCACCGACCATACCCTGACAGATCGCCAGGCCCAGACCGGTGCCCTGCCCGCCGCGATCGCCGCGCGCGGCGGTGTAGAACATGTCGAAAATTTTCGCTCGCTCGTCCTCGGGAATTCCCGGGCCTTCGTCGCTGACCGAGAAGAAAATCTCTTCGTCATTGGCGCCGGCGCTCAGTTGCAAACGCCCGTGTGGCGGCGAGAAGCGTGCAGCATTTTCCAGCACATTGACCAGCGCCTGCTCGATCAGCGCCGCATGCACGAACAGCAGCGGCAACTCGGACGGCACATCGGTGCTGACCTGCAACGGCGCGAGCACTGCCCGCAGGCGATTGAGCGAACTGCCGACGATGTCCGCCGGGGCCACCCAGTCCCGCGCCAGTTTCAGTGCGCCGTGGCCGAGGCGGGTCATGTCCAGCAGGTTCTGAATGTAGCGGTCGAGGCGTTCGGCTTCGTCGCGGGTGCCTTCGAGCAACTCGCGGCGATCCTCCAGCGGAATGGCTTCGCCGAGGGCCAGCAGGCTGTCGATGCTGCCGCGCATGGCGGTCAGCGGTGTGCGCAGATCATGCGATACCGAGGCCAGCAGCGCACTGCGCAACTGCTCGGTTTCACCGTGCAGGCGCGCGGCTTCCAGATCGTCCGCCAGTTGCGCCCGCGCCAGTGCCTGAGCCAGTGGCTGACTCAACGCGGTGAGCAGGCGTCGACGCTGGCCGCTCAAGGTCTGGCCTTCTTTGGCGCAGACCCCGAGCAGCGCCAGCGGCCCGTCCTCCACCGACAGCGGCCACCACCACCAGCGACCGAACGGCAGCGTACCGGTGCCCATGCCGGCCGGTTGATCGTGTTGCCAGGCCCAGTCGGCGGCGGCGCGTTCCGATTCGCTGAATTCCAGAGGCCCGCCGGTCTCGACTTTCCAGCCGCCCTGGCCGTCGCGGTTGAGCAGGCACAATTGCAGATCGCTCCAGCCGTTGAGGTGCTGCGCAGCAGCGCTGATCACTGCCTGACGATCCGTCGCCGCAGTCAGTTTGCGCGACAGGTCGAGCAGCTCCGTGGTCTCTTCTTGCGTATCGCGCAATGCCTGCAACTGCCGCCGCTGACGCGCCGCGAGGTTGCCAGTGAGCGCCGCCATCAGCAGGAAGAACAGCAAGGTCAGAACGTCTTCTTCACGCTGGATGGCGAAGGAAAAATTCGGCGGAATGAACAGGAAGTCGTAGGTCAGAAACGACAACGCCGCGCAGGCCAGCGCCGGGCCCAGGCTGCTGCGCACCGCCACCAGCAACACCGCCGCGAGGAACACCAACGAGATGTTCGGCAGCGGCAAAATACTCGATACCGCCCAGGCCAGGGCACTGGCCAACAGCGTGGCAACCAGCGCCAACAGATAGTCGAACCAGACCAGCGTCGGCGTAGTTCTCAGGCGCGATTGCGGGTGTTCATGGTCGTTGTCGAGGACGTTGATTTCCAGGCCGTGGGCCTGGCGCAGCAAACGCGCGGCGAGCCCGCCACCGAACAGGCGACGGCGCAGACTCGGCCGCGACTGCCCGACCAGCAGCAGACTCGCACGGCGTTCGGCGGCATGCTGGATCAGGGTTTTCGCCACTTCGCCGGCGCGCAGCAATACCACTTCGCCGCCGAGGCGTTCGGCCAGTTGCTGGGCATTTTGCAGGCGCAGGCGCGATTGCTCGTCGCGCACTGTGCCGTTGTCGACATGCACCAGACTCCACGGTAAATGCCGACGCTGGGCCACGCGGCTGGCGTGACGCACCAGGCGTTCGGCATGCGCATCGCCATCAACGCCGACCAGCAAACGCCCGCGCACCGCTGGAGCTGCCTGACCAAGTTGGCGGTAGCCTTGAGCGAGATCGTTATCGACCTGCGCGGCCGCCGTTTGCATCGCCAGTTCGCGCAGCGCGGTGAGGTTGGTCTGGGTGAAAAACGCATCGATCGCCGCCCGCGCCTGTTCCGGCACGTAGACCTTGCCTTCGCGCAGACGCTCCAGCAGCTCGCGCGGTGGCAGGTCGATCAGCAGCAGTTCGTAGGCTTCCTGCAGCACCCAGTCCGGCAGGGTTTCGCGCACCTGCACACCGGTGATCCCGCGCACCTGATCGTTGAGACTTTCCAGGTGCTGGACGTTGACCGTGGTGTAGACGTCGATGCCGGCGGCGAGCAGTTCCTGAATATCCTGCCAGCGCTTGGCGTGACGACTGCCGGGGGCGTTGGTGTGCGCCAGTTCGTCCACCAGTACCAGCTTGGGTTTGGCTGCGAGCAGGCCGTCGAGGTCCATTTCTTCGAGCATCACGCCACGGTATTCCGAGCGCACCAGCGGCTGCTGCGGCAAACCGCCGAGCAGCGCTTCGGTTTCCGCACGACCATGGGTTTCGACGACGCCGGCGATGATTTTCACGCCCTGGCGCAATTGCGTGTGCGCGGCCTGGAGCATCGCGTAGGTCTTGCCGACCCCGGGGGCGGCGCCGAGGAAAATCTTCAGCCGGCCACGGCCGTCGCGGGGCAGGTCTGCTAACAGCGCGTCGGCGCGGCCGGAGTCGCTCATACTTGATGTTCTCTCTTCCAGATAGTTATGCGGTGTTCTTTCGGTCCTCTTCGCGAGCAGGCTCGCTCCCACATTTGGAACACGTATTCCTGTGGGAGCGAGCCTGCTCGCGAATGGCCGCGCCGCCGGTTCAGAGTTTTTCCAGCGCCATGTTCAGCTCCAGCACATTCACCACCGGCGGCCCCACCAGCGGCTGTTCGATGTGCGCATCGAGCAGTTGCTGCAAGGTCGACATAGGCAGGTTGCGCGCTTGCGCGACACGCGCCAGTTGATAGGCAATTGCCGCCGGTGGCAAGTGCGGATCGAGTCCGCTGCCGGAGGTGGTCAGCAGCGCCAAGGGCACCGGCCCCTGGCCCGGCACCTGCAACTTGTTGGCGTCGTCGATCACCCGCGTGGCCAGCGCCGGATTGCTCGGCGCCAGGTTGCTGGCGCTGCTGGAAACGGTCGCGAAGGCGCCCGCCGAAGGACGCGGATGAAACCACGCATCACCGACGAAATCCTGGGCGATCAACGACGAGCCGCGCACCTTGCCATCGGCGTCGTGCACCAGGCTGCCGTTGGCCTGTTCAGGGAAAGCGACCTGCGCAACGCCGGTCACCACCAGTGGATAGGCCACGCCGGTGATCAGGGTCATCAGCACCAGCAGGCTCAGGGCCGGACGTATCATTGTGGACATTGCAAAATCCTCGAATTCAGAAAGCGGATACCGCGTTAATTCAGGTGGACCGAGTCGACTTCATCGCCAGCAGGCTGGCTCCCACAGGAGGCCGCATTGCAAATGTGGGAGCGAGCCTGCTCGCGAATGGATCACACCAAATGCAAAGCCGTGAGCAGCATGTCGATCGCCTTGATCCCCACGAACGGCACCAGAATCCCGCCCAGTCCGTAGATCAGCAGGTTGCGCCGCAGCAGTGCCGCCGCACTCGCTGCCTGCACGCGCACGCCGCGCAATGCCAGTGGAATCAGCACCACGATGATCAGGGCGTTGAAGACGATCGCCGAGAGGATCGCGCTCTGCGGACTGGTCAAGTGCATGATGTTCAGCACGCCCAGTTGCGGATAGATCGCGGCGAACAGCGCCGGCAGAATCGCGAAGTATTTGGCCACGTCGTTGGCGATGGAAAACGTCGTCAGCGCACCACGGGTCACCAGCAATTCCTTGCCGATCTGCACCACGTCCAGCAGCTTGGTCGGGTCGCTGTCGAGGTCGACCATGTTTGCGGCTTCGCGTGCGGCTTGCGTGCCGTCGTTCATCGCCATGCCGACGTCAGCCTGGGCCAGCGCCGGGGCATCGTTGGCACCGTCGCCGCACATGGCGACCAGACGACCGTCGTTCTGCTCAAGACGGATACGTGCGAGTTTTTTCTCCGGGGTGGCTTCGGCGAGCACGTCATCGACGCCCGCTTCAGCAGCGATGGCCGCAGCGGTCAACGGGTTGTCGCCGGTGACCATCACCGTGCGAATCCCCAGTTTGCGCAGCTCGGCGAAACGCTCGCGAATGCCTGGCTTGACCACGTCCTTGAGGTGAATCGCACCGAGCAGTTTGCCGTCGGCGCAGACCAGCAACGGCGTGCCGCCGCTCTGCGCGATCTTGTCGATTTCCCGCGACAGCGCCGGGGCCAGATCGGAGCGTTGTTGGCCGAGGAACGACAGCAGCGAATCCACGGCGCCCTTGCGGTAAACGCGGCCCTGATAGTCGACACCGGACAAGCGGGTTTCCGCACTGAACGGCACGGCAGTCAACGTATCCAGTGCCGGCTCGGTTTGCGGGTGCAGACCGCGCAGGTACTCGACGATGGATTTGCCTTCGGCGGTTTCGTCCGCCAGCGAAGCGAACAACGCGCCTTCGGCCAGTTCGCGACCATTCACGCCTGGCGCGGCATACACCGCGCTGCAACGGCGGTTACCGAAGGTGATGGTGCCGGTCTTGTCCAGCAGCAACACGTGCACGTCACCGGCCGCTTCCACGGCGCGCCCGGATTTGGCGATCACGTTCAGCCGCACCAGTCGATCCATCCCGGCAATACCGATGGCGGACAACAGGCCACCGATGGTGGTCGGAATCAGTGTGACCAGCAGCGCCACCAGAAACACCAGCGGCAGGTTGCCGTTGGCGAAATGGGCGAACGGCTGCAGAGTCACCACCACCAGCAGGAAGATCAGGGTCAGGCCGATCAGCAGGATATCCAGCGCGACTTCGTTCGGGGTCTTCTGGCGCTTGGCGCCTTCGACCAGGGCGATCATGCGATCGAGGGTCGACTCACCGGGGTTGGCGGTGATCTTCACCAACAACCAGTCGGACACCAGGCGCGTGTTGCCGGTGACCGCCGAGCGATCGCCGCCGGACTCGCGAATCACCGGCGCAGACTCACCGGTGATCGCCGCTTCGTTGACCGCGGCAATACCTTCGATGACTTCGCCGTCACCGGGGATCATCTCCCCGGCTTCAACGCGCACCACGTCACCTTTGCGCAGGCTGGCGGCAGGCACCACCTGGAAGCTGCCATTGGCCAGTTTGCGCCGCGCGCTGAGGCCTTCGCTGCCAGCCTTGAGGCTGTCGGCGCGGGCCTTGCCGCGACCTTCGGCCAAGGCCTCGGCGAAGTTGGCGAACAGCACCGTGAACCACAGCCACAGAGCAATCTGCGCGGCGACGAAAGTCGGCACGACATTGTCCGGGATGAAGCACAGCACGGTGGTGAAAATCGCCGTCAGTTCGACCACCAGCATCACCGGCGAACGCACCAGTTGGCGCGGGTCGAGCTTGACGAAGGCTTGCACCAGCGCCGGACGCCACAGGGCCGAGATCGCGGTTTTCGGTGCTTCTGCCGACTGGGTCGGCACTGCAGGTTTTGCAGGAACATGCATATTCATGATCGATTCCTTAGAAGCCCATGCTCAAGTGTTCAGCAATCGGACCGAGCGCCAGAGTCGGCAGGAAGGTCAGGCCGCCCACCAGCAAAATGGTCACGGTCAACAGGGTCACGAACAGCGGGCCGTGGGTCGGGAAGCTGTTCTGGCCGATCGGTGCGGTTTTCTTCATCGCCAGGCTGCCGGCCAGGGCCAGTACCGGCAGGATGTAACCGAAGCGACCGATCAACATGCCCAGACCGAGCATCAGGTTGTGGAACGGCGTGTTGGCGCTCAGGCCACCGAACGCCGAACCGTTGTTCGCGCTGGCCGAGGTGTAGGCATAGAGCAACTGGCTGAAACCGTGCGGGCCGGGGTTGCTGATGGTCGCCGCCGGGCCAGGCAGAGCAGCCGCGATGGCGCCGAGTACCAGCACGCCCACCGGCATCACCAGCAAGGTCACCACCAGCAATTGCACTTCCCGCGCCTGCAGTTTCTTGCCGAGGTATTCCGGTGTGCGACCAATCATCAGACCGGCGAGGAACACTGCGATCAGCACGTTGAGCAACATGCCGTAGAGCCCGGCACCGACGCCGCCGAAGATCACTTCGCCGACCATCATGTTGACCAGCGCCACCATGCCGCTAAGCGGGTTGAGGCTGTCGTGCATGCCGTTGACCGAACCGTTCGACGCCGCGGTGGTGGTCACCGACCACAACACAGTAGCGGTAGTGCCGAAGCGCGCTTCCTTGCCTTCCAGCGGCGCGGTCTGTTCGACCGCGACGTTGTTCAGCGCCGGGTTAGGCTGATATTCGGCCCACAGTGAAGTCGCGCCGCCGATCAGAAACAGTGCGAGCATGCAGGCGATGATCGCGCGGCTCTGACGCTGGTCTTTCACGTAATGACCGAAGGTGAACACCAGCGCCACCGGGATCAGGATGATCGAAGCAACTTCGAACAAATTGCTCCACGCAGTCGGGTTTTCAAACGGGTGTGCCGAGTTGACACCGAAGAAGCCACCGCCGTTGGTGCCCAATTGCTTGATCGCAATCTGGCTGGCCGCCGGGCCGAGCGGGATCACTTGATCGACGCCCTGCATCGTCACGGCATTGACGTATTGCGCGAAGGTTTGCGGCACGCCCTGCCACACCAGGTACAGCGCCAGCAGCAGACACAGCGGCAGCAAGCCGTAGAGGGTGGCGCGGGTCATGTCGACCCAGAAGTTGCCCAGGGTCTTGGCTGACTTGCGACCGATGCCACGGCACAGCGCGACCAGTACGGCCAGGCCAGTGGCAGCGCTGACGAAGTTCTGCACGGTGAGGCCGACCATCTGGCTCAGGTAGCTGAGGGTCGCTTCACCGCTGTAGGACTGCCAGTTGGTGTTGGTCATGAAGCTGACCGCGGTGTTGAACGCCTGAGTCCATTCCTGGCCCGGCAGGTTTTGCGGGTTCAGCGGCAGGTGATCCTGAAACAACAGGATTGCGAACAGCAGCAGGAAACCGGCGAGGTTGAACGCGAGCAAGGCCAGCGTGTACTTCTGCCAGCTCTGCTCAGCCTGCGGATCAACCCCGGCAATCCGATAGCAACCGCGCTCGACCGGGCCGAGAATCGGCGTCAGCCAGGTGCGCTGACCTTCCATAACCTTGTAATAAAAGCGCCCGAGGAACGGCGCCGGCAGCAAGACCACCGCAAAAAACGCGAGGATCAGCCAATAGTCATAACTGTGCATAGCCGCTCCTAGTTCCGGTCCGCGCGCAACAGCGCAACCAACAGATAAATGAACAGCCCGGCTGCCAGCAGCAGGGACACCCCGTCCAGAACGCTCATGGAAGATCTCCGTTTTACGGCGTATTGCCGCGTGTGGAGGCATTGTCGGAAAGTAGGCTGTAAAGGAACGAGACCGAGGGGGTTAGCTGGGCATAAAGAAAGCGTAAAGAGTGGGTTTATGCTCGCGTTACAGCGGGGTTTTGCATCGTCAGGTCGGGCCTCATCGCGGGCAAGCCCGGCTCCCACAGTTTTTTGCGTGGTCCGCAGAGTTTGATTCCAACGCCAAACCTGTGGGAGCGGGCTTGCCCGCGAAGACGGCAGCACTAACGACGTCGCACCCAACTGGCGCACGAAAATGTGCCCATCCGGTAATGACATCTTGGATAACGACAGCTTTCAGCCTATTGCGACCTGACTCCCAGCAATGGCACGCCCACTGCACACGCCCTCCCCCGAGCTTTCCAAACCGTTCCGGGAGCATGCGCATGAACACACAACTAAAACCCACGCTGGGCACTTTGCACCTGTGGGGCATCGCCGTCGGGCTGGTGATTTCCGGCGAGTACTTCGGCTGGAGTTACGGCTGGGGCGTGGCAGGCACGCTGGGTTTTCTGGTGACCTCGTTCATGGTCGCCACGATGTACACCTGTTTCATCTTCAGCTTCACTGAACTGACCACGGCGATTCCGCATGCCGGCGGGCCGTTTGCCTACAGTCGCCGTGCCTTTGGAGAAAAAGGCGGGCTGATCGCCGGACTGGCGACGCTGATTGAATTCGTTTTCGCACCGCCAGCGATTGCCATGGCGATTGGCGCTTATCTGAATGTGCAGTTTCCGGCGCTCGATCCGAAACATGCGGCAGTCGGCGCCTACATTGTCTTCATGGGGTTGAACATCCTCGGGGTGAAACTGGCGGCAACCTTCGAGTTGATCGTCTGCGTGCTCGCTGTCGCCGAATTGCTGGTGTTCATGGGCGTGGTCGCTCCGGCCTTCAGCTTCAGCAACTTTGCGCTCAATGGCTGGGCCGGTTCGGACGTTTTTGGCGCACCAGCGATTGCCGGGATGTTCGCCGCAATTCCTTTCGCTATCTGGTTTTTTCTGGCCATCGAAGGTGCGGCCATGGCCGCCGAAGAAGCCAAGGATCCCAAACGCACGATCCCCAAGGCCTACATCAGCGGGATCCTGACCCTGGTGTTGCTGGCGATGGGCGTGATGTTCTTCGCAGGCGGCGTCGGTGACTGGCGCACCCTGGCGAACATCAACGACCCTCTGCCGCAAGCGATGAAGACCGTGGTCGGCGACAATTCCGGCTGGCTGCACATGCTGGTGTGGATCGGCCTGTTCGGTCTGGTGGCGAGTTTCCACGGGATCATCCTCGGCTACTCGCGGCAGTTCTTCGCCCTCGCCCGCGCCGGTTACCTGCCGGCGTCGCTGGCGAAACTCTCGCGCTTCCAGACCCCACACCGGGCGATCATCGCCGGCGGCATCATCGGCATCGCCGCGATCTACAGCGATGGCCTGATCAACCTCGGTGGCATGACCCTCACCGCGGCGATGATCACCATGGCCGTGTTCGGCGCGATCGTGATGTACATCATGAGCATGCTCAGCCTGTTCAAATTGCGTAAATCCGAACCCAATCTCGAGCGGACTTTCCGTGCGCCTTGTTATCCGCTGATTCCGCTGATCGCACTGGTGCTGGCGGTGGTGTGTCTGATCGCCATGGCCTGGTTCAATGCACTGATCGGGCTGATTTTCCTCGGCTTCATGGCGGTCGGCTTCGGCTACTTCCTGCTCACCGGGCAACTGCGCGCTGACGCTCCGGCCGATGCCATGCTAACGGGGCGATAACGCATCATGTAGGAGCTGCCGAAGGCTGCGATCTTTTGATCTTGTTTTTGAAAAAGCAAAGTCAAAAGATCGCAGCCTTCGGCAGCTCCTACAGGGAATTAAGGTGCGGCTTGGATATCGGGCCTAGAATGGAACCACTGCGAACTCACTTCGCTCAAAGTGGTATGCAGCGTCGCTGGCGAAACCCTCGCCCGCCGAGCTGCCATTAAGGAGAGCCGTTATGCCCTGGTATGCCTGGTTGATTCTGGTCGTTGCAATCGGCTCGATCGTTGGCGGATTGATGATGCTGCGCGACACCGCCAACAAGGTTGAACTGACCGATGAAGAACGCAAACGCGTTGCACAGCGTAACGCCGAAGCGGACATCAAAGACGCGCAGGATCGCTGAACGAAGAACCCCGCCTGAATCGGCGGGGTTTGTTCCCCCCCTCGAGCAGTGCCATTGCTACCCAAGCCAGCCGATTAGCATCCCCCAGACCATTCCCCGATCCCCGACTCCGCACAATCACTAGTCTCAATATAAAAACAGCCGTCTTTGTGGTATTTTCCCGCGCAATGGAGTTTTGTTGCTACAGAGTTCCAATAGACGGCAGAGAAAGCAGATCGGTTAGTAACAGGCCAGAAGTTAATTTTTGCGTTACTGAAGCTTCAACGCTCAAGGTGCCCAAAAAAGCCCGCCGGCCTCGCAGATCAGGCCCCACGTATCACAACAGATCGCGCAGGTTCCCTGGTCTTTCGCCATTTAAAAAAACAAAGATACAGCCAATTTTTATACGAGACGGAAAATGGTATTCAGCTCTCCCACGTTCATATTGCTCTATCTACCCATTGTTTTCCTCGTTTACTTCCTGCTTAACAAGAGACGCCTGATACTCGCGGGAAAATGCTGGTTGGTAGCGGCAAGTCTGTTTTTCTATGGTTACTGGAGCGTTGCTTATCTACCGCTTCTGCTCGGTTCAATTTTTTTCAACTTCATGGTAGGCAGTGCCCTTTCGCCGGCCACGACTGGTTTGCGCCTCAAGCTATCCCGAAAAACCATTTTAACCTTGAGCATAGTAGTAAACTTGGGATTACTAGGCTACTTCAAGTACGCTAACTTTTTTATTGAAAACATCAACTCACTTTCTAATTTTGATATCCAGTTACAGCAGATAATTCTGCCTCTAGGGATCAGCTTTTATACCTTCACTCAAATTGCTTTCCTCGTAGACAGTTATCGGGGTGAAGCTAAAGAATACGACTTCATTAACTATGCGCTTTTTGTAACGTTTTTTCCGCACCTCATCGCTGGGCCAATCCTGCACCACAAAGAAATGATGTCGCAGTTCCAGTCCCGCTGGACGCTTGCCATCAGATACCGCTATATCTTGATGGGCCTGTTTATATTCAGCATTGGACTGTTCAAGAAAGTCATGATCGCAGATACGTTTGCGGTGTGGGCAGACGCAGGCTTCCAGCCTGGCGCACAGCATGATTTTTATAGTTCTTGGGCGACCAGTCTTTCTTATACTTTCCAATTGTATTTTGACTTTAGTGGCTATTGTGACATGGCCATTGGCGCTGCCCTTCTGTTCAACATCTGGTTGCCCATAAACTTCAACTCGCCCTACAAATCGTACGATATCCAGGACTTCTGGCGTCGGTGGCACATGACTCTCAGCCGCTATCTGCGCGACTATCTGTACATCCCACTTGGCGGTAATCGCTGCTCTTCGACAAGAATCTATATCAACTTGATGGCCACCTTTGTACTCGGAGGCCTGTGGCATGGCGCCAGCTGGATGTTCATTATCTGGGGTGCGCTGCATGGTGGGGCTCTGGTACTGCACAGAGTCTGGAAACAATGCGGTATGCGCATGCCAACACCGCTGGCATGGCTGACTACCTTCCTTTTCGTCAATGTAACCTGGGTGTTCTTCAGGGCGCATTCCCTTGATGATGCCAAGCGAATCCTTGCCGGCATGGTGGACTTTGGTTCTGTGACGATCCCAGCTCAAGATGTCCCGACTTCAAGCTTTGCGTGGGGTGGCGTATTGGAAGACCATTTACTGACAGTGCTTCCGACCGGCATCGCGGCGAACGCCGTCTGCTACCTCATGATCGCTTTCGGTTTTATCCTCATCGCCCAGAAAAACTCTTTTGAATTGACGACTCAAGGCCGGATCAGTTGGCCAAAAATCGTTGGCATGTCGCTTCTGTTCAGCGTAGCCATCTACTCAACGATTTTGACGACCAGTTCTGTTTTTCTGTACTTCAACTTTTGATCGGCGAACTCATGAAAACCAAAATCCATGTATTTCTTGCCTTGGCCCTGATCTCGCTGACTTTGATTCCAGCCGCCAACCTTGTTTCTCATGGCACGCAAGCAGTTCAAAAAAACCAGAACTGGTGGTCAGTCAGCAATTTATACAACACCGACATCCTGATGCCATTGCTGGGCCGTGCGTTTTATGCCGCCGGTATCTCCATTGATCCCAAGCAGGTAATCATCGGCAAAGACGGCTGGTTTTATCTCGGCGATGCGTACGCCAAGTCGATTACCGTAAAAAGAGTCGGTGTGACTCCCGAGAGTATTTTGACAAATCAGCTGGTTACTGACGCCACGAAGTCTTGGACGTCTTGGTACAAGGATAACGGTGTCAGCGCCTATCGAATTATCATCGGCCCCGATAAAGACACCCTCTACCCGGAGTTTTTGCCAGGCTGGGCGAAGCACTCGCCTTCGTCCCGGACCGAGTATCTGACCAGCAATGCCAAAATTGATACTTATGTGAATCCCACTGAAGCATTACGCCAAGCCAAGAGCGAAGGACATAGTCCTCTGTATTATCGAACAGACACACACTGGAATTTTGTGGGCGCAGGTATCGCCTTCCAGGAATTGGCAAAAAACCTGTCCATTACCCATCCTGAATTGAAGTGGCCGAGCAAAGATATCAGTCAGCCTACTGAAATCCTCGCCAGAACAGGCGGCGATCTGGCCAGGTTCCAAAGAATTACCGACTCGGTTCCGGACGAAGAGGTCATATTGGACTTCATTTATAAAAATCCGATTACGATCGAGCAGTATGAATATCCATCCGGAAAGTTGCTTGCCTCAGGACGTAACTCCGCGCTGGAAGCATCACAACGGCCCCTGCTGGTCAAGTCAGAAAAAGCCCTGAACAAAAAGAAAGTGCTTTGGCTGCGCGACTCGTTCGGTAACGCATTGGCTCCGTACATGGCAGCAACTTTCAGCGAGACCCTGCAGTTGCACTACGCGTTCACCAGCCATCGAGAGATCGCAGAACTCGTAGAGGAATATCAACCGGATTATGTATTTGTAATGGGGGTAGAACGTGAAATCCTCAGCGAATTTTTCCAGAAACCTGCACCATCTTTTTCAATTTCGAAAAAAATCACCTCGTTCAAAAGGATCGCTCAAGGTTTACAGATCGGAGCCAATGATCTCGCTGGCAGAGAGCAGAATACCTACACTGTGACAGGTCCTGATCCGTTCATTGTCTATCGACTCGACTCTCCCGTCGAACCGGCTCAAGCGAGAAGAATCGTCTTCAACGTCCGCTGCCAGTACTCGTCCCAACGAGTACCGATTCAACTGTTCTGGCGCTCGCAAGGGACTCAGTTCAGTGAAGCCGACAGTGTACGGTTCTCGACCAATGACGGATTGACTGCGCTGACCTTTGCCCCTGACTCCAGTTGGGCCAAAGGAGCCGCGATTACCGAACTGCGCCTTGATCTGGATGCTCCTGGGGCCTGCCCGGAGGTTTCGATTGCAGCACCCGAAACCGGTTCCAGCTCCTTGCCTCTTTAGGAAAAAATGGTCGAGTGTCACAGGCACATGAACAGGTGCCTGTGCCGCTCATCACATAACGATTCAACAACAACAAAAACCTCCTACGCTCCCCATGAGGCCCCCAGCGGATAGCACCCACGCTGAACCGGGATCTATGCGCCTTAGCTATAGAAGTACAGTCGCCATCTTATTTAGATTGTTTAAGATGACGTATTGTTGGGGAGACTCCAAATGCGTTACTCGCTGAATCACAAAGCTCAGACACATCAGCGGATCATCAAAGAGGCCTCGATCCGATTTCGCAGGGATGGCATCAGCGCGACCGGCCTGCAACCGTTGATGAAAGCATTGGGACTGACCCATGGCGGCTTTTACTCGCACTTCAAGTCCAAAGACGAACTAGTGGAAAAGGCCCTGATAGCAGCAAGCGAGGAGCTGGACGCGCACTGCACTGTTCTTTTCGCAGAACACAACCCGCTGCATGCATTCATAGACAGCTATCTCTCGGATTGGCATCGAACCTCCCCCGGAGAAGGTTGCCCTCTGCCCACGATGTCATCCGAACTCGGGTTACGCGGACGACCCAGTCCCACAACTGATCGGGTACTCGATGCTCGCCTGGAACAAGTCCAAGCGACTCTCTCGGGCACCGACACGATTGATCGGTCCATTGTCATTATGGCAACTCTGGTAGGGGCGCTATTGTTATCACGCAGCGTAGAGAACTCCGAGACGGCTGACAGAATTCTAGAAGTCGTCGGCACACACCTTAAGCACAGGCAGATCAACCCGTGTGACGCATAGTCAATGATTGAGTTGATGATTTATCCCTGCGATTGCCCTTCCCAGAAAGTCAAAAGGCCGGTCAAAGACCGGCCTCTCTATTCACTCCGCGCTTAATTGATTTCGAGATTATCGCGATTTCGGTCAAGGATCGCCTTGCCGATGCCTTTCACTTCCAACAGTTCGTCGATCGATGCGAAAGGCCCGTTACTCTCTCGGTACGCAACAATCGCTTTCGCTTTAGCCTCTCCAACACCTGCAAGCGACTTTTGCAAAGTGACTGCATCGGCATTATTGAGATCTACTTTTGCCGACGACGATTGAGACACCGCCATTGGCGGAAGCGCACTGTCGATGGCGACTGGCGCAACTGGCGCAACTGGCGCAACTGGCGCAACTGGCGCAACTGGCGCAGCTATTGCAGCAACCGAAGCGCCCGTCAACAACGCGAAAACCAACGAGTAAAAATAGCCTTTACGCATAAGTGAAGCTCCATGATACCGATTAGAAGAAACAGCTTTTCCAAAGCTGCCTCTCAAACTTAGGCGATATCAGGAAAGAGTCAAAAACCCGTTTATTGCAAGATGTGAAACAATCAAGGATCCAGATGCCGTTGCTGGTAGATCCAGTCGACTATTTCACCGTCTGGCGAGTAACCGCTGACGGTCTCGCGAAGGAGTTGACGCACGCGCGAGTAGTCGTCGTTTTCGACTGACTTCAATAGCTCATCAAGACGCCCCTTCAGAGCCTCCCAAGGCAAATGATCTTCGTTTGCGCTCATGATCATCGGATGTTGGGTAGCGCAAACGTTATCGCCAATCAGCAACTCTTCGTACAGCTTTTCGCCAGGCCTTAATCCAGTAAAATCGATCGAGATGTCACCATGAGGATTCTTTTCTGAGCGAATGCTCAATCCGGACAGATGAATCATTTTTTCTGCCAGTTCGACAATCCGCACCGGTTCGCCCATGTCCAACACAAAGACATCACCGCCCCGCCCCATCGACCCGGCCTGAATGACCAACTGCGCAGCTTCGGGAATAGTCATGAAGTAACGGGTAATTTTCGGATGTGTAACGGTCAACGGGCCCCCGGACTTGATCTGACTGTGAAACAGCGGAATGACCGAACCGGAAGATCCAAGCACATTGCCGAAGCGCACCATCGTGAAGCGGGTTTTGTTAACTCGGGAAACATTAGCCTTGTCACCAAATAGAACAGGGGCCAATTCCCTGCTCAACGCCTGGAGCGTCATCTCGGCAAGACGCTTGGTGCTGCCCATGACATTCGTTGGACGAACCGCTTTATCCGTAGAGATCAGAACGAAGTTGGCGACCCCCGATTGCAGCGCCGCCTGAGCCGTATTGAGCGTACCGATAACATTGTTCAGCACGCCCTCGGCAATATTGTGTTCAACCATCGGCACGTGTTTGTAGGCGGCTGCGTGATAGACAGTATCCACTCGCCAGGTTTTCATCACATCCAAGAGCTTATGGGGATGGCGAATGGAACCGAGGATCGGCAACAGGCGAACGGAAAGTGACTCACGAGAAACCCGCTGCTCCAGCTCGGACAGAATGCTGTAGAGATTGAATTCGCTATGGTCAAATAACAGCAGAGTGGTCGGACCCAAGGCGTAAATCTGCCGACTGAGTTCCGCACCTATCGAGCCACCGGCCCCTGTCACCAGCACAGTCTTGCCCTTGATACACCGTTCGAGCAGATCGGGCTGCGCCGGCACCGCATCGCGACCAAGCAAATCTGCAATATCCACTTCCTGGATATCGTCGACTTTGACCCGTCCACTGGCCAGGTCAGTGAAATTTGGCACACTGCGAACATGCAGCGGAAAGCCCTCCAGCAGGTTGAGAATCTCCCTGCGTCGCGCACGTGTGGATGAAGGCAGCGCGAGCAGAATTTCCTGAGCTCCGGTGACATCAATCATCTGCTGGATATTTTTGGGTTTATAGACTTGAAGCCCGGAAATGGAGCGGTCGGCAATACTGGCGTCATCGTCGACAAACGCAACCGGACGCATCACACGCCCCATCCTGAGCGCCGCTACAAGTTGATTGCCGGCAACACCTGCACCGTAGACGGCCACCTTGGTCAGGCCATCATCACGATTGGCAAAAGGCACATGCTGTGCGGCATTGAACCAGTCGCCCATGAAATACTGGCGCATGCAAAGGCGCAATCCGCCGATAACCACGAGGCTAAGCCACCAATAGTTGAAAATTATTGAACGAGGAACCACCGCTTCGTGATTGCTGTACCAATACACAACCAAGGCAAGGATCAGTGACGATAGGCTGACCGCTTTGATAATGGCGATAAGAGCATCGTTGCCGAAATAGCGCATCACCGCACGATACATACCGAACCGGATGAAAAGCGGGATTGCAATCACCGGAGCGCACGCGAAAAGCCAGAGGTGCACTCTCAAGGGGTTATACATGTCATCAATGCCGAGTCGGACAATAAAGGCCAACCACAGCGCCGCCCACACCAGCACCACATCAGTCGCAACCTGGATTAACCGCTTTTTGCGACGTGGCAGCCCGAGCAGAAAAACCCTGATTTTATCCATAACCCCCTCAGCCACCTCTTAATGCTTCCTGGAATGAGCCGGATCGCTACATTCAAACTGCCGAAACACCCATGGTACTCTAGACCCAAACCACCCGCGGATGCTTCGTTTCTATCGCTGATTCGTTTCCAGCTCCCCTGCTCGATACTTCAACGCAAGAAACACTAATGGTGCATAAGCAACAACGACCCCGACAAGGCCATCAAGTTCAAATTTCGATACGAGCAAAGCGACGGGGAGCAACCAGCAAATATTAATCATTCCGACCGCGAGCGTGACCGCCATATGACTGCCCATCTTGCGAGAAGCGAATTGGTAGGCATGACTGCGATGCGCTTCATAGACTTTATCGCCTCGAAACAGTCGCCGAAGTAATGTGAAGGTCGCGTCGACGATAAACACACCCAGCAGGATGACCCACGCCCAGAGCATTTGAGGTTTTGTCCATGCTGCATGCAACGAAAGCAGGCCAAGTACGCCGCCCAAAAAGCCACTGCCGGCGTCTCCCATGAAAATCCGTGCAGGGGGGAAATTCCACCACAGAAACCCGATAACAGACGCCGCCAAAAATAATGGAAGCCAGATCAGGTCAGGCACGTCGCTAATCCAATACAGCAGGCATATCCCTAAACAGACGCATATGGCCTCGACACTGGCAATGCCATCTATTCCGTCCATGAAGTTGTAGAGATTCAGCATCCATACCAGATAGAACACCGCAAGGATGTCTCCGACCCAGACCAAATCGAAATCAAATCCCAAAACGGTGACAACTGGTAGGCCACCCAACCAGAACAGCCCCCAGGATGCAGCGGCGAAATGCCCAAGAAGACGCCAACGCGCGGCGATATGGCCATGGTCATCCATGAACCCGATCACGGCAATCAACCCTCCCGTGCCAACGTACGCCGCAAAAACACCGAGCGAGATCACTCCCATCGCAAACAACAGTGCAACAGCAAGCAAGAACGACAATACAATGGCTAACCCGCCGCCCCGAGGTGTTGGCACAACATGGGAGCTACGGGCGTTGGGCACATCAACCAAGCGCTGGACAAGCGCGTAGTGTCGAAGCAGTTGCGCCAGGAAAAACGAGATACCGGCAATGACCGGAACCCACCATGCATTATTCATGAATGATCTCTTTCTGACAGAGGCACTGATACCTGCACAGTTTTATCCAATTGCGAGTCAGCATCAGACCAGAAGCAAGTACGCCGCTTGCCTGAAATCATTTGAACGACCACCGTTTATGCCCAATGTAACTGGTGAAAACCGGCACTGCGACCCCCACTGCGTGAGCGATCTCATGTTGAAACGAATTGACTCCGAGCGCAGGCAGAGCGTAATTGGCGAGTCCGAGACTGATAGCCCAGGTCTGTGCAACCGCGATGACATTGACTAATGTGAACCACAAGACCGATTGCTGAGTGGATTGTTCGCTCTTGGTAAAAACAAAGCATTTTATCAAGCAGAACGCAGTGATCATTCCGGTGATGTACGCGAGAATAACGGCAGTCGAAAAGTCAAACCACAGACTGTAGATAATTCTAGAGCCGAAGTTCACAGCCGCTGCCGTCCCGCCGGTCAACAGGAACATTAGAAACTGACGAGAAGCAAATTGCTTTATCAATGACTTGCATCCCGTGCCATTTTACGGCCGAAGCCGATACTTTCGGAAATACCCCGGTCTTCCGGGTAGTAGTACGAAGTATCCGCCACCCACAAACCCTCGACTGGAAGTGATACCGGTGGAAGACGGTCCAGATAGCCCGGATCGCAAATCGGTTGAGCATAACGATAGCGGCTTGCACGCACATCGATAAAATCAGAATCGGAAAGTTGCGGATTGATCTTCTTCAAATAAGTACGGACTTTTTCAATGAAAACCGCATCGGAATCTGAAAATTTTGGATTTTCACCGGGCATATAAAAAGGCACATATACAATATGCTGATCCAGCGGGCGCAGATTCGTGTACTCAACCAGACCTGGAATATCCATCTCCGGGTCATTGGTATTCAGCCAGAAATTTTCTGTCAACGCTTTTTTCAACTTCGCAATAACGCACACCACGGCGACGTTTTTCAGCGATGAAAATTTCGCCAGAACATCACTTGGCAAGTCGGGCATTATCCTGGGTACATAAGGAAGAGGAATCGTACTGATCACTTTGTCGAATCGCTCAACCTGCCCTGCAACCTCAACACCCTGAACCTTGTTCCCGTTCATGATGACTCGGGTTACCGGCGAACTCAGACGAAACTCCCCACCCTTAGACTCAATGTCTTTCTTCATGGCCTGAAGAAGCGTTTCGGAACCGCCATCAAGATAGCCGAGCTTCTCCCGGAACAAACTGTAACGAGAACGCCCGATACGTCTAATCCGACTCCAGATCCAGGCAGCCGAAAGATTGTCCGTGTACTCGTAAAACTTGAAATCGAACAGCCGACGCCAAAGTACCTCCCACGCCTCCGCTCCGACCCAGCGCTTGATCCAGCCTGTAGCCTCTACATTATCGAGAGGGTGCCAGTCATTTCGCTTGGTGCAAAGAAAAGCATGAAGGCCGTAGCGGACCTTCGCCACCAGACTCAGACCTCGGAACTTGAGCAGCGCCACAGGATTACCCCATGGCTGAAGGCGATTTTGATACCAGTAGCCCATCTTTGTTTCGGTCCAGCGCATTTTGTCAGCCAGACCAAGCTCACCCAGTACATTCAAAAAGTCATGGTCGGAAATACAATGAAAATGATAATAGCGCTCGATGCTGAGGCCTGAAAAATCAAACGCCGCTGTCATTCCACCGACGCGATCATCCGCCTCAAACACAATTGGAGTATGTCCGTCTCGTGCCAATTGATAGGCAACAGCCAATCCCATGGGACCTGCACCCAACACTGCAATACGTTGTCCCATGATTAAAACTCCAGAATTACTTTACCGTAGACCGCGTCATTGAATGTTTCGTTGATCGCCTCGGCAAAAGGCGTACAAGGTACGTTGAAGATGCCGGGCCAGTCGATTACTTCAAACTCATCTTTCGCACTGAGTGCTTCCAGCTGTTGAGTAGTGAACGGCGGATTTTTATCAAACAGGGACCATAACCAAATCAACAAGTAGAACAGTCTGTACGGAATATGCGCGATAATTGTCTTCGCGCCAGTGCTTTTCTTGATTTGCCGAATAATATCCACGTAGTCAATTTTTTCATGACCGGAAATATTATAGATACCCGCACCACGACGCGCCTCAATGCAACTCATGATTACATTGCAGAAATCCCCAACGTACAACGGCTGGCGCATGTATCGGCCATCACCTGGAATGGGAAACACCGGAACCCGCTTCATGAATCTGGATAACCAACCCAAGTGTTTACGATCAAACCAGCCAAACATCAAGGTTGGTCGTAGTACCGGACAGGCAATGCCGCTCTCAAGCACGATCCGCTCTTGTTCTATCTTGCTCCGAGTGTAGAAGTCGTCCGCAACAGACTCCACTACAGACGAGCTCACATGCACCAGATAGGGTGAGTTGCCCAACTTGATAGCGTCGAGGATCAACCGGGTGGCATCAACATTGTTACGAACGAAATCCTGATAATCGTTCCCGCCAATTTGCGCCTGAAGCATCACAACCACATCGGCTTCCGTGACACTCTTTTGCCAATCACCAGGTTCTGCAAGGTCAGCGTACTCAACGCGCACATCCGGCTGGACCTGCTTCAAAATCGCCAGGTTGGCCTTATGTTTATCGAATACCGTGATATCCGTATAGCCCTTTGCCCTTAACCGCGCGACTAGGTTCTGGCCGACCAGACCCGCCCCGCCCGGAATGACGATTCGACTGTTTAAATTGATAGCGTTCATTTACCCACCTGCAAATCTTTTTGGAACTGGCAATACTCCAGATGCTTGTCTACAACCCTGGCAATGCCAACGTGATAGGTTCCGGATGGAAGTGACGGGATCATCATGCCAAAACCGGATGGGCCAAGATTTGGAACCCCAAAGTACTCGTCTACGTCAACCCGCGGAAACTGCACTGCATCGTGGTAAGAAATAGCCCCGGCCGCGTTTATTAATGTCACGTAAACGGCGTCAGGCAAAACGTTGTTTTTACCGGAAACGGTGGTCCAACCGCGTACTCTCACTGCGTGTTCGACCTCTACGCCCTCAGTTCCGACGTAATCAAGGCTGCCCTCGCAATCAGGTGTGTCTACCCGTGGGTAATCCAGCCCAATCTGTTGTTTCTGCACAGCCACATAACAGCCGGCGACCTCTGAAACCTTCCACTGCGGATCAGCAACGAGCGTGCTTAGATGCTGCACGTGCGGCTTTCTGGCATCAGGGCAGATGACTTCACCGCCCAGTTCCGCCTGCCCCAGGAACGACGACGGATTTTTCACAACTGCGTCGTAACCTTTGAACCAACTAGGTACGGTGAAGGATTTACGCTCCGAGTAATACGAGAGCGCAGAACTCCAGTCATTTCCGAATGCCACAAAAGCCTGATCACTGCGAAGGCTGTGTTTAAGCACCGAGGCGATGCCTAGATCCTTGGAGTTACCCGTGGTGTAGGTTTCCTTTATATTTGCGAAATAACCATTGGCGAATGCAATGTAGTTATTAATCATCAACGCGAGGAAGATGCAAAAAAACCATCCTCTGCCTTGCTGATTTGCTTGCAAGCGATCGCCAACGGCCAGAGCCAGTGCAAACACCAGGAACAGAACATTGGCACTTTGATAGTAATTATGTATCAAATGCAAATTGGTAAAAATTAGAAACGGTGCAAGCCCCAAAACCAACGACACTCCGATTGCGCGCTTGAGCATTACGGAGCGGGACCAGAACAGCGCTGCAAACACAAGCAGTACACCAACAAATCCGGAAAAGTTATCCTTTAAAACTCGTCCCCATAAAACGTCTTCGTATAGCTTCGAAGAAAAGCGCTGATCAAAAGTGCCCCAATTCCACTTGGACAGCGCAGCAGAAGTAATGCTGGTGCCAAATTCACTTCTGACTTTTACAATATCTGTGTAACGCGTCCAGCCATACCCTATCGCCAGTGGCACTGCGAACAACACCAGACACCAGAAGATATTCTGAGGGGTGATGGACTTCATCAAGCCTGAATTTTTATGAAGCTCATAAAAAAGAAATACGAACGCCATAACGGCCAACACCGCAAAACCAGTTGTAGCCTTCTGCAGAACCGACAGCACGATAAAAAAAACAAACAGGCCAGCATCCAGTTTTGCACGCGTACGTACAAAGGACACAAAGTAATCTACCGCTACCACTGCAAAAAACAGTGCAGCGGTTTCCATCATGAAGGTACGCCCCCAAAACAAGTAGATCGGCGTCGAAAACAACAAAGCGACAAAGACACACAGGACTACATTGTCAATCGACAATTTCTTGCAGATTGATTTGGCCGGTAAAACGCACAATGCGAGAAAAACAAAAGACGTGACACGCCCCACCAAGCCCAGATCCAGGCCAGTCAGCATGGAAACGACTGAAACTATGTATTGATACAGTGGAAACTCAAAGGGAATGGTCCAAGGCGCGCCGCCTACGGGCGTCAGATAAGCAAGGCTGAAACCATCCTTTATGAACCAATACGACGTCAGCGCCGTTTGCGTCTGCCGGAAAGCATGCTGTTCCAGCAGTGGCTGTCCGGAATAGTACAACGCGACAAACGCAGCAAAACCAAACGCCAGCAAAGCGACGAGCTTTACCCCAAGCTCAATCGTTATGCATTCCTTAAAAAAAACATTCAGTTTCAACACACACCCCTACTGAGTTTGGCTTACAGATTTATTCTTTTAAAAACGAAATTAGGTACAAGTTTGATAATCAGCATGATTAAACTCCAAAAACGCGGCGTGTAAAGAACCGCTTTTTTGCGCTGTAAACCACTCAGAATCAATCGCGCCACGTCATCAGGCCTCGCAAGCAAGAGACCTGGTAACTTGAGACCTTGAGTCATCGGCGTATCAACAAAACCCGGTTTGATCGTCATCACGTGAACGCCAAGCTTGAACATACGCGCCTGCAAACCTTCACAAAACGTGGAGACCGCTGCTTTTGCAGTGCCATAAACGTAGTTTGACGGGCGCCCCCTATCTGCGGCAACGGACGAAATGATCGCCATGCTGCCGCAACGTTGGCGCTCGAACTGATTTGCCAACAACGTTAAAAGGCTGATCACCGAAGTGCCGTTATTAGCGAACTCTTTCAAAGCAACATTCACATCTTGCTCGCACGCCTTCTGATCAGGCAGCGTGCCATGAGCAATCAGCGCTATATCGATTTGTCGCAAAGACTGAACGCAACTTTCAACCAGAGTCGAGTGTTCCTCCAAATGGGCTAAATCCAACGTACAGGTGGTTACTGACTTGGCACCGCGCGCCCGCAGATCTGCTGCAGCCTGATCCAGTTTTTCCGCGTTGCGCGCAACCAGAAAAAACTCGCTGCCTTCTTCTGCCCACAGCCGGGCACAGGCATTGGCGATCGCAGATGTCGCTCCGATAATCAAAACACGTTTCATGCTGTAACTCTTCTCCAAAAGCGGGAATTCAGGGACGGGTCTCGTAGAGCTTCCAGCTTCTCCCACGCCGGATAAAACCGACGGAAGTCACTACCTAGCATGTGCGCATCTTTAGCGGGATACAGGCGGCCGCCGGCCTCTCTGACGATGCAGTCAAGACGGGAAAACAAGTCTTTCTCAAGCCTCGAGTTCTGCGGAAAATCCAGTGCTAATGAAGTGCCTGGACGAGGAAAAGACAGCAAACCGGGAGATGAGATATCTCCGCAACGTTTAAGCACTGCCAAAAACGAACCTTGTCCCGAATCCGCGATGTTCTTTAGCAGTTCACGCGTAGCCGACTCTGCCTCGACATCCGGAATGACACACTGATATTGCTGAAACCCTTTACGACCATAGATTCGATTCCAGTGGAGAATTCGGTCCAATGGATAAAAAAACGGTTCGTAGTTGACTCGTTTACGGGTAAGAGCTGCCGGATGTACCCGCCAGTACGTTTCGTTGAAAGCCTTCAAACTGAGTCGGTTAATGAGCGAAACAGGGGGCGCTACCGGCACCATAAGCCTAGAGCGAGTTTCAGCCTCAAGACTGCCGTATTCGGCGTGATCACCGACAATAAATACGCCGCGTCCGGTTTGACCACCTTTAGCCAGACAATCAATCCACGCCACGCTGTATTCATGCTGTGGATCCAACTCGGAAGAAAGGGAAAAGAACTCTCCCAGATTGTCGAAGCGAACGACCGAACAATCAATTTGACTGGATTGTATCGGGATCAGCTGAATCTCGGCCCAGTTCACAATCCCTGTTAGCCCTAACCCGCCTATGGTTGCTGCGAACAAATCGGCATTCTGCGAGGGAGAGCAGACAACAGGTTCCTGGCAATTGCGCACCAGACCAAAACACCTGACGTGGTTTCCGAATGTGCCGCGGGCGTGGTGGTTTTTTCCATGCACGTCATTGGCAATTGCGCCCCCCAGAGTCACGAACTTGGTGCCAGGTGTCACTGCTAGAAACCATCCTCGCGGAATGGCAAGCGATAGAATTTCCGCCAACGTCACTCCCGCCTCTGCGCGAATGATCCCCGCTGCCCAGTCAACCTCGATAAATCGGTCCAACGTCCGCATGCAGAGCACGTGCCCGCTCGCAGCCATACAGCTGTCGCCGTAACTGCGACCGTTACCAAAAGGCAGTGTCGTGCCGTGGGTATCCACGATGCGCCGCAGTGCAACAGGCAAATCACTCTGCCACTGACAAGCCTCGCCAGTCAGCCGCTCATAAGGATAACGCCCCCAGGAATGGTACGAGGCACTCATGCTGCCGCCCAGAAAACGAGGCAGAACAATGCGCCTACCATCAGACTGACGCGATCCCGTATGGCGAATACAACCGGGTCATCATGCATCTGACCACGATGCGTCAGCATCCAGACTCGCGTCACCCAGAACAGCAAGAGCGGGCAAGCTAGCCAGATGATTTGCGGATGAGCATATAAACTGGTAGTGGCCTGATCATGGATATAAAGAGCCAAAACCATGACCGCGAGGTAACCGGATGATGCTCCCAATGAAGAGATCATCTCTAGATCGCCCGGGTAATATCCACGACCGCGGGTTTTCTGGGTAAGACCTTTGCGCCTGGCTTCTCCAAGCTCCGCGTAGCGCTTGACCAGTGCAAGACTAAGAAACATGAACATGGAAAACGCCAGGATCCAGAAGGTAAGCTCCAGACCGAAAGCCGCCGCGCCTGCGATAATGCGTAAAGTATAAAGTGCTGCCAATGCGATTACGTCCACCGCCATTTGCCGCTTCAGCCAAAGCGAATAAGCAAATGTGAGGATGTAATAGGCAACCAATGTGGCAACAAACGCCCAAGGTAAAAACAACGCGGCGCCGGCAAAGGCACCGGTCAACAGTAACGGAAACACCATAATCCCGGAACCGATGCTCAAGCGACCGGACGCAAAAGGTCGAAACCTCTTGGTTCCATGGTGCCTGTCATCCGCCAGATCCAATAAATCATTGAGAAGATAGACGCTGGAAGCACAAAGGCCAAAAAACAAAAAGGCCATGACTCCCTGCCAGATCAATAAATAATTACCCAACTGGTGTGCAGCCAAAAGCGGTACAAAAATAAGGATATTTTTCATCCACTGATGTAGCCGCAACGCTTTGCGCCAGTCTTTGACGCCGGCCACGTTGGAGAGCATTACCTCCTTGACGTTACCTATTGCCTGAGCACGCCGCTCCACCCCGCGCTCAGGGTTAACGACATAAGCGTCACGCGACACTTCCCACACAGACAAGTCGTCCGAAGAGTTCCCTACATAGTCAAAGCCTTTCACACCAAAATGCTCGACCAGCAAATCTCGCTTTCGATGGGATGACAGATTGACCTTTTCGTCGGAGGCGAGCACCTGATCGAAAATACCCAGATGCTCAGCAATACGTTCGGCCAGGGAAATGTGGCTGGCCGTCGCCAAGACTACCTTTCGCCCGGAATTTCGCGCTGAATTAACAAGATCAAGAACCGCGGGGTCATAAGGTAAAACGGTGACATCAATGTCTACCGCGCGAGCAAGATTAGCTTTGAGCGTAGCCTTGCCCTTTACAAGCCATTTGAACAGTCGGAGAGCCTTGAGAGGTCGGTGGCGAACAAAGGCCATCCCGGTTTCCAAGAGTAAATCCGAGCGCAATAGGGTGCCGTCGAGATCGACAACGAGGGGGGTATTCAAGCTTTAACTTCCTTGAGTGCGACTCTGGTTGTGCCTGTTTTAAAGCGATCTTGAGCTAGAGACCCCCATCAGCCACTGATGAACAACCAAAGCAAATCAATTCGCCGTCTGCCAATCATTTGGGCGGAGAAATTAACACAAGAGATGACTTTTTTCACGGATTCGAGAGGGCAACAACTGCAGAACGGCCTGCAACGAGCGGCGCTAGCCCAAAGCGCCAAGGCTGCAAGGATCACAGAAAAGGACGAAAACAGTTGGTAAATCACTCCACCAGACATTTATGCGAGGACACGCAGGCCAGGGACCGAGCAAGACCTGACTGGCAACACACATCGCGGCAAAAGCCGATCGTCGTCTACACCGTATGCGCATTGCCTGTCAGAGCAGTTGACCTCTATGTCAACCTCTCGAAAAAAGGCGTCGAATAGAATGTAAACGGCAAATCAAATTCCAGCTTTTCGATTTTTTTATTGATTCCAGCTCTTCTGCCAGGGCCAGAAGCTTGTTTTCACTTTCGACTGACGAAGCCTGCATTTGCGCCTGAATCTGGCCAACTAACTGATTAAGGTGATCAATCTGCTCGCGTCGCGAGTCATTTTGTCCCTCAAGCCATTTGATCTGAGCCAGATAGGTGTCGGACAAATCCTGTAGCTGGCCAACAAACTCAACCAAAGGTTGCGTCAGAGAGCGTGATCGATCAAGAAAAGTTGGTAATTGATGTGCCGACCAATCAGTGTATTTGACCGCTTCGTTTTTTTCGCCCGAGACAAAAGTCATGAATTGGGCCTCCCGGAGGGAGTACTCCTCAAACATGGATTCGGTAAAATCGACTCCAAGATGAGCAAAAACCACACAAAACAACTGCCCTTGATTCAACAGACGCATATCGGCAGGCACAGCAAAACTGGAAATCATCCGTACCAGAGTAGTCAGTGATCGATAGGCCAGATAGCCCAGCGAGATATCACCTTTTACTGACCACTCCTGATCGATAATCGCAGGAGCGACGTCAGACAGGATAATGTTCTGAGGAATGGTGTCCAGTAACTTACCTGATACTTTGACGAAAAGATCAAGTTCAGACCCTTCCGGCTCCAGACCGGCCGACTGCCGCACGATGTTCAGGTAAGTGGAGAGAAACCGGGCAATCTGCTTCGCCGTCCAACCCGGCGTCTGGACGATACGAACAAATTCAGCACTCATCGCCTGGCCGGAGGAGAAGGCCTCTGCTGGCAAAACATGCTGGTATTCATCTTCTGAACCCACAGCTATCGCATCAGGACATAGACGCTGATGCAACACACTGACCACCTCGCCCATCTGTTTGAATTCCGCAAACTTGCAGAAAGCCGCCTGCCGCTCGCTTGAATAATGAATGGCCAGGGTTTGGTTATCAAAGATGGGCTCATCACTATTCGCAGCAGGTGATACGGCGAACAAGAAGGAGTTCGCCATATCAGGAAACAGGCCATTCTGCGCGATAACTGGCCATACACATTCAAGTGAAAAGTTCAGGTATTCGGATGAGGTTTGTGCGTCCCGAGACGCGGTCTGAGCAGCAAGCACCGAGCCATTGAAGGAAGAATTTTCTGCACTGGCAGCAGGCAATACGACGCTCGATGGCAATTTGTAATCTGGAAGCGGGAGTGCCAGCTCAATGCGCTGAAAACCCGCCTGAAGAAATCGGTTCGAGAGCTCTACGCGACCAAATGTTTCAACGCCAGGCCGCTGGTATAAGCCCTGAATACCTACCATCGGAACACTTAGATGATCTTCCGGCGCTCCTGCAAAGTATTTAAGCCCCAACTGGTTTTCAATAGCGACAACAAGTATCCCTTCAGGCTTGAGCAACTTTCTGGCCGCCATAAGCATAGACTGAACCGGATCTGCGCCCGCGCCATAAACCCCGGAATATTCCAGAACACCAATCAATGTGATCACGTCAAAGCGTACTTCTGTCTCGAACAGATCAAAGTGATCGTTTATCACTGTGACATTCGGCAGGTCCCGCGTGCGCTCGGCAGCGATCATTGCACGACGACTGCTACCTTCGATTGCGATGATATTGCCACCATTTTCGCCCAGAAAACGGGTAATGGCACCGCATCCAGCACCGATCTCAAGCACATCGCCCTTAAGACGCTGCGACAATGGTCGTAATAGATTTCCCCGCGAAGCGCTCAAATGATAGCGCGTGGGCCAGTCATTACACGCGTTACGCAGCTCTTTGGAAAAAATAGAAACGTCGGATGCTTCGTGGATAATCCGATACAGCTTATTTTCGGTTCCATCGCCATCACTGTAATTAAAGGGCGCCGGTGTTGTGCGTGCCCAGATTCGCTGTTCAGCCTGAAATGCATATCCCAGTTCGGCGAGATCAAGAGATGAATGGCTCATTTAATACTCATCCCCATGTTCAAATTTGTAAGTCCAAAAAAACGAGAGTCAGTTTTGACTGCAAAGTGGATTGAGTCATAACGTCGGTCGTGCGGGACGATCTCCTCACCCTCACGAGTTGCAAGACCTAGCGATATGAAAAAATCGCCGTCACCCAGATTACAGTTGAAAGAGATGTCCGCGGTGAGCGTCTTGCCTCCTTCGTAAACGGTCTGAACACCATCACATTGTAGAAGCTCAGAGTTGCTGCCAAAAAGGGTAACACCATCTTTGGTTTTTATCGTCATGCCGAGGATCGGCCGCATCAACGGCTGGATAATTTTTATTGCAACTTTCAAATTGACCTGAGAACCATTGCTTATTAGCGCCGGAAACTCCACTCCTTCACTGAAAAACGAAAAATCAGTTATCTGAGCGCTGCCATCTCCCCAGCGATATTCGTAAGAATTATAAAGTGGACGCTTGCTAAAGCTGTCTACATCAAACGATAGCTGAGTAGTGTCCATCGGAACGGGCTCGGCTTCGCTGAGTTCGGACTCAACGTCCACTACATCTTCAGAAGGCGATGGTAGCTCTACTTTTTTCTTCTGTTCCCGGCCAAACAGCAAATCCAAGTAACTATTAATAACGTCTCGCGGGTTACCTTGCTGAACCATATGACCTTGATCAAGCAGCACGGCACTTGAGCAATGCGTCACTACCTGCTCACTACTGTGTGTCACAAGCAAAATACTAGTGCCGTTGTCTTTTAATCTTTTAAGTCGATCAAAACATTTCGCCTGAAACTTTGCGTCGCCTACTGCCAGTGCTTCGTCGACAATCAGAATCTCAGGATCAATTTGTGCCTGAACTGCGAAAGCTAGTCGCACCAGCATGCCACTGGAATAAGTCTTTACGGGCTGATCAATAAAATGACCGATATCCGCAAAAGCGGCAATACTGTCAAAGCGATTATCGATCTCTTCCTGACTCAATCCCAACAGCGCGGCGTTCATGTAAACATTTTCGCGGCCAGTGAATTCGGCATTGAATCCGGAGCCTAGCTCAAGCAGCGCCGCGACTCGACCATGACTGGCGACGGAGCCGTTGGTAGGTGTCAGTGTACCGGCGATAATTTGAAGCAACGTCGACTTGCCAGAGCCGTTTCTTCCGACAATGCCGACTGTCTCACCACGAGGCACTTCGAAAGAAATGTTCTTCAGCGCCCAAAACTCTCTGAACAGGTTCTGCCGCCCACGAAAGATCATCTGTTTCAGACGATCCTGAGGATTGTCGTAAATATGGTAACACTTGCTAATATCTGAAATGATGATCGCGCTATCTGATGACATTATACAGCCTATATATTTCGGGAGCGGCAACACCACGCTCAATCAAACAATCGTTCCTAGAGCCGCTCAAAAACTGGCTCCTCACGACTCGGTTACGCCTTGATGTATTGCTTGAGCCACATTTTCAACAGCGAAAACAATGACATTCGCTGGACTCCGGCAACACTGACGGGCTCCGCGAGAGGCTGCTCAATCACAATATATTCAATGAAGCCGGCGCGAAGCTCGGCGCTATCCAGCAGAAGTAGCTCTGGCTCCATTACACCCTTGGCTTCCTGCGAGCTGATAAACTGCTGAATCATCCAATAAACTTTGTCGTTACCTTGGAGATTCACCGAATTATGCAATCGGTGGACGTCGACCAGCCAGCTCTCGACGCTCGATCCCTTATAAAACAAATCACGTTCAAAACGCCGCATTCCAGTTGCCATCACCCAACAGATCTCAAACAGCATCCATGCTCGATTTGAAGAGATGGTGTTACTCCCGTGAATCCGGTATTGCATAAGCGCTTCAGGCAAAAGGACGCACTTCGACGTTTCAGCAGCACGAAACATAAAATCCCAGTCGTGGGCAAATCTGAGATTGCGCATACCGCCAACTTTTTCGTAAAGCTTGCGGGTGAATACTATATTACTAGTGGTCGATACAAAGTTTGACACGATCAAATTCAAGGAAAAATCGTCTGTCGCTGAAAATGATTTCTCCATATCCGGGATCGACCAAGGCAGCATGTTTTTCCATGCTTCCTTGACGCCTAATGGCTTACCATCGGCATTGATAACCTCGATCCACGTGGTAACCAGGTCAGCATTTTCACGCTGAAGTGCTTCGATGCAACGCTTCAACCTATCGGGATGAAAAATATCATCGGAGTTTAGAATGGCCAGATACTCACCTTGAGCAAGCGCCAACCCTCGATTGATTGCGTTATGTGCCCCAGCATTTTTCTGTTCAACAAGCTTGAATCGCGAGTCACTGATCTGCCGCAGATAAGACAACGAGTCGTCTGTCGATCCATCATCGATAACGATAAGCTCAAGATCGTGCTCACTTTGATTTAAAACGCTATCGACAGCCTTTTCAATATAGTGGCGGTGGTTATAACTTGGAATTACTACCGAAATCTTGGTCATCAGTTACGACTCAGATGGTTCTGAACCCAGTCCCAACTGCCAGGCAAGCCTGCAGCTAGAGTAATGGGTGAAAAATGAATGCAGCGACTCAGCTTTTCTACATCAAGCACGTTGTAAGCAACGTCAATCGCGCGCGCGTCCCTTCTTTCCAACTGCAGATTGTACCCTGCGCTTCTGACAATCGGCAAAACATGCTCTTCAACGAGCTGCAGAACCGAAGTCCCTACTCCGCTACCCACGTTGTAAACTTCGCCAATCTGGCCAGCTTCGAGAAGCCCGATAATTGCAAAGGCAATATCATTGACGTGCACATAATCACGTACTGCCCCGCCATCACCAAAAATCGTAATGGATTTGCCCTGCAGAGCAGACGCAAACGCCGTCGCCACCAAGCCCTGCCCCTTGAAAGGAATCTGGCCAGGGCCGTAGGCGTTTGCCGGGCGCACAACGATACCCGGCAAACCACGCTGCCGGCAGTACAAGTGCACCATATGCTCAATACAGAGCTTAGAGGTCCCGTAGAGAGAAATGGGCTGTGCTGCCGCGTCTTCTCTTAGCGGGCTTCTGGAATCCGGATTGCCGTAGACTGTGCCACCGGAAGAAACAAATATGAATCGGGCAACGCCAGCAGCAATACACTCCTCCATCAACTGGATAGCGGGTGCGATATTGCGCTGATACTCATCCGCCATATCGCAGGCCTGGTTCAGTTGTAAACTGTCATGAGCCAGATGAACTACAGCGTGTGCCCCTGATAAGACTTTCCGCAACAGCTCACGATCAGCATAATCGCCATAGTGAACATCCAGATTCTTAGTGACGGCGTCAGATTCAGAATGGCTGTTGCGACACAACATATCAACCTTCAGGCCATCTTTTAATAAGTGATGAGCAACGTGCTGCCCAATAAAACCGCCGCCACCGATCAGAACAACCTTCCTCATGACGCAGCCTCTTCATAACCTAGACTGGCTTTATTGAAGCAATCGATGTACTGATTGGCGATCTCAGCGCTAGAGAATCGCTGCAAAATATCATTTTCAAAAGCCAGCAGTGATGCCTTGTATTGGGCCAACGATGCTATCCATTCTGCATATGCGATGTCGCGCGATTCGCCGCCAAGCTCTACCGGGATAGTTCGCCCGCCAGCATAATCGTCCAGGACATTCTGAATATCACCTGTATCCGTGGCAAAAACAGGAACAGCAAAGTTCAACACCTCAATCATTGCAATTGGCAGACCTTCGTATGCCGATGTGATGATCAAGCCTTCCGTGACACTGGCAAGTTCAAGTGTATTTTCGACGTACGGAATACGCATGACATTATCGAGCTTTTCTCGCCGGATGAAATCAACGCACTCTTTCGCAAGTTCCCCATCACCGACAAGAACGTAGAATTCGTCCGGATATCCCTGGCGTGACTTCGCAATCTTGAGGAACTCAATAGGGCGTTTCTGATCAGTCAGGCGCCCGACAAATGTAAACAGCTTACTGCTTGCCGGCAGTCCCAACTTTAGTCGGACAGCCTCGGGGGTGCTCTGCGTCGCCTTGAAATCGATTATCCGCTGAATATCGACTGCCGAATAAATCAAATCAACCTTACTCGTGGGAATGTTCAAATCGCCCACGAAACGCTGACGAATCTTTTGATTGATTGCTATGAACCGATCAAAGGAACGAACACCAGGTTCATGGTAACGATTAATCCATCCTTCCTTGGCGTCATATACTTCTTGATCGACGATTGGAATATCGCGAAATAGCGCTCGCAGGTTCAATGCGTTATCGCAAAGCCATGGCGAACCGTTGCAAATCCATACCAAATCCGGCGCCAGCCAGTTTTTCAAGCGCAGGAGAATACGCAAATACTCGGAGTGCGGCGCAATTTCCGACATCTCGATTACTCGCGCACCCGCATCCTGGAACTGACTGGCCAAGCTACCCTGTTCATGGCGCAAACGCTCCATCGTGACGATTACAAAGTCATAGGAATCCTTGAGTCGTCGGATGACTTCGACCGTATTACGCTCCACCCCACCCACCGCGACAAATACCGGGAACACGAAAACAAGCGGGCGATTCTTTGGTGACTTTATCAGCGCGGGTAAAAAATGACCGGCTGATCGTTGTTTGAATTGGCTGGTCTGAAACCAGGAGTTATGCTCATTGAACTGTACGTCTCTACCTAGAAGCTTAGAAACGGATGAAATGTTATCCGCACTGACATGCCTGCACTCAGTTCGATACAGCTTTCCGCAAAACTCCACACCCCTCAGGTCCTCGCGCAGAATATTGCTGCTAATGGCCCGCGAGAACACCATCTGATTGCGCAGCTGCCCATAACTAACGTTACCGTCATTGCGCAGGTCATAGGAAAGCAGCACGACGTCGCAAGCATTTTCGACAAGTGCGAGCCAAGCTCCGATCAGATGATCGCGGTGCGGAAAATCGGCGAGGGTATTGGGCCAAAAATAACAGAACTCCTGCGCCGTATCGTCACTATCAACTTTTTCAGCAGACAACTTTCCGTCATTTTCAAGCCAGGATACCGAGGCGTCGGCGCCCATAATGCCCCGAAATCGCTCGATAATTTGCTCAGACTGCGTATTGTTGCGGTTTACGATCAAACGCAACGAAACCCGTGAGCCTGATGCTGGAAAATCTTGGACCTTCACTTGCGGTGCGGTGGTACGACGCTTCACGGCCTCATGTAGACGTCTGAAAAGATAACGTGGATCCTTGGCGAGGTAGTAGAGCGCCCGGCCAGCCTGTCGTTGGAGACGAACACGCGTGTTGTTATCAGCACTTGGCTGATTGGACAAAACAAACAGCATCTCTAGTTCATCGAACGCCTGGCGCTGTATTTGAGGCTGGAGCAACTCTGAGGCATCGTGACTGATATGAGCGGCAAATAAGTTGGACGTCAACTGGTCATCGAACTCCAGCGACTCTGATTTGTTCGTTTCCAACTGCGTCCAGTAGCTATTCCAGATCGGGCCAAAATGTCGCGACATTGCCAGGGCCAAAACTTGGTCACTACCCGAAATTCTTTGCAGGACGCCATATTCGTACATCGCCCGAAAGAGTGTCGTATAAATAAAACTCAAATAAGCGCCGACCACCTTTCTGGCTTTCTTTCCATTTTTCTGGATTAAGCTTTCAAGATAATTGCAACGCTCAACGAGCCTATCCAGCCTCGCCTGCCACTCTGCCTGGCTTACCCCCTGACGCTCCGTTTTGGAGTTCTTCAATGCCTCCGCGAGCGTATCGATCCCGAGTATTCTACCTACGCCCGGGTGAGCGTCTCGAAAAACCACCGCCATACGACCGGCACAGATCTGGCGCTTGCAGAAACCTTCCACAACGTACGGATGATAATGATCGCCCTTGGCACTGGTACTGTAGTAAATCTTCATACCCTGCAAAGAGAGGCGATATCCCAACTCGATATCTTCAAATCCGTATTGATCAAAACGGCCATCAAAAATCGTTTCCTGAGAGGCAACGAGCTCTCGATCAATACAAATATTACAAGTATAAAAGTGCCTAAAATCCACAAAGGACTCGTCCGGCAACCGGTTATAACTAAATTGCTCATTACCGATTTCAGTAATGTGCTCCATCAAGTGGTTGACTGTCAGATCAGAAGCCCAATCAACAACGCCAAGCGTTGCAACATTGCGACCCAGTCGCTTTGCCAGATTTGCGTGGACATTCAAAAGATCCGGTGCGGGGAAAATATCATCGCCAATTATGAGCAAGCGCTCGCCTGCGGCGGCGCGTATGGCAGCATTTCTCGCTTTCGATGCACCACCGTGATCGTTTTTCAGAACCCTGATCGGAAGATTGGAGACCTGCTCAAGAAATTCGACACTGCCATCTTCCGAGCCATCATCCGAAAAAATAATCTCATACGGAAAATCAGTATGCCTATCAACAATACGCCATGCCTCGATTACCGTGGGCAACAGGCGCAGTCTGTTATAGGTCGGAATGATCACACTGATGTAGGGAACCAGGTTTGACGCAGTCGATGAAAGGATCGACGCGGTTGTATCCACATCCTTTTGCTCTGCAAGATGCTTGGCGTTTATCCATTCCAGATCCAGTGACGGATTGAGATGGCGGCCCTCATGACGCCCATGCAGCCAGTAGTGCACTAACGGAGGAACGCCCAAGGCGGCCACATCCGGATAACGGGTGAGATAGTAAGTCCCATCGAACTCCGCGCAGGGATCACGCATCTCTCTCCAGCCGACACTCAGGTAGTGCCGAAGCGGATCAACTCCCGCAGCGGCCACATCGGCATTTTGTGCTAGATACCAAGGGGCGTTGAACAGTGCGCTCGTCTCCAACGCAGCTTGCCATCGCCGCTGCTCAAGTTTTTTTCCCAATCTGGATGGGAGCGTTTTGAGGAGTCGTTTCATGGAATGTTCTCTACGAATACATTTATCGAACGGTTCGCTCATCCTTAAAGGACGTCGGCAAAACCTTTACGGGTTTTTTGGAACCACCAAAAGCCTGCCCACGCGACGACGATGCTCAATAAATAATAGCTAGCCAGTGGAACGATCGAAGGCAAAGTTCCCCAGATCAAAACCCCCCGGGATGTTTCGATAATGAAGGTCAACGGATTCAGGTAAAGAAGATATCTATATTGTTCGGATACGGCGGTCATAGGGTAAAACATCGGTGACAAAAACATCAGAACGGTAGTGATGATACCCGTGAGTTGGGAAATATCCCGAAAATAGACGCCAGTTGCAGCCAGAAACCAAGAAAACCCCATGGTGAGTAACACCAGAGGAAACAACACGACCGGAAATAATATGGCTGTCCAGGGAATCGACCCCTTCAGCAACAACTCTGCTACCAGCAAAACAAACCAACTGATGGCTGTGTGAAACAGCGCAGCCCCCATCGAAATCCATGGCAGGATCTCTAAAGGGAAAATAATTTTTTTGACATAATTGGGATTACCGACAATTTGACCGGGCGCGCGATTGAAACATTCTGCAAATAGTCCATGCACAATCATCCCCGAAAAGATAATGATGGCGAACTCACCTGTGTCATGAGTCTCCGTATTACCCCAACGAGACTTGAAAATCACGCCAAAAATAAATGTGTAAACAACCAGTAGTAAAATCGGGTTGAAAAAGGACCACGCCAGGCCCATGACCGAACCGCGGTATCTACCGATGACCTCTCGGACTGTCATTTTTTGGATAATGGATCGGCGCTCCCAAAAGGTGCGGACCATATCGATCATGCTGGAAGGTGACGGTGTATGGGGGTTCATTAGCGAATCCGAGGAAAAGCGAAGTTTGAAATGAAGAGCATCATCATCCTGGTATTACGTATGCGAAAGCCCGGCTTTTGACCTTTCGGATACGTCGAAGCACTGGCAGGCGCCTCTTCAAATACCGTCGAAGATTGCCGCGAGGATCAGGCCGATATTGCCCAAAAAAGTTTGTCGGTAGACTCCCGAGCGCCGCAGACACAAAAACCGCCTCACGCCCCGGTGCGCCCTCGCCTCCTTGAAACTGTTCAATATGCTACGGTTTTCTTCGCTCAATCGGTAGTCGATCGAGTCCAAGGCACGGATATTCGACTCATTCCAACTGCGAAAACGCCCTTTGAAGATCATGCGCAGCCGATCAATCCGTGAGAAAAAACCGGAATTCGAGCCAATTATATTATCATCGTGCTGCCGGTAAAGGATGGTGGGCGTGGCGTCATAAAGAATACGCCCACCTGCCCCGGTCACGGCCAGATAGGCCCACCAGTCGTGGGATACGATAGTCAGATCCTTGCCCGTTTCTCGCAAGAGGCGGCAGGTTGCATGATTGAACACCATCGTATTTCCCCCACCGATACTTTGTACCAATGCGTTGGAGAATGTGGCGGGACGATTGAATAACGGTGAGAGCCCGATGGACTGGCAATCCTCATTGATCAACTCGGTCCTGCCACAATAAAGAGCGGGCACATCTTGAGGAATGGACCGAAGCTGATCGAGCGCGGTTTCAAGCTTATGATCACGCCAGATGTCATCCTGGTCAGCCCAGGCGTAAAACGCTGAATTAACTTCACCCCGGCAGGCCAGCGAAATGAAATTTAAAGCAAATCCCTGTCGTGGACCGGAAAAAACCTTGATTTTTTCCTCTCCCCACTTCTCTTTGTATTCCTGAAGAATCTCCAGAGTCGAATCCGTAGAGCCGTCATCAGAAACCGCAACAACCCAGCCAGAATACGTCTGCCGTGCAATTGATTCCAACTGTTCTCTCAAAAACCGCTCACCGTTGTAAGTACACAGGAGTACTGACACCAACGGGACTTCAGTGGAAGCATCTGAACCGAAGGATCCGGGACCCGACTCTTGCTGAACAGATGAAAAAGGGATTACCACCGAGCACTCCATCGCATAAAAATAAAAATAGCACCGTATTCATTCACTACACGAGCGCAGCAAGAGTACAAAGTTCTCGAAAGTCTCATCAATGAGCCAAGGCGACGCAATAAAGGTATTGTAGCGAATTAAGCCTTGCCGTTAATAGCTCGATGACATCACCCTACGATTCATTTGATTTGCACATCCACGGATCGGCGAAAAACACGCCTCGCTGCCCAGTCAGCTAGGGTATCAAAGCGCCCCACATTGGCAAAAGGGTAGCATTCTGCCCTTCTTGCGTTTCGATTTCCAAACGTGTCGACCTCATCTGCCCTGTCCGGCCGAAGACTTCTACCTCGTCGTTTTTTGCAAGCTGCCAGACCAAGAAACGCAAGAGCTCAATGCACGCCATGTTGCAAGAACTCATTCGCTGTCCTGCACAAGGCTTGATCTATCTTCTCTGGAGGTGACCACTCCAATATTCTGCAGGTTTTCTGAATATCGACCTGCAACGAGCCGCACAACCGTTGTGCTATCGCAGGACGGCACACAAGAGACGCCCCCAACTGCAGCAGTGATGGTGGAACCGCCACCAGCCGCGATTTCACACCCATGGCGGCGGCCACGCGCCGGAGCAATTGAGTGGTGCTTAAATCCTCGCCATCGCTGACTAAAAAAGTGTTACCCGCAGCCGCAGGGTGAGCAATGCAGCGCTCAATCAGATCCACCAGATTACCAATAGAGACCAGGCTCCGATTATTGCACAGCCCACCTAATGGCAGTGGCACCCCCTTGGCGACCCAGCGCATCATGCTATGGAAATTGGCCTTTACCCCCGGCCCGTATACCAGAGGGGGACGGATGATGACGATTTCCATCCCCAACCGCATACCTAGCTGTTGCAGCGCTATTTCGGCCTCCAGCTTTGAGACACCGTAAGGATCTGCCGGGGCCGGCATATCGTCAGGCATGAACCTCCCGCCCCGCGCGGTACTCTCGCCATTCACCTTAATCGAACTCAGGTAAATGAACCTCTTCACTCCCGCCTCTGCCGCCAACCTGGCGAGCCTTAAAGTCCCCTCCACATTGACCTTGCGAAATTCCGCCAGTGCATCCGTCATAGTCTCATGCATCACGTGCACTCTTGCGGCAGCGTGCACGATTACCTCGACATCAGCGAGCGACGGCAAGGTGCGGGATTCGACGAGATCGAAGCGGACGACGGGACACAGTCCCTGTAACCGCGTCTCGCCGCGCACTGCGGCGATCGGCGTGAATTTCTTGCCCAGAAGCAGGTGAAATACCAACGCCTCACCGACGAAACCGTTCGCCCCCGTCACAAGCACTTTGGGCTTTATCATCAGTTCTTACTCCCAAAAACTGCAGCGGCCCAACAGACAAAAAAGAAAAAAAACTTGTCCCGAACACGACGCCGACACTTCCAGGCACTGAAAGACAAACCAATTAGATGTCGACGGCGAAGCCCCAGCCATGGTTTTACAAACGGCTCATTCTGCAAACCGACCAGACAAGCTATGAGCTGCACCTGATGGAACCACCAGCCTTCATGAATCGTTTTGTAACGAACGACCAAGGAACTAAGGCCCTTGTTCGCCCCCACTTGGTTACGCTCATGCTGTCGGTAATTCATGGAGGGGACAGGGTCGATGTGCCAACGGTAGCCATGACTTCGCGCAAAGGCGTAGCAATACCAGTCGTGCAGGCTGACGTCTTGCAATCGCTGCCAATGGGCAAGCATGTCGGTTTTCAGCGCAACGGCCATCTTGTTGCTCATGACATAAGTGCAGCCAGGCCCAGCCGCCTCGAACAGATAGTCCCAAGCGACCTGCGGCTGCGCCTTGTTCACTAGATGGGTATCGCCGTTCGGCCAGAATGCGGTGACATTGCTCGAGTAGGCGTCTATATGACCTGACTGGATGTAACGGGTTGCACGCAAGAGCTTGTCCGGGTGCCAGACATCGTCCTGATCAGCAAAAGCGACATAATCAAAACCCTGAAAGTCGACATCGCGAATCAGCCGGAAAAAGTTACGGGATGCACCGCCAAATTTACCTGCTGCCGGCAGAACAAGAACAGCTGGGTGCCGAGCAGCAAAGGCGCAGCACCATTCTTCCGTACCATCACTGGAGGGATCAATACTGATAAACAATCTGACGTCAACAAGCGACTGCCCGAGAATCGAAGCCAACTGCTCCTCGATCCATTGCATGCCATTGAAGGCCGCCAGCAAAACCGCAACCTTGGGATGTTTTACTGGCATGCCGTTCCTACTTGAACTGATTGAGCGCTACCGTTCGAAAAAAATGTTGTTTCGAATCAGTCAGAGGGCGAGTCCAGGAGCTTCTGCAGGTACTGACCGTAACCCGTCTTTTTCAAGGCTTCAGCCTGTGCAGCCAGTTGCTCGGGAGTGATCCAGCCGTTGTGATAGGCAATCTCTTCCAGGCAGGCGACTTTAAGGCCCTGTCGCTGTTCAATGGTATGTACGAAATGACTGGCTTCCAGCAGGGAATCGTGAGTCCCGGTATCGAGCCAGGCAAAGCCACGGCCCAACATTTCGACGTTAAGATTCTTGCGCTCCAGGTAGGCCCGGTTCACGTCCGTGATTTCCAACTCACCACGCTCGGAAGGCCTGATGTTCTTGGCGATCTCGACCACTTCATTGTCGTAGAAGTAGAGACCGGTCACCGCATAGTTCGACTTGGGCTTGAGGGGTTTCTCCTCAATACTCAAGGCCCGACCGTCTTTGTCAAATTCGACGACACCAAAACGCTCCGGATCGGATACGTGATAGCCGAATACGGTAGCCCCTTTCGCTTGCGAACTGGCGGAACGCAAATTGTCGGAGAAATGCTGACCATAAAAAATATTGTCGCCAAGAATCAAACAGCAAGGATCACTGCCGATAAATTCCTCACCGATGATGAAGGCCTGTGCCAGACCATCCGGACTAGGTTGCTCGGCATAGGTCAGCTTGATCCCGTAAAGACTGCCATCGCCAAGCAGCTTGCGAAACAACGGCAAGTCTTCAGGGGTGGAGATAATCAGAATCTCTCGCATACCCGCCAGCATCAGCACCGACAGCGGATAAAAGATCATCGGCTTGTCGTAGATCGGCAGCATCTGTTTAGACACGCCAAGAGTCAGCGGGTGCAGGCGCGTGCCCGAGCCCCCGGCGAGAATAATGCCTTTACGATTTGTCGTGGTCATTTGTTCAGAACTTCCCTAAGCATTCGGGTTACACCACTTTGCCAATCCGGCAAGTGTAGAGAAAAATTGTCGCGCAGCTTCTGGGTATTCAAGCGTGAATTCAAAGGCCGACGCGCGGGGGTAGGATAAGCGTTTGTATCGATCGCACTTATCGTGGTCACCGCAAGCTGTTCGCCATTGGCCTGAGCAAAATCGATAACGTAACTTGCGTAACCGTGCCACGACACTTCGCCAGCGGCTGCCAAATGATATAAACCTGACAGCCCCGGCCGTTGTAGCACTTGGCGAATCGTCAATGCGGTGACATCGGCAATCAGATCGGCACCCGTCGGCGCACCAACCTGATCGGCAATAACACTCAGCGTTTCGCGATCTTTCGCCAGACGCATCATGGTTTTGGCAAAGTTATTGCCTCGGGCGCCGTAGACCCAGCTTGTGCGGAAGATCAAGTGCTTGCATCCCGACACAATGATCGCCTGCTCACCTGCCAGCTTGCTCGCGCCATACCGGTTGACCGGAGCGACTGCATCGGTCTCTTGCCACGGGCGGCGGCCTTCGCCGCTGAATACATAATCAGTAGAGTAATGAACCAGCAAGGCACCCAAAAGTGCGGCCTCTTCGCCCAAGAGCCGGCTTGCCTCACCATTCACACGATAGGCCAGCTCTACGTCAGACTCAGCCTTGTCGACTGCGGTGTATGCGGCGGCGTTGACAATGATATCGGGCTTGATCTGCCGAATCGTTGCGCGCAATGCTTCCAGATCGGACAAATCACCGCACAACCCATCCACAGAGTGACGATCTAGGGCGATCAATTCACCAAGCGGCGCCAAGGACCGTTGCAGCTCCCAGCCGACCTGGCCGTTCTTGCCCAGCAAAAGGATTTTCATGCCTTGCCCGAACGATCCGCGTAGTTCTGGTCGATCCACTGCTGGTAGCTTCCACTTTTCACGTGGGCGACCCACTCGAAATTGCTGAGGTACCACTCGACAGTTTTGCGAATACCGGTTTCGAAAGTCTCTTCCGGCGTCCAGCCCAACTCCCGCTGAATCTTGCTCGCGTCGATGGCATAACGCTGATCGTGGCCTGGACGGTCCTGAACGTAAGTGATCAGGTTGGCGTGCGGACGATAAGCCGAGTCCGGGCGCAGCTCATCCAGCAATGCACAGAGGGTATTTACTACCTCAATGTTCTGCTTTTCGTTGTGACCGCCAATGTTGTAAGTCTCGCCAATCACACCTTCAGTCACGACCTTGTACAGCGCGCGAGCATGGTCCTCGACATACAGCCAATCACGAACCTGATTGCCTTTGCCGTAAACCGGCAGCGGCTTGCCTTCCAGTGCGTTGAGAATGATCAGCGGTATCAACTTCTCAGGAAAATGGCATGGGCCGTAGTTGTTCGAGCAATTGGTAACCAGTGTTGGCAGACCGTAGGTGCGGGCCCAGGCACGAACCAAGTGATCGGAACTGGCTTTGCTAGCCGAATATGGAGAGCTTGGCTGGTAAGGCGTAGTTTCGGTGAAGAGGTCTTCCGGACCTTCGAGGTCTCCGTAAACTTCGTCAGTCGAAATGTGGTGGAAGCGGAAGTTGGCTTTGCGCGTGCCATCCAGCGCAGCCCAGTAATGGCGCGCAGCTTCGAGCAGTGTATAGGTGCCAATGATGTTGGTCTGAATGAACTCTGACGGGCCGGAGATCGAGCGGTCTACGTGGGATTCTGCCGCCAGGTGCATGATTGCATCCGGCTGGTGCTCGCGCAGGACACGGTCAACCTGATCACGATCGCAGATATCGACGCGCTCGAAAGCGTAACGCGAGTTCTGGCTGACTTCTGCCAAGGACTCCAAATTGCCGGCGTAAGTCAGCTTATCGACATTGACGACAGAATCAGAAGTATTGGAGATGATGTGACGGATGACTGCCGAGCCAATGAAGCCGGCACCGCCGGTAACTAGAATTTTCACGCGAAACGATACCCTTGAGCTGCGGACAGCGCTGCCTGCGAGCGCGGTCTAATCCATGAATGCAGAAGCCACCATCAGTTGGCATCCGTCAGAGTCAGTCTGAATCGACATGCATTTAGGCACGATCGAACAAGGGTGCATTTTACAGCTTAATGATGGTTTTACTAATGGATAAAGACAGGCCAAGGCGCAAATTCGACAGATGCCGTGCGCCTGTCGCTTTCAGACCAATCGTTTTCGCGCTGCCTTGGACGAACGCCCCAGAAACCAGCCTAATACAGGGCCAATCATCATACCAATCAGCAATGCCAATACGGCAACAACCGACACGGGCAATTGCGGGCCGGAAAAGCCCAGAAACAAAAGCGAAACCGACTGCTGATTCTCCAGCACAAATGCCAGAACAACCAAAACCATCAGCAAAAGAAAAATGCCTAGCAGTATGCGTTTCAGGTTACGCATTCAGGCACCCTCGAATTTGAATAGCGAAGATCAAACCCCCTCCTCCTCTTCCTCATTCACCCGGTCACGCAGCTCCTTGCCCGGCTTGAAATGCGGAACGAATTTGCCGTCGAGACTAACCGACTGACCAGTCTTTGGATTGCGACCGACGCGCGGCGCACGATAGTGCAGGGAGAAGCTGCCAAACCCACGGATCTCGATGCGATCACCGGTGGCCAGACATTGGGACATTTGTTCAAGCATGGTCTTGATGGCCAGCTCCACATCCTTGGATGAGAGTAGCCCTTGATGGGTGACAATTCGTTCGATCAACTCCGACTTCGTCATATTTTTCCCTTCTTTTTCAAGCAGCTAGATCAGCGCTTGAAAGGTTTTAGCACGCCCGGAAGATTTTGAACAGCCCAGGGATTGACATATCTCCCTTGGCGCCGAAACGCCTGTTTTCAGTGCACAAAAGCACAAGCCGAAGCAGCAAACACTCATCGACACATGACCAGCATGGTTCGAGTGACGAAGCCTGCGGGATTGAAGCCAAACGGATATTCATCTTCATCCTTGGCCTGATCAGACCGGGTGATCACCCTGTAACCCGCGCCCTTGCACTCCTTCGCTGCGCGCTTTTGGCATTTCTCCCACCCCGAACCCAGACCAGAGCAGTCGATCTCGATACCGCTGACGCCACGCACAGCATGCGTCTTGGCACTTGTGGTGCAGCCAGCCAGTACCAACACCGCAATCAACACAATAAATCTGTTCATCCACTTCCTTATGCCAGGCAACGCCCGACTACTGCACGACTAATACCCAGCTTAGTCGCGAATAGGCGATTGATCCGATTAAAGAAACAGACAACCCGTTGAAGGGATTGGTTTCACCAACACTCCACTCCCAACCGTACCGCCACCAAATCGCAGGCACAAAAAAGGGCGACCGAAGTCGCCCTTTTTCATGATCAAGCAGAACTTAGTTCTGTTTGGCCATTGCTTGACGCAGCAGTGCCGCCATAGTGGTGTCAGCTGCTTCACCTTCCGGAGCTGCTTTCAGGCTCTGGATGGCTTCTTTCTCTTCAGCATCGTCTTTCGACTTGATCGAGAGCTGGATTACGCGGCTCTTGCGATCAACGCTGATGATCTTGGCTTCAACTTCCTGGCCTTCTTTCAGAACGTTGCGCGCGTCTTCAACGCGATCACGGCTGATTTCAGAGGCTTTCAGGGTTGCTTCGATGTCGTCGGCCAGAACGATGATGGCGCCTTTGGCGTCAACTTCTTTCACGGTACCGGTCACGATAGCGCCCTTGTCGTTAACCGAGACGTACTCGGAGAACGGATCGCTTTCCAGTTGTTTGATGCCCAGGGAGATGCGCTCGCGCTCTGGGTCAACCGACAGGATGACGGTGTCCAGCTCGTCGCCCTTCTTGAAACGACGTACGGCTTCTTCGCCCACTTCGTTCCAGGAGATGTCGGACAGGTGAACCAGACCGTCGATGCCGCCGTCCAGACCAATGAAGATACCGAAATCGGTGATCGACTTGATGGTGCCGGAGATCTTGTCGCCCTTGTTGAACTGGCCAGAGAAGTCTTCCCATGGGTTCGACTTGCACTGCTTGATGCCCAGGGAGATACGACGACGCTCTTCGTCGATGTCCAGAACCATGACTTCCACTTCGTCGCCGACTTGTACGACTTTCGAAGGGTGGATGTTCTTGTTGGTCCAGTCCATTTCCGAAACGTGTACCAGACCTTCAACGCCTTCTTCCAGCTCAGCGAAGCAGCCGTAGTCGGTCAGGTTGGTTACACGAGCGGTAACGCGAGTGCCTTCTGGGTAACGGGCTTTGATAGCAACCCATGGATCTTCGCCCAGTTGTTTCAGGCCCAGGGAAACACGGTTGCGTTCGCGATCGTATTTCAGAACCTTGACGTCGATTTCGTCACCAACGTTGACGATTTCGGAAGGATGCTTGATACGCTTCCACGCCATGTCGGTGATGTGCAGCAGGCCGTCCACGCCACCCAGATCGACGAATGCGCCGTAATCGGTGAGGTTTTTGACGATACCTTTGACTTGCTGGCCTTCCTGCAGGGATTCCAGCAGAGCTTCACGCTCGGCGGAGTTCTCGGCTTCCAGGACGCTGCGACGGGAAACGACAACGTTGTTGCGCTTCTGGTCCAGCTTGATGACCTTGAATTCCAGCTCTTTGCCTTCCAGGTGCGTGGTGTCGCGCACTGGACGGACGTCAACCAGGGAACCTGGCAGGAACGCACGGATGCCGTTAACGTCGACAGTGAAGCCGCCTTTAACCTTACCGTTGATAACGCCCTTGACCACTTCCTCAGCTGCGAAGGCTGCTTCCAGAACGATCCAGCATTCAGCGCGCTTGGCTTTTTCACGGGACAGCTTGGTTTCACCGAAACCGTCTTCAACCGAATCCAGAGCAACGTGAACTTCGTCACCGACATTGATAGTCAGGTCACCAGCATCGTTGTAGAACTGTTCCAGCGGGATGAGTGCTTCAGACTTCAGGCCAGCGTGAACGGTTACCCAGCGAGCCTGGTAATCGATATCAACGATAACACCGGTGATGATGGAGCCTGCCTGAAGGTTCAGGGTCTTTAGGCTTTCTTCAAAGAGTTCCGCAAAGCTTTCGCTCATTTTAATTCCTGTAGATGAGGGCGAAGAATACGCCCATCTCCACACCCCAGACGGTGTGGGTTAGTTTCATTTAAAAGAAGCGTCGCAGGACTATGACTGGTCCCCTGCGGCCTTCTTGGTCACCCGGCGATATCGCGAATGGCGATCTCGCTCATGATGCGTTCAAGCACCTGATCGATGGACAACTCCGTGGAATCCAGCTGTATCGCATCAGCCGCCGGCTTGAGCGGGGCTACTGCGCGCTGGGTATCACGCTCGTCGCGTGCACGGATCTCATCTAGCAGACTCGACAGACTAACACCCTCGACTTTGCCCTTCAACTGCAAATATCGGCGGCGCGCCCGTTCCTCGGCACTGGCAGTGAGGAAAATCTTCAGCGGCGCATCCGGAAAAACCACTGTGCCCATGTCGCGACCATCCGCCACCAGGCCCGGCGCTTCCTGGAAAGCACGCTGGCGCTGCAGCAGCGCCTCGCGTACCGCCGGCAATGCGGCCACCTGAGAAGCGCCGGAGCCGACGCTTTCAGTACGGATGACGTCGCTGACTTCATCGCCTTCCAGAATGATGCGCTGCAGCTGACCGTCGGTCGCCGCGATGAACTGCACATCCAGATGAGCGGCCAGTTTCTTCAGCAGCTCTTCATTGGTCAGGTCGACACCATGGTTGTGCGCAGCGAACGCCAGCAGGCGATACAGCGCACCGGAATCCAGCAGATTCCAGCCCAGACGCTTGGCCAGGATCCCGGCGACCGTGCCCTTGCCCGAACCGCTTGGCCCATCGATGGTGATGACCGGTGCAATGTTTTTCACGACTGAGCCTCTTGAGCCACGCGAATGCCGACCTGCGCGCACAGCGCGAGGAAGTTCGGGAACGACGTCGCGACGTTGGCGCAATCATGGATGCGGATCGGTGCAGTGGCGCGCAGCGAAGCGACGCTGAAAGCCATGGCGATACGGTGATCACCGTGACCATGCACTTCGCCGCCACCGATCTGGCCGCCATCAATGATGATGCCGTCCGGAGTCGGCTGGCACTTGACGCCCAGCGACAGCAAGCCGTCCGCCATGACTTGAATGCGATCCGATTCCTTGACGCGCAGCTCTTCGGCACCGGTCAGTACGGTACGACCTTCGGCACACGCCGCCGCCACGAACAGCACCGGGAATTCGTCGATGGCCAGTGGCACCAACGCTTCCGGAATCTCGATACCCTTGAGTTTAGCAGCACGCACGCGCAGGTCAGCCACTGGCTCGCCGCCAACTTCACGCTGGTTTTCCAGAGTGATGTCCGCGCCCATCAAACGCAGAATGTCGATGACGCCGGTACGGGTCGGGTTGATGCCAACGTGCTCCAGCACCAGCTCGGAACCTTCGGCGATCGACGCCGCCACCAGGAAGAACGCCGACGACGAGATGTCGCCCGGCACTTCGATATGGGTCGCCGTCAGCTTGCCGCCGGACTCGACCGACGCGGTGGCGCCATCGACGCTTACCGGGTAGCCAAAACCGCGCAGCATGCGCTCGGTATGGTCACGGGTCGGCGCCGGCTCGGTCACGGTGGTCTTGCCTTCGGCGTACAGACCCGCCAGCAGCAGGCAGGACTTCACCTGCGCACTGGCCATCGGCATGGTGTAGGTCAGACCCTTGAGTTTGTGCCCGCCACGAATGGTCATCGGCGGACGACCTTCGGCAGCGGTTTCGATCACGGCGCCCATTTCACGCAGCGGATTGGCCACGCGATTCATCGGACGCTTGGACAGCGACGCATCGCCGGTCAGGGTGCTGTCGAAGCTCTGCGCGGCCAACAGGCCGGACAACAGACGCATCGAGGTGCCGGAGTTGCCCAGATAGATCGGACCCGGCGCAGGCTTCAGACCGTGCAGGCCGACGCCGTGAATGGTCACGCGACCGTGGTGCGGGCCTTCGATGACCACGCCCATGTCACGAAATGCCTGCAAGGTCGCCAGGGCATCTTCGCCCTCGAGGAAACCTTCAACCTCGGTCACGCCTTCGGCCAGCGAGCCGAGCATGATCGAGCGGTGGGAAATCGATTTGTCACCTGGTACGCGAATCCGACCGGACAGGCGGCCACCAGGTTGAGCCAGGAAAATCAGATCGTTGGAATTCATAGCGTCCACATAGGCCCTGCGGGCCAGGATTTTACTGAAATGCTCGCGGGCAACCCGGGCGCGCGTGAAGACGCCCAACAATTGGTGCCCATCCCCTGCATCGACCGCGTCGCGCAAGGCGTCGAGGTCGCTGCGAAATGTATCGAGTGTGCGCAGGACAGCCTCGCGGTTGGCGAGGAAGATGTCGTGCCACATCACCGGGTCGCTTCCGGCGATTCTTGTGAAATCGCGGAAACCGCCCGCAGCGTAACGGAAGATCTCAAGGTTTTCATGGCGTTTGGCCAACGAGTCGACCAGACCGAAGGCCAGCAGGTGCGGCAGATGACTGGTCGCGGCCAACACTTCATCGTGGCGCTCGACCTGCATGTGCTCGACGTCGGCACCCAGTTCGCGCCACAAGCGATCAACCACCGCCAGTGCGGCCGGGTCGGTCTGCTCGAGCGGCGTCAGAATCACCTTGTGCCGACGGAACAGCTCAGAGTTGGAGGCTTCCACCCCGCTCTGCTCGGAGCCGGCAATCGGATGGCCCGGCACGAAGCGCGCTGGCATACCGCCAAACGCCTCGGTCGCCGCGCGCACCACATTGCCCTTGGCGCTGCCGACATCGGTCAGAATCGCCTGCCCCAGATCAACGCTCGCCAGACGAGCCAGGACTTTCTCCATGGCCAGAATCGGCACCGCCAGCTGAATCACGTCGGCGCCCTGACACGCAGCGATCAGATCATCTTCACAACGATCCACCACACCCAACTCGACCGCCAGCTTGCGCGATTGCGGGTCGAGATCGACCCCGACCACCTCGCGGCAGAGACCGCTTTCACGCAAGCCTTTGGCAAACGAACCACCGATCAAGCCCAGACCGACCACTACAAGGCGACCGATCATAGGTGCAGCAGATTGCAGAGCAGTGACATCACCCACGAGCCAGAACCTTACGCAGCGCTTCGAGGAAGCGGCTGTTTTCCGCCGGCAGACCGATGGTCACCCGCAGGTGGTTCGGCATCCCGTAATTGGCCACCGGACGCACAATCACGCCTTCACGCAGCAGCCCCTGGAAAATCGGCGCGGCTACCTGACCGAGATCGACGCAGATGAAGTTGCCTTTGGACTCGATCCAGCTCAGACCCAACTCACGGAACCCCGCCTGCAACTGCTGCATGCCGGATTCGTTGAGCTGACGGCTTTGCGCCAGATACTCTTCGTCTTTCAGCGCCGCACAGGCCGCGGCCAGGGCCAGGCTGTTGACGTTGAACGGCTGGCGCACGCGGTTCAGCACGTCCGCTACTACCGCAGTGGACAGGCCATAACCGACGCGCAGCGCCGCCAGACCGTAGGCCTTGGAGAACGTGCGCGATACCAGCAGATTCGGGTACGCCGCGAGGAAGTCCAGACCGTCCGGCAGATCACTGCCTTCGGCGTATTCGATGTACGCCTCGTCCAGCACCACCAGGACGTGCTCCGGCACGTCCTGCAGGAACTCGTCCAGCGCTTCGGCGCCGAACCAGGTACCGGTCGGGTTGTTCGGATTGGCGATGAATACCACGCGGGTGTTGGCGTCGATGGCCGCAAGCATCGCAGACAGGTCATGCCCCCAGTCTTTGGCCGGAACCACTTTGGCCTGCGCACCGACAGCCTGGGTGGCGATCGGGTAGACGGCGAACGCATGCTCGCTGAACACGGCGTTCAGGCCCGGCGCCAGATAGGCGCGCGCCACCAGCTCAAGAATATCGTTGGAGCCGTTGCCCAGGGTCACCTGGTTCAGCTCGACGCGGCACCGCTCGGCCAACAGCGATTTCAGCGCGAAGCCGTTGCCGTCCGGATAGCGGGTCAGCTCGGCCAGTTCTTCGCGGATCGCCGCCAAGGCTTTCGGACTAGCGCCCAGCGGATTTTCGTTGCTTGCCAGTTTGACGATTTTCGCCGGATCCAGATCCAGCTCGCGCGCCAGTTCGTCCACAGGCTTGCCCGGAACGTACGGTGAAAGTTGTTGCACGCCCGGCTGTGCCAGAGCGAGGAAGTTGCCACTCATTGCTACCGCCCCTTAGAGAACTGCTTTCGGGTAGGAACCCAGCACTTTGAGTGCTACTGCTTCCTGACTGATCTTTTCCAGCACACCTTTGATCAGCGGATCACGGTGGTGGCCGACGAAGTCGATGAAGAACACGTAGGTCCATTTGCCGCTGCGCGACGGACGGGTTTCGATCCGGGTCAGGTCGATCCCGTTGTCATGGAACGGCACCAGCAGCTCGTGAAGCGCGCCAGGCTTGTTGCTCATCGAGACGATGATCGAAGTCTTGTCGTCGCCGGTCGGCGGCACTTCCTGGTTACCGATCATCAGGAAGCGCGTCGAGTTGTCCGGACGGTCTTCGATCTTCTCGGCCAGACGTGTCAGGCCGTACAAGCCTGCGGCCATGTCACCGGCAATCGCCGCCGAATTCCACTCACCCTTGACCCGCTTCGCCGCTTCAGCGTTGCTCGACACCGCCACACGCTCGACATTCGGGTAATGCGCGTCCAGCCACTTGCGGCACTGGGCCAGCGACTGCGCGTGGGAGTAGATGCGGCTGATGCTGTCGGTCTTGGTGTTTTCACCAACCAACAGGTGATGGTGAATGCGCAGCTCGACTTCGCCACAGATCACCATGTCGTGCTCGAGGAAGCTGTCGAGGGTGTGATTGACCGCGCCTTCGGTGGAGTTTTCCACCGGCACCACGCCAAAGTTCACCGCACCCGCCGCCACTTCACGGAACACTTCGTCGATTGCCGCCATCGGCTTGCTGATCACCGCGTGACCGAAGTGCTTCATGGCCGCCGCTTGGGTGAAGGTGCCTTCAGGGCCGAGGTAAGCCACTTTCAATGGCTGCTCGAGCGCCAGGCACGAAGACATGATTTCGCGGAACAACCGCGCCATCTCTTCGTTACCCAACGGCCCCTGATTGCGCTCCATCACCCGCTTGAGCACCTGAGCTTCACGCTCGGGACGATAGAACACCGGCACTTCGCCTTCGGCCAGCGAGGCCATCTTTACTCGCGCAACTTCCTGGGCGCAGCGGGCGCGTTCGCTGATCAGCTCGAGGACCTTGCTGTCCAGAGCGTCGATGCGAACGCGCAGTGCCTTGAGTTCTTGCTCGGACATCAGCCGTGTTCCTTCTCGAATTCAGCCATGTACGCCACCAGCGCGTTGACGGCGTTGATGTCGACGGCGTTGTAGATGGAGGCGCGCATGCCGCCCACGGAGCGGTGGCCCTTGAGGTTGAGCAGGCCGCGCTCGTCGGCACCGGCGAGGAACGGCTTGTCCAGGCGATCGTCAGCCAGACGGAATGGAACGTTCATCCACGAGCGGTCCGACTTGTTGATCGGGTTGCTGTAGAGGCCGCTGGCGTCGATGAAGTCGTACAGCGTGCGCTGCTTGACGTCATTCAGTTTGGCGATCGCTTCAACGCCGCCCTGCTCTTTCAGCCACTGAAACACCAGACCGGAGAGGTACCAGGCCAGGGTCGGCGGGGTGTTGTACATCGAGCCGTTATCGGCCGCGACCTTGTAGTTGAGCATGGTCGGGCACAGCGCACGCGCCTTGCCCAGCAGGTCTTCGCGGATGATGTTGACGACAATACCGCTCGGGCCGATGTTCTTCTGTGCGCCGGCGTAGATCATGCCGAAACGCGAGATGTCGACCGGACGCGAGAGGATGTCCGAAGACATGTCGGCGACCAGCGGCACATCACCGGTTTCCGGGATCCACTGGAATTCCAGACCGCCGATGGTTTCGTTCGGCGCGTAGTGAACGTAAGCGGCGTCTTTCGACAGATTCCACTCGTTCTGGCCCGGAATGGCGAAATAGTCGTAAGGCTTGGCGGTGGCGGCAACGTTGACGTGGCCGTAGCGCGAGGCTTCTTCGATGGCTTTCTGCGACCAGATACCGGTGTCGATATAGTCGGCACTGCCGCCTTCAGGCAACAGGTTCAGCGGAATCTGCGCGAATTGCTGGCTGGCGCCCCCCTGCAGAAACAGCACTTTATAGTTCGACGGGATATTCAGCAGGTCACGCAGGTCCTGCTCGGCCTGGGTGGCGATGGACACGAACTCATCGCTGCGATGGCTCATTTCCATGACCGACAGACCCTTGCCATGCCAATCAAGGAGTTCACCCTGGGCACGTTGCAGGACAGCTTCAGGAAGCGCCGCAGGACCGGCACAGAAGTTATAGGCTCGCTTGCTCACATCCAATCTCGCTCTGATTTGGTGGTATCACGCAATAAATCACACTACCGATCAACACAGCCCTGTGGGAGCGAGCCTGCTCGCGAATGCATCACCGCGGTGGGTCAGAGGTACCGCAGCGCCTGCATTCGCGAGCAGGCTCGCTCCCACAGGGGATCTCCATGATGTCAAAATTTCATACCGGACAAATAACAAGGGGGCGAATTTTCATCCGCCCCCTCGCTTGTCCGCTTATTCCTGCGGCTCTTCGTCAGCTGCGGCGTCGAGTTGCTGGTCCTCGGCAACGTCGTCGATCACGACATCCCCCTCGAACCCGGCACCCTCTTCACCTTCAAGCTCTTCGCCTTCGACTTCCGATGGCTCCTGAACCCGCTCCAGACCGACCAGGGTTTCATCCTTGGCCAGTTTGATCAGGGTCACGCCCTGGGTGTTACGGCCCAGGCTCGACACTTCGTCGACACGGGTACGTACCAAGGTGCCCTGATCGGAGATCAGCATGATTTCTTCGCCGTCGAGCACCTGAACTGCACCGACCAGACGGCCGTTACGCTCGTTGCTGACCATGGCGATCACGCCCTGGCCGCCACGCTTGTACTCAGGGAACTCGGTGATCGCGGTGCGCTTGCCATAACCACGCTCGGAAGCGGTGAGGATCTGGCTGCCTTCTTCCGGGATCAGCATCGAAATCAGCTTCTGCCCTTCCGGCAGACGCATGCCGCGTACACCACGGGCGGTACGGCCCATGGCACGTACGTCGGATTCCTTGAAGCGCGTGACCTTGCCGCCGTCGGAGAACAGCATCACTTCGCGCTCGCCATCGGTGATGGCCGCAGAGATCAGCACGTCGCCTTCGTCCAGCTCCAGCGCGATCAGACCGACGCTGCGCTGACGGCTGAAGGATTCCAGCGGGGTTTTCTTGACGGTGCCGTTGGCGGTCGCCATGAAGATGTAGTGACCTTCGGTGTATTCCTCGACCGGCAGCATGGTGGTGATGTATTCACCGTCATCCAGCGGCAGCAGGTTGACCAGCGGGCGACCACGGGCGGCACGGGACGCTTCGGGAATTTCGTAAGTCTTCAGCCAGTACACCTTGCCTTTGCTGGAGAACAGCAGCAGCGTGGTGTGACTGTTGGCCACCAGCAGGTGAGCAATGTAATCCTCATCCTTGACGCCGGTCGCCGATTTGCCTTTGCCGCCACGACGCTGTGCCTGGTACGCAGCCAGTGGCTGGGTCTTGGCGTAGCCACCGTGGGAGATGGTCACGACGCGCTCTTCTTCCGGGATCATGTCGCCCAGGGTCAGGTCGAGACGCGCATCGAGAATCTCGGTGCGACGCACGTCGCCGTATTCGGCGCGGATCACTTCCAGCTCTTCGCGGATCACTTCCATCAGGCGCACGGCGCTGTTGAGGATGCGGATCAGCTCGCCGATCTGGTTGAGGATCTCTTGATACTCGGCCAGCAGCTTCTCGTGCTCCAGACCGGTCAGACGGTGCAGACGCAGTTCCAGAATGGCTTGCGCCTGTTCTGGCGACAGGAAGTACTTGCCTTCGCGCAGACCGTATTGCGGATCGAGATTTTCCGGACGGCACGAATCGGCGCCGGCACGTTCCACCATCGCGACTACGGCGCTGGATTCCCAAGGGGTGCTGACCAGTGCTTCTTTCGCTTCCGACGGAGTCGGCGACGCCTTGATCAGAGCGATCACCGGGTCGATGTTCGACAGGGCGACGGCCTGACCTTCGAGGATGTGACCACGCTCGCGGGCCTTGCGCAGCTCGAACACGGTACGACGGGTGACGACTTCGCGACGGTGACGGACGAAGGCTTCCAGCAGATCCTTGAGGTTCAGAATCCGCGGACGGCCATCGATCAGCGCAACGATGTTGATGCCGAATACCGATTGCAGCTGAGTCTGGGCGTAGAGGTTGTTGAGGATCACCTCAGGCACTTCGCCGCGACGCAGCTCGATCACGACGCGCATACCGTCCTTGTCGGACTCATCGCGCAACTCGGTGATGCCTTCAAGCTTCTTCTCTTTGACCAGCTCGGCGATCTTCTCGATCAGACGCGCCTTGTTCAGCTGATACGGGAGTTCGGTAATGACGATCTGCTGACGGCCACCGACCTTGTCGATGTCTTCGATGATCGAACGGGCACGCATGTAAATGCGGCCGCGACCGGTGCGGTAGGCTTCGATGATGCCGGCACGACCGTTGATGATCGCGGCCGTCGGGAAGTCCGGACCAGGGATGTATTGCATCAGCTCATCGACGGTCAGCTCGGGATTGTCGATGAGGGCCAGGCAACCGTCGATGACTTCACCGAGGTTGTGCGGCGGAATGTTGGTTGCCATGCCCACGGCGATACCGCTGGAACCGTTGACCAGCAGGTTGGGGATGCGCGTCGGCATCACCGCCGGGATCATTTCGGTGCCGTCGTAGTTCGGCACCCAGTCCACGGTTTCTTTATGCAGGTCAGCCAGCAGCTCGTGCGCCAGCTTGGTCATGCGCACTTCGGTGTATCGCATGGCCGCGGCGTTGTCGCCGTCCACCGAACCGAAGTTGCCCTGACCGTCAACCAGCAGGTAGCGCAGGGAGAAAGGCTGAGCCATGCGGACGATGGTGTCGTACACCGCGGTATCACCGTGCGGGTGATACTTACCGATCACGTCACCGACAACACGGGCAGATTTCTTGTACGGCTTGTTGAAGTCGTTGCCCAGCTCGCTCATCGCGAACAGTACGCGACGGTGCACGGGCTTGAGGCCATCGCGCGCATCCGGCAGTGCACGGCCGACGATTACGCTCATCGCGTAGTCGAGGTAGGACTGTTTCAGCTCGTCTTCGATATTGACCGGGAGGATTTCTTTGGCCAGTTCGCCCATGAGAAGCCTGATTCCTTTTTCTGGTGAAACTTCGTCATATCCATATGGGATGTACGAAGCTCGTCGGGGCAGGCTGAGTGCCATGCGCCGACTTACGACAAATCAACAAATCGAACCGTGGATTTGCGCAGTAAAGACAGCTCCGTGAAGCTGCCTCGGAAAACGCCGGATGTTATCACAAGAGCCGCCACGCACCTATCCCCCAGATGCGCATGGAGCATAGTTAGTTGACCGGTGACAGGCGTAAAGGGGACGAGAGAGGCTCAGAGCCTCTTTGAATACAGTTTTGAGGTCAGGTTTTGCGATGTTTATTGACTTTGATGACCTCATCGCGAGCAGGCTCGCTCCTACAGGGTTTGCGTTCGACACAAAACCTTGTAGGAGTGAGCCTGCTCGCGATGGCGTCCTTACAGACGCCAAAGCCAATCAATGCAGGCGCTTGCGGCACATCAACTGAGCCATTTTCGCCGTATCCGGCCGCTCGACGATGCCTTTTTCAGTGACGATCGCATCGATCAGATCCGCCGGCGTCACGTCGAACACCGGGTTGAACGCCTCGACATCGGCCCCCACGCGCTTGCCACCCACCTCCAGCAACTCGGCGCCGTCACGCTCCTCGATCGGAATGTCGTCGCCACTGGCCAGATGCATGTCGATGGTCGAACTCGGCGCCACCACCATGAAACGCACGCCGTGGTGCATGGCGTTGACCGCCAGTTGATAGGTGCCGATCTTGTTCGCCACGTCGCCATTGGCAGTGATGCGGTCAGCGCCGACGATCACCCAGGTCACGCCTTTGGTCTTCATGATGTGCGCAGCCGCCGAGTCGGCATTCAGCGTCACCGGGATGCCTTCGTTCGCCAGCTCCCAGGCCGTCAGGCGTGAACCCTGCAGCCATGGTCGGGTTTCATCGGCATAAACCCGCTCGACCATGCCTTCCAGGTACGCCGCACGAATCACCCCCAGCGCGGTACCGAAACCACCGGTGGCCAGAGCACCAGTGTTGCAGTGGGTCAGGATCGCCTGGGCATTGCCCTGATGTTTGCGGATCAGATCGACGCCGAGCTGGGCCATGGTCAGGTTGGCTTCGCGGTCGCTTTCATGAATGGCAATGGCTTCGGCTTCCAGCGCCACCAGCGGATCGGCATTGTCCTTCAGACGATCGAGCCGATCGTGCATGCGATTCAACGCCCAGAACAGGTTGACCGCCGTCGGGCGGGAATCCGCCAGCAGGGCGAAATCCTCTTCCAGCGCCGCGTACCAGTCGCCGCCTTCAGCCACGCGGGCGCGGGCCGCCAGCACAATGCCATAGGCCGCGCTGATGCCGATGGCCGGTGCGCCACGCACCACCATCGAACGAATCGCCTCAGCCACACCGGCAGCGCTGGTGTAGGCAATCCACGTTTCCTCGAACGGCAAAATACGCTGATCCAGCAGGTGGAGCGCGCCATCTCGCCAATCGATGGCCTTTACTTTCTCCGCAGCCAACAGTCGATCGCGCATCCCTCACCCCGCACTCATGAACAAAAGCCGCCGATTATAGCGATCCCCCCGCGAAGACGCTCGGGTATACTTCGCCATCCTTTACAAAAGCACTGGAACCGACCCTCGATGCCGAAACCTGCCATTGCGCTCGACTTATTATTGCTGCCGACCTGGCTGGTACCCGTCGAACCCGCAGGCGTTGTGCTCAAGGAGCATGGCCTGGGCATTCGCGACGGTCGCATCGTGTTTATCGGCCCGCGCGCCGAAGCATTGAAGTGTAACGCCACTGAAGTCCGCGAATTGCCGGACGTGCTGCTCAGCCCGGGCCTGATCAACGCTCACGGGCATGCGGCGATGACCCTGTTCCGCGGTCTGGCCGACGATCTGCCGCTGATGACCTGGCTGGAAAACCACATCTGGCCGGCCGAAGCCAAATGGGTCGATGAAGAGTTCGTCCGTGATGGCACTGACTTGGCGATTGCCGAGCAGATCAAGGGCGGCATCAGCTGTTTCTCGGACATGTATTTCTTCCCGAAGGTCGCCAGTGAGCGCGTGCACAACAGCGGCATTCGCGCGCAGATCGCGATTCCGATCCTCGATTTCCCGATCCCCGGCGCCAGCAGCGCCGATGAGGCCATTCGTCAGGGCGTCGAGCTGTTCGGCGATCTGAAGCATCACGAACGGATCAAGATCACCTTCGGCCCACATGCACCCTACACCGTGGGCGACGAGAACCTGGAAAAAATCCGCGTGATCGCCGAAGAGCTGGACGCGTCGATCCACATGCACGTCCACGAGACCGCCTTCGAAGTCCAGCAATCGCTGGAGCATCGCGGCGAGCGGCCACTGGCCCGCCTCGGTCGCCTCGGCCTGCTGGGCCCGCGCTTCCAGGCGGTGCACATGACCCAGATCAGCGATGACGATCTGGCATTGCTGGTAGAAAGCAACACCAGCGTGATCCACTGCCCGGAATCGAATCTGAAGCTGGCCAGCGGGTTCTGCCCGGTGGAGCGCCTGTGGCAGGCTGGCGTGAACGTCGCCGTCGGCACCGATGGCGCGGCGAGCAACAACGACCTCGACCTGCTCGGCGAAACCCGCACTGCCGCGCTGCTGGCCAAAGCCGTCGCCGGCTCGGCCACCGCGCTGGACGCCCATCGTGCGCTGCGCATGGCCACGCTCAACGGCGCACGGGCCTTGGGCATCGAGGCGCAGGTCGGTTCGCTGGAGATCGGCAAGGCTGCAGACATCGTCGCCTTCGATCTGTCCGGCCTGGCCCAGCAACCGGTCTATGACCCGGTGTCGCAGCTTATTTATGCCACCGGCCGCGACTGCGTGAAACACCTGTGGGTCGCCGGCAAACAGTTACTCGACGACCGGCGCCTGACCCGTCTGGACGAACAACAGCTGGGCGCCACCGCCCGGGCCTGGGGCCAGCGCATCAGCGGCCACACCGAATCGTAAACACCGCGGAGCAGACTCCGCGGCTACAGCCCTTTTCAAGTTTTTCGAGGAATACATCATGAGCAACGTCGACCACGCCGAAATCGCCAAATTCGAAGCCCTGGCCCATCGCTGGTGGGACCGTGAAAGCGAGTTCAAACCGCTGCACGACATCAACCCGCTGCGCGTCAACTGGATTGACGAGCGAGTCAATCTGGCCGGCAAGAAAGTTCTCGACGTCGGTTGCGGCGGCGGCATCCTCAGCGAAGCCATGGCCCAGCGCGGCGCCACTGTCATGGGCATCGACATGGGCGAAGCGCCACTGGCGGTTGCACAACTGCATCAGCTGGAGTCCGGGGTCAGCGTCGAATACCGGCAGATCACCGCCGAAGCCCTGGCTGAAGAAATGCCCGAGCAGTTCGACGTCGTAACCTGCCTGGAAATGCTGGAGCACGTACCGGACCCGTCGTCGGTGATCCGCGCCTGCTACCGCATGGTCAAGCCCGGCGGCCAGGTGTTCTTTTCGACCATCAACCGCAACCCGAAGGCGTACCTGTTCGCCATCATCGGCGCCGAATACATCATGAAGCTGCTGCCGCGCGGCACCCACGACTTCAAGAAATTCATCCGCCCGTCCGAGCTGGGCGCCTGGAGCCGCATTGCCGGCCTGACCGTCAAGGACATCATCGGCCTGACCTACAACCCGCTGACCAAGCACTACAAGCTGGCCAGCGACGTTGACGTCAACTACATGATCCAGACCCTGCGCGAGGAGTAAGCCGATGGCCATCAGAGCAGTCCTTTTCGACATGGACGGCACCCTGCTCGACACCGCGCCGGACTTCATCGCCATCTGTCAGGCGATGCGCGCGGATCGCGGCTTGCCGCCGATGAACGACAAGCACATCCGCGACGAAATCTCCGGCGGCGCCAAAGCGATGGTCGCGGTGACGTTCTCGATGGACCCGGAATCGCCGGGCTTCGAGGAGCTGCGTCAGGAATTCCTCGAGCGTTATCTGGCCGGTTGCGCTGTGCACAGCAAGCTGTTCGACGGCATGGGCGAGTTGCTGGCCGACATCGAGCGGGCCAACCTGATCTGGGGCGTGGTCACCAACAAACCGGTACGGTTTGCCGAGCCGATCATGCAACAGCTGGGGCTGGCCGAGCGCTCGGCGCTGCTGATCTGCCCGGATCACGTGAAGAACAGCAAGCCGGATCCGGAGCCGCTGATCCTCGCGTGCAAGATGCTTGATCTGGATCCGTCGACGGTTTTGTTTGTGGGCGATGATCTGCGCGATATCGAGTCGGGGCGCGATGCCGGCACCAAGACCTGCGCCGTGACCTACGGCTACATCCACCCGGACGACAACCCGCGGCACTGGGGCGCGGACGTGGTGGTGGATCATCCGCTGGAGTTGCGCAAGGTGCTCGACAGCGCGCTGTGCAGCTGCTGAAAACGGCCTTTGTGGCGAGGGGATTTATCCCCGATGGGTTGCGAAGCAGCCCCCGCATTCAGGTCGATTCGATATGCAGGTTTACGACTGCTTCGCAGCCGGTCGGGGATAAATCCCCTCACCACAAGGAAGCAGGTCTTCATGAATGGATTGTGAGGTTCTTATGTTCGATTACACCGCCCGTCCCGAATTGCTCAAGGATCGGGTCATTCTGGTCACCGGTGCCGGTCGTGGCATCGGTGCGGCTGCCGCGAAAACCTACGCCGCTCACGGCGCCACCGTGCTGCTGCTGGGCAAGACCGAAGCCAATCTGACTCAGGTCTACGACGAGATTGAAGCGGCGGGGCATCCACAACCGGCAGTGATCCCGTTCAACCTCGAGACCGCCTTGCCCCATCAATACGATGAGCTGGCGGCGATGATCGAGAGCGAGTTCGGCCACCTCGACGGCTTGCTGCACAACGCCTCGATCATCGGGCCGCGCACGCCGATCGAGCAGCTGTCGGGCGAGAACTTCATGCGTGTCATGCAAGTCAACGTCAATGCCATGTTCATGCTGACCAGCACCCTGCTACCGCTGCTCAAGCTGTCGCAGGATGCCTCGGTGGTGTTCACCTCCAGCAGCGTCGGGCGCAAGGGCCGTGCCTACTGGGGCGCTTACGGAGTATCGAAGTTCGCTACCGAAGGCTTGATGCAAACCCTGGCCGATGAAGTCGATGGCGTGGCACCCGTGCGCTCCAACAGCATCAACCCGGGCGGCACGCGCACCAGCATGCGTGCACAGGCCTATCCGGGGGAAAACCCGCTGAACAATCCGACCCCGGAAGAGATCATGCCGGTGTACCTGTACCTGATGGGCCCGGACAGCACGGGCATCAATGGCCAGGCATTCAACGCGCAATAACTGCCATACGTCGCTTTTGTTGCCGTGGCGGATTACCGTCGCGGCACACAATTGCCGCTTCCCACCGTCACACCTCAGTCAAATATCCGCCACCCGCCCTCAAAGCAAAAAGCCATCCTGTTGATTCATAAAGGTTTTAATAAACCTGAACCGAATGGCACGACTTTCGCTCTAATTTTCCTCAAAGCATGCCGTGTGAAGGCACTGGGGCAAGGCCGATTTCGATAGCTGACTAATCGTCATCAGGCAGACTAAACTTACGCCAAATGTCCTACGGGACTGATGGATCAGTATGACGCGCAGCCCATAGCCGCTCTCACCCAGCCTGTAAGACAGACTTACTGCTTAGGGGCTCACGCCATATGAAATCACCCTCCCAGACCAATGCAATTGACTTTGACAGTGCCAAATTGCAACGCCTGGGCTTTGGTCAGCTGCCTCCGCTCCTGGAACGCCCGGCCAGCCTGGCGCAATTGCGCCAGCAAATGAGCCTGCAACTGCAAACCAGTCTTGAGCCGCAACGAATCCTCGGTCTGTTTTTCCGCGAAGTTCAGCGTCTTGTGCCGCTGGATGCCTTGAGCTACGTGCATTCGGGCAGCGACTTGCGCCTGGAGTTCGGTGCCCGCGGTCACCATTCGGTCAGCTACAGCCTGAGCCACGAAGGCGAGCATTTGGGCGAACTGGTGTTTCGTCGTAACCAGCGCTTCAGCGAGCAGGATCAGGGCAACCTCGAATCGCTGCTGTCGTCGCTGTTGTTCCCGATGCGCAATGCCCTGCTCTACCGCGCGGCAACACAAAGTGCGCTGCGCGACCCGTTGACCGGAACCGGCAACCGGATCGCCATGGAGCAGACCCTGCAACGCGAGATCGACATGTCCCGCCGGCACCTGCAACCGTTGTCGGTGCTGATGCTCGACATCGACCACTTCAAACGGGTCAACGACAGTCATGGCCACAGCGCCGGGGATGACGTACTCAAAGGGGTGGCAGCGTCGATCAAGGGCCAGCTACGCAACGTTGACATGGTGTTTCGCTATGGCGGGGAAGAGTTTCTGATCTTGCTGTGCAACACCGGCCGGGAAGCGGCAGCGATGGTCGGCGAGCGTCTGCGCCACGCCGCGCAGACTGCAGAATATTTCGCGGACGGCAAACTGATCGACCTGACCGTGAGCCTTGGCTGCTCGACTCTGTTGCCGGGAGAGTCAGCTGACAGCCTGCTGCGCCGGGCCGACAGTGCGCTGTATGTGGCCAAGCGCGAAGGACGTAATCGGTTGGCGATGGCGGGCTGAGTCCTTCCAGACACCCAAAAACCACTGTGGGAGCGGGCTTGCTCGCGAAAGCGGTGTGCCAGTCAAACAATTGCTGACTGACACACCGCTTTCGCGAGCAAGCCCGCTCCCACATTTGCTTTGGCGTTTTGCCGAGAATCAGCTCTCTACAAGCGCCCGGCGTTCACGCCCGTGCAACGCCCGCTCGGCGGTTTCCAGTTGCATGCAACGCTCCAGAAACAGGTACATGTAGTCGTAGCTCTTGCATACCGCCTGACGCAGTTCGGTCTGCAGAGCCTTGCTCGGGTTCATGCCCGCCAGCGTGCAGATGATTTCCAGCGCTTCCCATGGGTGAGCGTCGTCGTACTGGGCATGCATCTTCAGCCACTTCATTGCACGCTTGCGCTCTTCTTCCGGGAACGCCGCCGCGTACACGCCAGTTGAGCAGACCAGCGCCGACCACTCCCCGGTCGCGCCCTCGATGGCGTAGTTGGTCGCAGCGATGGCGACGATCAGCGAATCCGCCGAACTCGTATGCCAGCACCAGTGACTCAGCGCATGCAGTTCCGGCGGTACTTGCTGGGCCTGCAGATCCTCCAGGCTGACGCCATGCGCGCGACTCCAGTTCAGCCAGTAGTCGGCATGATTGAGTTCGACGCGGATGTTGCGCATCAGCCAGCGGCGCGCCATGTCCTCCCCAGGATGGCGGGCAAACTTGGTTTTGGTCAGGTTCTGCGCCATATACAACGCAAACTGTTCAACTACTGGCCAGCCCCCGATCAAGTACTGGCGCATGGTTTTGGCGCTGAGCTTGTTATCGCGCATGCGCAGGTACAGTTCATGTTCGACAACCCGGCGCTTGCTCTCGCTGCAATCTGCAATGAGCTGTTGTGCCCAGGCAGGATAACTTGCAGCTTCCATGAGTGGTCCGGTTCGGTTGAATGTGTCGATCACTGTTCGGCTCCTTTTGATTTGTGATTGTAAGGATCGGCAAGAGATTTCAACGGAACGTGCCAGGCGCCTTGAACAACAGCGGCTGCGGTCTGGCGGGCCGACTTTGCAAACTGTCGCAGGTAAACAACTGCGGGCGTTCGATGACATAACCCTGAGCGTAATCCACCCCGATTTCAAGCAATGCCTGCTCGATCTGGGTTGTTTCAACAAACTCGGCAATTGTCTGCTTACCCATGACATGCCCGATGTGATTGATCACCTCGACCATTGCACGGTTAATCGGGTCGTCCAGCATATCCTTTACGAAACTCCCGTCGATCTTCAGGAAGTCTACAGGCAAATGTTTCAGATAAGCGAATGAAGACATTCCGGCACAAAAATCATCAAGTGAGAAGTAACAACCTAAGCCTTTGAGTTCATTAATAAATCTAATTGCGCTGCCGAGATTGGCAATGGCGCTGGTTTCAGTAATTTCAAAACAAATCATTTCAGGAGGTATAGCGTAATTAACAAACTGTTCACGCAGAAAGTGCAAGAACGCGTCATCTCCGATAGTAATGCCTGAAAGATTAATCGCACACATTGCCAACGGACCTTCATGTTGTTCGGTAATACATTGGGCAATCACTTTAAAAACATTCTCGACGACCCAACGATCCAGTTGACTCATCAGACCATAACGTTCGGCCGCCGGAATGAAACTGTCCGGCAGGATCATCCGTCCGGCTTCGTCATGCAGACGCAAGAGTATTTCGATGTGCCCCCCGCCATGGGCTGTAGCGCCCAGCGGAGCAATTTCCTGGGCATAAAGGCAGAAGCGGTTTTCCTCCAGCGCCATGTGCAGGCGCTGCACCCAGGCCATTTCGCCGAAGCGCAGCGACAGCTCGGAGTCGTCGGCATGATAGACCTGCACCCGGTTGCGGCCCTTTTCCTTGGCCATGTAGCAAGCCATGTCGGCGGCGCGCAATGACGCTTCGAGGGTGGTCGGGGTCTGGGCGATGTGCACCAGGCCGATGCTCACAGTGGTCAAAAACGGCCGCCCCTTCCACACGAAGTGCAGGTTCTGCACGGTCTGGCGCAGGCTCTCGGCGATTTTCTCGGCGGCATCCGGGGCGCAGTTCTCCAGCAGAATGCCGAACTCGTCGCCGCCCAGCCGCGCAAGGGTGTCGCTCTCGCGCAAGCCCGATTGCAACAGCGTGCAAATGTGCCGCAGCAACTCATCGCCGGCGGCGTGACCGCAGGTGTCGTTGACCAGTTTGAACTGGTCCAGATCGAGGAACATCAGCGCATGCCGACCGGGCTGGCGCGTCAAATTGTGCAGGGCCTGCTCCAGGCGATATTCGAACTCGCGGCGGTTGGCCAGACCGGTCAGGGCATCGTGGGTCGCCTGCCACGACAGGTTGGCGATGTATTGCCGTTCCTGAGTCATGTCATGCAGCACCAGCACCGTACCGATAACCTTCTCGGCGTTGCGGATCGGCGCGCCCACCAGCGTCACCGAGACCGTACTGCCATCCAGGCGCTGAATCAGTTTGGAGTGCTCGCTGCCACCGATCAGTTGCCCGCTGAGAATGTGCTCGATCAGCGTCAGCCCTTCGGTCTGCGCATTGTCATCGAGCAGATTGAACAGCGCTGCCAATGGCAACCCCGCCGCGTGCTCGGACTTCCAGTGCGTCATCGCCTCCGCCGCCGGGTTCATGTAATCGATCGCGCCGTTGACGTCGGTGGTGATCACCCCGTCGCCAATCGATTGCAGGGTGATGTGTGCCCGATCCTTCTCCAGCTGCAGCGCCTGGGCGAAGGCATGCCGCTGCTTGAGCAGTTTGTGGGTGCGCAACAGGGCCAGCACGATCAACCCCAGCGCCGTAGCCAGGTTGGTGAACAGCAGCAGGCGCAGGATCATCCGTGACCCTTCGCCCAAGGCATCGCTGAACGCCTTGGCCGCCGGCGTCACACCGTCGTTGATGGCAAAGATCTGCGCTTTCCAGTGCTGGATATCAGCTGGCGTCGCGATGTTTTCGCTGATGCCCTGATGCATCTCGCGCGCGACATTGTCCAGTTGCACCAGATAGGCGTCGCCGATGGTCCAGCGGTCGATCGCGGTTTCCAGATAACTGAAATGGCGGAAATTGAGGTACAGCCAAATCAGGCTCGACACATCATCGGGATGGTTGCCGCCCTTGAGGATCCCCTCCCGTGCCGCCTGCAGATCCGGTGGATGACGATCCAGCGCCAGACGCAACTGGTGACCGCCCTGAGGCACGGCAATCGCTTGCTTGTATTTGAGAAAGATCGCCTCGTCGCGGCTGTCGGCATACAGGTTCAGGTAATAGATGGCGTCCTTCTGGCCCTTGGACCAGAGACTCTCGCCGGCGACATAGCCGCGAACGGCCGACAGGACGTAAAGACTCACGCCCCCCAGTAAAGCCTGAAATAACACGACGGCAATAAATGGCCAGACGATGCCCAACAACCGTGGCGTTCCGAGAGTCCTTTTTTGCTTCATGAGGTCCTTTGCGCACGCACTGTCATCTTCAAGGGGAGATCGCCAGAGCCAGACAAGGGAGCGACCCCTTCCAGCAAACCAGGACATTTTCAACCGGCGATACGTATGTACCGCACCCGCTGTTCGCCATGCTTCGACACTGACGGCTTTCAATCATTCCAGAGCCGTTTTCCATGCAGTCACCTTCCGCCACGCTGCAACGCCATACTGCCCAACAGAGCGAATACCGCGCAATGATCACCGCCCTGCGCGCCGTGCTCAGCGCTTCAACCTCACTGCAGACCTACTACCTCACACCCCAGACACATTCACGCCTGGGTGCAGCCCACGACCAGGCGCAAAACCTTCTGCAAGCACTGTTCGATGACAGCGGCGAGCCACAATTGGCGGCCTACCTGCAAACGTCCAGAGGATCATTGCTGCAAGTCGACGCCGCAGCCGGTCACTGCAGCTTTTCCTTCAACCGTCCCGATGGCAGCTGCGCCCGCTTCACCATCGAGGATGTCACCCGGGCCTCCAGCACAATTCAAGAATTTCAGCGAGCGTTGCTGAGTATAGGCGCACACCTGCGTTCCGACAGGCTGCTGCCGTTGTCACAACTGCTGCGTGAGTCCGGGTTCACATTTGCCGACGTACAGGACGCCACGGCACTGGCCCGGCTGATCGGCAAGGTCGAAGAACAACGCGCCAGCCATCGACTGAATCTGCGGCATCACCCGGCGCTGACGGGACTGATGAGCGACGATGACAAAGCCGCGATTCACGACCTGATTGGCGACTGGCTTACCGGCAAAACCCTGTCGGCCATCGACAGCCTGGCCAGCGAAGTAACGCCCCCATTCACCCGCCAGCAACTGGAACAGCAGCCTGCCGCCTGCCTGGAACGCCTGCTCGACACCCCCAAGGCGCGTGACCTGGGCCAGCGCCTGCTGCAGAAACTGCAATGGTATGGCGCGCGGCCCGATGAACTGACCGTGCCCGATATCGGCCTGCGTTTACTGCTCGAGGCGTTGTGCCTGTGGTACGAACTGCCCGGCGAAGGCAGCTCGACCGAAGTGGCTGGTTTTGCGCTGGAACAACGCGCTTACTACGGCGCCAGCTACGCCGCCATTCGCCGGGACTTTTTAAAGCACCTGGAGGATTCTCACCGAACCTCGACCCCGACCGAAAAACATGTGCTGGGATGGGTATGCCTGACGCAGTTCGGACTGGATTTTCAAGTGCGCGACATTCCTGACGACCTGCCGTACGCCAGCTCGGTGGTCTGGGTCAATTTCGTGCATGGCGTGCACCTCGCCCATGCCCTCGATCCACAGTTGCTGGAACATCTGAGCTTTCAACAACTGGTCGATCTGCCGCTGCACAAAAGTGAAAACGCCAGCACCGACCTGCAAACCCTGATCGCCATGACCCGAGTGGCTGCCGCACAGACCTGGACACTGGCCACCGGAGCCCAGGCCGCAGCGAACGAGACATCCGGCGATGACGCTGCCCTGCAAGCGCTGGAAGACCACAAGAAGCAAATGAACGCAGCGATCCTGCAACTGGACATCGAGCCGCCACGGCGACTCGCCCTGGCAAAACAGCAACTGGACAAGGCGCTGGCCAACGAGCTGTACGATCACACGACGATTCGCCTCAAACGCCACCATCCTTCAACGCCCAACCGTAGCCGACGCAGCATTATCGACACCCCGGATGTGGTATTGCCGACCTGGCCGTTGCTGGAGGTCTATGCCGCCGGCGGGTTGAGCAGCGACACACGCTGGTACGTCAGCAACGATGGCCGCAGTGCCAGCGAATGGATCAGCCTCAACGCAGCAGGCAAACTGCAAAGCGGTTTTGTCGATACCGGACATCCAGGCCGACGCCTTTCACGGTTTCCGAGCAACTGCACCTTGCCCGAGATCAGGCCCTTGTTCGAGCAGCAGTTCGATGACTATCTGAGCGAGACCCGCGAAGCCTATGAATACCTGATCAAGTCGCTGCTGGTCACACTGCCGTGGCCCGACCGCCGGGCACTGGAGCACGGCGAAGTGCGGATTCACAGCCTCAGGGATCCGACACGGCATATCGAAGCTCACCTGGAGACAGCGGAAAACATCCTGCCGTACCGGGCTCGCATGGGCTTCGTGTTGCAGGCGACGTATCAGGGCCCGCCACAATTCTACGAATGCCTGCCACGCGCCGGCATCCTTCGCAAACGCCCGGATCTGAATGACACACATGTGGGCGGCCTGTTATTGCCACCCCTGCCGCCCAAACGTGGACGGACCAAGGGCCAGAGCATCAGCCGCATCGTCGCCCGCCGCCTGCCGTTCGATCGAAAAGCACACTGGGACGGTTCGACACCTGCCCCCGACGCCAAATGCGTCGCGATCCTCGAACCGCTGGGCGACTCCCTCCCGGTATCGATGATCCCGGCGGCCCATCACGACAGTTCGCCGAACCTGACCTTCACCTCGCCGCGCACGGCGCACATCGCCTCGTTCATCGCGACCCGGTTGTTCTATGCCGATGAGCAGGCGCTGCGCAGTGAGGCCTGGGGTGATACCCGTTTCGAGCGCGACAGCCGCAAAAAGCACTGGACTCATGCCCTCAAGGGCTTTATCCCGTTCTGGGGCAGTCTCGAAGACCTGCAGTCGGACAGTCCGGGCAAACGCGCAATGGGCGTACTCGGCCTGCTCCTCGATATCGTCTCGTTCGCGATTCCCTTGGGCAAATTCGTCGCCGGCAGCATTCGCCTCGCGGCCGTGGCCGGGAAAATGGCGATTCGCGTCACCCTGCCACGCATGGCGCAATTGTCGAAAAACCTGCTGGTTTCGAGCTTGAGAAACCTCAATCCGCTGGACGCTGCGCCAGCTTTGCTCAAGCTCGGCGGCCGAGGTGCGATCGGCGCAGTGCGGGCCGTGGCGCATCTGGAACACCGCGCGGTTGCACGTCTGAAAAGGCTGGCCGGCAGAAGCGCTGACTATGACCTGCTGCACAGTCTGCCCCAGGCACTGGATGCCGGGCGCTGGAAAGCGCTGAACCCTGCCGATCATCTGGCCGTGGTCAGAGGCATTGACGATGTGCCGGTGCGCAACGTCGGCGACTCGCGGCATCACTTGCTCGATCCGCTGTCCGACCGCCCTTATGGGCCGCAGTTGCTCGCACACGAGCATGATTTTTCGCTGGGGCGTTCGCACTACCGCACCGTGAAAAAAACCGGCGATCAGATAGATATCGAAGTAGCGCCGAACACCCGCGTCGAGCTTGTCCCCGAGGCAGGCGGACGCACCACGGTCTTGATCGATGATGTGCCCTATCGACTCGACGGCGATGAACTGCGCCGCGTCGAGCTGCTCGATGACAGTCAACACTGGACGCTGCTGCCGTGCCGGATACGTCGCGCACCGGGCGCGGGCGACTGCCGCGTCAGCTACATCACCGCAGAACCCGCCCCGACGCCCGCCGTCGGCACGATCGACAAGGAAAAGGGTTACGCACCGTGGTTCGGCGAGCGGGTTTCGGAGCCGGCCATGCTGCCCCATCAAGACGGAATGTTCCTGGCGGTCGATGCCAGGCTTTATCAAATCATCGATAACCGCCCGAGGCTGTTCACCGGTGATCTGCGACTCCTTGGATTCCATCAAGGCAGGCTGGTACCAAGACAGCAGATTCAAGCCACGCTGCAGTTTCGCAAAGGCATTTATGCGCGGATAAAAACCGGCGGCAGCTATGACGGGATCAATGACTCACATCAGGTTGGTGCGGTGCTAATGCCGGCCATCGACGACTCGGCCTCCTACGTGTTCTTCCGAATCAACATCCAGGAGTACTACCTGGCCACCATCGCCAAGGGTAAAAAAGCGCCCGATCAATTGACCTTCAGGCGCCTGGCACCCGCCGAACTGGCCGACGGCACCCTCGGTGCTGAACTGCTGACCGTCTACACCGGCTCGCTACACGCCAACAACATTGTGCGCATCCATGGTCTGGAATCGGTGCAGCGCGCGATGCACACCATGGAACAGATCGCGATCCCCATCGGCACCACGGCCATTCCTGCAAACAATATGAAATGGCTGAAGGTCGACACCAGCCCGGGCGAAGCATTGATGTTCGATAATTCGACACGGATGATCGTCACCCACCTGCCCGAAGGCGCCACCACCTGGACGCGCAGCAGCGAAGCGCCGGAGCTCTTCCGGCAGAAAACCGCAGAGATTTTCGACACGTTGTTTCTGTCACCGACGATCAACCCGGCCAACACCAACGCGCCCCTGCGTATCAACCGTGCCATGCAGAAACTGCACAAACGGTTGCCCGAGCATCAGCAGTCACACAATCCGCGCAACATTGCCTATGCAGAAGTCACCACGACCAGCGGCAAACGGGAGGTGTACGTCAGTGTCTCCGGCGCTCAGGGCAGCACACAGTGCTTGCCGCTGTTTAGCCACATCAACGCCGATCACGTGCGGATCGGCGACACCACTTACATCAACATCGACTACAACCCAAGCTTCCCGCACACCTCGCTGGAGGTCACCGAGCAAGGGCAACTGCTGGCCGTGCCGCTGACCATCAAGGAGCTGAAAACCTATCAGCCGACGCAGACCAGCCGGCCGACCTCGCTGGACAGCGAAAGCAAACTGATCAGCGTGCTGCGCGAGAAATATCCCGACCCGACCGAAATTCGCTCGGTCGACATCGCGACGACCATGCGCCCGTGCGAATCCTGTTCGGTGGTGGTGAAGCAGTTCGGACACGACGGCGGCGAGGCGGCGTTGCAGGTGCTGTGGGGCTGATTACAGGCGCTGCAGGTGGCCGTAGAGCTTGGCGTAGAGGCCGCCATCGGCGATCAGTTGCTGGTGGTCGCCATCCTCGGCCACTTGCCCGCCATCGAACACCAGCACCCGATCCGCCTGCTTCACCGCCGACAGGCGATGGGCAATGATCAGCGTGGTGCGGCCATTGAGGAAGCGCGCCATGGCCTGATGCAGGTTGTATTCGGTGGCAGCGTCGAGGGCTGAAGTGGCTTCGTCGAGAATCACCACTTTCGGCTCGGCGAGGATCATCCGCGCAATCGCCAGACGCTGACGCTGACCACCGGACAGACGCACGCCGGAACGTCCGACGATGCTGTCGAGTCCGTCCGGCAACGCCCGGATGGTCGTCTCCAACTGGGCGATTTCCAGCGCCTGCCAGCAGGCTTCGTCACTGCGGGTGCGGCCCATGGTCAAGTTGGCGCGGACGGTGTCGTTGAACAGCGCCGGATGCTGCAGCACCACCGCGACGTTTTCACGAATCAGCTCCAGACCGATTTCCTGCTGGGTCGAACCGCCGAAACGAATGGTCCCGGCCGACGGCGTGTACAGCCCCAGCAGCAACTGCACCAGAGTACTTTTGCCGCCGCCACTGGCACCGACAATCGCGACTTTCTCACCGGGGGAAATCGACAGGTTCATCTGATCCACCACCAGCTCATCGCCGTAACCGAAGCTCAGCCCCTGCACCTCGATGCCCACGGTTTCCCGACCCTTGAACGGATCGACGCCACCGGGGTATTGCGGCTCGTCGGCCCGCGCCAGCAGTTCGTTGATCCGCGCCAGTGCGCCACCCGCCGCGTAGTAGGCGTATTGCAGATTGAGCAGTTGTTCGACCGGGCCGATCATGAACCACAGGTAGCTGAACACCGCGAGCATCTGGCCGATCGACAGATCGGAGAACAGCACCGTGAGCATCGCCGCCGCGCGGAAGATGTCGATGCCGAACTGGAACAGCAGACCACTGGCGCGGTTCGACGCATCGGTCTTCCACTGCGAGTTGACCGCATAGTTACGCACTTCCTGCGCGCGCAAGCCGAGTCGCCCGAGGAAGAAGCCCTGACGGTTGCCGGCGCGCACTTCCTGGATCGCATCGAGGGTTTCGCTCAAGGCTTGAGTGAAACGCGAGGTGCTGTCGTTCTCCAGTTTCTTCAGGTGCTTGACCCGCTTGCCCAGTTGCACCGTGGCGTAGATCACCAATGGATTGAACAGCAGGATCAGCAGCGCCAGCTTCCAGTGCATCCACATCAGGATGCTCGCGGTGCCGACCAGGGTCAGCATCGCCACCAGAAACCGGCTGAGGGTTTCGCCGACAAACTTGTCGAGGGTGTCCAGATCGGTGACCAGATGGGTGGTCACGGTGCCGCTGCCGAGGCTTTCGTATTCGCCGAGGGAAATCCTTTTCAGGCGCTCGATCAGCCGCACGCGAATGCGGTAGACGATGTCTTTCGCCAGCCGGGCAAACAGCCGCGCCTGCAACACGCCAAAACACAGGGCGCTGCAACGCAGAGTCAAGGTGACCACCAGCATCAGGCCGATGTAACCCGCCGCTTGTTGCCACATCGACGGCAGCACGTGGTTCATGACTTTCAGCGCGGCATCGCCATGCCCGAGCAAGACCTCGTCCACCAGCAAAGGCAACAGCAACGGAATCGGCACGCTGCACAGCGTCGCCAGCACGGCCACGCCGTTGGCGATCCACAGGGATTTTTTGTGATGCAGTGCCAGGCGCCGGACTTCTGCCCAGCTCAGCCGGTCGACACGCTTTACGGCTGGCGTGTCATCGGCCAGGTCAGGCACAGGCGGCGCGCTCTAGCCAGCGACCAAGCAGCGGCGAGAGTTCGCTGAGCGGTTGATAGCCGTTGGTCAACAGCGCCAGTTGGCCGTTGCGCTCGGCGAGCAGGGTCGGGAACCCGGCGATGCCCAGATCCTGCACCCAGCTGAAATCAGCCTGAGTCGCTTTGTGTTGGTCGGCATGATCGAACAAGGCAGCAAATTCGATGCGCGGCACGCCAGCCTTCTCAGCCAGCTCCACCAGCACACTGGCCTGAGTGACATCGCGACCTTCAGCATAAAACGCCTGCTGGATCAGGCCGACCAGCGTCCACGCGCAATCCGGCGCCAGGCTGCGCGCGGTGACGATTGCCCGACAGGCCGGCTCGGTGTCGTAGACAAAACCGTCGGGCAACGCCCCGTCGAACTTGAACGGCTGGCCAGTAGCCTCAGTGACCGCCTGCCAGTGCTCGAGGATGTAGCGACGTGTAGTTGGTTCCAATGCTGCACCACTACCGGTGCGCAACCCGCCGACCACCAGGTGCAACTCCACCCCGGCTGCCTGCGCCTGCTCGACCAATGCCTTGGCAACCGGAGCGAACCCCCAGCACCAGGAACACATCGGATCCATCACATAGAGCAGGCGCGCAGTCATGATCAGGCCTCGGTGGATGCTTGTTTATAGTTGTAGCCGATCGGGTGCGGCATGTTGCGCGCCTTGGCCAGTTCGATCTGCTTCTGCCGATCGATGGCGCTGCGGCGGGTTTTCTCGCTCAGCTTGTCCCAGCAATGCGGGCAGCTGATGCCGGCCACGTAGTGCTCGGAGGCGCGATCCTCAACACTGACCGGTGTGCGGCAGGCATGACATTGATCGTAGTCGCCTTCGCTGAGGTCGTGACGCACGGTCACGCGGTTGTCGAACACGAAGCAGTCACCCTGCCACTTGGTTTCTTCCTGAGGCACCTCTTCGAGGTACTTCAGGATGCCGCCCTTGAGGTGGTAAACCTCTTCGAACCCCTCGCCCAGCATGTAACTGGAGGCTTTCTCGCAGCGAATGCCGCCGGTGCAGAACATCGCGACCTTCTTGTGCACGGCCGGGTCGAAGTGTTCTTTGATGTAGTCGGGGAATTCGCGAAAACTGGTGGTTTTCGGATCGATGGCGCCTTCGAAGGTGCCGATCGCCACTTCGTAGTCGTTGCGGGTGTCGATCAGCAGCACTTCCGGGTCGCTGATCAGCGCGTTCCAGTCCTGCGGCTCAACGTAGGTGCCGACCTTTTTGTTCGGGTCCACGCCTTCGACGCCAAGGGTGACGATCTCTTTCTTCAGCTTGACCTTGGTGCGGTAGAACGGCTGCTCGTCGCAGTACGACTCTTTGTGGTCGATGTCGATCATGCGCGGGTCGTTCTTCAGCCAGGCAAGAAGGCCGTCGATGCCTTCGCGACTGCCGGACACGGTGCCGTTGATGCCTTCTTCGGCGATCAGCAGGGTGCCTTTGATGCCATTGTCGACCATCGCTTGCAGCAGAGGCTCGCGCAGGTCAACGTAATCTTCGAGGGTGACGAACTTATACAGTGCCGCCACGACAATCGGTTGTGTCATGGGTATTTCTCCAGGTGGCTACCCTCGCAAAGGGTGAACCGGATTCAAAAAAAACGCGCCGGGTGAGCGGCGCGTTGCGGATTCTAGCAAAAACACGGTGGATTTAGGATCTGTCAAAACTACTGTGGTGAGGGGATTTATCCCCGATCGGCTGCGCAGCAGTCGTAAATCCTGAGAATGCGGTTTAACGGTTGTAAATGGATTGAATGGTTTCAGGGCTACTTCGTAGCCCATCGGGGATAAATCCCCTCACCACAAAAGCCCCTGCCACAACTGCATCCAATATCAGTGTTTGCTACCGCCGGCACAGGTCGGCGACGCCGGGGCGGCGCCGACTTCTGCCCATTCCTGCGGGGTGTAGGTGTGCAGCGCCAACGCATGGAACTCGCCCATCAGCTCGCCAAGCGTGCCGTAGACTTTCTGGTGGCGCTTGACCCGGTTCAGGCCTTCGAACTGCGCGCTGACCACCACTGCCTTGAAGTGCGTCTGTAACCCGCGACTGTGCATGTGGCTTTCGTCCAGCACTTGCAGATGCTCAGGCTGCAGCAGGCCCAGCGTCGATTCGATGCGTTGTTGCATGGTCATCACGAACTCCGCTTACTTCTTCTTGGCCGGCGCAGCGCCTTTCGGTGCCAGCTCGTTGGTCATGTCGTCGAGCAGCTTGTTGACGACAGGCACGGCACTTTCCAGCTTGGCCTGAGTCATCTGGGCCGATTGCTGGGTCAGCTGCGGCATTTTCTCCAGGACTTTCTTGCCCAGTGGCGACTGGTAGAACGCGACCAGGTCTTTGAGCTCCGATTCGCTGAAGTTGCTGGTGTAGAGCTTGACCATGTCAGGCTTGAGCTTGTTCCAGCCGATGGCCTGGTCCAGGGCGGCGTTGGCCTTGGCCTGGTAGGTTTCCAGTACGGCTTTCTTGGATTCCGGGGCTTTGGTCTGTTCAAAACGCTGAGCGAACATTTGCTGCACTTGCATGTACACCGGAGTGCCCAGCTTGTCAGCGTGCGCCAGGGTCAGGAAAGCTTCAGCACTGGCGTTGTGGCTGGCGGTATCGGCAAGCACCTGGCCGCTGGCGCAAACCAGTGCAACCGCGGTGCAGATGGCACGAAGACGAGTCATCGAGTTTCCTTTTCAGCTAGGCGAGGTAAAACCCCAAGGGCGACCATTCTGCGCCTAAAAAACCTCGTGGCTCAACCCCCGGCCCTTGCCGCGCTTGATTGGCCGGGTTTTACCGGTCAACAATCGGTTCGAGGGAACCACCTGGGCCTGACCGGGCCTAAACTGCGCAAACGAACCAACAGGAGTGTGCACGATGAGCCGTATCGAAACCGACAGCCTGGGCCAGATCGAAGTCCCGGACGACGCCTACTGGGGTGCTCAGACGCAACGCTCGCTGATCAACTTCGCTATTGGTCAGGAACGCATGCCGCTGCCGGTACTGCACGCCCTGGCCCTGATCAAGAAAGCCGCCGCCCGGGTCAACGACCGCAACGGCGACCTGCCCGCCGACATCGCCCGCCTGATCGAACAAGCCGCCGACGAAGTCCTCGACGGCCAGCACGACGACCAGTTTCCACTGGTGGTCTGGCAGACCGGCAGCGGCACCCAGAGCAACATGAACGTCAACGAAGTGATCGCCGGTCGCGCCAACGAACTGGCCGGCAACCCGCGCGGCGGCAAGACGCCGGTGCACCCCAACGATCACGTCAACCGCTCGCAAAGCTCCAACGACTGCTTCCCCACCGCCATGAGCATCGCCACTGCCAAAGCCGTGCAGGAGCAATTGCTGCCGGCGATCGCCGAGCTGTCCGGCGGTCTGGCCGAACTGGCCGCACGCCATATGAAACTGGTGAAGACCGGTCGCACGCACATGATGGACGCGACGCCGATCACCTTCGGTCAGGAGCTGTCGGGCTTCATAGCGCAGCTGGATTACGCCGAACGGGCGATCCGCGCCGCGCTGCCGGCGGTGTGTGAGCTGGCGCAGGGCGGCACTGCCGTCGGCACCGGTCTGAATTCGCCGCACGGCTTTGGCGAAGCGATTGCTGCCGAACTCGCCGCGCTGTCCGGCCTGCCGTTCGTCACTGCGCCGAACAAGTTTGCCGCGCTGGCCGGGCATGAGCCGCTGACCAGTCTGTCCGGCGCCTTGAAGACCCTCGCCGTGGCGCTGATGAAAATCGCCAACGACCTGCGCCTGCTCGGCTCCGGCCCTCGCGCAGGCTTTGCCGAAGTCAAGCTGCCGGCGAACGAACCGGGCAGCTCGATCATGCCCGGCAAGGTCAACCCGACTCAGTGCGAAGCGCTGTCGATGCTGGCCTGCCAGGTGTTGGGCAACGACGTCACCATCGGCATTGCGGCGAGTCAGGGTCACCTGCAACTGAACGTCTACAAACCGGTGATCATCCACAATGTGCTGCAATCGATCCGCCTGCTCGCCGACGGTTGCAGCAACTTCCAGCAGCACTGCATTGCAGGCCTTGAGCCGGACGCGCAGGTCATGGCCCAGCATCTGGAACGTGGGCTGATGCTGGTGACGGCGCTGAACCCGCACATCGGTTACGACAAGTCGGCGGAAATCGCCAAGAAGGCTTACGGTGAGGGCCTGACCTTGCGCGAGGCGGCGCTGCAGCTGGGGTATCTGACCAGTGAAGAGTTCGATGCCTGGGTGCGGCCGGAGAACATGATTGAGGCTGGCGCCAAGGGCTGAGATTTGTAGCGCCTGAAAGTCCGTCTTCGCGAGCCGGCTCGCTCCCACAGTGGACCGCATTCCCATGTTGGAAAAGCGTTCAAATGTGGGAGCGAGCCTGCTCGCGAATGGGAGCAGCGCGGTCTAACTGGCTGCAATCCGCATCCGACGCGCCTTCAACCCGGCAATCAGCGACGGCCCCAACGCCACCAGCGCCGACCCCAGCACCACCAGCACCGCCCCGCCATAACCCAGCCCATTGATCTGCTCGGCATGCACATATTCCGGCCACACCCCGGCGGCAATCGCTACCGCGCCAAAGGTCACCAACGGCGTGATCGCCAGCGTCGCACTGACCCGCGAGGCCTCCCAGTGCGCCAGTGCTTCAGCAAAGGCACCGTAGGCAATCAGCGTGTTCATGCAGCACGCCAGCAACAGCCAACCCTGCACCGGGCTCAGTTCCAGTGCTTCGAGCGGATGCACCCACGGTGTCAGCAACAGCGCGCAGAACAGGTAGATCACCATCATCACCTGCAACGAATTCCACACCGTGAGCAATTGCTTCTGCCCCAGTGCGTAGAAGGTCCAGACCGTCGAGGCCAGCAGCACCAGCAACACGCCGGCGGTGTAGTCCGACAATGACGTGAGCAGTTCAGCCAGACGCTGATTGAAGAACAGCACAAAGCCGATCAGCAGCACCGCCAGGCCAATGCCCTGACCGATGCTGAAGCGCTCCTTGAACACAAACAGGCTGGCGATCAGCAACATGATCGGCCCCATCTGCACCACCAACTGCGCGGTGCCGGGGCTGAGCAGGTTAAGGCCCATCAGGTACAGCACGTAGTTGCCCACCAGCCCGAGCACCGCCATCAACACCAGCCAGCCGCCTCGAGGACCGAGCACCTGGCGGCTCGGCAGGCGGCGCGTGGCCGCCAGGTAGATGAACAGGCAGCCGCCCGACACCAACAGGCGAAACCAGGTCACGGTGATCGGGTCCATCACCAGCAGCACCTGCTTGAGTTTGATCGGCAGGATGCCCCACAAAAACGCCGTCAGCAGCGCCAGGAACAGACCGTAAACCCAGCGACCGGATGAAATGTGCATGCGAACCCCAATGCCTGCTGACGAGAGCGGTCATTCTAGGCCCGCCGACAGACGCAACACAGGGACAGTTCGGGCCAGGCCGCGAATGAAACTGTGCAGGTCGCAGCATTAAATTGACGCTTTGCCGTTGATCGGCTGACGAGGCGCGCCAAGTGCTTCAGGCATAAGCTGATTGGATCCCTGTAACGGATCAATCAAGGAGCCCGATCATGTACGGAATGCGCGCCGATGACAGCGCCCCCGCCACGCACTTTCGCAGCGACCGTTTGTGCCGGGTCAATGGCGAACTGTTTTTCAGCACGCGGGAGAACACCCTTGAGGGGCCGTTCGATTCCCCGGAGAAGGCTGAGCAGGAAATAAAAGCGTATATCGCGCGGATGCAGCTTCTGGATTCCAACCGGTAAATCCGGTCGATCTCTTCGCGAGCAGGCTCGCTCCCACAGGTGAATGCATTCCAATGTGGGAGCGAGCCTGCTCGCGAAAGCGGTAGATCAACCACCCCACCTTCCAGGGTTCAGCGCACCGCCTCAAACAACCCCGTCGCCCCCATCCCGCCCCCCACGCACATGGTCACGATGCCGTAACGCAGGTTACGCCGCTGCAACTCGCGCACCAGATGCCCGACCTGCCGCGACCCGGTCATGCCGAACGGGTGGCCGATAGAAATCGAGCCGCCGTTGACGTTGTATTTGTCGTTGTCGATTTCCAACCGGTCCCGGGCATACAGGCATTGCGAAGCAAACGCCTCGTTGAGTTCCCACAGATCGATATCCGCCACCTGCAAGCCTTTGGCCTTGAGCAGTTTCGGCACCGAGAACACCGGGCCGATGCCCATTTCGTCCGGCTCGCAACCGGCGACGGTGAAACCACGGAAAAACGCCTTCGGTTTGAGCCCCAGTTGCAGGGCTTTTTCCAGGCTCATCACCAGGGTCATCGACGCGCCGTCGGACAACTGCGATGAGTTGCCGGCCGTCACTGAACCGTCCTCGGCAAACACCGGTTTCAGTCCGGCGAGACTTTCGTAAGTGGTGTCCGGGCGGTTGCAGTCGTCGTGATCGACGATGCCATCGAGGATCTGCACCTCACCACTGTTCTTGTCCTCGACCCGGTACTTGACCGACATCGGCACAATTTCATCATTGAACAGCCCGGCCGCCTGCGCCTGGGCAGTGCGCAACTGGCTTTGCAGCGCGTAACGATCCTGCGCCTCGCGGCTGACGTCGTAACGGCGCGCAACCACTTCGGCGGTCTGGCCCATGGTGTAGTAGATGCCCGGCACCTGCTGCTTGAGCGACGGGTTGATCAGGTGATCGGTGTTGACGCTTTTGAGGGTCAGGCTGATCGATTCGACGCCGCCGGCAACAATGATGTCGCTGCAACCGGAGGCAATCTGGTTGGCGGCAATCGCAATCGCCTGCAACCCCGACGAGCAGAAACGGTTGAGGGTCATGCCGGCCACGCCGGTGCCCAGCCGCGACAGCACCGCCACGTTGCGGCCGATGTTGTAACCCTGCGCGCCCTCGTTGGAGCCGGCGCCGACAATGCAGTCCTCGACGCTGGCCGGGTCGATGTCATTGCGCGACAGCAGCGCGTTGATGCAATGGGCCGCCATGTCGTCGGGGCGGGTCTGGTTGAACTTGCCGCGAAAGGATTTGGCCAGGCCGGTCCGCACGCTGTCGACGATCACCACTTCACGCATGGCATACCTCAATTGTTGTTGTCGGAGGAGAGTGGACCGAGCATAAGTCCACCTCACCGCCGACCGCGACAATCATTCACCCCGCGTATGCGTGTCCATCGGCTCAGTCCTTGTGTTTTTTCGCGCGTTTGTCGGACTTCGCGAACGCCTCTTCGAGGGCACGGTTGATCGTACGCAGCACCTTGACCCGAGCCCAGCGTTTGTCATTGGCCTCGACCAGCGTCCACGGCGAAATCTCGGTGCTGGTGCGGTCGACCATGTCGCCCACGGCCGCGCGGTAGGCGTCCCACTTGTCGCGGTTGCGCCAGTCGTCCTCGGTGATCTTGAAGCGCTTGAATGGAATCTGCTCGCGGGCCTGGAAGCGCTCCATCTGCGTGTCCTTGTCGATCGCCAGCCAGAACTTGACGACGATGACTCCGGCGTCGGCGATCTGCTCTTCGAAATCGTTGATCTCGCTGTAGGCGCGCAGCCAGTCGGCCGGACTGCAAAAGCCCTCGACCCGCTCCACCAGCACCCGGCCATACCAGGAGCGGTCGAACACGGTGAACTTGCCCCGCGCCGGCAAATGCCGCCAGAAGCGCCACAGATACGGCTGCGCGCGCTCCTCTTCAGTGGGCGCGGCAATCGGCACGATGCTGTACTGACGCGGATCGAGCGCCGCCGCGACCCGACGAATCGCCCCGCCCTTGCCCGCCGCATCGTTGCCTTCGAACACCGCCACCAATGCATGGCGGCGCATGCGCTTGTCACGCATCAGCCCGGACAGCCGCGCCTGCTCGGTGATCAGTTGTTCCTCGTAGTCCTTCTTTTCCAGTCGCTGGTTCAGGTCGAGGCTGTCGAGCAGGTTGAGTTGATCGACCGCCGTGCCCAACGGGGCGGCGTTGACCTCTTCGGTATGCACCTCGGGGCGCTTGAGCGCATTCTGCAGGCCCTCCAGCAGGATTTTGCCGACGGCGAGACTGCGATAATTGGCGTCCATGCCTTCGATGATGTGCCATGGCGCGTAGTCGCGGCTGGTGCGGCGCAACACACGCTCGCCGTATTTGACGAACTTGTCGTAGGTCTGCGATTGCTGCCAGTCCAGCGGGCTGATGCGCCAGCTGTGCAGCGGGTCGTCGGCCAGCGCCTTGAGCCGCGCTTTCATCTGCTTCTTGGACAGGTGGAACCAGAACTTGAAGATCAGCGCGCCTTCATCGCAGAGCATTTTTTCCAGACGCTCGGCGGCGTTGATCGCCTGGTCCAGGCGTGGATCCTTGAACAGACCGTGGACCCGCCCTTGAAGCATCTGGCTGTACCAGTTGCCAAAGAACACGCCCATCCGTCCCTTGGCCGGGAGCATCCGCCAGTAACGCCAAGCCGGTGGATGCGCCAGCTCTTCATCGGTCTGCTGATCGAAGGTGCGCACCTCGATCAGGCGCGGATCCATCCACTCGTTGAGCAACTTGACGGTCTCGCCCTTGCCGGCGCCCTCGATGCCGTTGATCAGAATGATCACCGGAAAACGCTTCTGCTGCTGCAACTCGAACTGCGCTTCCAGCAGTGCTTCACGCAGTGCAGGCACCGCCGCGTCGTAAGTCTCTTTGTCGATGGCATGGCCGATTTCGGCGGATTCAAACATGGGGACGGCTCCTTCCAGGATTCAGCAAGACTAGCGGATTGGGCATGGGCGCGGCGGAGAAATTCCGCTCCTTTTGGCTTCAAGAAAAACTCTGTGGTGAGGGGATTTATCCCCGATGGGCAGCGCAGCGGCCCCAAAGCCATTCAACGCCAGATGCACGCTGGTAGCGAGATTGCGACTGCTACGCAGCCGATCGGGGATAAATCCCCTCGCCACAGGTTGCTCTGATCCGCGCCCAAATCGTTAATTGTCTTCGAGGCTGCACAGCCAGGCCTTGCCATGGATCAAGCACCCTCCGCGCGATCGGCTAGAATGGCCGCCTTGTCGTTGCCGAGCCTGCCATGAAACCTGTATTGCCCCACGCCCAACTCGACTGGGATGACCACGGACGCCCGCGCTCGCGGGTGTTCGATGATGTGTATTTTTCCGACCAGTCGGGGCTGGATGAAACCCGTTACGTGTTCCTCGAACAGAACCGTCTGGCCGAGCGCTTTGCCGCGCTGCCGGCGCACGGGCGACTGGTGATCGGCGAAACCGGCTTCGGCACCGGGCTGAATTTCCTTTGCGCCTGGCAGTTGTTCGAACAGCACGCGGTGGCCGGTGCGCGGCTGCATTTCGTCAGCGTCGAAAAATACCCGTTGAGCCCGGCCGATCTGCAACGGGCGCTGGCCTTGTGGCCGCAGCTCAAGCCACTGGCCGATCAACTGCTGACGCAGTACGTGGCGATCCATCAGGGCTTTCAGCGGATCATTCTCGGCAATGGCCGCGTGACGCTGACGCTGCTGATCGGCGATGCGCTGGAGCAACTGCCGCAACTCGATGCGCAGATTGATGCGTGGTTTCTCGACGGTTTCGCCCCGGCGAAAAACCCCGACATGTGGACCGCTGAACTGTTCGTCGAACTGGCTCGACTGGCCGCGCCGGGTTCGACCATCAGCACCTTCACCAGCACCGGTTGGGTGCGGCGTCTGCTCAACGCCGCCGGGTTCAAGATGAAACGCACGCCGGGCATCGGCCACAAGTGGGAGATCCTGCGCGGCGAGTTTCTCGGCTGGCCGCAGGACGTCGCGCCACCACTGCCGGACAAACCGTGGTTCGCTCGCCCTGCCCCGCTGACCGGCGAGCGTCGGGCGCTGGTGATCGGCGCCGGGCTGGCCGGTTGTGCGACCGCTGCCAGCCTCGCCGCGCGCGGCTGGCAAGTCAGTCTGCTGGAGCGTCACGAGGCCGTGGCACAGGAAGCGTCGGGCAATCCGCAGGGCGTCCTGTACCTGAAGTTGTCGGCCCACGGCACCGCGTTGTCGCAACTGATCGTCAGCGGCTTCGGCTACACCCGCCGCCTGCTGGAAACCCTGCAACGCGGCACCGACTGGGACGATTGCGGCGTGCTGCAACTGGCTTTCAATGCCAAGGAAGCCGAGCGTCAGGCGCAACTGGCCGCGGCCTTCCCGGAAGATCTGGTGCACTGGCTTGATCAGCCGCAAGCCGAAATCCAAGCCGGGATTGCGCTGGCACACGGCGGGCTGTTCTACCCCGAAGGGGGCTGGGTGCATCCGCCGGCGCTGTGCCAGGCGCAAGCCGCGCAAGCAAACATCGAACTGCTCAAGCATCACGATGCGCTGGAACTGCGCAAGGTCGAAGGTCAGTGGCAAGCCCTCGACGGCGAGCGCGTGCTCGCCAGCGCGCCGGTGGTGATATTGGCCGGCGCGGCGGAGATCAAACGCTTTGCGCAAAGTGCCGAGTTGCCGCTCAAGCGCATTCGCGGGCAAATCACGCGCCTGCCGCAAACCACCGAGAGCCAGACACTGCGCACCGTGGTCTGCGCCGAAGGTTATGTCGCGCCGGCACGCTTGGGCGAACACACGCTGGGTGCGAGTTTCGACTTCAACAGCGACGACCTGACCCCGACCACCGCCGAACACCTGGGCAATCTGGCGATGCTCGAAGAGATCTCCAGCGATCTGGTGGCGCGCCTGCACATCAATCAACTGCCCCCGGAAACTCTGGAGGGACGCGCCGCATTCCGCTGCACCAGTCCCGACTATCTGCCGATCGTCGGCCCCCTCGCCGACCGCACAGCCTTCGCTCAGGCCTACGCCGCGTTGAGCAAGGACGCGCGACAAGTGCCGGACATCGCCTGCCCGTGGCTCGATGGCCTGTACGTCAACAGCGGCCACGGTTCACGCGGGCTGATCACCGCGCCGCTGTCGGGCGAACTGCTCGCGGCGTGGCTGGACAACGAGCCGCTGCCACTGCCCAGAAGTGTCGCCGAAGCCTGCCACCCCAACCGTTTCGCGCTGCGCACGTTGATTCGCGGCAAATGAAAAATCGCGACTGGCCGCTGGTCAGTCGCCCCCTCTTATAACTCATCGTTCTAAAACTCCCACATCTGCAGCGGGTCAGTTTCTGAGTACCGGCCATTTTGGCCAGACTTGAATGACCCCTCCCCAACGGAAAAACCGGTAAGGACCTTATGTGCGGATTAGCTGGCGAGTTACGTTTTGATCATCAACCTGCAGACCTTGCAGCGGTAGAGCGAATCACCCATCACCTGGCCCCTCGCGGCCCCGACGCGTGGGGCTTCCATGCCCAAGGGCCAATTGCTCTGGGCCATCGTCGCCTGAAAATCATGGACCTGTCGGACGGCTCGGCGCAGCCGATGATCGACAGCCAACTCGGTTTGTCCCTGGCCTTCAACGGCGCGATCTACAACTTCCCGGAACTGCGCGCCGAACTCGAAGCGCTGGGCTACGCCTTCTATTCCGGTGGCGACACCGAAGTGCTGCTCAAGGGCTACCACGCCTGGCGCGAAGCGCTGCTGCCCAAGCTCAACGGCATGTTCGCGTTCGCCATCTGGGAGCGTGATGCCCAGCGCCTGTTCATCGCTCGCGACCGTCTCGGCGTGAAGCCTTTGTACCTGTCGCGCACCGGCCAGCGTTTGCGCTTTGCCTCGGCCCTGCCGGCGCTGCTCAAGGGCGGCGACATCAACCCGATCCTCGATCCGGTGGCGCTCAATCACTATCTGAATTTCCATGCGGTGGTGCCGGCTCCGCGCACTTTGCTCGCGGGCATCGAAAAGCTGCCGCCAGCGACCTGGATGCGCGTCGAAGCAGATGGCCGCACCGAGCAGAAAACCTGGTGGACCCTGCCCTACGGCCCACATGACGACGAGAAAAACCTGACCCTCGAAGACTGGCGCGACCGCGTGCTCGACAGCACCCGCGAGGCCGTGGCAATTCGTCAACGCGCAGCGGTGGATGTCGGTGTGCTGCTGTCCGGCGGTGTCGATTCGAGCATGCTCGTCGGCCTGCTGCGAGAAGTCGGGGTGGAGAACCTGTCGACCTTTTCCATCGGTTTTCAGGATGCCGGCGGCGAGCGTGGCGATGAATTCCAGTATTCCGATCTGATCGCCAAGCACTACGGCACTCAACATCATCAATTGCGCATCGACGAAAAAGAGATCATCGAGCAACTGCCCGCTGCGTTCCGTGCGATGAGCGAGCCGATGGTCAGCCACGACTGCATCGCCTTCTATCTGCTGTCGCGCGAAGTGGCCAAGCATTGCAAAGTGGTGCAGAGCGGCCAGGGCGCGGATGAGCTGTTCGCCGGTTATCACTGGTACCCGCAAGTCGACGGTGCGGCGGATCCATACGCAGCCTATCGCGCGGCGTTTTTTGACCGCAGCTACGACGACTACGCCGCCACCGTGCAACCGAAATGGTTGACCGCGAATGACGCGGCCGGCGACTTCGTGAAAGAACACTTCGCCCAACCCGGCGCCGATGCCGCAGTCGATAAAGCCTTGCGTCTGGACAGCACGGTGATGCTGGTGGACGACCCGGTCAAACGTGTCGACAACATGACCATGGCCTGGGGCCTGGAAGCTCGCACGCCGTTTCTCGACTATCGCCTGGTGGAACTGTCGGCGCGGATTCCCGGCCAGTTCAAGTTGCCGGACGGCGGCAAACAGGTACTCAAAGAAGCTGCACGTCTGGTGATTCCAAGCGAAGTGATCGACCGCAAGAAAGGTTACTTTCCGGTGCCGGGCCTCAAGCACTTGCAAGGCGACACCCTGAACTGGGTGCGTGAACTGCTGCTGGACCCGAGCCAGGATCGTGGCCTGTTCAACCCGGCCATGCTCGACAAATTGCTGACTGATCCGCAAGGCCAACTGACGCCATTGCGCGGCTCGAAACTGTGGCAACTGGCGGCCCTGAACCTGTGGCTCAGTGAACAAGGAATCTGATTGATGAAACCTCACGCCACAGCGATCAATCAGCGCCTGTTACGCGGTCAGACCCCGTCGTATGAACGCTTGCAGGCGCGTCTGGCCGAAGACGGCAGCGAACTCGGCGCCGACCCCATCGCCGTGCACTGCGGCTGGGGCCGGCTACTGATCGGCCACACTTTCCCTGACCCGGCGACGCTGGCGCAGGAACTGCTCAACGAGCAGCCCGGCGAACGCGATATCGCCCTTTATGTCGCCGCACCGCAGCAGATTCTCGGGCTGGAACCGACGCAACTGTTTCTCGACCCATCCGATACTCTGCGCCTGTGGTTCAGCGATTACCGCCAGGCCACCCGCGTGTTTCGCGGCTTCCGCATTCGCCGCGCGCAAAGCGAAGCGGACTGGCAAGCGATCAATCTGCTGTATCAGGCACGCGGCATGTTGCCGATCGATGCCACGCGCCTGACTCCGCATCATCAGGGCGGCCCGGTGTACTGGCTGGCCGAAGATGAAGACAGTGGCGCGGTGATCGGCAGCGTCATGGGCCTCAATCACCAGAAAGCCTTCAACGACCCGGAACACGGCAGCAGCCTGTGGTGCCTGGCGGTGGATCCGCAGTGCTCGCGGCCGGGCGTCGGTGAAGTGCTGGTGCGGCACTTGATCGAACACTTTATGAGTCGCGGCCTGAGTTATCTGGATCTGTCGGTGCTGCATGACAACCGTCAGGCCAAGAACCTCTACGCCAAACTCGGTTTTCGCAACCTCTCGACCTTCGCCATCAAACGCAAGAACGGTATCAATCAGACGCTGTTCCTCGGGCCCGGGCCGGAAGCCAACTTCAACCCTTATGCGCGGATCATCGTCGAGGAAGCGCACCGGCGCGGCATCGATGTGCAAGTGGACGATGCCGAAGCCGGGCTGTTCACCCTCAGCCATGGCGGGCGCCGGGTACGTTGCCGCGAATCGTTGAGCGACCTGACCAGCGCGATCAGCATGAGTCTGTGTCAGGACAAAAGCCTGACCCACAAAGTGTTGAAAGGCGCCGGACTGAAGCTGCCTTCGCAGCAACTGGCGGGCAACGCCGACGACAACCTGGCGTTTCTTGACGAGCATCAGCGTGTGGTGGTCAAGCCGCTCGACGGTGAACAAGGCCAGGGCGTGGCGGTGGATCTACAGAGCATCGAAGAGGTGCAGCAGGCCATCGAAGCCGCCAAGCGTTTCGACAGCCGCGTACTGCTGGAAAGCTTCCACGAAGGCCTCGACCTGCGGATTCTGGTGATCGGTTTTGAAGTGGTGGCGGCAGCGATTCGTCGTCCCGCCGAGGTGGTCGGTGACGGCCATCATTCGATCGGTGCATTGATCGAGGCGCAGAGCCGGCGTCGGCAAGCCGCTACCAGTGGCGAGAGCAAGATCCCGCTGGATCACGAAACCCAACGCACCCTGCACGCGGCCGGGTATGACTACAGCAGCATCCTGCCGGCGGGCGAGCACCTGTTCGTGCGTCGCACGGCCAATCTGCACACCGGTGGCACGCTGGAAGACGTCACGGCGATTCTGCACCCGACCCTGGTCGATGCCGCCGTCCGCGCAGCGCGGGCGCTGGATATTCCGATGGTTGGCCTCGACTTGATGGTGCCGGCGGCGGATCAGTCCGAGTACGTGTTTATCGAAGCCAATGAACGCGCCGGCCTGGCCAATCACGAGCCGCAGCCGACGGCGGAGCGATTTGTCGATCTGTTGTTTCCGCACAGTCAGCCGGCTGTTTCTTGATCATGTAGCGCCTGAACCGGCCCCATCGCTGGCAAGCCAGCTCCCACAGGTTTATCGGTGTACCCAATCACTGTGGGAGCTGGCTTGCCAGCGATGAGGCCCTGACAGGCAACACAAATTCCCTCATCGAAACCATCGATGCGCCTCAACTCATCAGGAGTTTCCATGACCACTCAAATCCCTGAACCGGATCTGAACTACCTGCAAAAAGTCCTGCTGGAAATGCTCGCCATTCCCAGCCCTACCGGGTTCACCGACACCATCGTGCGCTACGTCGCCGAGCGTCTGGAAGAACTTGGCATCCCTTTCGAAATGACCCGTCGCGGCACCATTCGCGCCACCCTCAAGGGCAAGAAAAACAGCCCCGACCGCGCCGTCTCCGCGCACCTCGACACCATCGGCGCCGCCGTGCGTGCGGTGAAAGACAACGGCCGTCTGACCCTGGCCCCGGTCGGTTGCTGGTCGAGCAGGTTCGCCGAGGGCAGCCGGGTCAGCCTGTTCACCGACAACGGCGTGATTCGCGGCAGCGTGTTGCCGCTGATGGCCTCCGGGCACGCGTTTAACACTGCCGTAGACGAGATGCCGATCAGCTGGGATCACGTCGAGCTGCGTCTGGATGCCTACTGCGCGACCAAGGCCGATTGCGACTCGCTGGGCATCAGCGTCGGCGACGTGGTGGCGTTCGACCCGCTGCCGGAGTTCACCGAGAGCGGCCACATCAGCGCCCGTCACCTCGACGACAAGGCCGGGGTCGCGGCATTGCTCGCTGCGCTCAAAGCCATCGTCGAAAGCGGTCAGGAGTTGATGATCGACTGTCACCCACTGTTCACCATCACTGAAGAAACCGGTAGCGGTGCGGCGGCGGCATTGCCATGGGACGTCAGCGAATTCGTCGGCATCGACATCGCGCCGGTCGCGCCGGGCCAGCACTCCAGCGAACACGCGGTGAGCGTGGCAATGCAGGATTCCGGCGGGCCTTACGACTATCACCTGTCGCGGCATTTGTTGCGCCTGGCCGGGGAAAACGAACTGCCGGTACGGCGCGACCTGTTCCGCTATTACTTCAGCGACGCGCATTCGGCGGTGACTGCCGGGCACGATATCCGCACCGCCCTGCTCGCCTTTGGCTGCGACGCGACCCATGGTTATGAACGTACGCACATCGACAGTCTGGCGGCGCTCAGTCGTTTGCTCGGGGCGTACATTCTGAGTCCGCCGGTATTTGCCAGCGATGCGGCGCCGGCCAATGCTTCGCTGGATCGCTTCAGTCACCAGATCGAGCATGAGACGCAGATGGAGAGCGATACGCGAGTGCCGTCGGTGGACAGTCTGGTGGGGCAGCGTTCCGACAGTTGATCCGGGGTTCTGTGGTGGCTGGACTGGCCCCATCGCTGGCAAGCCAGCTCCCACAGTTTTCGAGGTGGATCACCTGTTTGTGTACATCAACAAACTCTGTGGGAGCTGGCTTGCCAGCGATGGGGCCAGACCCGCCTACACAAAACTGGCAGCCAGCCACCAATCGCCGTAGCATCCCGTCATTGATTTAGCCGAGGTGCCCATGCTGATTCCCTACGACGCTCTTGAAGTCGACACCCTCACCCGCCTGATCGAGGACTTCGTCACCCGCGACGGCACCGACAACGGTGATGACACACCGCTGGAAACCCGCGTGCTGCGCGTGCGCCAGGCGCTGACCAAAGGCCAGGCGCTGATCGTCTTCGACCCGGAAAGCGAACAATGCCAGTTGATGCTCAAACACGATGTGCCCAAGCATCTGTTCGACTAGCGGACCTTTTCGGTGACCTGTTTGCGCTGGATCCGCTGATAGACTTCAGAACGGTGCACATTGACCTTCTGCGGCGCCTCGACACCAAAGCGCACACTGGAGCCGTTGACTGACAACACGCGCACGGAAATGTCGTCACCGATGGAAATCAACTCGCCCACTACACGGCTGAGTACAAGCATGGAGTTCGTCCTTCAGGGTTAGCCAGCCCTGAAGATGCGCGGTGGGCGCGCGCTCGACAATACGTCGTGAGCAATTCAGTCTTGCCCTACACCCACGAGCGCTGCGCCCGTCAGACATTTCCTGCAAATCACTAAACAGCCTCGCCTCACGGGGCGGAAAAGCGCGGACCGAACAGAATCACGCTCGCGCCGATCACGCACAGCGCCACGCCGATCCAGTCCGAACCCAAAGGGCGAACGCGCTCGACCACCGCCAGCCAGCCGATCGACGCGACGATGTAGATCCCGCCATAGGCGGCATAGGCGCGCCCGGCGTAAGCCGCTTCGACGCGGGTCAATAACAGGGCGAACAGGGTCAGGCTGAGCAGCGCCGGGATCACCCACAAGGCACTTTTGCCCTGACGCAGCCACATGAAAAAGGCGAAACAGCCGGCGATTTCAAACAGCGCCGCGAGGAAAAACCACAGGTAATTGAGCATTGATGTGTCTCGACAGGGTGACCATTGCGGCCACCCTAACGACGCAACATCCTCGGGGCAAGTTCAGCCGTTGGTTTGTCTGGCCTTGGCGCGCATTTTATCGGCCATGGTGGTCATTTCGTTGTAGATCAGTTGCGGGTTCTTCTGTTTGATCGCCCAGGCCATGCGCCCCTGCTCGTGCGGCAGGATCATGAATTCGCCGGCGGCCACTTGCTGGTAGATATAGTCTGCAATGTCGGCAGCCGTGATCGGCGAACTTTCCAGCAACTTGCCGACCTGGGCTTTCATGGCCGGGGTCGGACCACGGAACGAGTCGAGCAAGTTGGTCTGGAAGAACGACGGGCAGACCACATGCACGCTGACTTCCTGCTGCGCCAGTTCGATCAGCAAACTTTCCGACAGCGCCACTACACCGGCCTTGGCCACGTTGTAGTTGCTCATCGCCGGGCCCTGCATCAGTGCAGCCATCGAAGCGATGTTGATGATCTTGCCTTTGCTCTGCTCCAGCAGCGGCAGGAACGCTTTGCAGCCCTTGACCACCCCCATCAGGTTGATCGCGATCTGCCAGTCCCAATCCTCCAGCGACAGTTCGCTGAAGAACCCGCCGGACGCCACACCGGCGTTGTTGACGATGACATCGATACCGCCGAGCTTCACTTCGCAAGCCTGGGCAAACGCGGTGAGCTGGCTGTAGTCACGCACATCGCAACGTTGGGTGAAACCGTCACCACCGGCCTCGCGCACCCGCTTCAGGGTTTCCTGCAGGCCAGGTTCGCTGACGTCGGACAAGGCCAGCTGCCAGCCTTCACGCGCCCAGCGCAGCGCGATTTCGCGACCCAAACCTGAGCCCGCACCCGTGATCATCATGCGATTTTGCATAGCAGACAGCCTTGTTGTTCCGTAGGAGATGCACGGAGTGTAGCGAAGGAACACTGGCCACCCACGCTCCATCAGATTGCTGAATACAGGATCAAAAGATCGCAGCCTTCGGCAGCTCCTGCATCAGTTCCCTGTAGGAGCTGCCGAAGGCTGCGATCTTTTGATCTCGCGCTTTAAAGGAAATAAACGAGTAATCCAAATACATTAAAAAAACATTGAATTTTCTTTCATTCGCACCAGTCGGAATTTGTAAGCCGTCTGGAATTAGTTAGCCTCCAGTCGCCCTTGAACACCAAGTCTTCTCGAACGCTATAAACAAGGAAATCGACATGGGCACAATTCTTATCATTATCCTGATCCTGTTGCTGATCGGTGGTCTGCCGGTCTTCCCGCACTCCAGAAGTTGGGGTTATGGTCCTTCGGGCATTATCGGCGTGGTGTTGGTGGTGCTGTTGGTCTTGCTGTTACTTGGCAGGATCTAAAACCCCAAGACAAAAAAAAGAGGCCCTCAGGGGCCTCTTTTTTATGCAGCGGTTTTATCAGTCCGGCTTGCCGTTGATCACACCGGCGGTGTTGTCCATCAGGCTCTTGGTCGCCGTTTGCAGGAACGCCTCAAGCTTGAGCTTCAGTTCGGCGGTACGCGGTGCGTCCGGAATGATCTCGGCAGAAGGGTTCGCGCCCAGTTGGTACTGGTAGATCTTCGGCGCCATTTCCTTCTCTTTCGGCAGCACCAGGATCTGGTCGGCAGTGACGATGGCGGTGGTCTGCTCGCTGCCGGACGGCTTGATCACACCGAAACCGGTGTCGCCGGCCGGCAGGTTGAGCAGGTCACGCCCCCAGCACTGATGACGCACTTCGCCACCCAGACGGCCCATGATGGTCGGCACGATGTCGATCTGCGTACCCACGGTGTGGTCACGAGTGCCGAATTTTTCCTGAATGCCCGGGGCGATCATCAGCATCGGCACGTTGAAGCGGCCCAGGTCCATTTCGGTGATCTGGCGTTCGTTGCCGAAACCGTGGTCACCGACGATGACGAACAGGGTTTCCTTGAAGTACGGCTCTTTGCGTGCCTTCTCGAAGAACTGACCCAGCGCCCAGTCGGCGTAACGCATGGCGGTCAGGTGTTCGTTGAGGCTGCCGCGATCGGTCACGCGCTCGACCGGCAATGGCGTCGGCAAGGCGTACGGCGTGTGGTTGGACAGGGTTTGCAGCAGCGCGTAGAACGGCTTGCCGTTTTCCCGTGCCTTCAGCTCCTGCAGACCACGGTCGAACATGTCCTGGTCGGACACGCCCCAGGTCGGATCGGAGAACACCGGATTGACGAAGTCGTTACGGCCAACGAAGTTGGTCATGCCCTGGTTACTGAAGAAGCCCGACTGGTTGTCCCAGGCGAAGTCGCCGTTGTAGACATACACGTCGTCATACTTGCGCGCGCTGAGCAGCTGCGGCAGACCGGACAGCTTGTGGCTGCCTTCCGGGGTCTGCATCAGGTATTCGAAACCTGGCAGGTTCGGGAAGCACGCCATGGTCGCAAACATGCCCTGGTGGGTATGGGTGCCGTTGGAGAAGAAGCGGTCGAACAGCAGGCCTTCCTTCGACAGTTTGTCGAGGTAAGGTGTGATGTTGCCCGGTGCGCCCAGGGCGCCGACCGAGTGACCGGCCATGCTTTCCATCAGGATCACGACTACGTTCTTGATCGGCAGGGTCTTGTCGGCCGGTGGCGTGTAGTCACGACGCACGGCAGCGATGTCGGCATCGACCAGTTTGTCGTCCGGCATCACCAGCATCTCGCGCACCACTTTCTGCGCCTGTTCCTGCGGCAGGGTGGCTTTCCAGATGTTATCGCGGTCCTCGCCCATGCGGTCCTTGGCGGCGGCGATCAGCGACAGCGTGCCGTTGAGGCCGAGCTGGTTGGCGAAGTTCGATTCGGTGGTGTACACGTCACCCCAACGCAGCGGCGGGCCCTGACGCAGGGTGCCACGGGCGGCCACGACGCAGATCAGCAGGCAGACCACGAACACCGCCAGGCGGGTGTACCACGGCGCCACCTGACGGGTGCCGACGTTGCCGCCGCTGAACGGGCCGCGTGGACGGGTCGCACGGTCGGCGCCCTTGAAGGCCAGGGTCAGGATCACGGTGCCGATGACCCACGCCAGCAGGTAACGCACTACCGGGAAACCGTACCAGAGCATGCTCATCACGGTTTTCGGGTCTTCCTTCACGTACTGGAACACCAGACCATTGAGCCGCTGGTGGAACTCGCGGTAAAAGTCCATTTCCATCAGGCCGAGGAACAGCGCGATGCTGGACGCCACGGTCAGCCATAGACGGAAGAAGCCACGCGCAGCCATCGCCCGGGCACTGAACAGCGCCAGCACCAGCGGAACGCAGACGTAAACCACCAGGCGCAGGTCGAAACGCAGGCCGTTGGCGAAGGCTTCGAGGAAGGTCGAAGCCGGGGTATCGAGGATCATCTCGCGGTTGTAGACCAGCAGCGCGAGGCGCAGCACGGAAAACATCACCATCATGACCAGGGCACACAGCAGCGTGTAGGCCAGATGCGATTTGACGGTCGGTTGCAGCAGGCGAGTGGAAGATCGCTGCTGATTCAGGGCGTCCGGGTTTGCCATGTCGTTTTAGGACCCATTGGAAGTTGAAGTTGCAAAATACAGCGGCGCCATGCCCTCTATTGGCCATTCCAGGCCCCGGGGCGTGCGCGGTGCGCAAATGTTGCACGATCAACGGCAGCATTGCCATTGATTACTGCCCCATTGCCCGACTCTTTCATACAAGCATTCGGACGGGGGACAAACCGAGTTGCGCGGGCGAATTGTCTGGAACACTTTGTGAAAATTTCGTCCAACGCATATCTGGAAACACAATATAACGACAAAACAAAACGCCCCGATTCGGTCGGGGCGTTTTGCTGTCAGCGCGAAGAATTACTTCTCGGCGCGTTCTTTCAGGGCTTTCAGCGTATTGAACGGCGCATCGACCACGAACTTGTTGGCAATCATGCTTGGCACGCTGCCACCGGGTTCGGTGTGCACCTGATAGGTCACTTCGACTTGATCACCTTTGGGTACGAACTTCCAGAACCCTTTGACCTGAGCGACACGGACAAAGCCTTTCTCTTCGGGAAGGTACTTCGGCACGCCTTCGAGGTTGCGGGTCAGGCTGCCATCGGCGCCCTCAACGGTGGTGATGTGCAACACCGAATCACGTGGGGTCACTGGCCACGGCGTATTGAACTGGGTGTAGGTCCAGCTCTGATCGCCCTCGTGCTTGAGCAGTTTCTGGGTTTTGCATTCGTGAATCCACGCGCAGGCTCCGGCCACGTCTTCCTGCAAGGCACGCAGTTTGGCAACGGTGGTCTTCATCAGGGCAACCCCCTGATAGGACTTGTAATCGGAACCCGGCACTTCGGCCAGCGAGACCTTGATCCCGTCCTGTTCCTTGGCGACCTTCCAGTCTTCGGCCTGAGCCATCGAAGTAGCCAGCACAGCGGTCAAACCACACAACACAGCGATACGATGCAGCGAACCCATAGTCTTATTCCTTATTGTTGAAGTTCCGTTCGTTTGACACATCACGCCGCCGTCATCTGCTCCCACCAGCCGATCAGTTTGATCGCTTCCTCGGAGCTGCTGCCACAGACTTCGACATCGGCGGCAAATCCCGAACAGACCGCCGGACGCTCCGGCTGGCCGAAAATGCTGCACAGGTTTTCGACCGAGAGCTGCACGCAACGTTCGCCGGCAGGTTTGCCGTTGGGCATGCCCGGAATGGCAGAGCTGATGGACGGGGCAATGCAGCAAGCGCCACAGCCTTCACGGCATTTCATGACGAGCAAGTCCTCGCGACGGGCAATGTGTTAAAGAGACACGAACAGAGTAACCGCTAAAACGGTTGTTTCAAATTCCCTGCACCGGGGTTTTTACCGATAACTGAATGTGACCGACCAGTCTCCGACAAAGCGTCTGGTCTGCGGGTCACGGGTCGATTGAATTTATTGCTTGAACTCGAAATCCAGCGCTGCGCCTTCGACTTCGCGGCGCTCTTCGTTGCGCAGCTGCAACTGCATTTCATTGCTGAGCAGGCGGCCATTGAGCTGAAAGCCGCTGTTCTTCTCGCCAAACATCTGCGGCAGGATCGCCTCGTGTTTGGGCATCGACACAGTACCGGCAGGTTTGAGTTGCTGAACCATGTCTTTGGGCAGGCTCAGGTCCAGTTTGGCCGGCGGCAGTCTGGTTTTAGCCACTTCACTGGCCGGTTTTGACTTGGAGGCAATCGGGGGCCGCTTCTTCACCGGGGCCGCTTTCTTCTGCGGGGCTTTCTTCGTCTGAGCTTTCTTGTCCGCAACGGCTTTGCTGCTGACCGTTTTGCTCGCCGGAGCTGACGCCGCAGGCTTTTCCTGAACGGCGGCTGCCATGACACCGGGCGCATGGCCCATCGTCAACACACCAAGCAAAATCCAGGCAGCAGGCAAAATCGCTTTCATGAGCCCCACAACACTAACGGCAGAGGGCCATATGCTCGCCTGTTGAGCGTCACAAGACAAGCGCGGTGCGCCACTCGTTCAGAAACCGCCTGCGGTTTCCTGACACAGTTGAGTCGCCAGCAAACCGAGGGTCATCAGCGCCCTTTCCGCCTCGCGATTCCACGGCGTGCCGCAGTTCAGGCGGATGCAGTGGTTGAACTGCTCGGTATTACTGAAGATCAGCCCCGGCGCAATACTGATGCCCTGCTGCAAGGCGCGGACATGCAATTCCTGGGTATTGACCCTGCCCGGCAGACTCACCCAGAGGATGAAACCGCCCGTGGGCCGGGTCATTTGCGTGCCTTCGGGGAAGTACTGCTGCACCGCCAGCTGAAACGCGCTGAGGTTTTTTCGGTATTCCTGGCGGATGTACCGTAAATGCCGGTCATAACCGCCATTTTCCAGATAAGCGGCAATCGCCATTTGCGTGACGCTGCACGCCGAATGCGTGGTGAAGGTCTGCAGACGCTGGATTTCCTGCTGATACTTGCCGGCAATCATCCAGCCGACACGCACGCCCGGCGACAACGTCTTGGAAAAACTTGAGCAGTAGATCACCCGATCCAGTCGATCGTAGGCCTTGAGGGCTTTGGTGCGGCCCTGTTCGAACATCAACTCGCCATAGATGTCGTCTTCGACGATCTGGATATCGAAGTCCGAAGCCAGGCGCAGCAGTTGTTTCTGCCGCTCTTCCGGCATGGTGCCGCCCAGGGGATTGCTCAGGCGAGTGGTCAGAACCAAGGCTTTGATCGACCATTGGTTCGCCGCCAGTTGCAAGGCTTCGAGGCTCATGCCGGTGGCCGGATCGCTGGGGATCTCGATCACTTTCAGGCCCAGCAGGTCGGCCAGTTGCAGTAGACCGTAATAGGTTGGCGATTCGGCGGCGATCAGGTCGCCCGGACGGGTCAGCACCCGCAGCGACATCTGCAGCGCATCGACACACCCGTGGGTGATCACCACTTCTGAAGGATCGACGACGACCCCGGCATCGCGCATGCGGATCGCCACTTGCCGACGCAGCGGTTCGAAACCCGGGCTGAACATGTAACTGAACGCGCGCGGACTATGGAATCGGGTGACCTTGGCCAGTTGTTGATGCAGCGCGCGCACCGGGAGGTAATCGACACTCGGCACCGCAGCGCCCAACGGGAACACCCCTTCGCGCCGCGATTCGACCAACACTTGCTGAATGATGCTGGCGCGGGTGACCAGCCCTGGCCGCTCGACCCGGGCGATGTCCGGGGTCGGCGCTGTCAGTGCCGGGGTCTGGTGCACGTAGTAACCGGACTGCGGCCGTGCACGGATCAGGCCCTGATCTTCGAGGTTGGCGTAAGCCTGCAACACCGTTGCATGGCTGACATTGAGCTGCGAACTCATCTTGCGCACCGACGGCACGCGTTCTCCGGGCTGATAGACACCGCGCCGGATGTCTTCCGCCAGCTGTTGAGCAATACGTTGGTAGAGCAAGAGGTTGGTCATGACGCAGCACTCGATTTCACGGGCATTTTATTCTTGTGTGAAACAATACCGGAACAGTTTAGAAGTGTACTGGGACAGTTGCCACCATAGTCGACCGTACAGTGCAGTGTCAGCTACAACTGTACGGATTTGCGTGCTATTCGACAGACGTAAAAAAGCCCGGCGCTGCATGACAGGCCGGGCTTTCCAGAGACGCAGCCCTCAGCGGGCGGCGCCGAGCTGGCCTTTTTCGTCGGAGAACACAATTTCCACCCGACGGTTCTGTGCTCGCCCACGCTCGGAAGCGTTGACGTCCACCGGGTATTCGTCGCCGTAACCTTCGACCTGAATCCGCTTGTCCTCGATACCCAGGTCCATCAGCACATCGGCCACCGCCTGTGCGCGATCACGCGACAGCTTGAGGTTTTCCTGTTTGCCGCCGGTGCTGTCGGTGTAGCCCTCGATGCGCACCACGCGTTTCGGGTTGAGCTGCAGGAACTGCACGATCTTCAGCACCACGCGGTTGGCCGAGTTTTTCAGCTCCGCTTCGCCGGTGTCGAACAGCACGTCGCCCAAGGTCATGACCAGGCCGCGATCGGTTTGCGTGGTGGCCAGCGCAACGATCTGCTCCTCGAGCCACTTGCCCTGCTGCTGCACGCTCAGCAGTTTGGACTCACGCAGGGCCAGTTGCAGGCGCTGGCGTTCCAGCTCGAGCTTCGCCGCGCGCTCTTCGTTGAGCACCAGATTGGTGTGTTCGCGGGCGATTTCGCTATAGCGCTGACTCAGGTAGGCGTAATGCACCACGTCCGAGCCACTGCCCCAATAGGTGGACAGGCGATCGGCACGGGCCAGCGACTCACCGGCGCGGATCACATCCTTGGGCGCGATACGCAGCACGTTGGAATCTTCCTTGACCTTCTGGAAATCACTGCCGGCCTGTTGCAATGCGGCCTCACCGTGTTGACCGGCGCAACCATAGAGGCTCGCGCAACCGGCCAGAAGCAAACCGCCGAGGGCTTTGGACTTGAGGCTCATTGGGCATCTCCCAGTTGCTTGCGCAGACGGATGATGCGGGTGTTGAGCACGTTCAGTTGCTCTTCGCTCTTTTGCGTCAGCACCTTGGCTTCGGCCAGACGTGCATCCAGCTCGGCCTGTTCGGCGCGCATGCGGGCGTTCTTGAAGGACTCGTCGGTCATGTTGCCCTTGGCCCGGTTGAACTTGTCTTCGGCCAGTTTCATTTCCGGCATTTCATCGGCGGTCGCACCGACAGCCTTGGCCTGGGTGATGGCCTGCTCGGTCAGGCGCATTTGCTCATTGGGTGCCGGATCGTTGGCGCAGCCGGCCAGGGCCAGAACGGCCATGGCCGCGAAAAGAGGTCGAATACTCACTAAGAATCCCTACTGTTTTGGGGCACTGACAGGTGGCTGCGGCTGTTGCTGCTGAGCCTTCCAGCGCTCGATGTTGCGTTGCAGCGCGGCTTCGGTCAGTCCGGACGCGGGCAATTCTGTCATCTTTTTAGCGAGCTGTCCGCGCAACCACGGATCGTTGCAGGCCGAGTTGTGCGAAACCGCGAGGAACAGTCCCGGTCGGTCGATCGGTTGCTCGAACGCCAGCAGATCATTGGCCATGCCCAATGCCTGCGCGGCGGCCATGCCCGAGTAGCGACCGGCGAGTACGTATTCCACTTCACCCAGCAGAAGTTTCTGAAAGGCCTGAGTGAGGTTTGTCGTCCGCGTCAGGGTCAGATTCTGCTCGGCGAAAGTGCCGAATGCCTGGGTCATTCGAGACTTTTCCGACAACCCGCCAGTGTGCCCGTGCAAATCCCTGGCTTCGCTGTAGACCAGCGTCGAGCCTTTGCGCGTCCACACCAGATAGTCGTTTTCCAGCAACGGTGGATAGATGTAATCGAGGTTTTCCAGTTCGTTGAACATCAGCGGCGTGTCGGCCAGCATGTCCATGCGTCCGCTGCGCACTTCATCAAGCGCCTGCGCGCGTTTGCCGGCGTAGAGCAGCTCGACCTTGATCCCCAGATCCTTGGCCACTTGCTGCAACAGGTCGGCACTGGCGCCGATCAAGTGCTTGGGATTCTGTGGATCCTGCCACAGGTACGGCGGCGCATCCGGGCTGCCGGTGACGACAAGGCGCTCGCATTTGCCGGCGGCCGCAGCCATCCCCGGTAACAGGATCAATCCCAATAACAACCCGCGGCGCAGATCCATGGCAAAACACTCCCACGCAAATTCGAGACAAAAAAAGCCCGACCATAAGGCCGGGCTCTTTATAAGTGAAGCTGCCGGATTAGACCAGCTTCTCCAGCTCAGGTACCGCTTCGAACAGATCCGCCACCAGACCGTAATCGGCCACCTGGAAGATTGGCGCTTCTTCATCCTTGTTGATCGCGACGATCACTTTGGAGTCTTTCATGCCGGCCAAATGCTGGATCGCGCCGGAGATACCGACCGCGATATACAGCTGTGGCGCAACGATCTTGCCGGTCTGACCGACCTGCATGTCGTTCGGTACGAAACCTGCGTCGACCGCGGCGCGCGAAGCACCCACGGCAGCCCCCAGCTTGTCGGCCAGAGCGTACAGGTGTTTGAAGTTGTCACCGTTCTGCATGCCGCGGCCGCCGGAAACGACGATCTTGGCAGCGGTCAGCTCAGGACGATCGGACTTGGCCAGTTCTTCGCTGACGAAGCTGGAAGTGCCGGCGTCGTGCGCAGCAGCAACCGCTTCAACAGCCGCCGAACCACCTTCAGCGGCAACCGGGTCGAAACCGGTGGCACGCACGGTGATCACTTTGATCGCAGCGGTCGATTGCACGGTAGCGATAGCGTTACCGGCGTAGATCGGACGCTTGAAGGTGTCGGCGCTTTCTACCGAGATGATCTCGGAGATCTGGTCAACGTCCAGCGCAGCGGCAACGCGCGGCAGGATGTTTTTGCCGTTGGACGTGGCGGCAGCCAGGATGTGGCTGTAGCCCTTACCCAGCTCTGCAACCAGCGGCGCAACGTTTTCCGGCAACTGATGCGCGTAAGCGGCATTGTCAGCGTTCAGGACTTTGCTTACGCCAGCGATTTTCGCAGCGGCCTCGGCCACGGCGCCAGCGCCCTGACCGGCAACCAGCACGTGAATGTCGCCGCCGATTTTGGCAGCAGCGGCCACGGTGTTCAGTGTGGCCGGGGCCAGCACTTTGTTGTCGTGTTCAGCGATTACCAAGATAGTCATTTTTAGATTACCTTCGCTTCGTTTTTCAGTTTCTCGACCAGTTCAGCCACCGACTTGACCTTGATGCCTGCGCTGCGTGCAGCCGGCGCTTCGACTTTCAGGGTCTTGTTGGTGGAGGCGGTGGAAACGCCCAAAGCGTCCGGAGTCAGCACTTCGAGAGGCTTCTTCTTGGCTTTCATGATGTTTGGCAGAGACGCGTAGCGCGGCTCGTTCAAACGCAGGTCGGTGGTGACGATCGCTGGCAGTTTCAGGGAAACGGTCTGCGCGCCGCCGTCGATTTCGCGGGTCACGGCAACGCTGTCGCCGGAGACTTCGACTTTCGAGGCGAAAGTGCCCTGACCGTAGCCGCTCAGTGCAGCGAGCATCTGGCCGGTCTGGTTGTTGTCGCTGTCGATCGCCTGTTTGCCCAGGATCACCAGCTGAGGCTGTTCCTTGTCGACCACAGCCTTGAGCAGCTTGGCCACGGCCAGCGAAGTCAGGTCTTCAGCGGATTCGACGAGGATGGCGCGGTCGGCACCCAGAGCCAGTGCGGTACGCAGCTGTTCCTGAGCGGTGGACGGGCCGATGGAGACGACGACGATTTCAGTCGCCACACCTTTCTCTTTCAGGCGTACGGCTTCTTCCACTGCGATTTCGCAGAACGGGTTCATCGACATCTTGACGTTGGCGAGGTCTACGCCGGAATTGTCCGCCTTGACGCGGACCTTGACGTTGTAATCCACAACGCGTTTGACAGCTACAAGAACCTTCATGGATTCCTCGTTACTCTCCGGTGAAAAGAAAGTCGCCTAGGCGAACCTGGCGGTTGATGCTCATCGGGCACAAGGGCACCTCTAAAAACGCCGACGGGGGGCGATGACCGTTCGTCAGTGGTGACCAACGGGTCATTGAATCGCACGGTGTGTAAACTGCGCTCCGGACTTGCTCTGCGCATCACCTTGTATTGCCTGTGCCCTGTCTTTAGAGGTGCTCTTGAAACCGCCAGTCTGCCTACGGCGAGCGCAAAACCGCCCGTATCTTGACCGGAACGCCTATTCCGGTCAATACGGCAAAATGGCCGTTCATAAGCCGCGCTTCTTTGATTTCTCTGGGCTGGAGCCGATTCAAACAAACGTTTGTATTGGACGCTCGGAGTGGTGTAGATATAATGCGCCGCCTAGAGAGAAAGGTGGTTTGCCCATTATTACCCTTGACGTTAACGTAAAGGCAATAACGGATGCGACACCGAACCTCCAAATTAGAAAAAAAACTGTTGAGCCTTGAGTAGGAGATAGCCTGTGGAACGCGAATACATGGAATTCGACGTGGTCATCGTCGGTGCCGGCCCCGCTGGCCTGTCCGCCGCCTGCCGTCTGAAGCAGAAGGCCGCCGAAGCCGGTAAGGAAATCAGCGTCTGCGTGGTCGAAAAAGGCTCCGAAGTCGGCGCACACATCCTTTCCGGTGCCGTGTTCGAACCACGTGCTCTGAACGAACTGTTCCCGGACTGGAAAGAACTCGGCGCCCCGCTGAACACTCCGGTCACCCGCGATGACATTTTCGTGCTGAAAAACGCCGACAGTGCGCAGAAAATCCCTGACTTCTTTGTGCCCAAGACCATGCACAACGAAGGCAACTATATTATTTCCCTCGGCAACCTGTGCCGCTGGCTGGCCCAGCAGGCCGAGAACCTCGGCGTGGAAATCTACCCGGGCTTCGCCGCTCAGGAAGCGCTGATCGACGAAAACGGCATCGTGCGCGGGATCATCACCGGTGATCTGGGCGTCGACCGCGAAGGCAACCCGAAAGAAGGCCTGTACACCCCGGGTATGGAGCTGCGTGGCAAGTACACGCTGTTCGCCGAAGGCTGCCGTGGCCACATCGGCAAGCAACTGATCAAGCGCTACAACCTCGACAGCGATGCCGATGCCCAGCACTACGGCATCGGCCTGAAGGAAATCTGGGAAATCGACCCGGCCAAACACCAGCCAGGCCTGGTGGTGCATACCGCCGGTTGGCCGCTGGACATCATGGGCACCGAAAACACCGGTGGCTCGTTCCTCTATCACCTGGAAAACAACCAGGTAGTGGTCGGTCTGATCGTTGACCTGTCTTACAGCAACACTTACCTGTCGCCGTTCGACGAGTTCCAGCGCCTCAAGCATCACCCGGTGCTGGCTCAGTACCTGGAAGGCGGCAAGCGCGTCAGCTACGGCGCCCGTGCGATCTGCAAAGGTGGCCTGAACTCGCTGCCGAAAATGGTCTTCAAGGGCGGCGCGCTGATCGGTTGCGACCTCGGCACCCTGAACTTCGCCAAGATCAAGGGCAGCCACACCGCGATGAAGTCCGGCATGCTCGCCGCTGAATCGGTGGCCGACGCGCTGTTCGCCGAAAAGGATGGCACCGAAGAGCTGACCACTTACGTCGACGCGTTCAAGAAGAGCTGGCTCTACGACGAACTGTTCGCCAGCCGTAACTTCGGCCCGGCGATCCACAAGTTCGGCGCGATCGTCGGCGGTGGTTTCAACTGGCTGGACCAGAACATCTTCGGCGGCAAACTGCCGTTCACCCTGCACGACACCAAGCCGGACTACGCCTGCCTGAAACTGGCGGCCGACTGCAAGAAGATCGACTATCCGAAGCCGGACGGCAAACTCAGCTTCGACAAACTGAGCTCGGTGTTCATCTCCGGTACCAACCATGAAGAAGAACAGCCGTGCCACCTGAAGCTCACCGACCCGAGCATCCCGATCAGCAAGAACCTGCCACTGTACGACGAACCGGCGCAGCGCTACTGCCCGGCCGGCGTCTACGAAGTGATCACCAAGGAAGACGGCGAAAAACGCTTCCAGATCAACGCCCAGAACTGCGTGCACTGCAAGACCTGTGACATCAAGGACCCTTCGCAGAACATCACCTGGGTCACGCCGGAAGGCGCTGGCGGCCCGACTTACCCGAACATGTAAGGCGTATCGCTGAACAACGAGGCTCCCGAAACGGGGGCCTTTTTGTTGCCCAAAATTCCTCTGACACCACAAAACAACTGTGGGAGCGAGCCTGCTCGCGAAAGCGGTGTGTCGTTAACAATGATGTCGACTGCTACACCGCCTTCGCGAGCAGGCTCGCTCCCACAGGGGATTATCGTCTTATCAGGCTACGCGCTCATCACCAGGGCTACGCTCGAAGTAGCGCTTGTACTCGCGACTGAACTGCGACGTACTCTGATACCCCACCCGATGCGCCACCTGCGCCACGCCCAGCCCTTCGGCGACCAGCAAGGTCTGCGCCTTGAGCAAGCGTAAACGTTTCAGATACTGCACCGGCGACAACAGCGTGCTGCGCTTGAAGTGCTCGTGGAAGGACGACACGCTCATATTCGCGCAACTGGCCAGAGTCTCGACATTCAGCGGCTCGGTGTAATGCGCATGCAGGTGACTGATCGACGCCGCCACCCGGGCGAACTGCCCCTGCTGTTCCACCAGCGCGCGCAACACATCGGCCTGTGGCCCGCGCAGCGCGGTGAACAACAATTCACGCACCCGCGCCGGCCCGAGAATCTGCCGCTCCAGCGGATCGTGCAGGCAGCGCAACAAGCGTTCGACGCAGCCACGCATGTCATCGTCGAGCACCACCGAGGTCATCGACTCCGGCGTTTGCGCCGGAATGTGCCGCCCCGGCGCCAGCCCCATGGCCAGCACCAATTCACCGAGCAGCACCCGGTCGATGGCCACCGACACCCCCAGCAACGGCGCATCCGGCAAGGCAAAGGTTTCGCACTCGAACGGCACCGGCAGCGCCTGAATCAGGTAGTGCCCGGCGCCGTACTCCATGGTGCGCGGGCCGAGGAACGCCAGTTTGCTGCCCTGAGCGATGATCATCAGGCTCGGTTCATAAATGTGCGGGCCACGCGCCACGTCGCAACTGGCGCGCAACACCTGCACGCCGGGCAACCCGGTCTGGCTGTAACCATCGCAGAGCGCCAGCGGCTCGATCAGCGAAACCAGTGTGGCATTGGCATCAAGGTGACGGGTCAACTGCATCGGAGGGGTCTTCAAAAAAGTCACGGAAAAAGGCATGCAAGCATCATCGCAGATCCTTTTGCCAATGCGCTTGCCCAGACCTGCATGCCGGAGGATTAGGCATGAGACCCGGAGGAATCGTCATGGCCGCAGCGGCAGACGGCGCCCAAAATGCGCCACCTCACCTGTCACTGCTTCTGCGAGGTTCCTCATGTACACCGCTATCGGTTATGCCGCCCAATCGGCCACCACTCCCCTCGCCCCGATGAAATTCGAACGCCGCAGCCCACGCGCTGACGACGTGGCGATCGAGATCCTCTACTGCGGCGTCTGCCACTCCGACATCCACCAGGCGCGCAACGAATGGGGCATCGCGGTTTATCCGTTGATGCCCGGCCATGAGATCGTCGGCAAAGTCACCGCCGTTGGTGCGAACGTCACTCAACATAAAGTCGGCGATCTGGTCGGTGTCGGTTGCATGGTCGACTCCTGCCGCACCTGCGCCGCCTGCCAGCAGAACCTCGAGCAATACTGCCTCGAAGGCCCGACCATGACCTACGCCACCCCGGACCGGGTCGATGGCAGCAACACCATGGGCGGCTATTCGGACAGCATCGTGGTCAGCGAGCACTTCGTCGTGCGCATCCCGGAGAAACTCGACCTGGCCAGCGCCGCGCCGATCCTCTGCGCCGGCATCACCACCTATTCGCCGCTCAAGCACTACGGGGTCAAGGCCGGCGACAAGGTCGGAATTCTTGGCATGGGCGGCCTCGGCCACATGGGCATCAAGTTCGCCAAGGCGATGGGCGCGGAAGTCACGCTGTTCACCCGTTCGGCGAGCAAGGCCGAGGAAGGTCGTCGGCAGGGCGCCGATCACGTGATCGTCTCCACCGATGCCGAGCAGATGGCCGCCGCTGCAGGCCGGTTCGACTTCCTGCTGGACACCATTCCGGTGCAGCATGATCTCAACCCGTACCTGCAAACCCTGCGCTTTGATGGCGTGCATATCCTGGTCGGCCTGATCGAACCGATCGACCCGCCGGTGCATGCTGCCAACCTGGTGCTGGGCCGCCGCGTGCTGGCCGGTTCGCTGATCGGCGGCATCGCTGAAACCCAGGAAGTGCTGGATTTCTGCGCCGAGCACAACATCACCTGCGACATCGAAATGCTCGACATCCGCCAGATCAACGAGGCTTACGCGCGGATGATCGCCGGTGATGTGAAGTACCGCTTCGTGATCGACATGGCGACGTTGAAGCTTTAAACCTTCAGACCGAGTTCTGCCGAGAGCCGGGCTGTGACCCTTTTGATCAGGGGGATCAGCTCGGCCATTTTTTCCAGCGGCATGTACGGCACGGTGCTGGCGATACTGATCGCCGCCACTATGCGCTTGCTCGCATCACGAATCGGCGCCGCCACACAGCGGATCGACGGCTCGTTGTCTTCCAGATCGAAGGCGTAGCCGCCGGCTACGTACTCGGCCATGCGCTGCTCAAGCTGTTCCCACGACTGCTGCGGATGCTGCGGCCAGAACTGACTCTTCCCACCCGCCGGCAGGCTGATGTCGTACAGGCGCTGCCAATCCTGTGGCGCATCATCGAGCATCAACGCCTTGCCGATCCCGGTGCGCGCCAATGGCATCCGGTGGCCGACCCGCGAGCGCATTTCCGGGCCGTTACGCCCCGGATTCTTCAGCAGGTACAACACCTCGTCGCCTTCACGAATGCCCAGGTGCACGGTGTCGCCGGTCAGCGCCGACAACTCGTCCAGATACGGCCCGGCCAGACTCACCAGCGGCAACTCTTCGCGCGCCTGAAACCCCAGCTCGATCAGCTTCGGCCCCAGCAGATAGCCGATTTGTGGCACCACGCGCAGATAGCGCTCGTCGACCAGGCAACTGGCCAGACGATGGGTGGTGCTGCGCGTGGTGCCGATCAGCCGGGCGATCTCTTTCAGATCGCGGGCGCCACTGGCCACCGCCTGCACCACACCCAGGCCGCGAAGCAGCGTCTGGGTGCCGGTGGGTGCGGCGTCCTTGGTTTTTTCCGGGGCGTCTTCCTGCATATCCAGCCTTTACCGTTGAGCGAGGGAACGGGCGGCATTATGGTCGCCCGACGCTGACCACTACAACTCGATACGTTCGACCTTGCCCACCAGCAGCACGTAGGACAATGCACCGATCAGCGCCAGCACCGCGATGTAGGTGATCGCCGGGGCGAACGAATCACCGCTGGCGAGGAAACCGATGACAATCGGCGTGGCAATCGCCGACAGGTTGCCGATGAAGTTGAACACCCCGCCGGTCAGCCCCAGCAACCGCGCCGGAGCGAGGGTCGAGACCAGCGACCAGGTGATCGAGGCCAGACCGTTGCCGAAAAAGGCCAACGCCAGGAAGGCGATCACCAGCGGCGTCGATTCAACGAAATTGGCGCCGATGATCGAGGTGGAAATCAGCAGCCCGCCAATGATCGGTAGCTTGCGCGCAAAACCCACGCTGCAGCCACGGCGGATCAACAGGTCGGAAAAGAATCCCGAGCACAGCACGCCGACAAAGGCCGCGAGAAACGGCAGCGATGCCAACAGGCCGGACTTGATGAAGTCCATGCCGCGATATTTCACCAGGTAGGTCGGGAACCACGTCAGGAAGAACCACAGCGTCGAGTTCAGACAGAACTGGCCGAGGTAGATGCCCCACAACTTGCGTTTGCTCAGGACGATGCCGAGATCGGTCCAACTGAACGAGGCCTTGGATGCTTGCGCCTGAATGTCTACCAGTCCGCCACCCTCGCGGATCAGGTCGATCTCCGCGTTGTTGGCGCCCTTGAAATCCCGCGGTTCGCGGTACACCGCGTACCAGATCGCCGCCCAGATAATGCCCGCCGCACCGGTCGCGACGAACACCATGTGCCAGCCGAACTCATGTTGCAGCCAGGCCAGCACCGGCGTCAGAAACGCCAGGCCGACAAACTGCCCGGAGGTGTAAAAACCAATCGCCGTGGCCCGCTCGCGCTCGGGAAACCAGGTGGTCACCACGCGGCTGTTGATCGGATAGGCCGGTGCTTCCAGCGCGCCGACCGCCATGCGCAGCACAAACAGCGCAATGAAACTCGCAGCGAAACCGAGCAGCACCGTGGCCAGCGACCACAGCAGCAGCGCGACACTGTAGAGGATGCGCGGCGGCACCCGATCCACCAGCCAGCCGCCGGGAATCTGCATCGCGGCGTAGGTCCAGCCGAATGCGGAGAAAATCAGCCCGACGTGAACCGGGTCGATGCCCAGTTCACTGGTCAGCGCGGGCGCGGCAATCGACAGGTTGCTGCGGTCGAGGTAGTTGATGACCACGGTGATGAACAGCAACACCATGATGAAAAACCGCTTGCGGCTAGGCGTGACTAAAGACGCCTGCCCGGTGAGGGTTTGCGTTGGCATGGGGGGTGCCTCTTCTTATGATTATTTGAGGTCATTGACGCAAATCTCCCATCCATGGAGATCAATTGTGGTGGGTCAGAAGGGACTCACCACTCGGCAAAACTGCCATCGGCATGGCGCCAGATCGGGTTGCGCCAGCGGTGGCCGACCGCCGCACGTTCGATCACGTATTCCTCGTTGATCTCGATGCCCAGCCCTGGCCCGTTCGGAATCTTCACGAAGCCCTGGTCGTAGTCGAACACTCGCGGATCTTTCACGTAGTCGAGCAGATCGTTGCTCTCGTTGTAATGGATACCCAGACTCTGCTCCTGGATAAACGCGTTGTAACAAGCCGCGTCCAGTTGCAGGCACGCCGCCAGCGCAATCGGCCCCAGCGGACAATGCAGCGCCAGCGCCACGTCGTAGGCTTCGGCCATGTTGGCGATCTTGCGGGTTTCGGTGATACCGCCGGCATGCGAGGCATCCGGCTGGATGATGTCGACATAGCCTTCGCTCAGCACCCGCTTGAAATCCCAGCGCGAGAACAGCCGCTCGCCAAGGGCGATCGGCGTGCTGGTCAACGGTGCCAGCTCTTTCAGCGCTTCGTAGTTTTCACTGAGCACCGGCTCTTCGATGAACATCAGTTTGTACGGGTCGAGCTCCTTCATCAGCACCTTGGCCATCGGCTTGTGTACCCGACCGTGGAAGTCGACGCCGATACCGACGTTCGGCCCGACGGCATCGCGCACGGCGGCAACGTTGGCCAGGGCCAGATCGACTTTCTCGAAGGAGTCGAGGAACTGCAGCTCTTCAGTGCCATTCATTTTCACCGCAGTAAAACCCCGGCTCACCGCCTCTTTCGCAGCGCGTGCGGTGTCGGCCGGACGGTCGCCACCGATCCACGAATACACACGAATCTTGTCGCGCACCTGACCGCCGAGCAGATCGCTGACCGACACGCCGAGGGCTTTGCCCTTGATGTCCCACAGCGCCTGATCGATACCGGCCAGTGCACTCATGTGGATCGCGCCACCACGGTAGAAGCCACCGCGATAGAGCACGGTCCAGATGTCCTCGATGTTGCGTGGGTCTTTGCCGATCAGGTAGTCGGACAATTCTTCAACGGCAGCGGCGACAGTGTGGGCGCGGCCTTCGACCACAGGCTCGCCCCAACCGGTCACACCCTCATCGGTTTCGACCTTGAGGAAGCACCAGCGCGGCGGGACGATGAAGGTGGTGAGTTTGGTGATTTTCATCTGTTTGTCTCTCTTGTTAGATGCAGCGCACGCAGCGCCGGATAAATCTCAGCGAAGGGCCTTCCAGGCAGCCACGTAGGCCTTGGCATTGGCCGCCACTTGCTCAACCGTCATGCCCGGCTTGAACAAGCCGGAACCGAGGCCGAAACCTTTCACACCAGCGTCGATGAACGCTTGCATGTTGTCCGGGGTGATCCCGCCGACCGGCGCCAGCACCGTCCCGGAAGGCAACACCGCGAGCCATGCCTTGACCACCGCCGGGCTCATATGCTCGGCCGGGAACAGCTTGAGAATGTCCGCGCCCTCCTCCAGCGCCGCGAACGCTTCGGTCGGCGTCGCTACTCCCGGCGACAGGTACAGCCCCGCCGCTTTCGCTGCGCGCAGCACCTTGGCGTCGCTGTGTGGCATCACGATCACCTGGCCGCCAGCCTCTTTCACCCGCTCGACCTGCTCCGGGGTCAACACCGTGCCGGCACCGATCAGGCAATCGGCGGGCAAGGTCTGACGCAGGATGCGGATACTTTCGTACGGCGACGGGGAATTGAGCGGTACTTCGATGACGCGAAATCCGGTGGCATACAGGACTTCTCCGACAGCAGCGGCTTCCTGCGGATGCAGGCCACGCAGGATTGCGATCAGACCGTTTTGTGCCAATGCTTGCTTGAGCATGTCAGGCCTCCAGTCAGGGTTAACGGGATAAGGAATCGAGCAGCCCGGCGGCCAGCGCCAGTTGCCACAGACCACGCTCGGTGGCCTGCTCGGCCAGCGTGACGCGCGCGAAACCGCAGGCATCGAGGGCTCGGCCGTAACGGGCGCAGAGTTGCGCGTTGCCGATGAGGATGATCGACGGCAGATGCGCACTATTGCGTCGGCGCCGCTGGGCTGCGGCAAGCGCCACCAGTTCATGGCCAATCATCAGGCCAGAGAGGTAATCCGCTTGCGCCGTCGGCGCCAGTTCGCCGGTCAGGCCCAGGGTGCGGGCACTGAATAATGTGGAGAGCACGCCCAGTTCGCCGTCCGCCGACAGCGCCACTTGCACGCCACGGTCGAACGCCAACCCGTCGAACGCCGCACCCTGTTGCTGGGTACGCCCGAGAATGCTGTGCTCACTGAGCACAGCGAACACTTCGCCGGTCATGAAGGTGTCGAAATGAGTGATGCGGCCCTCGACCACCTCCACCCACTTGGAGTGGCTACCCGGCAGACCGATCAACAGATCGCCGCCCGCCTCGGCCGGCAGGTTCTGCAGTACGCCGAGGACCTGAGTTTCTTCGCCGCGCATCACATTGGGCAGACGCGAACGCTGGATCACCCCCGGCACGATATGTACCCGCGTGCCGCGCAGACTGACCAGTGTTTGTAAGGAATTTCCGAGATTGGCGACGTTCGCCGGCGTCTCGCAGTAGGCCGCTTCGCGCCAGCCCTGGGCGCTGCCGACCATGCCGCAGGCGATCACTGGCAGATCCGGCTGCGCCTCGAGCCAGTCGCCACACGCCTCTTCGAAGGCCAGTTCAAAGCCGTCGGCGCATTCACCACCGTGGATGACTCGCGGCGTCTTCGGTAACTGCATGATCCCGGACGACAGCGCACGCTGCTCCAGCACCACCCCGCCCGCCGCGAGTTTGTAAGCACGTAATGAGGTCGTCCCCCAGTCGAGCGCGATCAATTGCGCCTGCATCGCTTCACCTGTTTTGTTTTTGGCAGTGAGTGCGACGGACTATAAACCTTGGTGCAGGAGAATCTCAATATATAAATATCATTCCCATATTATGGGATTTACAAGTGTAACAGCCGTTTCTTCGCCAAATCTCTAAAATGCCGATCCCATTCACGCGACGACCGCTCTCGACAGGTTCAAGGAAGAAAAAATGAAAACCGCTTTAAAGGCGTTACTCCTCTGCAGCGCACTCTGCTTCGCGGCGATTGCCCGCGCCTTGCCCGCTATCAAGGAGGGTGATATCTGGGCTTACAACACCCGGCCGGGTGAAGAAGCCTCGACCTTGACCATCCTCAAAATCGAAAGCTATCCGCACTACGGCAGCGTCGTGCATATCCGCGTTGATGGCATTCGGATGATCAACCCGGTCACCGGAGGCGAGTTCACCGCAATGCCCCACCTGCCTTTCCAGGCCGAGGCTTTGCAGCGCAGCCTGACTCGTCGCGTGGGAGAGACGGCGCAGATTCCGGATTTCAGTCAGGGCTACACCTACTGGAGAGCGGCCTTCGATGAAGAGAAGGCCGGGGCTTTCAAGATTTCCGTGCGAAAGACACTTGATGGGTTGCTCAGCGGTCATTGGGAATCCGCAGAGAAATGAGCATCAGAACAAGGCTTCCTGTGATCAGGCAAGAAGCCCAATCTCAATACTTGTCAATTTCCTTAAGCAGCTCAGCAACAGGAATATTCATCGTTTCTGAATAGTAGATTTTGTAGGAGTAGGAGTTGATTCTGACTTTGCATGCGATTGTTTTTCGCCCCGCTAATACAGTGCTTAAGTCCTTGCTGCTCATCAGCGTTTCACTCGTTGAGTCTTTCACACGATAAAACATGAGATCCGCTTTGAAAGTGGATCCGTCTGCAGGCTTCAGAGGCTCAATCCATCCTTCACCATATTCATTCAGATTGCGCGACTGCGAAAAATCTCTACTCTCCCCCAAAGCACAAAGCAGCGACTGACTTATCTTGGACTTGAAGAGTTTGTCGACATCGACGTCGGACGAAAAACTGACTTGGTAAATGTTTCGATCCAAGTAGCGCTCCACCCCCAAATACTCGATTTTTGCAGTAGGTTTTCCGTGGCTGATCGCACATGAAGCACACATCGAAAACATCAAAATCAGAATTAACTTACGCACATTTCCTTCCTTTAAAATGCAACACCACCGATTCCATCAGAACATCTCTGGCTGACAGCCCGGCGCCAAGATCGGCAATATAAATGGCCCATGCATCAGCGTGGTTAACGTCAACCCTGCCATTCATGTTCGGACCGCTCTTCATATCCCACTGTTCTCCGAAATCAGCCACCAGGTCGGAAAAATTCCAGTCCTTGGCATCGGCTCTCACATTCACCCAATATTCAGCCTTAGGCGCGGGCTCTTTTTGATGCTCGCTCGCCCATCCCGTCGTCGTACCCACGTTCTGTCCTCCAAGCGTGAAACCGTCGAGCCGTCGCTTTGGCTGCTCAAGCCGTTGGCACACGCGGTGGCGTTGTGTCTGGTGGCGGGCAGTGCGCAGTCACTACGAAATCCTTTTTGAAATGGCGGTCCCATAAAGAGCCCGCCATTGAGTTTCAAGATTTTTAGTTCAGAGGACGGCCAATGCCGTTGCAAACGCTGGGGTTGTTGATATCGAGGTTATTGCTTGCCACACTTTGGTTGCCAAAGATGCCGCAGGCCTGCAAAAACCTGCTGTTACGTCATAGGCAGTTGGCGGAGGGCGCGACCGAACGGATGTCACGGCTGCAGCCGTTGCGGGGTGGTTGCAGATGACAGAAAGGAGAACCCGAGGATGGTGCTTTTGAGGGTCGGGTGATGCTGAAGTCCTGGTAAAAAAGTCTGAATTATTTGTTGTTCTGACGGGCGCCTTCGCGAGCAAGCCCGCTCCCACAGGTTCTTGCGGTGTGACATATATTGCATTAACAACTCTGTCCCCTGTGGGAGCGGGCTTGCTCGCGAAGAGGCCAGACCAGACGACCTCGGAATCAGCTACTGCACCAACTGGTTGATCTCAATGATCGGCAACAACACCGCCATCCCGGTGGCGGCAATCACTTCAGCATCGGATTGCCATCATCTCATCAGCCTTCGGCAAACTCACGCAACACCTTGCCATCCATGCGATAGCGCACCCACTCTTCCTGCGGCTGCGCACCGAGGGATTTGTAGAATTCGATGGCCGGGGTGTTCCAGTCCAGCACGCTCCATTCGAAGCGCCCGCAGTCGTTGTCGCAGGCGATTTTTGCCAGATGCCGCAGCAGGGTTTTACCGGCACCGCCGCCGCGTTGTTCGGGGGTGATGTAGAGGTCTTCGAGGTACAGGCAGTTGCTGCCGAGCCACGTCGAATAGCTGAAGAAGAACACTGCAAAACCGATCGGCACACCGTCACGCAGGCAGATCAGGCCGTGGGCGGTCGCGCCTTCGCTGAACAGACTGCGCTCGATGTCGGTGACGCTGGCAATGACTTCGTGACGGGCCTTTTCGAAATCTGCCAGTTCGGTGATGAAGGCGAGGATTTGCGGTGCATCGCTGGGGGTCGCCGGGCGGATTTCGATCGTCATGAACGGGCCTTGTCGGAAAAGGGAAAGCGCCATACTAAGGCCGGATGCGGCGCTCGTCACATGGCAACACAGAGAATATCCTGCGCCGATATTGCAATGTGGGAGCGGGCTTGCTCGCGCAAGCGGTCTGACAGACAACAATGATGGTGACTGGATTGACGCCTTCGCGAGCAAGCCCGCTCCCACAGGAACTTCGCCAGTCTGAAAGGATGCTCATGAACACTGAGATTTTTATGCCCGTGGAGGCGCTTGCAGCAGCACTGCTGCCCCACGCCCTCGAACCCGGCGACGACGGTGCCCACGACCTCGCCCACCTGCAACGGGTCTGGCACAACGCGCGCACCTTGCAGGCCGAGGAAGGTGGCGACCTGGAAGTGTTGCTCGCTGCCGTGCTGCTGCACGATTGCGTGTCCGTGGAAAAAAACTCGCCGCTGCGCTCGCAGGCTTCGCGTCTCGCCGCAGAAAAAGCCGCCAGCGTGCTGGCCGATCTGGATTGGCCCGAAAGCAAAATCAGCGGCGTCACCCACGCCATCGAAGCCCACAGTTTTTCCGCCAACATCACCCCGCTGACCCTCGAAGCGAAACTGGTTCAGGACGCCGACCGGCTCGACTCGCTGGGCATGCTCGGCGTTGCCCGCACTTTCTACGTCGCCGGGCGCATGGGCAGTGCGTTGTATGACCCGCTGGACCCTGAAGCCAAGGAGCGCGACTACGACGACACACGCTTCTGCCTCGACCACTTCCAGACCAAGCTGCTGCACCTCGCCGATGGTTTCCAGACTGGCGCCGGTCAGCGTCTGGCGCAGATCCGCCATCAGCGCCTGAAGGGCTTCATGGAGCAGTTCAAGGAAGAAATCGGCCTCGACTGACAGTCCTGTGTCTCGACCGTTCGTCGTTCATCAGGCACCAATCCGATTCGAGGGCAGACCAAATACAGGTAAGGATTCCAATCACTGGAGAAGCCCTATGATCCCGTCAAGGTTGACTGCCCTCGTTTTCGCCGCCCTGCTGAGTCCTGCGGTGTTCGCCGCCTCCACCACCGCAGCGGGCACAGGCCCCACCGACCCGGTTCCACCGCCACGCGCGCCCGCCATCAACAGTGCCCCCGGCATGAACACCGATGGCTCCGGCGTACCCTTGATCAACCAGCCACCTGCCACTGGCACCGACCCACGCACCCAAGGCAGTGACCCCGGTCGCCAGGGTGGCATGAACACCCCTGACTCCCCCGCCACACCCGATAACGCCGGCCCCGGCATCGGCTCGAAAACCACCACCGGTGGCTCGGGCTCCGAGGGCGGCAGCCAGTAGTTCGCCGACGCGAGCGTCCTATTCACATCCATGAAGAGGTAACCATGAACGTCGATAAAAACCTGGAAAAAGAAGTTCTCACCCGCCTGCTGCACGCCCATCCGAGCGGACTGGGCAAAGAGGTGCTGGACAATTATCGCGGCGAGAAAGTGGTGGCCAGCGCCCTCGCCTCTCTGCAGGATCGCGGACTGATCCACCACGGTCATGTGACCTGCAACGAGGCCGGCGAACACTCGTTGAATCTGCCGATCAAGCTCAGTGCGGCGGGCGTCGAAGCGGCGCGCAAGCTGGATTTGCAGTAGTCCTCAGGCCACTCGCTGCCGGTGCGGCGAGCGGCCGAATCTGCACAAAAGAGGAGAAATCCCATGCCTCGTGGAAGCAAAGACAAATACACCGCCGAACAGAAGCGCAAGGCCGAACACATCGAAGACAGCTATGAGAAAAAAGGCTTGTCGAAGGATGCAGCCGAAGCGCGGACCTGGGCGACGGTCAACAAACAGTCGGGCGGCGGCGAAAAGGCTGGCGGTTCCGGACGCAAGAAACCGGCGAGTGCCAAGTCCGAAGACCGCAAGGAGTCGTCACGACGCGCAGTGGCCAGTCGCGAGGGACATGCGCGTGACAGCAAGGCCTCCCGGGATACTCAGACCGTAGACAGTCTGCGCAAGGAGGCGCGGGCGAAGAACATTGCCGGGCGTTCTTCGATGCGCAAGGATGAGTTGATTGCGGCGTTGCGCAAAGCGGGCTGATCCATATTTTTTGTGCTGAGCCGTATGGCCCCTTCGCGAGCAGGCTCGCTCCCACAAAGGGAACTATGAACGATGCAAATCTCCCTGTGGGAGCGAGCCTGCTCGCGAAAGCGTCAGCTCAGTCGCTGCCGGATCCGCGGATAAACCCATCCACTTCAGCCGCGCCCGGCGCAGTCGCCGGCCCCCATCGTGTCACTGCCAAAGCCGCTGCCGCATTCGCCCGCCGCGCCGCCTCATGGGCGGGCAAACCCTGCGCCAACCCGGCGACGAACACCCCGGCATGGGCATCACCCGCCCCGTTGCTGTCCACGGCTTTTACCGCAAACCCCGGCACATGCCGACGCTCGCCACGCTGCTGAATCCAGCAACCCTGTGGTCCATCGCGCACCACCATCAGCACATCCTTGGGCAGATGATCCGCCAGCCGATCCAGCGCTTGAGCAATGTCTGCAGCCTCGGTAAAGCGCAACGCCTCGACGCTGTTGCTGGTCCACACATCAATGCGCGGCAGCAGCGCCCGCATCAACGGCGAGTCCGGCGACTCCACCAACGGCCCCGGATCGAACACCACGTTGATCACCTCCGGCAGCGCCAGCGTCCAGTCCAGCAGCGCCTGCGCCTTGCCTGCGTGCAGCAGGCTGTAACCGCTTACATAAACGTAGTCGCCCGCCTCGGCCGCCACGCTGTTCAAGTCCTCTCCGGTCACCTCACCTTCAGCGCCGATGTAGGAAATGAAACTGCGCTCGGCCGACGCATCGGTCAGCGCCACGCATATCCCGGTATCGCGTTGTGCAGGCATCTGGATGCCGATGTGAATGCCTTCATCCTTCATCGCCTGACGCGCCAAGTCACCAAAACGTCCGGAGCCATGGCGACCGAGATAAACCACCGGCAAACCGTTGCGCACGGCTGCGGCCATCACGTTGAAGCCGCCGCCAGCCTCGAAAGCGGCAGACTGCGCCAGCACATCGCCGCCGATTTGCGGCAGCTGATCCACGGCCATGACCAGGTCGATGATGACCTGGCCGGTGTGCAACATCTTAGGCATGAGCATTCTCGACTTGCGCGGCACGGCGATCTTTCGCCCCGCCAAGGACGAAGTAAATGCCACCGGCCACCACGAAGGTCACGATCCAGCCCAGACCGTTGTGGCCCAGCCACGAGTCGGACAAAAAGCCCTTAAACCAGACGTTCTCAGCGGTGGTGCCGATGGTGGTGAAACTGAAGCCGAGCACGATGGCAATCGCCCACGCGCCGAACGCGCGCCACTCGATGCCGCCGCGATACCAATAGGCGCTGCTCGGGCTGACGTCGAGCAGGTCTTTGGGGCTGTAGTAGTGACGGTGAATCAGATCGACCACGAAGATCCCGACCCACGCGGTGATCGGCACCGCCAGCAGGGAAATGAAGGTGATGAACGGGCCGTAGAAGCTGTCGGCGATCAGCATGAAGTAGATCGAGCCGGCGAAGATCGCCACGATGTCGACCACCACCGCGTACACGCGTTTGACCTTCAGACCGAGGGTCAGCGTGGTCAGACCGGCGGAGTACACCGACAGGTTGTTCGACAGCAGCAAGCCACCGAACGCGGTGATCAGGTACGGCACGGCCATCCAGGTCGGCAGCATGTCGCGGATGGCCACGATCGGGTCAGTCGCCGATGCCAGATCGTTGTTGCCCACCGACAGCAGGCCGCCGAGGGTGATCAGCAGCACCAGCGGAATCCCCGCACCGAACGCCGCCGAGGCGACCAGCCGTACAGCCTTGACGCTGCGGTGCTGATAGCGCGACATGTCCGCACCGGCGTTAGCCCAGCCGATCCCGGTACCGGCAGCCATGGTGCCGATGCCGATGATCATTGCGCTCAGCGGGGCCGGCGTGGCGTTGAACACCGCGCTCCAGTCGATGGTCGCGCAGAGGAAGCCGCCGACCAGAATGTTCAGCGCGCCGAACACGTAGGTCGCCCACTTCTGGATCACCAGCAAGGTGGCGTGACCGAGGCCGGAAACCGACAGAGTCAGCAGGACGAAAATGGCGATGAAGATCAGCGTCAGCACTGGCGCACTTTTCGCTTCAACCGACGAGCCGAACAGGATCGAACACAGCGATAGCAGCACGAACGCCGCGGTGGTGGTGTTGACCGTTTCCCAGCCCAGACGCGACATCAGCGAGACCAGCGTCGGGCCGATATTGCCACGCACGCCGAAGATCGCCCGCGACAGGGTCAGACTCGGCGCGCGGCCACGGCGGCCGGCAATCGAGATGATCCCGACCACGGCGAATGAACCGGCGGCGCCGACGATGGCAACGATGATCGCCTGCCAGATCGCCAGCCCGCGAAACGCCACCAGCGTGGCGCCCAATGGCAGGCCGAGAATGGAAATGTTGGCGGCGAACCAGACCCAGAACAGTTGCAGCGGATGACCGTTGCACTCGGCTTCCGGCACCGGCTCAATGCCGCGGGTTTCCAGTTGCCCGGCGCTTTGCCCGGCGTTTGTTGAACTCATGAACAGTGCTCCTGTTTGCCTTTATTGTGGTTGTGGCAATGACGCAAAACGACAAGACATCCCGGCCATCCTCGGCCTGTCTGTGCGATCCATTGCGGGTGAATATTCAAGATTTGCAGTGCGGCCTTCGCGAGCAGGCTCGCTCCCACATGGGTTATGTGAACGCCACAGATCCAATGTGGGAGCGAGCCTGCTCGCGAAGGCGTCCGCCCGATCAACGCAAGGCCAACAGCCCCTGCACCAACGGCTCAAGCTCCAGATGATTGACAGCCTTCACCGTCTCGATCATCTCGGCAGGCCAGCTCTCAAGGCCCAGGCAGGCCCCGAGCATGGCGCCAAGAATCGCCGCGATGGTGTCAGTGTCGCCGCCAAGGCTGGCGGCCATGCACAACGCTTCGAACGCGCTCATTTCGCCGACCGCCACTTGCTGCGCCAGGGCGAAAGACACCACGACCGATTCCTGCGAGGCCACCGAAGTGCCGATCACGTCGTACAGCAGATCCGCCAGCAGCGCCTTGTCGCTGTCGACGCTGATGGTTCGCGCCCAACTGATGCGCGAAGCAATACGCCCACCGGCCACCCAGTGACCATGTGCCTCGGCCTGTTGCGCGATCTGCTGACCGAGGTTCAGCGCCTCGCCCAGATCCATGCCATTGATCCCGGCCGAAACCACCGCCGCCACCGCCGCCGCACTGGAAATCCCCAGCGTGGTGTTGTGGGTAACCTGACAGGCCTGCACCACGGCCGCGATGAAACGTTCGGGATCGGTGACGTTGGCGGCGATGCCCACCGGAGTGATGCGCATCGCCGCACCATTGGTAGTGCCATAGCGTCCGGCCTCCTCTGGCGAGTGACCGGCGAGGATCATTTCAATGGCGCGTTTGGTCGACGGGCCGAGCAGGTCCTGCGAACCCTTGGCCTGCATCTCGGCTTCCCACTCGATCAGCCGTTGAGCGAGGACTGCCGGTTCGATGCGGCCCTTGCCTTCGACCAGCAACTCACCGACCAGAATCGCCTGTTCGGTGTCGTCTGTGATCGAGCCTTTGGGCATGTTGGCGGCAATCGGTTGCAGAGGACCGGCGTCCTGCAGATCAGTGATCCGGCCAAAGCGGGTCTTGATCGTTTCGCGGTTCAACGATTGCGTCGGCATGCCCAGCGCATCACCGAGGGCCAGGCCATAAAACGCACCGAGGGCACGGTTGAGCGCGGTCATTTCGATTCTCCAAATTGCAGGTGCAGGCGGAAATGCACCGGGTCGAGCAGGCTTTCGACCTGCTCCATGAAACGGTTCTGCCGGTCGTAGGTGGTACGCAGGGCCTTGAGGAACACGGTGCCGACCGGGCGCCCGAGCAGTTCGGCGTCTTCGGCATTGAGTGGTTCGGCGCCGATCCACTGATCGCCGCGCTCGCCGATGTAGCCGTAGGCAGCGAGGGTGATGGTCAGCGAGTTGTCGATCAGACCGACCCGCGGCAGGCTTTCCAGGCCGCCGGTGGCCGGCATCAAAGAACGTTCAAGGGACACCAGCGTGCCGTCGTTGGAACGACGACGGCGATCGAGGGTGATGAATTGGTCGGTGCCGAAGCGCGAAAGCAGATCAGGCCGCGTCACCGCTTCCAGGCGCAGCACTTCGGTGTTGATCAGCGCCCCGCTGTCGGCCAACGCCTGCGCCCAGCCGCTGCGCTGATCGAGCGCTACACCGTCGAACGTGACAATGGAGCCGACCCCGCTTTGCGTGGCGATGTAATTGCGCCGCTTCAGTTCGGCCAGCGCTTCGCGCAACGTGCCACGGCTGACGTTGAATTCCTGAGCCAACTGATACTCGCCGGGCAACAGAAAGCCGTCCTCCATGAGGCCGCTTTCAATGCGCCGGACGAGTTCGTCGACCACCCGTTGTTTCTTGTCAAATCGTACCTGTCTAATCATGTACAAAGTGATAACCGAAACGGGCGCGGGCGAGCAAGGAATTTTTAGGAGAGATGACGGAAGGTCTGGCTCGGCGCGGTCCCCTGTGGGAGAGGGCTTGCTCGCGAAAGCGCTGTGTCAGACGCCGAAAATATTGACTGACACGCCGCATTCGCGAGCAAGCCCGCTCCCACAGGGGGATTGAAGATTACCGCTGTTTGAGGCGATCGATGACGACGGCCAGCAACAGAATCGAACCACGAATCACATACTGATAAAACGTATCAATGTTCTTCAGGTTCATCGCATTCTCGATGATCGCCAGAATCAGCACCCCGGCAATCACATGCCGGATCATGCCGATCCCGCCGCTCAGCGACACCCCGCCAAGCACACACGCCGAAATCACGGTCAGCTCGAAACCCTGGCCGATCATCGGCTGCCCGGAGGTCATGCGCGACGCCAGAATCACCCCGGCCAGCGCGCCGATCACGCCGTGCACGGCGAAGATGATGATCTTGGTCCGGTCAACGTTCACCCCGGCGAGCAACGCCGCTTCCTGGTTGCCACCGATGGCCATGGTGTTGCGCCCGTAGGTGGTGTAGTTCAGCAGCCAGCCGAAGAACAGGAAGCAGACGATGGTGATCAGAATCGGCACCGGCACGCCGAACAGCTGGCCGTTGCCGAAGACGAAGAACGATTCCTGCGACACGCCCACCGCTTTGCCGTTGGCAAAAATGTAGGCCAGGCCGCGAACGATCTGCATGGTCGCCAGCGTGGTGATCAACGCGTTGACCCGCAACTTGGCAATCACGATGCCGTTGATCAGCCCGACAATCAGGCCCATCACCAGCGCCGCGCTGACGCCGAGGAACACGCTGTTGGTGTCGCGCATCACCACCGCAGCAACGACCCCCGCGCAGGCGATCACCGAGCCCACCGACAAGTCGAAGTGACCTGACGCCAGGCAATACAGCATGGTGCACGCGGCAATGCCGGTGGTGGAAATCGCCAGACCCAGCCCGCGCATGTTCAGCGGCGAGAGGAAGTTATCGATCAGCAGGGTGCAGGCGACGAAGATACCGATCGCCGCCAGCAGCATGACCCAGTCGTCGAGGAAGCGCCGCAGGTCCAGCGGTTTGCGGGGAGTCGGCAGCGCCTTGTTTTGGATGGTCATCATAGTCACCTCTCAGTTCGCCACGCCGTCAGCGCGATGGCGCGGCAAAGCCAGTTGCAGCAGGTTGGATTCATTGGCCTGGTCGCGGCTGACTTCGCCGCGCAGCGCGCCTTCGCAGAGCACCAGAATGCGATCGGAAATGCCCATCACCTCCATGAGGTCGCTGGACACCACGATCACCGAAATGCCGTCGGCGGCCAGGTTATGGATGATCTGGTAAATCTCGGCCTTGGCGCCGATGTCGATGCCGCGAGTCGGCTCATCGAGCAGCAGCACCTTCATCGGCATCGACAGCCAGCGACCGAGAATCGCCTTCTGCTGATTGCCGCCGGACAGGAATTTGATCTGCTGACCGGCGTGCGGGGTTTTGACTTTCAGCGCCTTGATCTGCTTGTCGGCGTTGCCCTTCTCCCACAGCCCGCGCAGCAGGCAGCCGAGGCTGGCATTGGCGCCGCGCGCGCTGATGTTGATGTTCTCGGCAACGCTGGCCAGCGGGATGATCCCCTCTTTTTTCCGGTCCTCGGGGCACAGCAGGATCCCGGCGGCAATCGCATCGCGCGGTGAGCGCAATTTCAATTCATGACCGCGCAATTCGAGGCGGCCGGCGGTGGTGCGTTCAAGCCCGCTGAGCAGCCGGAACAGCTCGGTGCGCCCGGCCCCGACCAGGCCGAACAGCCCGAGAATCTCGCCCTTGTGCGCCTCGAAACTCACCGGCTCACGCAGGCCCGGGCCAAGCAAACCGTCGACCTTCAACGCCACCGCGCCGCGCGGGCGACTGCGGTAATCGTAGATGTCCTGAATGTCGCGGCCGACCATGCAGGTCACCAGTTGATCGTGGGTCAACTGGCTCATGTCATCGAAGGTGCGCACATAACGGCCATCCTTGAACACCGTCACCGCGTCGCAAATGCGGAACACTTCTTCCATGCGATGCGAGACGTAGAGCACCACTTTGCCTTCGTCCCGCAGGCGACTGATGATCGCCATCAAACGGTCGATTTCGCGCGCCGAGAGGCTGCTGGTCGGCTCATCGAAGGCGATCACATGCGCGCCACGGGACAGCGCCTTGGCGATTTCCACCAGTTGCCGCTGACCGAGCGACAGGCGCCCGACCTTGGTCTGCGGATCGATTTCGTCGGCCAGGCCCTTGAGGCAGGCCAAGGCATTCTGGCGCAGGACGCCACGGTTGATCAGGCCGAAACTGGCCGGCAGATGGCCGAGAAACAGGTTCTCGGCGACGGTCATTTCCGGCACCAGATGCAGCTCCTGGTGAATCACCGCGACGCCGCTGCCGATGCTGTCGGCGGTCGACTTGAACGCCATGGTCTGCTCGCCGATCTGCAACTCGCCGCTGCTCGGGATGTAGGCCCCGCCGAGGATTTTCAGCAGGGTCGATTTGCCGGCGCCGTTCTCGCCCATCAAGGCGTGCACCTGACCCGGATGGGCGACGAAGCTGATGGCGTCCAGCGCCTTGACCCCGGGGAAGGTCTTGCCGATCCCGTTGAAGCGCAGGCTGCCGCCGGCGCTGCTTGAGTGTGTCTGTACTTGCGCGTGCATCTGAGTCACCTCTTCACACCGATCGAGCAGCCATCAATTCCACAGGCCGATTTTTTCCAGCTCTTGCTTGAAGTTCTCGCGGGTGATCAGGGTGACGTCGTCCATCGCCGTGTACTTCGGCGGTTCTTTGCCGGTGGTGACCCACTCGTACATCATCTCGGCGGTCTTGTAGCCTTCGATGTGCGGGCTTGGCAGCATCGAACCGAAGAAACCACTGTTGGGCTTTTTCAGCTCGCCGATGGCGTCGGTGCCGTTGATGCCGATGCCAATCACGTTGGCCGCAGCGAACCCGGCGGCTTCGGTGGCGCGGACGCCGCCGAGTACGGTGTTGTCGTTCATGCCACCGATGATCAGGTTCTTCGCCGCACTGGGCAGTTTGACCAGCGCCGAGTTGGTGGCGTCCATGCTGCCCGGCACGTCGAGGGTTTTCAGTGCGGCGGTCAGGATATGGTCTTTCGGCAGGCCGGCGTCTTCGAGCGCCTTCATCGAACCGTCGGTGCGCTTCTTGCCGGTGTCGAGTTCGTTGTAGGTGTTGACCACCGCGTAGGTGTCTTTCCAGTCCCAGTTGCGTTTCTTCGCCTCGGCGACCATCGCGTTGCCCTGCTTCTGGCCGACTTCGAACGCGGCCATGCCGAGGTACGGCACGTCCTCCATGAACTTGCCGCTGGCGTCGACGAAACGATCGTCCACGGCAATCACTTTGAGGTCATTGAGTTTGGCTTTGGCCATGATCGCCGGGCCGAGCGAGACATCCGGCGGGCAGATCACGAAGCCTTTGGCGCCATTGGCCGCGAGGCTGTCGATGGCCGAGAGGGTTTTCTCGCCGTCTGGCACGGCGATCTTGATCAGTTCGAAGCCTTTATCCTTGGCGGCTTTTTCAGCAAAAGCCCACTCGGTCTGGAACCATGGCTCTTCAGCCTGTTTGACCAGGAAACCGATTTTCACGGCATCGGCAGCGAGCAGCGTACTGCTCAGACTGAACGCGGTGACCGCCAGGGCGGCACTGCACAGGGTACGAATCCCGAAACGACGTTTCATAAGCTGACTCCTTGTTATTTTTTTTGAGCGTTATTTGAAAAGCGTTAAAGCCTGGTTTTGCAATGTAGGACAAAAATAGTCATATCGTATGATGATTGGATTTCACGCGGAGTTCACCGCCTGAAACACGATCCACTCAGTCGTGGTACATCACCGAGCGCCCACCATCGATGGTGATGCACGAGGCGTTGATGAACGGCGCTTCATCACTGGCCAGAAACACCGCGGTCATCGCCACTTCGAGCGGCTGGCCGATGCGTTTCGGCGGGTGCAGATCGAATGCTCGCTGACGCTCGGCGTGCGGATCGGCAAAACCGTTCCAGTAATCGACGTTGAGTTGCGTCTCGATGTACCCCGGGGCGATGGCGTTGACCCGAACGCCCTTCGCCGCATATTCGATGCCCAGCGCTCGGGTCAGCCCAAGCAGGCCGTGCTTGGCCACCGGATACGGGAAACAGCCGGGAATGATGTGGCTGGAATGGGTCGAGGCGATGTTGATGATGCTGCCGACACCCTGCTCGATCATCTGCGGCAGCACGGCTTTGCAACCGTACCAGGCACCGTCCAGATCGATGGCGAAGCAACGACGCCAGTCTTCTTCGGTCATTTGCAGCGGGTCGCGGAACACGTTGACTCCGGCGCAGTTGACCAGCACGTCGATGCGCCCGTGCAGCTCGATCGCCCGTCTGGCCATGGCATGCAGGTCTTGCTGGCGCGAGACGTCAGCCTTGATCGCCTGCACGTCGTAGCCCTTGTCGCGCCACTGGGCGGCAACCTTCTCGACCTTCTCTGCCTGAATATCGCTGATCACCAGTCTGGCCTGCTGCGAGGCGAAGGTGGCAACGATGGCTTCGCCGATGCCCTGAGCGGCACCGGTCAGCAGCACCACTTTGTTTTTCAAACGCTCACCCTTCGGCGGCGCGGGCACCGGCGGCAAGGAAAGAGGTTCAGCCATGGATCAGGACTCCTGTTCGTCAGCACAAAAAAACCGGGCATCTGCCGATGTCCGGTCTGGAAAACTGTGAAAACGAAACAGGCAGGCGCGGCGAGCGAAGCCGGGCCGTTGCGAGACGCTGACTCCGCTGAGGAGTGCGATAGAGGTTCGCTGCATCACTTCACCTGTTTTGTTCTTTTTAAGTGTGAGTGCGTGTTACTGCTGGAGCCGACTATAAACCCGACTGCCAAATAATCTCAATATATAATTTTGCATCCCATATTTTGGGATTTAGCCAGCGAAGCGTGTGCAAAGTTTGCCCGGCACATCGACCCGCATCGACAGAACTGCGCCATCCAGCGGATGGTTGTGCGGACTCTGGGCGCTGGTGATGTACAGGGTTTTCAGGTCTTCGCCGCCGAATACGCAACTGGTTGGCCGGCTGACGGGCAGGTCGAATCTGCGATCAACCTTGCCGTCCGGCGTCAGGCGCAACAGGCAGCTGCCGTCCCAACGCGCGTTCCACACATACCCTTCGGCGTCGACTGCCGAACCATCCGGGCCACCGTTCTGGTCAGGGCCATACCAGATCTCGGCGTTATCCAGATTGCCATCGGTGTGAATGAAATAGCGATTGAGTGCCCCGTCGAGGCTGTCGCCAAACAGCAGCGTGGTGCCGTCGTCGCTCCATAACAGCGTGTTGGGAATGCCGAGACCGAGCAGCAATGGCGTGACACGCTGGTCGGGATCAATGCGAAACAAGCCGCCGGAACGACGCTCAATCGGCAGGTCTTCGCCGTTGTCACCTATGTTGTTCTGCATGGTGCCGAGCCACAGTCGGCCTTGGGCGTCGCAGCGTGCTTCGTTGGGTCGATTGCCGGGTTGCGGGTCGGCGATGCAGAACAGCGTGAGGCGTGGTTCGAGGCCCGGGGAATCGAGATCCAGTCGATACACGCCGCTGCTCAAGGTCACCAACGCGTCGCCACTGGCACAGGGGATGAACGCGGAAACGTGCTCGGGCATCTGCCAGATCTGCACGTTGTTGCCGATCAGCCGCAGCGCCTGCTTGCCGGCGATATCGACCCAGTACAGCGCCTGGGTCGGGGCGTCCCAGAATGGCCCTTCACCGAGCCTGGCGCGGTGTTGGGTTACGGCGGTCAACGGCATATTGAATCCTTCATGTTGTTGTTCTAACTGTAGGAGTGAGCCTGCTCGCGATAGCGGTGGATCGGTGACGACGATTGTGACTGACCCACCGCTATCGCGAGCAGGCTCACTCCTACAGGGGAATTTGTGTTGTCAGCTGGCTTTTTTGTCGGCTATCACCTGCGGGTAAAAGCGTTTGATCGCCAGGTCGGCGTTGTCGATCAAGGTCATACAGGCCCAGACCCCGCGCGCTGAGTCACGGGCGGCAATGGCGTCGGCCATGTCTTTGTGGATCGGCAAGGTGCGCCGTAGTTCATCGGGGTCGGCAGCGGAGACTTCAAACGACACGGCGAGCAAGGCGCCGAGGGCCGGGACCATTTGCTCGATGAACTGGTTGTGGCTGGCCGCCAGAATGCATTCGTGGAAGGCCTGGTCGGCACGGTTGTAATCAATGCCGCTGTCGACCGCCCGTTCCAGCGCGTTGTAGGCCAGTTGCACCGCGTGAATCTGCTCCAGGCTGGCGCGCTCGCAGGCCCAGCGCACGGCCATCGGTTCGATGGTGCGGCGCAGGTCGAGCAGGTCATCAACAAAGTTTTCCGGCAGGCCGTTGCGTGAGAGCCAGCCGACGACTTGCGGATCGAACAGGTTCCAGCGCCGTACCGGTAACACGCGAGTGCCAACCTTAGGCCCGACTTCGAGCATGCCTTTGGCGACCAGAGTCTTGATCGCTTCGCGAATCACCGTGCGGCTGACACCCAACTGCTCGCCCAGATCCGCCTCGACCTTGATCGCCTGCCCCGGTTTGACCTGGCCAGCGGCAATCCAGCTGCCCAGCCAATCGACTGTTGACGCATGAAAGCTGCTGGACATGGACACCTCAAAGCAGTTGGCGATGGGTGTTCACGCTAATGATCATATGATTAACAGTCAATCGGGATTTTCTGCTGAATCATGAACCCCTGTAGGAGTGAGCCTGCTCGCGATAGCGGTGGAACAGTCAATGTTGATGGTGACTGACACACCGCTATCGCGAGCAGGCTCACTCCTACAGGGGGATTGTGATCAGGGTTCGAGGCCGATCCGGAAGAACTCGCCGCCACTCCATACGCCCAACCAGCGCTGCCCGTCGATTTCGCGACTGACCGCCAGTTCCACCAGTTGGTAAAACACATTGCGGTGAATCAGCGCTTCGAGGTTGGTGCGCACATGCACGTAAGGCGCAGGTTCCTGGGTTATTGGGTCGATCTCGACGCGGATCGGATGTTCCGGCCCGGCCTCGGCGGTCTCTTCAACATTGGTGGTGAAACGCAGGACCTGCGCTTCGCCCTCGCCTTCGCCCTCAACGGCAATCGCCACAAACGGCGCATCGTCGACCTTGATCCCGACCTTTTCGACCGGGGTAATCAGAAAGTAATCATCGCCGTCGCGACGGATGATGGTGGAGAACAGCTTGACCATCGGCTTGCGCCCGATCGGCGTGCCCAGGTAATACCAGGTGCCGTCGCGGGCGATGCGCATGTCGATGTCGCCGCAGAAGTCCGGGTTCCACAAGTGCACCGGCGGCAGGCCTTTGGTTTTGGGAATCTGCCCCAACAGGTCATTGGCTTTTTGCGGTCCACTCATGGCGTACTCCTTGGTTTATTGGTCGCCGACTCCCAGCAGGCTGCGCGCGTATTGCGCCAGCGGCGGGCCGATCAGGTCTTCCGGCTTGTTATCGTGGAACGTCAGTAAACCGCCACGACTCTTGATCCGTGCAGTATCAATCAAATACTGGGTGCTGGTCTCGATCAACATGATCTGAATCACCCCGCCATCGATGCCGAGGCGATCCACGGCTTCCTGATCGAGCCATTCGTCAGAGTTGCCGATACGGTCGTCAGCCTTGGCGAAACGGGTGTACAGCAGGTAGTGCGCGCCGGCATCGCGGGCTTCGCCCATCGCCTGATCGAGGCCTTCAGGGGCACGCGCGCGGCGGACCATCGGGAAGTATTCGACAAAACCCTTGAACGCTTCTTCAGCCACCACGTTCGGCCGTGGGTAGGAGCCACCCGGCGGTGCGAATGAACCTTGGGCGATGTAGATGAACGAGTCCGGCTGAATGCGGAAATTGTTCACCCGACGGCTGTCGCTGTGATCCAGCAGCCCCGCGTCGCTCATCTGATAGCGAGTGCCTTCGGCCATATCGCTGACAGTCATACAGCCGCCGAGCGCCAAAACGGCCAGCAGCAAAACCAGGCTACGCATCCTCATCCTCCAGAAGCCGGTGACGGAAAACCGGCGAATGGCCGTTGGATGCAGCTTTTGCGCCAGCTCAGGATCTTCGTCGAATGATGAATCGCTTTCGCGAGCAGACTCGCTCACACAGGATTGCGCAAAACCCAGCGGGAGCGAGCCTGCTCGCGAAAAAGAGGGATCAGCCGCCGATAATCTTCATGACGGTCGCACCACCGGAGAACGCCACTTCCTGCTTGTCGCCCAACGCCTTGACCAACAGACGCTGCAACGCCGGCAACGCCTGATGGCGAGGCTTGTCGAGCAGATCACCGACATAGTGGCGGTTGCTCGACGACAGGCAGCCATGCAGCCAACCGGTCGACGACAGACGCAAGCGCGAACAGGTTCTGCAGAACGGCACGCTTTCGTTGGCGATCACGCCGAAATGGCCGCGGCCCGGTATCGCATAGCGCACGGCCGTGGCATCCACCGGCGCATCGGCCTGGGCGTACTCGTAGCGCTCGCCGATCAGGCTCAGCAGTTGCTGCAGGCTGACGAACTGTTGCAGGAAGGCGTTGGAGTCGGTGGCGAGGTGGCCCATGCGCATCAACTCGATGAAACGCAACTCATAGCCCCGTTCCAGGCAGTAATCGAGCAGCGGCATCACCTGATCCAGGTTCTGCCCACGCAACGGCACCATGTTGACCTTGATCTTCAGTCCCGCCGCTTTCGCCTGGTCCATGCCATCGAGCACGGTCGCCAGATCGCCGCCACGGGCAATACTGCGGAACGCGCCGGCATCCAGGGTATCGAGAGAAACGTTGATCCGGCGCAGGCCGGCATCCACCAGTAGCGGAAGTTTTTTCGCCAGGAGTTGACCGTTGGTGGTCAGGCTGATGTCTTCCAGGCCCATCTTGCCGACGGCGCTCATGAAAGATTCGAGTTTGGGGCTGACCAGCGGCTCGCCACCGGTGATGCGCAAGCGCTCGATGCCGGCGGCTTCGATGAGATAAGCCACGCCGCGGGCCATGGCCTCGGCCGACAGTTCATCCTGCGCAGCCACCAACCGCTTGCCGTTGGGCACGCAGTAGGTACAGGCGTAATTGCAGGCTGAAGTCAGGCTGATGCGCAAATTGCGAAAACGCCTGCCTTGACGGTCAACGATCATGATCACTCCGGCGATAGAATTTCGAGCCGCCAAAACTTGACTCACAAATCAAGTTTTAGCAAGCCCTATGCCTGAGTATATTCCTGCGGTACTGCGTCATGTAGCGAAATCATGGCGCAATAAGGCCGCTGAATGATTCAGCTGCTCGGTGTTTCCGGGTCGCGCTTGCGCTTGTTGCCCATGCGCACGCCGATGTCCATCAGGAACTGGAAGAAACCTTCCTGATCTTCCAGCACATTGCTCCAGAACGGCGAGTGATACAGCGCCACCGCGCCGTGCACCAGCGCCCAGGACGCGCAGTAGTGGAAGTATGGCGGCACGTCTTCGAGCTTGCCTTCGCTGATCCGGCCTTTGATGAGCAGGGTCAGGCGTTCGAAGTTCGAGGCACGGATCTTGTGCAGCTCCTCGACCATTTCCGGTACCTGATTGCCTTTCACCACCTTCTCTTCGAGACGGTCGAACAGGCGATAGCGCTGAGGGTCGCGCATACGGAATTCGAAGTAGGCACGGGACAGCGCTTCCTTGTCCTTGTCGACATCGGCCGAATGCAGCAGCTCGTTCAAATCACGCTCGTAATCGAGCATCAGGCGCAGATAGATCTCGGCCTTGGATTTGAAATGCTTGTAGATCGTGCCTTTGCCGATACCCACGGCATCAGCAATCATCTCGACGGTGACACTGTCTTCACCTTGTTCGAGGAACAGCTTGAGCGCGGTATCGAGAATTTCTTGCTCGCGGCGACGAAACTCACGGACCTTACGAGGTTCTTTGTGCATAAGAAAAGGTCTGTAGGGGTCAAAATTCGAAGCCGCGTATTATGCCTAACTTGCACAAAAATGCACGGATCATCCGACCATATCTGCGTTTCTTGTTCATTTTGCGAACGCCAGGGGTGCAATGAGAACTCAACTGAAGCGCACGTATTCCAAATTTGTTTAAAAACCCCGACCGGCTAACTGGACTGAACGCCAGACTGATCAATACTTGAACTGTCGGGCGGCATCTCCCCCAAGTGCCGTGCCGGTAAAGGTACCAAGGGACCGCGTGCCTTTGTTTTACTCCTAATGGTCTTAACCCGGATTCACCCCCCAGAACCCGGGTTTTTTTTGCCTGCGATTTGGCGATGACCTACATGGCAGATTTGACAGAGGCCAGCGGAAACAGGCGCTTGAAGTTCTCGGTGGTCTGCTCGGCAAACCGCTCGTAGCTCTCCCCACGCAGCATCGCCAGAAACTCAGCCACCTCACGCACGTACTGCGGCAGGTTCGGTTTGCCGCGATAAGGGATCGGCGCCAGATAGGGCGAGTCGGTCTCCACCAGCAAGCGATCGGCCGGCACCTTGCTCGCCACGTCGCGTAGGGCGTCAGCATTACGGAAGGTGACGATGCCCGACAGGGAAATGTAGTAGCCCATGTCCAGCGCGGCTTTGGCCATGTCCCAGTCTTCGGTGAAGCAATGCAGCACACCGGCCTGGGGCAATGCCGCTTCACGCAGCAGCTCGAGGGTATCGGCGCGGGCGCCACGGGTGTGGATGATCACCGGTTTACCGGTCTGCTGTGCGGCTTGCAGATGCAAGCGGAAGGATGCCTGCTGCAGCTCGGCGGCTTCCGGTTCGTAGTGATAATCCAGACCGGTTTCGCCGATCGCCACCACTTTCGGGTGATTGAGTTCGTGCAGCAGCCAGTCAAGTGCAGGCGCCGCGCCCGGTTGCACATCCAATGGGTGCACACCAACCGAGCAATCGACGTCGTCGTAGCGCTCGGCGAGGGCTTTGACGTCGGCGGCGTTATCGGCACTCACGCCGATACACAGGAAGTGCCCTACCCCGCGTTGGCGAGCCGCATCGAGTGCAGCATCCAGCGAGCCGTCATGAGCGGCGAGGTCGAGGCGATCAAGGTGACAATGGGAATCTACGAGCATAAAAGAGACTGCAACTTACATCGTATGAGTGGGACGGTCGGATTTCAGTGCTCCGGCCAGATGGGTTTCAATGCGACTGCGGGCGGTGTTGTCGCCTTCATTGAATTGCACGCCGACACCGGCGGCACGATTGCCTTGCGCGCCTTTGGGGGTAATCCAGGCGACCTTGCCGGCCACCGGAATTTTCTCCGCCTCGTCCATCAAGTTCAGCAGCATGAACACCTCGTCGCCCAACTTGTAGCTCTTGTTGGTCGGGATGAACAGGCCACCGTTCTTGATGAACGGCATGTAGGCGGCGTAAAGCACCGATTTGTCCTTGATCGTCAGGGACAGGATGCCGTTGCGCGGCCCCGGGCTGATGGCTTCATTCATGTTGACCTCCACTGCTGATGTTCAGAGTCTAGGTACACATTCTTATCTTTGACCAGGCAATCCCGCCCATTGCACCAACAACGCTTCCAGCAGCAGTGCCGGGTTGAGGTTGGCTTTGCTCAGGACTTTCTGCCGCTGGGCGAGAATCCAGTCCTGAATATCGAGGACTTTGCCTTGGGCGCTTTTCTGCGCCAGGTACTGCACGACTTTACGCATATCGGTCAGGCCGAGGCCGTTTTCATCCTGGGTCAGTTGATAACGCAGTATCAGGCTCGACCAGTCGCAGAACCAATCAAACAAACGCAGCATCGGAATGCTTTTCCACTCTTCGGCCAGTTGCGTCGGCGATTGCTGCTGTTTGAGCAGCTTCTTCACCCCTTCGACCACCTGCGCCCGCTGTTCACGCACGCCCTGGGATTGCAGGCTGACTGCCGCCAACGGCGAGCCTGCCGCCAGCGTCAGCAATTCGATGCGCTCCTCTTCGGAGCACTCCGGCAGCGCCTGCGCCAGCCATTGCAGGCTCACGGCCTCACCCGGCAGCGGACACGCCTGCTGCACGCAGCGGCTCTTGATTGTCGGCAGCAAACGGCTCGGCTGGTGGCTGACCAGCAACAGCACAGTATCGCCGGAAGGCTCCTCCAGGCTTTTTAGCAAGGCGTTGGCGGCGTTGATGTTCATCGACTCCACCGGCTCGATCAGCACCACCTTGCGCCCGCCCAACTGCGCGGTCTGCACCACGAAACTGACCAGATCGCGCACCTGATCGACCTTGATCGCCTTATCGGCTTCTTCCGGCTCAAGGATGTAATTGTCCGGGTGGCTGCCGGCCCTGAGCAACAGGCAGGATTTGCACTCGCCGCACGCCTCGGGCGTCGGACGCTGACACAGCAGGCTGGCCATCAGGCGCTCGGCCAACGCGCGCTTGCCGATCCCGGCCGGGCCGTGCAGCAAGTACGCGTGGGCGTGCTGGCTACGTCCGGCCAGTTGCTGCCAGAGACTGTCCTGCCATGGATAGGCCTCAGCCACGAATCAGCTCCAGCAAGTTCGGAATCAAGGTATCCAGCGCTTGCTGAACCTTGACCAGTGGCTGCCCGGCATCGATGCGCACATAGCGCGCAGGATCGGCTTCGGCGCGCTTGAGGAACGCATTGCGTACCGCTTCGAAAAACGCCCGGCCTTCCAGTTCAAAGCGATCCAGCCGACCACGGGCAGTAGCGCGGGCCAGGCCGATTTCTACCGGCAGATCGAAAATCAGCGTCAGATCCGGCCGCAGGTCGCCCTGAACGAACGTCTCCAGCGCGGCAATGCGTTCCAGCGACAAACCGCGACCGCCGCCCTGATAGGCGTAAGTCGAGTCGGTGAAACGATCGCACAGCACCACCGCGCCGCGAGCCAGCGCCGGACGGATCACTTCGGCCAGATGCTGGGCGCGCGCGGCGAACACCAGCAACAGCTCGGTATCGGGGTTCATGACTTCATCGGCCGGGGCCAGCAGCACATCGCGAATGCGCTCGGCGAGTGGCGTACCCCCGGGTTCGCGGGTCAGTACCACTTCGACACCTTCGGCGCGCAGGCGCTCGGCGAGGTATTCGCGGTTGGTGCTCTTGCCGGCGCCTTCCGGGCCTTCCAGGGTAATAAACAAGCCAGTCACGGGCAGTCCTTAATCAAAGTCATTGCGCGTTTTGCGGTGCGGTCGCGCCGGGTTCGGCAGCAGGAGCCGGTGTCGGCGCGGGGTCCTGAGCTGGAACCTGTGGCAGCGCCTCAGGAACGGTATCCGGGGAAGCAGCGGGAATCGCTTCATCGGTAGCCGGAGCGGCCGGCGCATTCGCCGGGGCCGGGCTGGAGCGGTAATCGGCGCGGCGCTTGAGCTGGAACTCGCGCACTGCACTGTTGTGCGCATCAAGGTCATCAGAGAACACATGGCTACCATCGCCACGGGCGACGAAATACAGGCTGTTGCCTTCCACCGGATTGAGCGCGGCGTGAATCGCCTCGCGGCCGACCATGGCAATCGGCGTCGGCGGCAATCCGGGAATCACATAGGTGTTGTAGGGCGTCGGCTCCTTGAGATGAGCACGGGTCAACTTGCCGGTGTAGCGATCGCCCAGGCCGTAGATCACGGTCGGGTCGGTTTGCAACTGCATGCCCAGCGCCATGCGGCGCACGAACACGCCGGCAATCTGCCCACGCTCCTGCGGCACACCGGTTTCCTTCTCTACCAGCGAGGCCATGATCAGCGCCTGATATGGCTCGCTGTACGGCGCATCAGCGGAGCGGTTCTCCCACTCCTTGGCCAACACCTCGTCGAGGCGGTCGAAGGCTTTCTTCAGCAATTCGACGTCGGAAACACCGCGCACAAAGCGGTAGGTATCCGGGAAGAATCGCCCTTCCGGGAACAGCCCGCGATGGCCGATTTTCTCCATCACTTCGCTGTCGCTCAAGCCCTTGAGGGTCTGCTCGATCTTTTCGTCTTTTGCCAGCGCGGCACGGACCTGGTGGAAATTCCAGCCCTCGACCAGCGTCAGGCTGTACTGCACCACTTCGCCGCGCTTCCACAGGTCGATCAGACCGTTGACAGTCATGCCCGGCTGCATGCGGTATTCGCCAGTATGGATCGGTGTGCCGGCCAGATTGAAGCGCCAGTAGATGCGCAACCAGAAGGCGTCCTTGATGACCCCATCGGTTTCAAGTTCAAGAAAGGTACGGGTCGGCGTCGAGCCCTTCGGCACATCCAGCAGTTCTTCCTGCGTGATATTCAGGGGCTGTTCCAGCGCCGAATGAATTTTCCAGGCGCTGGCGCCCATCAGCAGCCCTGCCAGAACCAGTCCGGTTTCCAGCAGCAGCAAGAGTTTACGTCTCACGAATCAGGCATCCAGTAGCGCACGGGCAATGGTTTGCAGTTTACGGGTGAGCGGGCCAACCGGCCAGCTCAGTGCAGCGTAGGCGCGTACCGGCCAGACGCCATACACGCTGTTGCACATGAAGACTTCATCAGCCCATTGCAGCTGTTCGAGGCTGATGTCGGTGATTTGGATGGGGATGGCCAATGACTCGGCCTGAAACAATATTTCAGCACGCATCACACCGGCCACGCCACAGCGCTTCAGATCCGGGGTGATCAGTACGCCGTCGCGCACCAGAAACAGGTTGCTGAACACGCCTTCGATGACGCGCCCGGCCTGATCGAGCATCAAGCCTTCGGCGTGTTCGCTGTCGCACCACTCGGCCCGGGCAAGCACTTGTTCCAGACGATTCAGATGCTTGAGCCCGGCCAGCAACGGCTGATTCGACAACCGTGTGACGCAGGGAAACAGACGCACGCCCTGCTCGCCATGCACGGCAGGATAAGCCGCAGGCGGGTTGCCTTGCAAAATGCGTCGGCCCTGCGCCGCAGGATCGGGCGCGTAGCCACGCAAGCCGTCACCACGAGTGAGAATGAGCTTGAGCACGCCCTCGCCCATTGCCGCGGCATAAGCCAGTAGCTCGCTGCGAACCCGCTCGATATCCGCGGCGATGGCCAGACGCGAGCAGCCCTCGGCCAAACGCGTCAGGTGACGATCCAGCAATATCGGCTGGCCGCCGTGCACGGCAATGGTCTCGAACAGCCCATCGCCATAAGCCAGGCCGCGATCTTTCAGCGACAGAGCGTCAGCCGGCTGACCGTCGACCCAGCTGTCCATCAACCGGCGAACCGGCGGAATGCCAACGTGCCATTGGTGCCGCCAAACCCGAAGGAGTTGGACAGTACGACGTCGATGTCCATGTTGCGCGCAGTGTGCGGCACGAAATCGAGATCGCAGCCTTCATCCGGCTCATCGAGGTTGATCGTCGGCGGTGCCACCTGACTGTTGATCGCCAGTACGCTGAAGATCGCCTCGACCGCGCCCGCCGCACCCAACAGGTGACCGGTCATGGACTTGGTGGAGCTGACCGCCAGGTTGTAGGCGTGCTCACCGAACACGGTCTTGATCGCGTTGGCTTCGGCAAGGTCGCCGGCCGGGGTCGAAGTACCGTGGGCGTTGATGTACTGCACCTGGTCGATGTTGATCTTCGCATCGCGCAGCGCATTGGTGATGCAGCGCGCTGCACCAGCGCCATCAGCAGGCGGCGAAGTCATGTGGAACGCATCGCCACTGGTGCCGAAGCCGATCAGCTCGGCGTAGATCGTGGCGCCACGGGCCTTGGCGTGCTCGAGTTCTTCGAGTACCAGCGCACCGGCACCGTCAGACAGCACGAAGCCATCACGGCCCTTGTCCCATGGACGACTGGCGCGGGTCGGCTCGTCGTTGCGGGTCGACAGCGCACGGGACGCGCCGAAGCCGCCCATGCCCAGACCGCACGCGGCCATCTCGGCACCGCCGGCGATCATTACGTCGGCCTCGTCGTACATGATGTTGCGCGCCGCCATGCCAATGCAGTGCGTACCGGTGGTACAGGCAGTGGAAATGGCGTAGTTCGGCCCCTGTGCACCCAGGTGGATGGACAGAAAACCGGAAATCATATTGATGATCGAGCCTGGCACGAAGAATGGCGAAATTCGACGCGGGCCCGTCTCATGCAGGGTACGGCTGGTTTCTTCGATGTTGGTCAGACCGCCGATGCCCGAGCCCATGGCCACGCCAATGCGCTCACGGTTGGCGTCGGTGACTTCCAGACCGGCGTTGCGAACAGCCTGAAAACCCGCGGCCAGACCGTACTGAATGAACAGGTCGAGCTTGCGTGCTTCCTTGACCGACAGGTATTCCTCGACATTGAAGCCCTTTACCGAGCCGCCAAAACGGGTGGAATAGGCAGAAAGGTCGGTGTGTTCGATCAGACCAATGCCACTGCGGCCAGCCAGAATGCCCTGCCAACTGCTCGGCACATCCGTGCCCAGTGGCGACAACATACCCATACCGGTGACTACGACGCGTCTACGCGACACAGCACTCTCCTTTTTCAAATGACGACTTTGCATCAGGCCTAAAGAAAAAACCGCACGCCATGATGGCAGTGCGGTTTTTCCATGACAGCAGACAACGATTACAAACTATTACGCCTGGTGGCTAGTAACGTAGTCGATTGCAGCTTGTACAGTAGTGATCTTCTCAGCTTCTTCGTCAGGGATTTCGGTCTCGAATTCCTCTTCCAGAGCCATCACCAGCTCAACGGTGTCAAGGGAGTCGGCACCCAGGTCTTCAACGAAGGAAGCAGTGTTGACCACTTCTTCTTCTTTAACGCCCAGTTGCTCAGCAACGATTTTCTTGACGCGCTCTTCGATGGTGCTCATACCTTGTTTTCACTCCTAATGGACAAATTCAGGCAGCTGGCCAGTGGGTAAGTGTATAGAAAGGCTTTTCAGCTTTTCAACTGAAAGCTTCACTCCTCAAACCCTGCGGCCCTCTGCCTATAAATAGATTGCAGCTTTATAACGGATTTTAGACAGCTCGTATGACATTTTTTTGAAGCAATCCGTCACATTTTACTTACATGTACATCCCACCGTTCACCGGGATTGTAGCCCCAGTGACGTATGCCGCACCGTCGGATGCAAGAAAAGCGACCACCGAGGCGATCTCTTGAGCTTGTCCCAGACGGCCCAGCGGAATCTGCGTCTGCAAGGCTTCACGCTGTGCTTCCGGCAGTTCGCGGGTCATATCGGTGTCGATGAACCCAGGGGTTACCGAGTTGACCGTAATCGAACGCGAACCGACTTCACGCGCCATCGCACGGCTGAAACCTTCCAGACCGGCCTTGGCGGCTGCATAGTTTACTTGGCCTGCGTTGCCCATGGCACCCACCACCGAGCCAATACTGATAATTCGGCCCCAGCGCGCCTTGGTCATGCCACGCAAAACGCCCTTGGACAGGCGATACAGACTGTTCAGGTTGGTATCGATCACGTCGTACCATTCATCGTCTTTCATGCGCATCATCAGGTTATCGCGGGTGATGCCGGCATTATTGACCAGAATCGCCGGCGCGCCGAACTGCTCCTGAATGCTCGCGATCACGGCGGCAACGGATTCGTCGCTGGTGACGTTCAGCTCCAGGCCGGTACCTTGAATGCCGTGCTCCTTGAGCGTGGCAGCAATCGCCTCGGCACCCTTGGCGGAGGTCGCAGTGCCAACAACGATGGCGCCCTGACGACCCAGTTCCAGTGCGATAGCCTGGCCGATACCGCGGCTTGCACCGGTGACCAGTGCAACTTTACCTTGCAGACTCATGCAAGTTTCTCCTGATTCAGGCCAGCGCTGCACGGGCGGCAGCGAAAGCGTCTGGGGTATTGAGATTGGAAGTCGAAACGCCTTCGGCGCAACGTTTGTTCAGACCGGCCAGCACTTTGCCCGGGCCGCACTCGACCAGACTGGTAGCGCTTTTGGCAGCCAGCGTCTGAACCGATTCAACCCAGCGAACGGGCTTGTACAGTTGTTCGAGCAGATCACGCTTGAGGGTCTCCAGATCGGCCGGCACTTGCGCGCTGACGTTCTGTACGACCGGGATCTGCGGCGCCTGCCAGTCGATGGCGGCGATGGATTCGGCAAAGCGCTCGGCAGCCGGACGCATCAGTTCGCAGTGCGATGGCACGCTCACTGGCAACGGCATGGCACGCTTGGCGCCACGGGCCTTGCAGCCCTCGATGGCACGTTCAACCGCAGCCTTGGCGCCGGCAATCACTACCTGACCCGGCGAGTTGAAGTTCACCGCGCTGACCACTTCGCCCTGCGCCGCTTCGGCACAGGCTGCCAGCACGTCGGCATCTTCCAGACCGAGGATGGCAGCCATGCCGCCCTGCCCGGCCGGAACGGCTTCCTGCATCAACTGTCCACGGCGCTCAACGAGCCTCACCGCGTCAGCCAGGCTCAGGCTGCCGGCAGCAACCAGCGCGCTGTATTCACCCAGGCTGTGACCGGCAACAAATGCCGGACGCGCGCCACCTTCAGCCAGCCACAGACGCCACAGAGCGATCGAAGCGGTCAGAATGGCCGGTTGGGTTTTGTCGGTTTGATTGAGCAGCTCTTCCGGGCCCTGCTGGGTCAGTGCCCACAGGTCATAGCCCAGAGCAGCGGAGGCTTCTTTGAAGGTTTCGAGGATCAACGGATATTCCGCGCCCAGCTCGGCCAGCATGCCGAGGGACTGCGAACCCTGTCCTGGAAAGACGAATGCGAGGGAAGCAGACATGTAACAAGCCCCTAATGATCTTGTCGTCGAAAATGACGCCCCACTGGGGGACGCAAGAAACTGACAGTTGGATGGCCCTTTGAACCGGGCGGTCACATTTAAGCATTGTCCGACGAAAACGCCTAAGACAACAGATCCTCCAGACGACCGTGGAGGCGTTCGGGCAGGTTCTCCTGAATCTCGATCAGCGCGCGTTGAATCGCACTCTGAAAACCCTGAACCCCGGCCGAACCGTGACTTTTCACCACGATACCCTGCAAGCCGAGGAAGCTTGCGCCGTTATGTCGCGCCGGTGCGAGATCCGCCTGCAGGCGCTTCATCAATGGCAGGGCCAAAGCACCTACCACGCGGGAAGCAAAGTTTTTCCTGAACAAGGCCTCAATGCGCGCGGCGATCATCGTCGCCAGGCCCTCGCTGGACTTGAGCAGGATATTGCCGACAAAACCGTCACAGACCACCACATCCGCCTCGCCGCGATACAGGCCATCGCCCTCGACAAAACCGATATAGTTAATGCCGCGCGCCGCCTGCAACAAGGTCGCCGCCAGCTTGACCTGCTGATTGCCCTTGATGTCCTCGGTGCCGATATTCAGCAACGCGACACGCGGCCGGGCGATGCCCAGCGTCTGCGCCGCCACCGAGCCCATCACCGCGAACTGCAACAGATGCTCGGCGCTGCAATCGACGTTGGCGCCCAGGTCGAGCAACTGGCAATAACCCTTCTGCGTCGGAATCGCCGCCACCATTGCTGGCCGGTCAATTCCCGGCAAGGTCTTGAGCACAAAACGCGACAACGCCATCAACGCCCCGGTATTGCCGGCACTGACACAGGCCTGAGCCTTGCCGTCACGCACCAGTTCAAGGGCGACACGCATCGACGAGTCCGGCTTGCCACGCAAGGCCTGGGTCGGCTTTTCGTCCATGGTGATGACTTCAGACGCCGGGACAATTGTCAGGCGCGCGCGATCGGCAGCCGATTGGCCGTTGATCAGTTCTTCAAGTAGGGAGGGTTGACCGACGAGGGTCAGGTGCAGCGAGGGCGTAGCAGAAAGGCAAGCAAGGCTGGCCTGAACAATGCTGCGGGGACCGAAGTCCCCGCCCATTGCGTCAATCGCGATGACTTGAGCGGACAAGTGATTACTCGTCAGCGCCCTTGTCGATCACTTTACGGCCACGGTATACGCCTTCTGGCGATACGTGGTGACGCAGGTGAACTTCACCAGTGGTTTTTTCTACAGACAGGGTGCTAGCCTCGAGAGCGTCGTGCGAACGGCGCATGTCACGGGCAGAGCGGGATTTTTTGTTCTGCTGAACAGCCATAATTGATTAACTCCTAAACGTTTGGGTCACGCTTTAACTGCGCCAATACACTGAACGGGTTGGACCGCGTTACCTCGTCCTCGCTCGGTTCGGGCTCATCTGCTCCCGCCGGCTGCTGGCATTCTTCCGGATGATGAGCAGGCACAATGGGCAAGGCGAGCAGAAGCTCCTCCTCGATCAGTGACTGCAGATCCAATGGATCTTCGCCCAGTTCCAGCACGTCATAACCTTTCGGTAACGACTGGGTATTCGCACCCTCCTTCACTACAGCGTAACTGCATTCGCTGTGGATCGGCAGGGTGACCAGCTCAAGACAACGCTGGCAAACCATTTTGACTTCGGTGTCGATAAAGCTGTGGATCACCACAGATTTACGTTCATCTCGTTCAAAAACGAATTTGGCCTGCACCGTACCGACATCGTCGGAAAGCGGGTCGCAGAGTCTCTTCAAATCGGCCAGCAGCAGTTCACCTTGAAGGGTGGTGCCACGGTCAGCCAATTTGCGCGGGTCAACGTGAGGTGGAATCGGGTCATTCAACATAGGCGCAGCATTATAGGGATGCACCCACCCATGTCAAAGGAAATTGTGCCCTGTCCGTCACTTGCGTGCCTCCGCTAGAATTCGCGCCTGCCTCAGGAGACGCCAATGCTGCCTTTATTACTTGCTTCCAGCTCGACCTATCGCCGGGAATTGCTCGCCCGCTTGCACCTGCCGTTCGTCTGCAGCTCGCCGGATATCGACGAAAGCCACCGACCGGGCGAATCCGCCATCGAACTGGTCAAGCGCCTCGCCGAACAGAAAGCCCGCGCACTCGCCGCGAGCCATCCCGCTCATCTGATTATTGGCTCGGACCAGGTCGCAGTGCTCGGCGATCGGATCATCGGCAAGCCACACACCTTCGACAAGGCTCGCGAGCAACTGCTGACCGCCAGCGGCGCCAGCGTGACCTTCCTCACCGGCCTGGCCCTGCTCAACAGCCAGACCGGCCACTGCCAGGTCGACTGCGTGCCGTTCACCGTACACATGCGCCAGCTCGATGAAGCGCGCATCGAGCGCTACCTGCACCTCGAGCAGCCCTACGACTGCGCCGGCAGCTTCAAGGCCGAGGGCTTGGGCGTAAGCCTGTTTCAGTCCACCGAAGGGCCTGACGCCACCAGCCTGATCGGCCTGCCGCTGATTCGCCTGATCGACATGCTGCTGGCCGAGGGCGTGCAAATCCCTTAACGCACAAAAAACCGGCCATTGAGGCCGGTTTCTTTTCAACACTGCACCAGGCTTAACGCAACGAAGGCCCGTGGAAACCCATCCACATCGCCAACTGCTCAGCCACGCTGGCACCGAGCTTCTTCGAGAAGCGGTCGAACGGCGATTCCTGCACCGTGAAATCCACCAGTTCTTTCTCGCCAATCACATCCCGCGCCACCGAACTGGCATTGCCCAGGCCATCGATCAAGCCCAATGGCAGTGCCTGCTCGCCGGACCAGACCAGCCCGGAGAATAGCTCCGGATGCTCCTTGTCCTTCAAGCGATCGCCACGACCCTGCTTGACGCTATTGATGAACTGCTTGTGCGTGGTATCCAGCACGGTCTGCCAGAATGCGGTTTCGTCAGGCTTCTGTGGCTGGAACGGATCCAGAAACGATTTGTGCTCGCCCGAGGTATAAGTGCGACGCTCGACGCCGAGCTTGTCCATGGTGCCGACAAACCCGTAACCGGCCGCCGTTACACCAATGGAGCCGACCAGACTGGCCTTGTCGGCATAGATCTGATCCGCAGCACTGGCGATGTAATAGGCACCGGACGCACCGAGATCGGAAATCACCGCGTACACCTTGGTATCCGGGTGCAGACCGCGCAGACGCTTGATCTCGTCATACACATAACCCGACTGCACCGGACTGCCGCCCGGACTGTTGATCCGCAGGATCACGCCCTTGACCTTCTTGTCCTCGAAGGCTGCTCGCAGGCTACCGACAATGTTGTCAGCGCTCGCAGGCTCCTTGTCGGCAATCATGCCGGTGACATCGATCAGCGCGGTGTAGTTCGGGCCACGGGTGGCGCTCTTCTCCATGTCCATCAGCGGCGTGAACAGGATCAGCGCAACAAACAGATAAACAAACGTCAGCAGCTTGAAGAAGATCCCCCAACGCCGCGAGCGACGCTGCTCCTGCACACTGGCCAGCAAAGTCTTTTCCAGCAGCTTCCAGCTTTTCTCGTCACCGTCGTCGGCACTTGCCTTGGCCGGTGCTTTCCATTCGTCGGTCATGCGCTGTACCCCAGCAAAAACGTATTAAGCCTGCTGCCCCAGCCAGGCGTGCAATTCACTAAAACGGTCGATCGACAGGCGCGGCTCGAACTGCTGCAGCGACTCGATCGACTGCGCGCCGTAGCTGACCGCCACCGACGCCATACCCGCATTGCGTGCCATCAGCAGATCGAAGGACGAATCCCCGACCATCAGCGCCTGCTCGGGCCGCACGCGACAATGCGCGAGAATCTGCTCGAGCATCAGCGGATGCGGCTTGCTCGCGGTCTCGTCGGCGGCACGGGTGATATCGAAATAGTCTTCCCAGCCATTGGCTTTGAGCACCCGATCCAGCCCGCGACGATTCTTGCCGGTCGCGACCGCCAGGTGGTAGCCCTGCTCGCGAAACGACGCCATCGACTCCACTACGCCTTCGAACAGCGGCGAAGGCACGGCTTCTGCCGCGATGTAGTGGTCGGCGTAATACTCGCGAAACAGGGTCATCTCGGCATCGCTGATGTCCGGGTACAAGGTGCGGATCGCCTCGGGCAAGCCCAGACCGATGATGCCCTTGACGGCAAAATCATCACGCAACTCGAAACCGGAACGCGCGGACGCAGAATGCATCGCCTCGACAATCCGACCAATGGAATCAGCGAGGGTGCCGTCCCAATCGAAAATCAGCAGTTTGTAATCAGATGGGCGCACTCAATCGCTCCACGGTCTTGGCCCACATTTCATCCACCGGCGCCTGCAACTTGAGCTCGCCGCCTTCGGGCAGCGGCACGGTCAGCATGTAGGCGTGCAGGAACAGACGCTTGCCGCCCAGATCACGGATCTCCTTGCTGAAACCGTCATCGCCGTACTTGGTGTCGCCGGCAATGCAGTGCCCGGCGTGCAACGTATGGACGCGGATCTGATGGGTGCGACCGGTGATCGGCTTGGCTTCGATCAGAGTGGCAAAGTCGCCGAAACGACGCAGGACCTTGAACACGGTCACCGACTCCTTGCCCTCCTCCTCGTCGACCTCGACCATGCGTTCGCCGGAGCGCAGATTGCTCTTGCCCAGCGCGGCACGGACTTGCTTGATCGAGGTCGCCCAATTGCCGCGCACCAGCGCCATGTAACGCTTGTCGACACCGTCACCGCGCAAGGCGGCGTGCAAGTGGCGCAACATGCTGCGCTTCTTGGCGATCATCAGCAGGCCGGAAGTGTCACGGTCGAGACGGTGAACCAGCTCCAATTCCTTGGCATCGGGGCGCAACTGACGAAAGGCTTCGATCACCCCGTAATTCAAGCCACTGCCGCCGTGAACCGCAATGCCGGCGGGCTTGTTGATCACGATCAGGGCTTTGTCTTCGTAGACAATCGAGGCTTCCAGCCGCTGCAACAGGCCTTGAGCCAAGGGCACCGGTTCGTCGCGCTCAGGCACACGAACCGGCGGCACGCGCACGATATCGCCGGCCTGCAGCTTGTATTCGGGCTTGATCCGCCCCTTGTTCACGCGCACTTCGCCTTTACGCAAAATGCGGTAAATCAAGGTCTTGGGCACGCCTTTGAGCCGGGCAAGGAGGAAATTGTCGATTCGTTGGCCGGCATACTCCGGCGAGACTTCAAGCAGTTGAACGCCTGGAGTCGAAGGGGCAGTAGTTGTCATGCCGCGGATGATAACAATTTTTATGGAATTGAAGCACTTAATCATTGCTGCTATAGTCGCGAACGCCGCCAAAAGCGGCCTGGACAGCGGAACCACGGTCAAAAACCGGCCCTGACCAACGCAATTCACCAGGACGCGAGGCCGTCCTACGGGGCTTTCGCTACGTAACGGTGGAGTTTGCAGTTGTAACAAGCGCAGGTGACATGAGGCCTGAATTACACCGTCGAGCAGAGTTTTCACTCGCCTGACAGGCAAATATTCGAGGCCAGTTCACAAAGTGCAGTCAGCTGCAGATGACCCCGAGCGAAGGCTTCGGAAACATCGCCTGAATTAGCCATGATGCGTGACCTCCCCTTTCGGAGCTCACGGTAAATGCCAACCCGCTGCGGATTCTGCGCGCGGCAGCACCCGAATTATCAGGGATACGTGTAGGGTGGAGATGCACAACCGCTGGACTGTGTAGCAACAGGTTTTATCAAGACGCTTCATCTCGTCCACAGCCACCGGTTGATTCCTCCTCCTGACTGAGTGCTTAAGTAGCCACAGCAAGCAGGACGCGTACGTCGCGATAACGGCCCAATTGGCCGGACATCGCTGGACACGGGAATGGCCAACCACTCCCGACGCACCTGACACCGACCGTGAGAAGTCGTGTGTGCCGAACGCCGTTTCCGGCAGCCCGGAAACCGACGGTACTACATGAAAAGAATGCTGATTAACGCAACTCAACCCGAAGAGTTGCGTGTTGCACTGGTAGATGGCCAACGCCTCTACGACCTGGACATCGAATCCGGTGCACGCGAGCAGAAAAAGGCCAACATCTACAAAGGCCGTATCACTCGCATCGAACCAAGCCTTGAGGCTGCCTTTGTCGATTTCGGCTCCGAGCGCCACGGCTTCCTGCCCCTCAAAGAAATCTCCCGCGAATACTTCAAGAAAGCCCCTGAAGGCCGCGTCAACATCAAGGACGTCCTGAGCGAAGGCCAGGAAGTCATCGTTCAGGTCGAAAAAGAAGAACGTGGCAACAAGGGCGCCGCCCTGACCACCTTCATCAGCCTGGCCGGTCGTTACCTCGTGCTGATGCCGAACAACCCGCGTGCCGGCGGTATCTCCCGTCGCATCGAAGGCGAAGAGCGCAACGAACTGCGTGAAGCGCTGAACGGTCTGGTTGCTCCAGCCGACATGGGTCTGATCGTGCGCACTGCCGGCCTGGGCCGCAGCAGCGAAGAAATGCAGTGGGACCTCGACTACCTGCTGCAACTGTGGACTGCCATCAAAGAAGCCTCGCTGGATCGCTCCGCGCCATTCCTGATCTATCAGGAAAGCAACGTGATCATCCGCGCCATCCGCGATTACCTGCGCCAGGACATCGGCGAAGTGCTGATCGACAGCGTTGAAGCCCAGGACGAAGCCCTGACCTTCATCCGCCAGGTGATGCCGCAGTACGCCAGCAAGATCAAGCTGTACGAAGACAGCGTGCCGCTGTTCAACCGTTTCCAGATCGAAAGCCAGATCGAGACCGCTTTCCAGCGCGTCGTCGAACTGCCTTCCGGCGGCTCCATCGTCATCGATCCGACCGAAGCCCTGGTGTCCATCGACATCAACTCGGCGCGCGCCACCAAAGGCAGCGACATCGAAGAAACCGCGCTGCAGACCAACCTTGAAGCCGCCGAAGAAATCGCCCGTCAGTTGCGCCTGCGCGACATCGGCGGCCTGATCGTCATCGACTTCATCGACATGACCCCTGCCAAGAACCAGCGCGCCGTGGAAGAGAAAGTCCGCGAATGCCTGGAAGCCGACCGCGCTCGCGTGCAGATCGGCCGCATCTCGCGCTTCGGCCTGCTGGAAATGTCCCGTCAGCGCCTGCGTCCATCGCTGGGCGAAAGCAGCGGCATCGTCTGCCCGCGCTGCAACGGCACCGGCATCATCCGTGACGTCGAATCGCTGTCGCTGGCAATCCTGCGCCTGATCGAAGAAGAAGCCCTGAAAGACCGCACTGCCGAAGTGCGCGCCCAGGTGCCGATCCCGGTCGCCGCGTTCCTGCTCAACGAAAAACGCAACTCGATCACCAAGATCGAACTGCGCACCCGTGCCCGTATCGTCATTCTGCCGAACGATCACCTGGAAACCCCGCACTTCGAAGTTCAGCGTCTGCGTGACGACAGCCCGGAAGCTGCGACCAACCAGTCCAGCTACGAAATCGCTGCTGCCGCTGCCGAAGTCGAAGAAGTCCAGCCAGCCGCTGCGACCCGCACCCTGGTTCGCCAGGAAGCCGCGGTCAAGACTGCGCCGGCCCGTGCCAATGCGCCGGTGCCGACCGAAGTCGCCGCGCCTGCCGCTGCTGCACCGGCTCCAGTTGCCGCGCCAGAGCCAAGCCTGTTCAAAGGCCTGGTGAAATCGCTGGTCAGCCTGTTCGCGACCAAAGAAGAGCCAGCCGCTCCGGTCGTCGTTGAAAAACCGGCCACCGAGCGTCCAGCGCGCAACGAAGAGCGTCGCAACGGTCGTCAGCAGAGCCGCAACCGTAACGGTCGCCGCGATGAAGAGCGCAAGCCGCGCGAAGAACGTGCTCCGCGTGAAGAGCGCGCCCCACGCGAGCCGCGTGAAGAGCGTCAGCCACGTGAAGCCCGTGAAGTCCGCGAGCCGCGTGAAGCCCGCAGCGAAGCACCGGCCGCTCGCGAAGAACGCGCACCCCGCGCTCCGCGTGAAGAACGTGCACCACGTGCGCCGCGCGAAGACCGCAAGCCACGTGGCGAGCGTGAAGAGCGTGTGCGTGAACTGCGCGAGCCACTGGACGCCGCTCCGGCTGCACCCGTAGCGGCTGCCGCTGCCGCTGTGGTCGCAGAAGAGCGTCCGGCCCGTCAGCCTCGCGAAGAGCGCGCACCGCGCCCACCGCGTGAAGAGCGTCAACCGCGTGCCGAGCAGGCTGCTGCTGCCGTTGCTGAAGAAGAAGTGAACAGCAACGAAGAGCAACTGCCGGAAGACGGTCAGGACAACGCCGAAGGCGATCGTCCACGTCGTCGCTCCCGTGGTCAGCGTCGTCGCAGCAACCGTCGCGAGCGTCAGCGTGATGCCAACGGCAACGTGATCGAAGGTTCGGAAGAGTCCGAGTCCGGCGAACACGCTGAAACAGCACCAAGCGCTGCCGATCTGGCTGCCGGCCTGGCCGTCACTGCCGCTGTTGCCAGCAGCGTGATCAGCGCTCCGGCCGAAGCACAGGCTCACGAGCAAGCCGAACGCGCCACCGCCGCTGTTCAGGAAACCGCTCCAGTGGAAGCGCCGGTTGTTGAGGCCACTACCCCAGTGGAAGTGGTTGCTGCTCCGGAAGTCGAAGTGGCACCGGTTCAAGAAACACTGCCTCAGGTTGAAGCTGCTGCACAACCTGCCGTTGAGGCGCCAGTCTTGGCCACAGAGCCGGTTGCTGAAACCGTCGCTGAAACCGTGACCGAAACCGTGCGTGAAGTTCGCGAAGAACAGACCGCGTTCAACTGGGTTGCCGAGCCTGCCGTCGCTGAAACTCCAGCGCCAGTCGTTGAAGCCCCAGTGGTTGAAGAAGCCAAGGCTGCCGCGCCAGTGGTCGAAGCCGCCGAACCTGCTCCAGCGCCAGTGGTTGAAACACCGGTGGTCGAAGCGCCAGTGGTTGCCGAAGCCCCTGCTCCAGTGGTTGAAGCCGCTCCGGTCAGCGCCCTGACGCCAAACGGCCGTGCGCCAAACGACCCACGTGAAGTGCGTCGCCGCAAGCGTGAAGCCGAGCGTCTGCAGAAGGAAGCCGAACTGGCTGCCGCTGCTGCTCCGGCTGCTGAAGTGGTCGAGGTTGCTGCCGTGACTGAAGAAGCGGTGGTTGAATCGGTGATCGCCGAAGCACCACGCTCCGTTCAGGACGCGGTGGAGCATCACCAAGCGGCCGAGGAAAAAGAACACGAGCCTAAACCGCTCGTCTGATTCCGCAAGCCAATAAAAAGCCCCGCCTGAGCAATCAGGCGGGGCTTTTTCATGTCTCCAGTTCAAGCATCGCCCCGACTCCTTGTAGGAGTGAGCCTGCTCGCGATAGCGGTGTATCAGCCACCACAAATGACACTGACCCAACGCTATCGCGAGCAGGCTCACTCCTACAGAGGATTTATGCAGGGCTCAGGATTGAGGAAATACCAGAGACTCAGGCACATCGATATCCCACAACACCCCGGGATCATCCACCGCTACCTCAATCACCCTGCCCTGCTTGAACAACGGCCTGGCGCCGCGATCACCACTCAATGCCTGCAAGCCCGGCCCGAACGAACGTCCGAACCCCACCGGATGCCCAAATTCGCCCTCCTGCACCGGCACACTAACCGCGTCATCGGTCATTGCCGCCACCACCCGCTCAATACTCGACGGCAGGATAAACGGCATATCCCCCAACACGATCAGCCAGCCATCTGCATCCGGACAAACCGCAACGCCAGCCGCAATACTGTCACCCATCCCGGTCGATTCAATCGAGACCACGTCACAGCCATAAGCCTGAGCCATGCGCATCGCCTGCGGCCGCGCTTCAGTGGTCACCAGCACCCGCTTGTCGAGGTTGGCCGGCAGATTCAGCAACACTTGCTCGATCACCGAGCGCACCGCGCCATCACGCCCGGTGCAATCGGCCAGCAACTTGTCCTTGTCGGCACCGGCAACCTGGCGAAAGCGACTGCCCTCGCCCGCCGCCAGCACAATCACTGCGATAGATCGACTCATGCGCCCTCCACGACTTTCTTCTGTTTCAACTCGACGCCGTTTTTGATCGCCACAATCTCCGCCAATAACGACAGAGCAATCTCCGCTGGCGAATGACTGCCGATGTGCAGACCGATCGGCCCGTGCAATCGCGCAATGGCGGCTTCTGACAAGCCTAGCTGAGCCAGATTGTCCCGGCGCTTCTGGCTGTTGACCCGCGACCCCAGTGCACCGACATAAAAGGCCGGCGAATCGAGCGCGGTGAGCAACGCCATATCATCCAGACGGGGATCGTGAGTCAGCGCGACGATGGCTGTGCGTTCGTCCGTCTGAATGCTCAACACCGCGTCATCCGGCATACCCGGGACGAACCGTCCGTGGTGCTCTTCCCAGCCATAAACGAACTCGGTACGCGGATCGCAGATCAGCACTTCGAAATCCAGCAGCCGCGCCATGTCCGCCACGTAACGCGACAGCTGCCCGGCGCCGATCAACAACAGACGCCAGCGCGGACCATAAATGGCGCGCAGGGTCTTGCCATCGAATTCGAGCACATCGGATTTGCTCGCCGCCGACAGCACAACCTCACCGGTTTCTATGTTCAGCTCACGGGCGACAATCTCATGGTTTTCACAACGGGCGAGCAACTCGGCGACCCACGCCGGATCAGCGACCCGCTCCTCGGTCAGGCGCAGCGTGCCGCCACAGGGCAAGCCGAAACGCGCCGCCTCCTCGCGGGTGACGCCATAGGTAATCAGTTGCACCGGTGGCCCGTCGCTGGCGATGCGCCCGTCGTGCAGACGGGCGATCAAGTCATCCTCGACACAACCGCCGGACACCGAGCCGATCACCACGCCGTCCTCGCGCAACGCGAGCATCGCGCCGGGTGCCCGGGGCGCGGTGCCCCAGGTCTGCACCACACTGAACAGCACCACCCGCTGCCCGGCGCGGCGCCATTCGAGCACGCTGCGCAGGACGTTGAGATCGGCGCTGTCCATTACGCCTGCGCCTTCTGCCAGCCCTGCAACTGATAACGCACCGGCAAGTTACGGATGCGCTGGCCGGTGGCGGCGAAGATCGCATTGCACAGTGCCGGCGCAATCGGCGGCACGCCGGGTTCACCGACACCACCCAACGGCACGTCGCCCGGCGGCGTCACCAAATGCACCGCGATTTCCTTCGGCGCCAGCGACATGCGCGCCACTTCGTACATATGGAAGTTGTCCTGCTGGACCTTGCCATCCTTGAAGCTGATTTCACCCAGCACCGCGTTGCCCAGGCCCATCACGCACGCGCCCTCGAACTGCGAACGGATACGTTCAGGGTTGATCTGCGGCCCGCAATCAACAGCGATGTCAGCCTTGTGCACGATCAGCGTACCGTCGTCCTTGACCTCGACTTCGATCACCGCCGCCACATAGGTGACGAAGCTGTAATGCACCGCCAGACCGAGGCCTCGGCCCTTGGGCAATTGGCGCCCCCAGCCGGCAGCCTTGGCCGCGGTTTCCAACACCGTGCGCATGCGCCCGGTGTCGATCGGGTAGCGCTCGGGGGATTCGCCGTAGTTCCACTCCTCACTCAGGGTACGCGGGTCGATCTGCCGATCCGGGCCGAGCAACTTGATCTGGTACTTGAGCGGATCGACGCCAGCCTTGTGCGCCAGTTCATCGACGAAACTCTGAATCGCAAAACCGTGAGGAATGTTCGACACCGAGCGATACCAGCCGACGCGGGTGTGCACCGTGGCTTCGGGGTTTTCCAGGCGCACGTTGGGAATCGCGTAAGCCATATTGGTGAACCCCATGCCCAGTTCGAACGCCGCTTCATGGTTCATGCCCGGGGCGAACAGCGCCGTAATGCTCGGCGCCACTGTGCGATGCAGCCAGCCGGAGGGCATGCCGTCCTTGCCGACAGCGGCTTTCAAATACTCGGCGGACACCGTGTGGAAATACGAGTTGTGGATGTCATCCTCGCGGGTCCATTGCACCCGCACGGCTTTAGCGGGGAACTCCTTGGCAAGGATCGCCGCTTCGACGACGAAATCCGGCTTCGATTTACGGCCGAAACCGCCGCCCAGCAGCGTGACGTTGAAGGTGACATTGTCGAACGGCAGCCCGAGGCGCTCGGCGATGCGTTCGCGAGTCACCTGCGGCGCCTGACTCGGCGCCCACGCTTCACACACACCTTTGTCGTAGCGCGCGATGGCCACCATCGGCTCCATCGGTGCCTGCGCCAGATGCGGCAGATAGTAGGACGCTTCGAGACTGCTCGCTGCGCCGCTCAGGGCTTTGTCGATATCGCCAGTGTTGCGCACCACTTTGCCGGGTTTGCGCGACGCTGCTTCCAGTTCCTTGCGATAAGCGATCGAGTCATAACTGGCATTGGGGCCGTCGTCCCATTCGATCTTCAGCGCCTCGCGGCCCTTGATCGCCGCCCAGGTATTGCTGGCAATCACCGCTACGCCGCCCAGCGGCTGGAATTCCGAAGGCAGCGGACGGCTCTCGATCTGCATGACCTTCAGCACACCCGGAACCTTCAGCGCAGCGCTGTCATCCAGCGACTTGACCTTGCCGCCGTACACCGCCGGACGGGCGATGGTGGCGTAGAGCATGCCGTCGAAATGCACGTCCGCGCCGTACACCGCGCGCCCGTTGACGATATCGGCACCGTCGATGGCTTTGGTGCCTTCCTTGCCGATGTAGCGAAACTCCGACGGCTGCTTGAAGCGCAGGCTGTCACGGGCCGGCACCGCCAGTGCACTGGCGGCAGCGGCAAGTTCGCCGTAACCCAGCTCGCGACCGGACGGTTTATGCAGGACTTTGTGCAGCTGCGCCTGGCACTCGCCCACCGGCACCTGCCATTGCGCGGCGGCGGCTTGTTCCAGCATGGTCCGGGCCGCCGCGCCGCAACGACGCATCGGCTCATACCAGTGACGCATGCTGCGCGAACCGTCAGTGTCCTGGTTGCCGAAACGTACTTCGTCACCCGGCGCTTGCTGGACTTTGACCTTGGCCCAATCGGCGTCCAGTTCGTCGGCAACTACCATGGTCAGGCTGGTGCGCACACCCTGGCCCATTTCCGAGCGGTTGCAGACCACGGTGACCGTGCCATCCGCGGCGATGCTGACGTAGACCTTGGGATCGTCGATCCAGCCATTGGGCATGCCGTCGGCACCGAACTTCTTCGGTTTGTCTTCAGCCAACGCATCCTGCCAGCCCCAGCTCGCGGCCAGCACCAATGCGCCCGTGGCGCCGACGCCCTTGAGAAAGCCACGGCGGCTGAGATTGCTCAGGGCGAAATCATTCGGCAAGCGGCTCATGCCTTGGCCTCCTTCAAGTGAGTCGAGGCCTGGCGGATCGCAGTCTTGATCCGGTTGTAGGTGCCGCACCGGCAAATGTTGCCGACCATTGCCTCTTCGATCTGCTCGTCGCTCGGATCGGGGTTGGTCTTGAGCAACGCGGTGGCGGACATGATCTGCCCGCCCTGACAAAAACCACACTGCGCCACGGCGCTATCGAGCCAGGCTTGCTGCACCACCTGCCCGACCGGATCGGCGTGCAGATTGTCGATGGTGGTGACGTTTTGCCCGACCACCGAGCCGATCGGCGTGATGCAACTGCGCGCCGGCAAGCCGTCGATATGAATGGTGCAGGCACCGCACAGGCCCATGCCGCAGCCGAATTTGGTGCCGTTGTAACCGGCGACATCACGGATTGCCCACAGCAGCGGCATGTCTTCGGTGACATCCAGTGGGTGATCCTGGCCATTGAGTTTCAGGGTAATCATGGGCACGCCCGCATATTCTTGGTGGTTATGGGGTCGAGCAGAACTGGCGGTGGTTCACGCAGATCGACTCAGGCTAATGGGCCAATACACACCAGTGAAGCCGAACAATGAACCTGTGGCGAGGGAGCTTGCTCCCGCTGGACTGCGGAGCAGGCCCTTCTTGAAAGCGGGGCCGCTACGCGCCCCAGCGGGAGCAAGCTCCCTCGCCACAGGGTCATCGCTGACTGATATGTGATTGGCACAGGCTCTCTTGTGCCGACGCGAACGTCTGCACCGGGCCTTTGGTGGAGCAAATGACGGTTATCGTTAGCTGGCTAAGTTAACCCACCGTGTCTAGTCCTGAAATAGGTTTACACCTGTTTCAGTCTCAAAACGCCCGATGCACCGCATCGGGCGTTTTGTATTTCAGGGATAAGTGCGGCCGCTCCCGGTTGTAGATTTGCACCGATTCATCCACCATTTTCACTGCATCCGCCAGGTCTTTGGGGCGATGCAGCAAAA